>Ga0097691_1002418_pt1 | contig 12497 bp, 10 predicted proteins | sample NGESurdeep072012_8_FD_72858 | JGI IMG/M metagenome (GOLD analysis project Ga0097691, IMG submission 72858) | Arctic peat soil microbial communities from Barrow, Alaska - NGEE Surface sample 210-1 deep-072012 | ecosystem: Environmental > Terrestrial > Soil > Wetlands > Peat ...
GGTACGGGCCGCAGGCCGTCCAGCGCGCGACGCTCCCCCGCCATGTACCGACGATCGACCAGGGCGGCCTCCAGGATTCGTCGTAGCGGCCGACTGAACGAGGAATCATGCTCCGATCCAACACTCGGACGCTGATAGCATCGTTTGAGCATCTGAGAGAGGGATCGGCTTATGACTTCCGACACATCCGCCCCGGAAACGATCGGCTTCGGCGGGCTCGGCGCCCGGCTGAACTGGCTCCGCGCAGGCGTCCTCGGCGCCAATGACGGCCTGGTGTCGGGCGCTGGCATCTGCATCGGCGTCGCTGCCGCGAACCCCACCAACACTCCCGCCATCCTCACCGCCGGCGTCGCGGGGCTCCTCGCCGGAGCGTGCGCCATGGCGATGGGCGAGTACGTGTCGGTCTCCAGCCAGCGCGACACCGAGGTGGCGCTCATCGCCAAGGAGCGCCACGACCTCGACGCCACACCGAGGGAAGAGTTCGACGAGCTTGTCTCCGTCTACCAGGGGCAGGGACTGACGGAGTCGACCGCTCGGCTGGTTGTCAAGGAGCTCACCGCCCACGATCCGCTCGCCGCGCATCTGCGCGCCGAGTACGGCATCCACCAGGATGAGCTCACCAACCCGTGGCACGCCGCCGCTGCCTCGGCGATCGCCTTCACCTCAGGCTTCCTGCTTCCCTTGCTGGCGATGGTGCTGATCCCCGCCGCGATCCGCATCCCCATCACCGTGGCGATCGCCGTCGTCGGCCTGTTCGCCACTGGATGGGTCAGCGCTCACATCAGCGACTCCGCCAAGCACCATCCGATCCTCCGCAACGTCCTCGGGGGAAGCGCCGCCATGGCGCTCACCTGGATCATCGGCCACCTGTTCGGGGTTGTCTCCGGCTGACTACTCGCCCGTTGTGCGACTCGGTGCAGCCGCCCGCAGCCGGAGGTCGGCGTGGTGGTCGACGGCTTGGGCGATGAGCTCGATCATGTGGGGATCGTCAACGCTGTAGAACTGGTGACGACCATCGGCTCGTGAGGTGATCACTCGAGCCGCTCGCATCCGACGCAGGTGATGGCTGGTGGTGGCGAGGGACGCTCCGATCGCTTCAGCCAGGCCTGTCACGTCCCGTTCGCCCTGGCTCAGCACCCACAGCAGGTGAATCCTGATCGGGGAGCCCAGCATCGCGAGCGTCTCTGCCGCATCCGCGAAGTCGGACGCGACAACGCGGTCCCGATCGACGACGGACACCAGGCGCGACACGGGTTGATCGTAGTGGCTGCGACGAGCGCTGCCACGCAGGCGAGGGTGCCGCCACGAATCAGGCCAGGGCCTTCTCCACCGTCTGTACGAGCTCGGCCCAGGACTTCTGGAACTTCTCGACTCCTTCGTTCTCCAGCGTGAGGAAGACGTCGGCCATGTCGATGCCGGCGGTATCGAGGACATTCATCGTGGCGGTCGCCAACGGCGCGCTGCCGATGACCGGGGCGCCGATCTCGCCGTGGTCGGCGTACGCCATCAGCGTCTTCTCCGGCATCGTGTTCACGGTGTTCGGCGCGACGAGGTTCGCCACGTACAGGGTGTCTGGGTAGTCAGCCGACTTGACGCCAGTGGAAGCCCACAGCGGACGCTGTTCGTGCGCGCCCTTGGCCTTCAGCGTGGCGAAGCGCTCGCCACCGAACAGCTCCTCGTACGCGTCGTACGTCAGTTGGGCGTTCGCGAGGCCCGCCTTGCCCTTGAGCGCCAAGGCCTCGCCGCCGATCTCGTCGAGTCGGCGGTCGATCTCCGTGTCCACGCGCGACACGAACAGCGAAGCCACGGAGCGGATGTGGCTGAGGTCGAAGCCGGACTTGTCCGCCTGCTCGAGCCCGTACAGGTAGGCGTCGACGACCTCCCGGTAGCGCTCGACGCTGAAGATGAGGGTGACGTTGACGCTGGTACCCGCAGCGATGGTCGCGCTGATCGCCGGCAGGCCCGCACGCGTGGCCGGGATCTTGATCAGCACCTCGTCACGGCCGACCCTCTCGTGGAGGTCGCGCGCCTGGGCGATGGTGGCCTCGGTGTCGTGCGCGAGTCCCGGCTCGACCTCGATCGACACCCGGCCGTCCTTGCCGCCCGTCGCGCGGTACGTGTCGGCGAACAGGTCGCTCGCGTCCCGTACGTCGTGGGTCGTGAGCCTCTTGATCGCCTCCGCCGTGTCGACTCCCTCGGTACGGAGCGCAGTGAGCTCCTCGTCGTACGCGTTCCCGTGGCCGATGGCAGCATCGAAGATCGTCGGGTTCGTCGTGACGCCGACCACCGAGTAGTCCCGGATCAGCCCGGCAAGATTGCCGCCCGTGAGGCGTTCACGGGACAGGTCGTCGAGCCAGATCGACACCCCGGCCTCGGAGAGCGCACGCATCCGCTGGTTCATAGGAGCTCCTTCGTCGTTGCCGCCAGACTACGTTCGCAGACCAGACCTGCGATGGTGTCTTTCGGAGTTGGGTCGACCGACCTAGACTGATCCGAGAAGACACGAGGAGGTGACCATGGCCCTTTCGGAGAAAGAGCAGGAACTGCTCGCTCAGATGGAGGCCGCCCTCACAGCAGAGGACCCCAAGCTGGCGAGCACCCTTCGAGGCAAGACGCCGCACGCCGTGCATCGCCGTCGCGCCGCCTTCGCCGCGTTCGGCTTCATCGCTGGCGTCGCTGTGCTCATCGCTGGAATGGGCGTCATCAGCTGGTTCGTGAGCGTCATCGGGTTCGTCCTCATGCTGGTCTCGACCGTGATGGCACTCGCATTCTGGAGCCGTGCGACGACGTCGCGTAAGCCACGCACCAGCGACGCGCAGGACTTCCTGCACCGCCTCGAAGAGCAGTGGCGCCGCACGGACGACCCCCCCGAGTGACCGACGAAGCCGAGACCCCGGTCAGCGGCCCCCTGTACTGACCGGCGGTCGGAACGCGTCGTCCTCCACCCGCGTCGCGGGGATCGTCTCCTCGGCAATCTCTTCGGGCATCGCTCTCACGGTGACGCGTTGCCACCACTGGCGGACCCCGTACACCAGCGATGCCGGCAGCAGCACATGACCCAGCCTGCGGTACCACGGGCGTGACGCGTCCAGCCCGGCGATGACTTCGTCCACCTGCCGTGTGAAGCTGTCGACGTCGTCGAGGTGCTCGGCGTAGCGGGACTGCTCGACGGCCGTGACCACATCGGACAGAGATGTCTCCGCGACACCGTCCGGAAGCCGCTTCCCGACCACCCCCGCGATCTGGCGCGGTGTCCCTTGTGGCCATCCGTGTCCCAGGTCGAGCCAGGTGTCGCGCACCTCGAGCCACGCCCGCGCGATGGACTCGTACGGATCGGTGGCGGGTCCCAGCCGCGAGCGCCGCCTCAGGCGACGGACGACCATCGGAGTCAGCAACAAGAGCAGGAGAACTACCCCGATCACGCCGAGCAGGATCCACGTACGCACCCGGGACGCCGCGTCGGTCGTCACGCCCACGGAACTCGGCGACTGGTGATCTTGGGTGGCCTGGGCTGACGGCTGGACCGAGCTGCTGACGCTCGGTTCGGCTACGGTGCTTGGCGCGGCGGACGGTTGGTTGGGCGCAACGACTGACCATGCAGGCGGAACTGCGACCGATGGCGTCGGCTCGAACCGCACCCAGCCCTGGCCCTCGAAGTACAGCTCCGGCCACGCATGCATGTCATGGCTCGTCACCAGCCAGTGGTCGCCCGACTGCTTGCCCGGCAGGAAGCCGACGGCGACGCGCGACGGGATGCCCGCGATCCTCGCCATGAGCGCCATGGCGCCGGCGAACTGTACGCAGTAGCCGGTGTGCGTCTGGAACAGGAACGTCTCGAGGGCGTCGTACGACGTCTTGCCGGACGCTCCCTGCACGGAGTAGCTGAACGGCGTCGAGCGCAGGTACGCCTGGATCGCTGCGGCCTTGAGGGCAGGTGCGTCGATCCCGCTGGTCAGCTGGTTCGTGAGCTGGATGATCTTGGCCGGGATGTCAGCGGGGATCTCAAGCGTCATCTGCTGACCATCGGGGACCCCTACGGACGCCGTCGACAGAGCGGCGCCGTTCGGCTCGATGTCCCAGCTCTCGACCGTGTAGGTGAGCCCCACCGTGGCGCGAGTCCGGTTCGTGCCGGTTGCGATGATCATGAGCGAGGCCGGGTCGTACGACCACTCGCCGGACGCGTTCTGCGCTCGCGGCGCGTACGGGACAGGCAGGTACATCGACGACAGGTCGTCGATGTGGACGTTCGTGATGCGGGATCCGCCCGCCGGTGCCCCCGTCACGCCGGGCACAGTGCCGAGCGCCCCCTGCTTGAGCGTCACCTGAGCCTGGGCCCACCCGTCGACATTGAGGATGGGCAACGTGGCGAGGCGGAGGTAGGTGCCGTCTGCCTTGTTCGTCGTGTACGACAGCACCTGGCGACTCGCGCCCTGCTCGAGGTTCTTGCGCAGGTCGAGCTGGGGGTCGACCATCTCGATCGGTCCTGAGCCGTTGGGCCGCAGCGACGAGAAGAACGTCGGCGAGAGCGTGGGCAGCATCAGGCCGAGGATGATCGCGCCGATCAGCGTGGGAGTCGCGACGACAGCGGCCAGCCGCCAGATGCCTCGCGACCCGCGGGTCTGGTTCGCACTGTCATGGCTGAGGTTGCGGGTCCAGCGACGGTCGCTGTTCAGGCCGTCGGCGAAGAGGATCGCGAGGTAACCGACGACGACGACGAGGAACGAGATCACGTTGACGTCAGTGCGCAGCGCGACGGCCGGGATGAGGTAGAGAGCGAGCAGCGGCGCCAGCGTCCAGGCAGGCTTCTCCAGCGTGTCCGCGATGATCCCCGCGATGAGGAACAGCAGGACCACGATGAGCATGAAGATGATCTGCGCTCCGGGGTCGGGCGACATCGGCGCCGACTCGGTCTGGATGTGGTTGTAGCCCGAACGCAGCAACGGGACCAGCCGTGCGTACCAGGCGACATCGGACGGGCCAGGGCCGATCGCGAGCGACACCGCCAGTGCCGCAGCCAGCAGGATCTGGATCCCGTTGACGATCGGCTTGGCCAGTCCGAGCCGATCTCCGACGACCGCCGCGACGCACAGCACGGCGATCAGCAGCCACGACGGGAACAGGTAGCTGTTGTCGGCGGTGAGAGGCAGCAACGTCATCGCTCCGAAGACCCCCGCGACGGCGGTGGCGATCCAGATCCTGTCGACGGCGCGCATCACACGTACTCCCCGACCCTGTCCAGGTTCGTCCATGCGTCCATGACCTCCATGCCTGCGGTCACCTCGATGACCCGCCAGCCGACGCTGCGCATCCGGTCGAGCGCGGCCCGGTGCTCGTCGTACTGCTCCGGCGTGCTCCGATCGCCCCGAGAGGTGAAGGTGTCGGTGTCGAGCACGAACGCGAAGCACCGGGCACGGTTGCGCTGAGCCCCGAGGAGGACCTCCACGTCGCCGGGAGTGAGCCGTCCGAGGATCGACACCATCAGCTGGCCGCGCTGACCGAGCGCCGCGTGCTCGACGGTACGGGTCAGGGTTGCGCGGGGCGATGTCGTGACGTCGGTCATCGAGTCGATGATCTGCTGGCGGGTCACCGTGGCATGCGTCATGCGGTCTCCGAGGACCATCGAGCCGCCGGCGTCGAAGAGGTCGACCCGGAAGCCGGCGTCGACGAAGTGGAGAGCGATCGACGCGGCCGCTGACACGGCCCATTCGAACGAGCTGCCGCGGCCGGTGCCTGCATGCGCGGACGTGCGCGAGTCGATGATGACGGTGGCGGTCGGGTCCCACGCCTGTTCCTCGCGACGTACGAAGAGCTCGCCGCGTCGTGCCGTCGTGCGCCAGTGGATGCGCCGCACGTCGTCGCCCGGGTGGTACTCACGGACCAGCACATCGTCGGAGCCGATGACGCCGGCCTTCTGGGGGAGTGCGTCGCCCGTGGAGCCGCTGCCACTCACCGTACGAATCATCGGCAGGGGCACGATCCGCGGAGTGATCTGGATCCCGCTGGTCGCGCTGAACCGCCGGTCGAGCTTGACGAGCTGGAACGGGTCGGTGGCCCGAACTGTCAAAGGTCCCGTACGGAACCGGCCGCGCCGGAGTCCTGCCATGGGGTACGTGATCTCGCGGCGCCACTCGCCGGCGAACCGGTGGACGGTGAAGCGCGGCGGTCGGCCGAGGCCGCGGGGCACATCGTCCTCGAAGTGGAGCAGGCCGGTCGGTAGCTGCCCCGACTTGGTGATGATGAGCTCGCCCACGAGCCGCTCGCCGACGATCGCCTCCTGCGGTACGACGCGGCGCTCGCAGGTGAGCCGCAAGCGGCTGCGGGCGACGACGAGGATCGCGACCAGCGGCAGCAGGAAGAGGAACAGGCCGAACCAGAGCACGTCCCGCTGGCCGAAGAGGACGCCGCCGAGCAGCAGCACGGCGCCGACCACGACGAACGTCTTGCCGCGTAGCGTCAGCAACAGCCAGGGGTTGTACCGCACGTCACCTACCTCTTGTCCGGGACCGGAACCGACTGCACCGCCTTCGTGATGATTTCTGACACCGACCGCCGGGAGAGCTGGGCTTCGGTGGAGGGCAGCGTCCGGTGGGCGAGCACCGAGACCGCGAGGTCGGCGATGTCGTCCGGAAGGACGTAGTCGCGGCCGGAGAGGGCCGCTTTGGCGCGTCCGGCGCGCAGCATCTGCAGGCTCGCGCGAGGCGATGCGCCGAGGCGCAGGTCCCTGCTCTGCCGCGTCGCGGTGACGATGTCGATGAGGTACTTCTTCACTGCGGGCGCCACGTACACGCCACGCACGGCCACGATCAGCGAGTGGATCGTCTCCGCGTCCGTCACGGGTTGAAGAGCCGCCAGGGGGTCGCTCGAGCCGTGGTTGTCGAGCATCTCGATCTCTGCGGCGACGGTGGGATAGCCCATTTCGATGCGGGCCATGAACCGGTCGCGCTGGGCCTCGGGCAGCGGGTAGGTGCCCTCCATCTCGATCGGGTTCTGCGTCGCGATGACCATGAACGGGGTCGCGAGCACGTGGGTCACGCCATCGACCGTGACCTGTCGTTCCTCCATCGACTCGAGCATGGCCGACTGGGTCTTCGGTGAGGCGCGGTTGATCTCGTCACCCACGACGATGTTGGCGAAGATGCCGCCGGGCTTGAACTCGAAAGTCCCGCTCGCCTGGTTGTAGACCGACACGCCCGTCACGTCGCTGGGCAGCAGGTCCGGGGTGAACTGGATCCGTCGGACGGTGCAGGCGATCGAACGACCCAGCGCCTTCGCCAGCATCGTCTTGCCGACACCTGGCACGTCCTCGAGCAGCAGGTGTCCTTCCGCGAGCAGGACTACCATCGCCATGTCGATCGAGCCGCGTTTGCCCTCGATGACGCCCTCGATGGCGCTGCGCACCGCGCCCATGATGTCCAGCACGTCGCCCAGCGACCGTTTCTCGATCACAGTTCCGACCACGTTCCCCTCCTCGCGATCTCGTCCCCTTGTCGTCGAAACCCTACGCGAGACCACCCAACCACCGCAGGGCCCACGTGTGCTCCCCTGTGGCGGCAGTCGTTGCAGGTCCTGATGGTGGGGAGACATGGCCCATAAACGTGGCCAAAGTGGGGCGAAGTGGGTTACTGTGGGTCGCGGTGGAGCAGGCGGGTCCGTCAGTGGAGCGAAAGGAGGGACTCTTCTCATGGCACGACGGCTTGGGGGGACGTACTTCCCGAAACTCGACGACAAAGGCCGCCTCACTCTGCCGGCCAAGTACAGGGAGCACTTCGCCGATGGCGTCGTGGTGACCCGGGTGCAGGAGGGCTGTCTCGCCGTCTACGACGTGGAGACGTTCGACAGCCTCGATGCCAGGTTCGAGTCACGTGCCACCAGCGAGGCCGATGTCCGCGCTTACCAGCGGTGGCTGAACTCCGGATCTCATGACGATGTCCCAGACAGGCAGGGGCGGATCACCCTGCCTGCGCCGCTGCGAGCGTTCGCCGGTCTCGATCACGACGTTGTCGTCCTCGGTGCCGGCGATCGGGTCGAGGTCTGGGAGCCGGAGCGGTGGGCTCAGCAGTCCGCGCACTTGGACGAGGTGTTCTCCACGTAGCCGCAACCGCGGCGAGGACGAGAAGGAAAGGCTCCGCGCCTTCCGGCTTCGATCCGATAGCCCGCACCCTGGCTCACCTTCCCCGGTGCCAGGAGGCGAAAAGGCCACGGATCGAAACCGGTCAGCACGGAGCCACACCACAGGATGGGGTCGAGATGGTGGGCGTGCGCGACACCCACGTGCCGGTCATGGCCGGGCGTGTGCTCGAGCTGCTGGCCCCGGCGCTCGACGAGCCGGGAGCGGTGTACGTGGACGGCACGCTCGGTCTCGCCGGCCATGCGCGCCTGATCCTCGAGCGCTGCCCCGAGGCGCGACTCATCGGCATCGACCGCGATCCTCACGCGCTCCTCATCGCCCGCGAACGACTCGCTGAGTTCGGCGACCGCGTCCTCCTCGTGGAGGCTGTGTACGACGAGCTGACCGAGGTGCTCGCGGATGCCGGAACGCCGCACGTCGACGCCATCCTCCTCGACCTCGGCCTGTCATCCCTCCAGATCGACCACGCCGAGCGTGGCTTCGCCTACGCGACGGACAGCCCCCTAGACATGCGGATGTCACCCGACGACCCGACCAGCGCTGCTGACCTCGTCAACACGGCGACCCGCAAGGAGCTCGCTCATATCCTCCGCGTGTACGGGGAGGAGCGGTTCGCCGACCGCATCGCCGGCCGGATCGTCGCCGAGCGCGACCTGGGCCCCTTCACGACCTCGGCGCGCCTCGTCAGGACGATCGCCGACGCCATCCCCGCCGCGGCGCGCGCCACGGGCGGACATCCCGCCAAGCGGACGTTCCAGGCGCTGCGTATCGCGGTCAACGGCGAGCTCGACGCGCTCGCCGGTGTGCTGCCCGCCGCCATCGAGTCGCTGACGCTCGGCGGCAGGATCGCCGTCCTCGCGTACCACTCCCTCGAGGACCGCCTCGTCAAGGACGCGCTGCGTACAGCATCGACAGACAGCGCGCCTCGCAACCTGCCGATCGTGCCGCCCGAGTACGGACCAGACCTCCGCCTGCTGACCCGCGGCGCGGAACGACCCGACGAATCAGAGACCGCCGTGAACCCTCGCGCGGCATCGGCCCGGTTGCGGGCCGCCGAACGGATCAAGGAGGCGGCGTGAGCGCGCTCGTCGAACCGCGGCAAGCTCCGCAGACCACTTCTCCGCTGCGGCCCGTACCGACGCGGCAGTCCGGGCTCGGGCGCCTGCCGTTCATGCTCATCCTCGCGGGCGTGCTCGTCGTCGGTCTCGTAGGGCTGTTGATGCTCCAGACCCGCGTGCAGGAGCAGTCGTTCGAGGTGCGCCAGCTGCAGGCGCAGGCGACCGAGCTGTCGTACAGGCAGGCGCAGCTCGAGGTCCAGGTCCAGCAGAAGGCGACCCCCGCTGAGATCGCCCGGCAGGCGACCGCGCTCGGCATGGTGCCCAACCCGTACGCCGTGTACATCGACGTCCGTACCGGCAGCGTCGTCGGTGCGCAGACGCCCGTCAGGGGCAACGAGGTGCCGTACATCACGTACAAGTCGCCGGCGCAGAAGGCGGCAGAGGCGCAGGCGGCCGCACCGACACCGGTCCCGGCGCAACCTGGTGATTCGACCCCTCAGGAGACGAACCAGTGACCGAACGCCAGCCCGCGTCCACGTCCGCCCGGCGTCCCTCCGCGAGCGGGGCCCCCGCGACGGCACGCACGCCGGCGACGCGGTCGTCGACAACCGCCACGAGGTCGGTCAAGTCCCCGGCTGGTCCACCGCCGCGTCACAGGTCTCGTAGGCCGCGGGAGAGACGGCTGCCCGTCGGTGCGCCTAAGAACAGGCTGACGTTCGCACTGGTCGCGCTCGGTCTGATCGCCACGCTGCTCGCCGCCCGCGCCATCGTGGTGCAGGGGCTCGACAGCGCGGCCAACGCCGCGAAGGCCGCCGCCCTCATGAGCGTCTCGCGCACGATCGTCCCGAACCGGGGCACGGTCACCGACCGGTACGGCGAGGTGCTGGCCTCGAGCCAGCCGGCAGTCACGGTCATCGCCGACCCCACGCAGATCGCCACCAACGGCAAGCTCGCTTCGGCGATGACCTCCAAGGACAAGCAGAAGGCCGCCGGGGCGCCGAGCGCTATCGCCGACGTGCTCGTGGCTTACCTCGGCGGGGACCACGACGCGTTCGTCACCCTCCTCACCAAGGCGGACGCCAAGTACGTGGTGATCGCCAAGAAGGTCCAGGCCTACACGTACCTGCAGATCGCCGACAGGCTCACGACCCTCGGGTACGTCGGGCTGTACCGGGAAACGGCAGCGGTGCGTACGTACCCGAACGGGACGCTCGCCTCCAACGTGCTCGGCTTCGTACGTGACAGCGACGACGGCGTCGGCCAGGTGGGCGCGGGGGGCCTCGAGTACGGCTACAACCTGCAGCTCGCCGGCGTCGAGGGGTCGGAGATGTACGAGACCTCGCCGAACGGCAAGATCCCGACCGGCCAGAACGTGCTCGTCCCGGCGCAGGACGGTGTCACGTACGCGCTGACGCTCGACGCGGGCCTGCAGTACATGGTCGAGAGCAGGCTCCAGGAGACCGTCGACCAGGCCAAGGCCGTCTCGGGCACCGCCATCGTCATGAACGTGAAGACCGGCGAGCTGCTCGCGATGGCGAACTACCCGTCGTTCGACTCGAACTCGCCAGGGACGGCCTCTGCCGCGAACCTCGGCAACCGGGCGATCACCGACGCGTACGAGCCGGGCTCGGTGCAGAAGGTGCTCACAATGGCCGCGCTGACCGACTCCGGTGTCATCACGCCCGAGACGAGGGGCGTCGTACCCAGCCAGGTGATGTCCGGCGGCAAGCCGATCAAGGACGCGTTCACCCACAACACGATCAACCTCACGGCGCGTGGCGTGGTTGCGAACTCCTCGAACATCGGGACCGTGCTGCTGACCCGGCAGATGGACAAGACCAAGCTGGTGGAGTACCTGCGCTCCTTCGGGCTCGGCTCGACCACCGGTCTCGGCCTGCCCGGTGAGGCGTCGGGTTCGGTGCCCTCCACGTCGCTGGCCGACAACACGCGGGACCAGATCGCGTTCGGACAAGGCCTGTCGGTGACGGCCATCCAGGAGGCGGCTGCGGTCGCCGGCATCGTCAACGGCGGCATCTACAACAGCCCGACGATCATCAAGTCCGCTGTGACAGGAGATGGCAAGGCCGTCCCGGTGCCCGTGTCGACGTCGAAGCGCGTCATCTCCGAGGCCTCGTCGGCCATGGTGCTCGACATGATGGAGTCTGTCGTGGCCAGCAAGGTCGGAGTGTCCCGGTTCCCCATCGAGGGGTACCGGACGGCGGACAAGTCCGGCACCGCGGAGCGGATCGACCCGACGTGCAAGTGCTACAGGGGCTACGTCGCGTCGTTCGTGGGCGTCGCTCCGGTGGAGGACCCGTCGATCCTCGTCTACATCGTCGTCGACCAGCCGCAGGGCGCGATCCAGGGCTCTCAGGTGGCGGCTCCGGCGTACAAGGACATCATGAGGATCGCGCTCCAGCGGTACGGCGTGCTGCCCAGCTCGACGCCCGCGCCGGTCAAGCCCATCGAATGGTGAGCCGCCTCCGATGAGGAACCGGCAGCTACGGGTAGCGTGGCGGCCGTGACCGCCTCTGAACAGGCTGCCCCGCCTGTACGACCTGTGCAGCCGCATGGCGCCGACCTGGCCGACCTCGTACCGGGTGCACCGTCGGTGCTAGTCACCGGCGTGTCGATGTCGTCCCGTGCGGTGTGCGCGGGGGACCTGTACGTGGGGTTGCCGGGTGCGATGACGCACGGCGCGCGGTACGCGGCTGCTGCGGTCGGCGCCGGCGCTGTGGCGGTCGTGACCGACGAGGCGGGTGCCGCGCAGACAGGCGACCTCGGCGTACCGGTGATCGTCGTTGCCGATCCGCGGCAGGCGATCGGCGCCTGGGCCGCGGAGGTGTACGGACACCCCGGGAGCCGGATGCAGACGTACGGGCTCACGGGCACCAACGGCAAGACGACGACCATGTACTTGCTGGCGTCCGCGCTCACCGCTGCCGGCCGTACGGTGGCCACGATCGGTACGATCGGGGCCCGCGTGGGAGCCGAGGCCATCCCGATGAGCCGGACCACCGTCACGACGCCCGAGTCGCCAGATGTCCAGGCGTTGCTTGCGGTGATGGTGGAGCGCGGGGCGGACACCGTCGTCATGGAGGTCTCCAGCCACGCGCTCGCGATGCACCGCGTCGATGCCGTGACCTTCGACGTGGCCGGGTTCACCAACCTCGGCGGGGACCACCGCGACTTCCACCCGACGCAGGAGGACTACTTCGAGGCGAAGGCCAGGCTTTTCCTGCCCGGCCAGTCGCGGTCCGCGGTCGTGGCGACCGACGACGACTGGGGCCGAACTCTCGCAGGGCGGGTCC
>Ga0097691_1002419_pt1 | contig 12492 bp, 9 predicted proteins | sample NGESurdeep072012_8_FD_72858 | JGI IMG/M metagenome (GOLD analysis project Ga0097691, IMG submission 72858) | Arctic peat soil microbial communities from Barrow, Alaska - NGEE Surface sample 210-1 deep-072012 | ecosystem: Environmental > Terrestrial > Soil > Wetlands > Peat ...
CTCGCATGCGTGTTGACCAACGTATGCAACAGCGGGCTCGCGCAGGCCGGAATCAACGTCATCGGCACGGCGGCATTCGCGAAGTTCAGTCGCGGTGATGAAACGCAGGCAGATGCCGGCGCCGTGACGAACTCTGTGCGGGCTGGAATCAGTCCCAACGGGGTCGTGACCATGTTCCAGAAGCTCATTGCCGAGCGCAAGAGCCGGCCTGGCTCTGTTGACGCTTTCTTCGCGACCCATCCGGGGGAAGAGGAGCGGATCGTCGCCGTGCAAGCGCAGATCAACAATATTCCCGCGAGCACCATGCGGAGTCTCACCACCAATACGACCAACTACAACACCTTCCGCGCGCGGTTCCGTTCCCTTCCGCCGTCGCCCCGGCCGCGTACTCAATAACGGACAACGGGTAGCGGGTACCGGGCAGCGGAGGAATGGATGCGCCATCGATTGCGGTGGCGCATCTTTCGTCATGCACGTGGCGCTCACCATCGCCGGCTCCGACTCGGGCGGGGGCGCCGGCATTCAGGCAGACCTAAAGACATTCCATCAATTCGGAGTGTTCGGGACGACGGCCATCACCGCCGTCACAGCCCAGAACACGCTTGGCGTCACCCAATGGGAGCCGGTGAGTCCGGGCTTGCTACGGGCCCAGATTGACGCTGTCGCCGTCGATTTACGGCCGTCGGCGGTAAAGAGCGGGATGATCGGAACGGCCGACCTGGTGCGAGTGGTTGCCGCTTCCCTTCGCAAGCATCGGCTCGGACCTTACGTGCTCGACCCAGTAATGATCGCCACCAGTGGGGACAATCTTCTCGATGTCGATGCCGTCTCCGTCATCCGTGACGCGCTTGTCCCGCTGGCGTCGCTTGTCACGCCCAATACCGATGAAGCCTTCGCGCTCACGGGCATTCGCGTGGTTGACGACTCCAGCATGCGAAACGCTGCCGAGCGATTGGTGTCACTTGGAGCGAAGGCAGCGCTCATCAAGGGCGGCCACTTTGCCGGTGGATACGGGTCAAGCGTCGTCGATCTTCTCTACGACGGCGAGTTTACCGTCTTTACCCATGAAAGATTCGTAACGACGAGCACACACGGCACCGGCTGCACGTTGTCCGCTGCAATCGCCGCGCAACTGGCGACCGGAGCGACCCTGAGGGAATCTGTGCGGGAAGCGATAGACTACGTCCAAGCGGCAATCCTGAGTGCGCCACCGTTGGGTGCGGGCAACGGCCCGCTGAATCATTTCGCCCGCGGAAGCGCGGTGACGAAAGCGCGCACCAGCGACTGAAAACCGGCCGCAGCACGCGCCGTCACTTCGAGGACCTCGGTGTGCAGAACGGGTGCGTCCGTCGTTCCTGAGGCCGCGTTGGCGATGCAGCTCATTCCCACTGCGCGCATGCCCATCGCCCGCGCGACGATCACTTCTGGCACCGTCGACATCCCCACGGCGTCGGCTCCGAGGCGCTCGAGCATTCTCACCTCTGCCCTCGTCTCGAATGACGGCCCGGGCAGACAGGCATAGACACCCTCCTTGACCGCGATTCCAAGACTGTCGGCGGCGGTATGGAGAAGCACGCGGAGACCGACATTATACGGCTCGCTCATGTCGGGAAACCGCTCGTCGCCGGGCTCGACCGTGCCTGTCAGCGGGTTGGTGGCGGTGAGGTTGAGATGATCGGTGATGATCATCAGGTCGCCGGCAGCGAGATCGCGCCTGATGCCGCCCGCCGCGTTCGAGGCAAACAGTACGCGCGCTCCGAGAGCGTACATCACCCGCACTGGAAATGCCGCGAGCGCCGGCGGGTGGCCTTCGTACATGTGGAACCTGCCGGCGAGTGCGATCACCCGGCGCCCGCCGAGCGTGCCTGATACGAGCGCACCCACGTGACCCTCTACGGTCGTCTCCGGAAAACTGGGAACGTCGGCGAACGGCACGCGCACGGCGTCTTCGATGTCGTCGGCGAGACGTCCCAGGCCCGAGCCAAGAATGATTCCAATTTCCGGCCGATCGTCGCCAATGCGCTCACGCACTGACTCTGCTGACTGCCTGGCCGCTTCTGCCGAGTAAAGCGAGATCATTCGTCCTCTCCGATCATTGCCTCGAGCTCTCCGGAAACCTTCTCCAGCAGCTCCATCCGCTGTTCCCAGGGAATGAACGCGCTCTCGAAGCCGTTGAGCGCCAAAGTGCACAGCTCGTCGAAGCTGAAGTCGAGGTATTTCGCGGCGTACAGATATTCGTCCGTCAGCGTGGTGCCGCTCATCAGCCGATTGTCGGTGTTGAGGGCGACATTCATTCCACGGTCGAAGTAGACGCGTAGGGGATGCTTTTCGTACGAGGCCGCTGCTCCCGTCTGAACGTTGCTGGTGAGGCAGATCTCAAGGCAGATTCGGCGGTCGTTAACGTACTGAGTGAGATCAGGATCTTCTATGAGGCGGGTGGCGTGGCCCAGCCGGTTGGCACAGCAGGAATGCACCGCCTGCCTCACCGACTCCGCGCCGTCGCCTTCACCGGCATGAACCGTGACGGCGAGGTTGTTCTCGCGGGCGTAGGCGAACGCCATTGTGTGCGCTGACGCCGGGAAGCCGAGCTCGCCGCCGGCGAGGTCGAATGCCACAACTCCGCGATCGCGATAGGCCACAGCGAGCCGTGCCAGCTCGAGAGAGACCATTGGCGGGAGCTGACGCAAGGAGCAGACGATCGACCGGGCGACGATTCCGTGCTCCGCTTCGGCCCTCGCCAGCCCGCGCAGCTGAGCTTCGAGTGACTCCGCCGCAGTGAGGCCGCCGCGTGAGTTGAGGATCGGTGCGTTTCTGACTTCGATGTAACGCACGCCATCTTTCGCGGCGTCTTCTCCCAGCTCGTACGCAACACGCTCAATGGCGTCTGCCGTCTGCAGCACCGAGACCGTCACCTCGAAGCGCGCAAGGTATTCCTCGAGTGTTTCGGCGTCGTCCACGAGCATGTACTCCCGCAGCTCATCGGCTGTCTGGCGAGGCATGGGAACGGAATATTCGCGTCCGAGCTCGATGAGTGTGGCAGGTCTAACAGACCCGTCGAGATGGCAATGCAGCTCCGCCTTGGGGAGGCGGCGTAGTTTTTCAGACGTCAGCATCAACGATTCTATCGAATCGGCGCATAAAGCAAAAGCGTCGCGGGCAGTTCAGGTTTCCCGATGGCGAGCAGCCGTCACGCGGAGAATCGCCCCGCCGTGCAGTGGCGCGCCCGGATCGACTGGAAGGCCCCGGCTGTCCGTCACCGTTCGATCGCCCGACCTGACGCCTGCGGCCAGCTCCGGGTCCGCTCGCATGACCGCCTCCAGCACCGTCGCGGATTTTGGAACGTCCACCGGCCCGGCGTTCACATAAACGCGGAGTGTTGCGTCGGGGCTCATTGGGTGATGAAGATTCGCGCCTCCGCCGGCGGCTTTACCGGCGATGGCAGCATTTTCATGTATCCCACCAGCGCATCCAGATCGACAATGTTGAGCGGCGTCACTTTCGCGTCGGCGGGGGGTGCCCAGTTGTCGCCACCCGTCGCCATGAAGTCGTTGACGATCACGTCGTATATCGCGCCGTCGCTCAGCGTACGACCCGCCGGAAGGGTGAGTGAGACTATTCGTTTCCCCTTCGGAAGCTCGGGGTTGTAACCGATTGCTACGCCGCTCACATGGTCGCGCAGCTCGTCGCGCGCCACAATCCGCTCGAGGTAATCGCGAAGCTCCGCCCCGGTCATCTTGACACTGTAGAGAGTGTTGCCGAAAGGCTGGATCTCGAAGAGCGAGCCGTAGTTTGCCATGCCCGCGCGCAGCCCCGCGCGGATTCCGCCATTGTTCATGATCGCGATGTCGCCCTTCCCCGCCCACCGTTGAGCGTCTGCGATCAGGTTGCCGAGCGCGTACTGGGCGCCGGTGCGGTCCATCGGAGCGACAACATCCGCCACCTTTCGGCTGACGAGCGCCGAGACGACAGAAGTCGAGCGCTTCACCATTGCGTCCACTTTTGCGTCGGGAGCGACCGCCGAATCGACAACGTCCCGCACCTCCTCGTGCGCCGCGCCGGCCGGCTTTCCGTTCACGAGGGGAATGTCGATCACGGCCAGCGCTCGTCCGCTGACTCGGGCCTGGACAATCGGGATTCCGTTCACGGCGTAATCCACCAGCGAGTGCGTGTGGCCGCTGACAATGGCGTCGACTTTCTCGGTGAGGTTCCGGGCGAAGTCGATTATCTCTCCTTGGCAGGCGTCGGTTCCGGTCGCATTGCAGAACGCCCCGGCGTGGCCGATGACGACGATCACGTCGGCGCCACGCGCTCTCAACGCTCTCGCCCGGGCGCTGACGATCGGGGCGGGATCGTCGAAGCGAAGTCCGACAACGTTGGCGGCGCGAGTGGTGGTTGGAGTCACTACGGTCGCGAAACCGATCACTCCGATTTTCGTTTTGCCGCGTGTGATGAGAGTGTCATCGCGAATCCACGGCACGTCGCGGCCATCGGTGTATCTGACGTTGGCCCCCAGAATCGCGTAGTGAGCATCATGCATGCGTGCCTTGAGCGTATCAACGCCCCAGTCGAATTCATGATTCCCCAAGGCCGCAGCAGCGTACCCCATACTATTGTAGTAGGCCACCACGGGGCGGCCGAAGGCGAGGTTCGAAACGGGTGTTCCCTGGAACATGTCGCCCCCGTCGAGCAGGAGTGTCTCGCACTGCGGAGCGCACTCGCGGCGCGCCTGCTCGATCATCCCCGCAACGTACGCGGCGCCACCGCGCGCGACCCCGCCGGCATCCTTGCGCGATTCCAGCGCGCCGTGAAAATCGTTCGTTGCAATGATGCGTAGCCTTCGCGTCCCTTTGGCGAGTGGTCCCGACAGCGGCGTGGGTGCCGGACTCGGCGTGCCACCTTCAGCGGCAGGGGGCTGTCCAGTGTAGGTGAGCCGCCAGTTCGGAGTGAAATAGTTTTCCGGCCGAAGTGTTCCCCGTGCCCGGACTTCATCTATGAGGAGCTGCCGAATCTCCTGCTGCCGGTCGTAGACCACCGGCGCGCCCCGAAGCATGAAGTAGCCGCCACCGCCGGTCTGACGGTAATTGTTGAGCGCCATTGTAAATGTATCCGTGTCGGATACCGGCTTACCCTTCACCGTAAGAGACGTGATCCGGGAGCCCATTGGACGCGTGAGATCCATCGTGTAGTCGGCTCCGGCAAGGATGTCGAAGTTGTATCCCGCAATCTGTCGGTCGATCACCGGTCGCGGTCCCAACGCCGTCTGCTCGACTGACGTGTAGTAGCGGCTGCTGAACTCGAGATAGTCGCGCAACTGCTTTCCCGTGATTCTCACCGCGCGCAGCGTGTTGTCGTAAGGGTACAGCTGAGCCAGCTCGGCGACTGTGACTGGACCAGGCTTGAGGGAGGCGTCGAGCGAAAACGCGGAGGCCGAAGCGAGGTCCGAGCCGGTGGCCTTTAGCTCGACCGCCAGGATAAAGTCGATGAGCGGCGTGTCCTTGAGACGTGCGGAGTCGCTCTTCCATGCGACGGGCGTGCTGCCGATGGCCGTGTTGGCGTAAGCGATGGTGCGACGGTGCGCTGCGTCCGATATAGCAAGCACAGCGTGTTGCTCGACGTGTCCGGCCGCCTGAATCAGCTCGCTGCGAGATTCGGCGACTCGCCATCCCCCATCAGCGGGAACCACGTGCAGGTGTGCGACGCCGACGCTCGTCGCCCAGTTTTTCGGCTGCATCAGGAGCGTCTGGCCGATCCTCACCTCTCGCGCCTCCTTGTGCGAGTGACCGTACACAATGAGGTCTATTCCCGGGACTTCACGAGCCACTCGTGCGGCGACATTCTCGCTTGGCACTCCGGTAGTGACAGTGTCGTAGCTGGCCGGCTCATCAAAGCCGGAGTGAAGTGCCACAACTACAAGGCCGGCACCAGCTGCTTTGACTTCCTGAACCGCCGCTCGAACCGCCGGGACAATGTCGCCGAGCCTTAGCCGGCCTCGGACATTCTCCGCATCCCAGATCATCACACCCGGGGTGGTGGCGCCGACGATACCGATCTTTATCCCCTGCCGCTCGACCATCGTCCAGGGACGGAATGCGTGTCGGCCGTCCGGTCCATACGTATTTGCGGAGAGAAACGGAAACCGAGCCTGAGCCACCGCGCGCTGGAGGTACGGAATTCCGTAGTTGTACTCATGGTTGCCAATGGCGGCTGCGTCGTAGCGCATGACGTTCATGGCGGCGACTATCGGATTCAGCGTCGCGTGAGCGATGCGCGCGGCGACGAACGCAAACGGATTGCCCTGAAGCAGGTCTCCAGCGTCGACAAGAACGACACGTCCCGGGTTTGCGGCGCGGACCGAATCCACGATGGTCGCGGCTCGCGTCAGCCCCCGCGCGGATTCGGCCGAGTCAGCGTAGTAGTCCCAACCCCGTATGCGCCCGTGTACGTCGGTTGTCGACAGAATCACAATGTCGCGACTGTCGCCGGGCGCGGGCGCGCCAGATTCTGTAACAGGGGGGTTCGCGCACGAAGCGACCGCCAAAGCGGTCAGAACGACAAGCGGCGTCCTGCGAAACATCATGTATCACTCACTCGATGGGTTCTGCTCGGCACACCGGGGATTGGGCGTGGCAATGTCCTGGAGGAGTCTAAGCTATTCGCCGCAGCACCGGCCAGCGAGCAACCGGCAGTCGAGGGACCACTCGTCACTCGCCGGTGTGCGGCCGGGCGATTATAGTGAGACATGCAAAGCGGAACGGACGAGCGACCTGACATCGAGGGGCACATCCCCGCGCTCGATGGCGTTCGCGGGCTCGCCATCCTGGTTGTGATGATCGGGCATTTCAATCTTGGCTACTACCCGACGTACGCGTACGAGCATGGCCTGAAGACACTCATCGAAACCGGATGGTGGGGGTCGATCTCTTCTTCGTTCTCTCCGGCTTCCTGATCACTGGAATCCTTCTCGACGCCAAGGGAAGCAGCCACTACTTCAGGAATTTCTACCTGCGCCGCGTGCTCCGGATTTTTCCGCTCTACTACGGCTTTCTGTTCGCGTTCTTCGTGCTGGCGCCAATGGTTCGTCCACCAGTGCCTGGCGGCCCATACGCCGGATGGCAGGCTTCACAGGGCTGGTTCTGGAGCTACCTCTCGAACTACCAGATTCTTTTTCCTCAGTGGGTCCGACCTTATCCGCTCACCCACTTCTGGACCCTCGCGGTGGAGGAGCAGTTCTACCTGTTCTGGCCAGCAGTGGTGCTTCTATCGTCGAGAAAGGGCCTGGTTCGCGTCTGTCTCTTCTGCGTCGGCGGCAGCCTTCTGTTTCGCCTCTGGCTCAACTGGATGGGCGTCAATCCCGTTGCCGGCTATCGGCTCACGCCGGCGCGCCTGGATACTCTGGCCATCGGCGCCATGCTCGCTGTTTTCGTGAGGCAGGATGACGCGTGGAAGCGAATCCGCGAACGCGCGCCGGTCGCACTTCTGGCGGCGCTGGCTGCTGTCATCCTGTTGTCCATTCCAACTCGCGGCATGGCACAGTCCGGCATCGAGATGCAGAGCGTGGGATATCCCATTCTCGCCGTGCTGAGCGCCACACTGATTGTGTTTGCGATCGATCCCGCCGCGCGTCAAACCCGGCTTGCGCGATTCTTTCAAACTCGTCCGATGAGAGTGCTGGGCAAGTCCAGCTATGCGTTATATGTCTTTCATTTCCCACTGGCCGGTGTGCTGGAGCGCGCCGGGCTTACGGTCCAGACATTTCCCCGCGTCGGCGGCTCGGAGCTTCCGGGAGCCGTGGCATTCACGCTGATAGGAATCGGGCTTTCGCTGGTGGTGGCGCTCGCGAGCTGGAATCTGTACGAGAAGCATTTTCTCAAGCTCAAGCGATTCTTTCCGCGGCGTGAAATCCACATCACAAATATGCCAAAAGACCTTCAAGTTGTGGATTTCACCGCCAGTCCCAGTCTCACTGGTCCGCACCCTGCACACGAAGAAATCTTGTAGCCCGTCTCAAATCGTTATACTATGGGCCGACTGGGGGTAATTCTCATTGGCTTCCACACTTTCATCCGGCGCCGCATGAGAATCACAAATCTGCTGCGGGGCGTTGTCGCATCTGCCGCGCTCATCGCGTCTGGAAGCTGTAAAGACGCCACCGCACCGGCTCCAGTTCCGGTAGACCGTCTCGACGTCTCCGCGTCGGCCCTGGATCTCGTCCCCGCCGAGACTGCGCGCCTGACCGCCACGGTCCGCGATGCCGGGGGAAACGCGCTCGCGCGGCCCGTTACCTGGGTGACGTCGGCACCATCGGTTGCGACAGTTCAGGACGGTCTCGTCACAGCGGTCTCGGCCGGTAGCGCCACGATCACGGCCTCGTCCGAGGGAAAGAGCGCAACGGTGACCGCGAGCATCGAGGACGGAGGCCTGCTGATGCCGGCCGGCGGGACGATTTCCGCGGCCGGCGGCCTGGTTCAGCTCGCGGTGCCGGCAGGCGCTGTCGGTTCCACGTCTCAGTTGTTCGTCCGTATCCCCACGAAATATCCGCCGAGCACCAGACTCGTTCACGGGTCGGTTTTCGACCTCGAGAGCAACCCCGCGGTTCCGAATTTCGCGCAGACCGCTCTTCTCACAATCAGTTACGATCCCGCCGGGATCGGGTCAGCTTCCCCGGGCGGCCTCCTCATCTACCATCAGGTGGGAGACGCCTGGCAGCCGCTGGACAACAGCCAGGTGAACGAAGCTGCCCACAGCGTCTCGGCCAGCGTTTCCGGCGTAGGCATCTACGCGATTCTCGTCCGCGCCTCAGTCGCGGCCCTCGAGATATCCCCTGCATCCGCCGACCTGCGAGTGCGCGACGTCAAGGCGTTTTCCGCAACCATTCGAGACATCGACGGAACAGTCATTTCAGGACGCGCTGTCGCATGGTCGAGTACCGCTCCCAATGTCGTCCAGGTAGACGCGGCGACAGGCCAGGCCACGGCCGTCTCTCCAGGCACCGCGGACGTCGTTGCGACATCCGAGGGTGTCTCGGCGCGCGCTTCCGTGACGGTAACGGCAGGCGCGCCGGGGAAGATTCGTCTCGGGGACGGTGACGGACAGTCCGCGGCGCCCGGGGCGACGCTGCCCATCGCCCCTTCTGTCATAGTTACTGACCAGGATGGGTTTGCCGTTGCCGGCGCAGCGGTGACTTTCTCGGTGACTCAGGGCGGCGGCAGCATCACTGGCGCAGACGCGGTCACCGATGCCAGCGGCACCGCGCGGGTCGGAAGCTGGACATTGGGACCTCAGGCGGGGCTGAACGCGCTGTCCGCAGCGACGTCCGGAGCCGAGGGGAGCCCACTCACCATTTCGTCAACGGCCGTGCAAGCGCCGCCGCCTCCGCCGCCTCCGCCGCCTCCGCCGCCGCCCCCGCCGCCTACGACAATCGCGATCTTCGCGGGCGACGGCCAGACTGCACCGCCGCTGACTGCGGTCGCAATTCCTCCGGCCGTAAAAATCACCGACGCCACCGGCGAACCGGTTGCCGGAACGACGGTCGTGTTCAGTATTCGAAGCGGCGGGGGCACCATCACCGGGGCCACCGCAACGAGCGATGCGAAAGGCATCGCGACGATCGGGAGCTGGGTGCTCGGCGCTGGTGGCGGCAACTCGCTTTTCGCCACGGCCACCGGGTTGTCGGGAAGTCCGGTCATCTTCATTGCCTCTGCCGGCGCACCCGGGCCGCCACCTCCACCTCCGCCGCCGCCGAGCGGCCCCGCGACAACGATTGCCATCTTCGCCGGTGACAATCAGGTCGGGCAGGCGTTCACGCCTGTCACCATTCGGCCCGCAGTCAAGGTTACCGACGCCAACGGGATTCCAGTCCCGGGCCGATTGGTCGTCTTCAGCATCCGGAGCGGCCTCGGCACGCTGACGGGCGAGAACGCAACGAGCGACAACTTTGGGATCGCCACCGTCGGAAGCTGGTCGCTTGGCGCGGGCGGCGGAAACTCACTGTTCGCCACAGCGAGCGGACTTGCGGGCAGTCCACTGATCTTCGTCGCCAACACGTCCACGCAGCCCAGCTCCGCTGTGCGGATTGTGACGTTCGGAGATTCGAACACCGACTTCGGCTGGCCGGGCACGTCGCCCATTGGCGGCATCGCGTCGTACGTTTCCAGCGGCAGTCCCCGCATGGATCCGGGCGCCGGAAATAGCTCGCTTCAGCTCGCCGGCAAGATTGAAAATCAGTGGAAGGCGCGGAGCGCCAAGTCGATCACCGCGGTAAATCACGGAGTTTCGGCGACGAGCAGCGGCGCCGGCCGCACTGGAGTCGGTGCGCCAGACGCGCGCGAACAAGTCGGCGGCGTAACGCGCTTCGAGGGCGAGGTGCTCGGCACCGCCTACCCGTGGAGCGGCGGCGAGCCCACAAACGCCAATTTTACGTCGGGCGCGATTGCCCGTGTCCGGGCGTTCGTCCCGGGCGCAAACGACTTCGCGTACGTATCAATGGGGTCGAACGACCCGGGCGCGGGCCTCACTGCCGCCGGGACGTCTGCGAATCTCGAGTGGATGATCGACCAGTGGGTCAACGCCGGACATGCCGCGAATCATTTCATTCTCACGACGCTGCCTCCGCGCGATGGATTCCCGGTGGACATTCCAAACATCAACAACGCCATCCGCGCCCTTGCAGTGCGACGGTCGGTGCGTCTCGTTGACCTCACTTTGCGCACTTCCGCCGACAACGGCGCGAGCTGGAGCAATCGCGCTGCAGATACGATTGACGGCACCCACTACTCAGAAGCGGTCCGGGACTGGCTCGCCGACCAGGTGGTCTCGTACATGCTAGCTATCGTTCCGTAGCGAGCGCCACGCTGCGCCACTATCTGGCAGAAAGAGAAGCTCATGTCACGATCTCGTGACATTGGCGCCGTTGACTGTTGCGTCACAGCGCGACGAACTTTACGAGATGCAGCCGGGTGAAGTGAACGGGAAGCGAGTCCTCGTCGTCGACGACGAGCCGGACATCGTCGCTCTCGTTGCATACCATCTCGCCAAGGCAGGCTTTCGGGTTTCCACGGCTGCTGACGGCGGCGATGCTCTGGAGCAGGCGAGAAGAGAACAGCCGTCACTCATCGTCCTCGACCTGATGCTGCCCGGAATGTCGGGCTTCGAGGTGCTGGATGCCCTGCGGCGCCAGGAGTCCACCGCCGACATCGCTGTGCTCTTGCTCACTGCGCGCAAGGACGAGCCGGACCGGGTGCGAGGCCTGTCGCTCGGAGCCGACGACTATCTCACCAAACCGTTCAGCCCGGCGGAGCTCGTCCTGCGGGTCAAGGCAATTCTTCGACGCACCGGCTCAATGGCCCAGCGCGACGAGGTTCTCCGAATCGGCGACATATCGATCAATCGTTCGACGCACACTGTCGCTGTCGGCGAGAAGCCTGTCGATCTTACGCCGACGGAGTACAAGCTGCTCATCCTGCTCGCTGAGCGGCGCGGACGCGTTCAGGCACGGGCGCATCTGCTGCAATCCGTGTGGGATGCCGCGCCCGATATCCAGACCCGCACTGTCGACATGCACGTTCAGCGGCTGCGCACCAAGCTCGGCCCGGCCGGTGATCTGATTGAAACTGTGCGCGGTTTCGGGTACCGAATCAGGCCGGGCGCCTCACCCGCCCCATGAACATCTCTCGGCGCCTGCAGCTCCACGCGCTTGCCGTGGTCGCGCTGGTCGTCGCCGCAATACTGATCTTCGACGCCCGGTTCACGTGGCGCGACCTGCTCGTTCCGGCGATTGTCGCTGGCATCGTCGCGCTGGCTCTTGCGACGATCCTCGCACGGACCATCACGCGTCCGATGGAGGATCTACGGGACGTTACGCAATTCCTCGCGCGCGGAGATCTTTCAAGTCGTCCCGCTCTTTCGGCGACCGGTGAAGTCGGTGAGCTGGCCACTGCCGTCCACCGTCTGGCCGAGCACCTCGGCGAACGCATGTCAGCGCTGCAGTCCGAGGACGCACTGCTCACCGCGCTCATCGAATCATTGAACGAGGGAGTCGTCGCTATCAGTCCGCAGCGCCAAGCCGTGAGAATCAATTCGGCAGGCAGAGAGCTGCTTTCCTTCAGTGATCGCACGCCGGCCCCCGTAGACCTGCTGCCTCGTATTCCAGAACTCCAGCAGGCGATCCAAGGGGCTCTCGATGGTTCCGTCACTGAGCCTGTCGAGCTGTCCATTGGCGATCATACGGTTTCGCTTACCGCGCGGCCCCTGACAGGAGGCGGTGCGGTGCTCGCTCTGTTCGACCTCACTCGCATTCGCCGGCTTGAGCTTGTTCGTCGTGATTTCGTGGCCAACGTCTCGCACGAGCTACGTACACCCTTGACTGTCATCGGTGGCTTTGCCGAGACGCTTGCCGATGATGATTTGCCGGAGGCCAGGCGGCGACAGTTCGCGGCGACGATTCACGCTAACGCGCAGCGAATGCAGCGGATCGTCGACGATCTTCTCGACCTC
>Ga0097691_1002420_pt1 | contig 12489 bp, 15 predicted proteins | sample NGESurdeep072012_8_FD_72858 | JGI IMG/M metagenome (GOLD analysis project Ga0097691, IMG submission 72858) | Arctic peat soil microbial communities from Barrow, Alaska - NGEE Surface sample 210-1 deep-072012 | ecosystem: Environmental > Terrestrial > Soil > Wetlands > Peat ...
TTCAAGGTCGCGCTCGCCCTGCAGCGGATCGCCCTCGCGCGCGAGCTGCATCAGCGAGCCAGCGAAGCGCATTTCCGGGCCCTGATTCAGAACGCCTCCGATGTCATCCTCGTGGTCGGAAGCGACAACGAGATCACCTACCAGACGCCGTCGGCCGCCCGCGTCCTCGGCTACCACCCATCAGAGCTTGAGGGACGGCGGCTCGAGCAGCTGCTGCCTGCGGACGACATCGAGCGATCCCTGTCGATGCTGACGCGGATGCGTCGATATGGCGTCGACCACGTTGCCAAGAGCGAATGGCAGCTGCTGTGCGAAGACGGCCGATGGATCGACGCAGACGTCATATGCAGCAACATGCTGGAGGACCCTGACGTGCACGGCCTGGTGCTCACGATCAGGGACGCCACCGATGGGCGGAGGCTGGAGCGAGAGCTTCAACATCGCGCCTTTCACGACAGCCTCACCTCACTGCCGAACCGCGGCCTGTTCTTCGACCGACTCAAGGGCGCGCTGGCTCGAGTGGCCCGCGAGGACGCACTGGTCGCCGTGCTCTTCATCGACGTCGACGATTTCAAGGCGATCAACGACACCCTTGGGCACGCTGCCGGGGACAAGGTGCTGCAACGACTCGCGAGGATCCTTGCGACGTCGATCCGGGCCGGGGACAGCGCGGCGAGGCTCGGCGGCGACGAGTTCGCGCTCCTGGTGCTCGGTGCCGCATCCCTGGCCGAGGTGGAGGCGGTGGCACGGCGCGTCCTCGGGTCGATGCAAGAGCCGATGGAGATGGACGGACGAAGCCTTGCCGTTCGGATCAGCATCGGCATCGCCACGAGCGAGCACTCCACCGACGCCGGTGAGCTCCTCCAGCTGGCTGACCTGGCCCTCTACGAGGCGAAGAACTCGTTCAAAGGCACCTACCGGATCTTCCGTGAGGAGCTGCGGGCTGAGCTCGTGGACCTCAAAAGTGATGCGAGCATCCGTCACGAACGCTTGGCGGCAGACTGATCCTCTCGGCGAGCGTTGCTGCTGCGTCGGTGCGGGGCCGCGGTCGCCCGTCACCCATCTGACGCCGACGAAGGTGGCAATCCGACTGTCGGTAGTCGGTGGCAGGCTCCCGCACGTGATGATGACAAGTGAAATCCGAAGCTGCGCGCCCAGCAAGATGTCTATTCGCCTTGACTTGAAATAGTCTAGCCGATTAGACGATTCTTATGATCGCAGAGCAACCCACTCGCAAGATGGTCAAGGAGTTCCGATCCGCCGATGAAGACGTACAACATCACGGTCACGCGCGAGGGCAAGTGGTGGATGATCGCCGTCCCCGCCATCGACGGGCTCACCCAGGCGCGCAGGCTCTCAGAGATCAAGGACATGGCGGTCTCCCTCATCGCGATCACCTTGGATGTCCCTGCTTCACAGGTGGGCGTGAACATCGTGGCCATGATCGTTGACGGGACCGACCTTGTTGAGCGTCGCCAGCAGATCGACGCCGAGCGCGAAGCGGCTCGGCAAGCTGAGCGGAAGGCGGCAGCGCTGATGGTGGACCTGGTCCGCAAGCTCGACGCGGACCATGTGCCTCTGCGGGACATCGGTGAAGCGGTTGGGGTGTCGTTCCAGCGAGTCCATCAGCTGCTCAACGCCTGAGGATTCAACCGGCGGTTGCACATTGTTCGATAGTAGTTACTATCAGCATTATGACTTTCGAGACTGAGATCGCCAAGCGGTCCCAGCATGCCGATGGATTGGTTCGCCAGGGCCGCGCCCAGCTCCGGCAGGTGGTTCTTGACGCGCACCGGCACGGACTGAGCCAACGGCGTATTGCCGCGCTCACCGGCCGTAGCCAACCAGAGGTCGGTCGCCTGCTGCGCGAAGCTGGCGGGCCCGCGCATACCTGGATGACCGCACGCGCCGCGGCCGAGGCGATCAAGGGCGAGCTCGCGACCGGCGACGATGACTTCGCGCTGCGCACGCTTATCGCGGCCATCAACGACTTCCGCGGGCTGAGGGACCCGAGCGAGATCCAAGACTTTCTGCGGCGACCGCGCCCCACCGGTGACCGGCGATGGGACACCCTTATCGCGGCCTCCGTGGCTCAGGCATGCCGGCCTCGGGGGGTCACCCCCCCAAGGTGGACCCGGCGCGCGCCCCTGGAGTCCTGGTGGTTCCCGTCCGGCGGTGGAGGCCTGCTCGCCGCCCGCACCATGGCACGCACACCCATCGACTTCTCACGTCTGGGTATCTGGCTGGACGCGTCGGCGTTCCAGACGGCGTAGGGGCACCAATGAGCACCTCGGGATTCGACAGAGACAAGATCACCGAACTGCTCGCCGAGCTGGGTCGACGACTGTCCTCAAAGGGCGTCGCGGGCCGGCTGTATGTCGTGGGAGGTGCGGCGATGGCCTTGGAGTTCGACACTCGTCGCGCCACACGAGACATCAACGCGATCTTCCACCCACCGACAACGGTCGCTGATGAGGCCGCATCCATGGCAAGGGACCTCGGCCTGTCGCCGGCCTGGCTGAGTTCCGCCGCTCAGGCGTTCATCCCCCTCCCGGATGAGGACCCGGTCTCCCTTGACGTCGAAGGTCTCCAGGTCGCGCTCTCCTCCCCCTCCAACCTGCTGGCGATGAAGATGGCTGCCGGGCGCCCCCAGGACATCAGCGACCTGGTCGTTCTCTTCCGGCACCTGAAGATCAAGAGCCCGCAGCAGGCAGTGGACATGGCCCAGCGGATATACGGGCCCGACTCGGTCGTGCTGAGCGAATCGCGGGAGTCGCTGCTGATGCTTGCCGAGTCGGTGCTTGCCAGGGTGCGCGCCTCAAAGGACCGCTGAACCTCGGATACGGGTTGCCGCAAGACCGGAATGACAGGCATAACACGTCTACGACGCGATGCGGCCCGGCAACTACGACTTCGCCGGTCCCGAATGGCCCATGTATGTGGATCCGCGAGAGCCTTGAAGACCTGAGGGGCGACCGCGCCCAGGTGCTGACCCACGGACGAGGCGCTGCCCCTCATTGCGTGTGGCCAAGACCAGCCCCTGAGACTCGGGCCGGTCTTGGTTGCTCCTCGCGGCAAAGTAGAGTGACATCGGGACGAACCGCCTAAACCGCTCGTGGTCCATGGATCTGATCCAGCTCCTGTTCGCCACGACGAGCGGTCCGTCTGAGGCTCGACCCATCCGATACCGATGCAGGAGATATCCAAATGAACAATGTGCAACCAGATCCTGTAGAGATACTGGCCAGCGTGATGCTGAAGGCGACCGAGTCCTACGACGCGCTGCATTCCGAGCTCGCGCCCCACCAGCACGAGGTGGCAGACCGCATCATGACCGCCATCCGTGCTCGTTCCGCCGAGGGCACTGAGCTAAGGGCTGCCCTGGGGCTCGAGCTGACCAAGCAAACCCGCACGGGCAAGAACCTCCGTGCCGCGATGAGCGCCTACACCGACTCATAGGCCAGGGCCTGAGCACGTCGGCCTGTTAAGGCGTTTGCCGCGGGCTGCTCGCGGTCGTCGGTGGGCTGCTCGTGGGGCTGGGCCTGAGCACGTCGGCCTGCTGAATTGGTTGGCGCCTTCCCGCGGTGACCCGGCAGGCAGGCGTCCCGGCTGACAGGATGTCGGCCATGAGCAACCACGACTCCCGGCCGGCGCGACCGGCGACCCCGGCTGGCGGGACCCTGATCACCGTCGCGCCCACCGGAGCAGAGACCGCCAAGGCCGACTGCGCACAGCTGCCGACGACCCTGGCCGAGCTGGTCGTGACCGCCGTCGCCTGCGAGGCCGAGGGCGCCTCTCTGATCCACATCCACATCCGCGACGACGACCACCGGCCCAGCCTCGACGCGGTCCTTCTGCGCGAGACCGTGGCGGCCGTGCGGGAGCAGACCTCGCTCGTCGTCCAGCTCTCCACCGGTGGCAGCGTCCACGACCTCCTCGAGAAGCGCCTCAGCGTCCTGGATGCCGAGCCCGACTCGTGCAGCCTGACCTGCGGCACCACCAACTTCGGCGACGACGTCTTCCTCAACCCCTACCCGTTCATGGCCAAGCTCTACCAGCAGGCCCAGGAGCGCGAGATCGTCCCCGAGTTCGAGCTGTTCGACCTGGGTCATGTGGCTGCTCTGCGGCGCCTGATCGATTCCTTCGGGCTCCCCTTCGGCGGCAAGGTGCACGTCGACTTCGTCACCGGAGTCCCAGGCGGTATGCCGGGCACGCCGGCTGCGCTGCTGGCCGGCGTACAAGCTCTGCCTGCCGAGGTGACCTCGTGGTCGGCGACCGGCATCGGCCGCAGCCACCTGCCGATCGCGGCGGTAGCCCTCGCGGCCGGCGGGCACCTGCGGGTCGGCATGGAGGACAACCTGATCTACGCCAAGGGGCGGCCGGTCGAGCGCAACGACGAGCTGGTGTCGCGGGCTGCCGATCTGGCCCGGCTGATGCAGCGGCCACCGCTGACCACCGACGAGGCGCGCGCCCTGCTGTCGATCAAGGCCCGCTGAGTCTCCGCCGCCGACCCGCCCAGCGTCTCGCCTCCGCCGACCCGACCCGACCCGCCCAGCGTCTCGCCGCCCACCAGATCCGTGAAGTCGCACAGATCGTTCCAACGGGGACCTTTTGGGTCGATCTGTGCGACTTCACGGTCGGTCGTTGTCCGGGGGAGTCGGCGCATCAAGGGGGTGAGTGTGGGCGGGCAGCGGGGTGGATGTGAGCAGGCTCATGCTTGCTCGGTTTGCAATTTGCTAACTGGAGCAAGCATAATGGAGGTATGACCAAGTTCACGCCGATCTCCCTTCACCTCGGTCACTACCTGCGAGAGCAGCGCCACTCCGCCCAGCTCTCGTTGCGGCAGCTGTCCGCGGTCGCGGGGATCAGCAACCCCTACCTCTCCCAGATCGAGCGCGGGCTGAAGAAGCCGAGCGCCGAGATCCTGCAAGCCCTCGCCAAGGCCCTGCGTATCTCGGCCGAGTCCCTCTACATCCGCGCCGGCTTCCTCGAGGAGCGCACCGACCCTGGTGAGGACCCGTCGGTTGATGTCACCGCCGCCATCCTGGCCGAGCCGAAGTTGAACGACCGACAGCGCGCAGTCCTGCTGGACGTCTACGAGTCCTTCGTCGGTGCTCCGGCACACAGAAAGGCTCCGAAAGCCTCGAAGCCCAGCAAGCCCCACCCAGCGCCGAGCGGGCACAAGCCCAGCTCGAACCAACAGCCCAACACAAAGGAGAACCAGTCATGACACTCGTCAGAGACATCCGTAAGTCCGTTACCGACACCACTCCGGTCTACGCAGCCGTCGGGGTCACCGACCTGGCCGTTGAGAAGGTCCGCCACGCCCGTGCCCGCGCTGCTGCCGCCCGTGCCGACTTCCACGTCAGCGTGCTGCAGGGCGAGGCCGTCAAGCGCGCCGAGAAGGTCGCCGAGCAGGCGCAACAGATCGCCGAGCAGGCGCAGCAGATCCCTGCACACGCCCTGGTCCAGACCCGAGAGGTGGCCGGCAAGGCGCACGCGACATACGCCGAGCTTGCCGTCCGCGGCGAGAAGCTGGTCACGCGCCTGCGCGACCAGAAGGCCACCAAGGACCTGCTCGCCCAGGCCGGCCACACCGTCTCCCTCGGCAAGGGTGCGGTCACGACCGTCCGCAATGTCGTCCGGGGCGAGGCCACGGCCACGAAGCGCGTTGTGCGCAAGACCGGCCCGGCCACTCGCCTCTCGACCAAGCCCACCGCCACTGCCAGGAAGAAGGCGGCCGCCGTGAAGCGCGCGACCAAAGCCACGGTCACCAGCGCCGGCATGACGGCGGCCGCGGCGACCAAGGCTGTCAAGACCGCCACCCCCAAGGTCGGCGACTGACAACAGCCAGTAGGGCCTTTGCTCAGTTCAGGCCGCTCGGAGACGGCATTTCCGGCTCCGAAACCGGCTTGAGCTGAGCAAACCGGCTTGAGCTGAGCAAGACCAGCGCGGCCGGTGTCTGATCACCCGACACCGGTCGCGTTGCTCTGTGGTCATAGGCTCGCCGCCGTGATTGAGCAGCGATTTCCCCTGTATGACGCGCCCGTGGTGGCCCACGTCGTCCGCTCAGGCTTCGTGGAGTCCGTGCATCACGGCAGCGTGGTCGCGCTGGACGCCAACGGCTCGACCCTGCTGGCGGTCGGCGATATCACCGGACCCATCTTCCCGCGTTCGTCCAGCAAACCCATCCAGGCTCTGGCCATGCTGCGCGCCGGCCTCGACCTTGACGGCGAGCTGCTGGCGCTCGCGACCGCCAGCCACTCGGGGGAGTGGTTCCACCTCGAGGGCGTCCAGCGGATCCTCGCCGGGGCGGGCCTCAGCGAGCAGGACCTGCAGAACATGCCCGGCCTGCCGTACGGCGAGCCCGAGCGCAACGCCTGGATCGCCGCCGGGCGTGAGGCGAGCCCGCTCGCTCAGAACTGCTCGGGCAAGCACGCGGCCATGCTGGCGACGTGTGTAGCGGCCGGCTGGGACACCTCGACCTACCGCGAACCCCAGCACCCTCTGCAGCAGCTCATCGCGGGGACGCTCGCGGACCTTAGCGGTGAACATGCCGCGGCCGTGGGAGTTGACGGCTGTGGCGCCCCGGTCCATGCCGTGTCCCTGACCGGCCTGGCGCGGGCTTTCTCCCGCATTGCCGCAGCCCCCGAGGGGAGCGACGAGGCGAGGCTGGCGGCCGCCATACGGGCCTATCCGCAGTGGCTTGGTGGGACCGGGCGGGACGTCACAGCGCTGATCCGGGGCGTCCGCGGCCTCATCGCCAAGGACGGCGCCGAGAGCGTGTATGCCGTCGGACTGGCTGACGGGCGTGCAGTCGCGCTCAAGATCGCCGACGGTGGACAGCGCGCCCGGCCGGTCGTCATGGCTGCGGCATTGCGGCGCCTAGGGATTGACGCCGAGGTCCTGGACGAGATGGCCGACGCTCCGGTGCTCGGGCATGGCGTGCAGGTCGGGTCGATCGAGGCTGTTGGAATCTGAAACCACGCAGTGGTGATCTGGACCCAGTGACTGCCGGGGTCTGAAGCCACGCAGTGGTGATCTGGACCCAGTGACTGCCGGGGTCTGAAGCCACGCGGTGGTGGTCTGGACCCAGTGACTGCCGGGATCGCAATCCCCGGCTTCGGAACTATCGACGTCGCCACCGGTCCGGCCACGTAGGCTGGGCGCATGTTGGACATCTTCGGAAGCATCCAGGGAGTCATCGCGCTCGCCTTCGGGGTCGCCGCGCTGGTGCTGTCGGTGTTCGGTCTGGTCGATGCCCTGCGCCACCGCCCCGATGCCTTCACCGCAGCCGGCAAGTCCACCAAGACCGTGTGGCTGGTCGTGCTCGGAGTTGCCGTCGCGTTGAGCTTCTACACCGTCGCCTCCCCGTTCACGCTGCCCTGGATCTTTGCCGTGGTCGGTGCGGGCGTCTATCTCGCCGACGTGCGTCCCGCCCTGCGCAAGGTCATGGGACACGGGTCCTCGAACAACGGGCCGTACGGCTCCTGGTGACGGTTCGTCCAGCCGGCCGGGTCACGTCGCTGCTGGAGGTTCCGAACGGGTCGCTAGAGCTCATCACCACCGGCTCAGGCCTGCCCGCAACAGTTTTCGCGCATGGAGTCGATGGCTCGATCCAGACGACGCGGCCGTTCGGCTCGGGGGTCAAGGGGAGTCGCACGTTCCTGCACTTCCGTGGCTACGGGGCCTCCAGCGATCCCGGGCGACCCTTGACGTACGCCGCGCTCGAGGATGACCTGAGGGCGGTCGCCGACCACGTTGGGGCGACGCAGGCCCTCGGGGTCAGCATGGGTGCCGGCGCGATGTGTGCCCTGCTGGCGCACACCCCGCTGCGCTTCGATCGGCTCGTGTTCGCGCTGCCGGCGGCGTTGGACCGACCCCGCACCGACGGCGCCCTGGACGGGCTGGAGCTAGCGGCTTCGGCGCCGCTCCCGGACCGCGCGGTTCTTGGGGCTGTCACGGCTCCGACCCTGGTCATCGCCCAGGAGCAGGACCCTGTCCATCCGGTCTGGGTGGCCGAGCAGCTGGCCGAATCCTTGCCGCACGCGCGCCTCGAGGTCCTGCCTCCGGGCGGCATCCTCGAGCGCCACCGTAAGGTGATGAGGGATCTGGTCGGCGGTTTCCTCTCTGGGGGAGCGCTGTTGACGCGCCGACGTTGACGCGCCGCGGTTATGCGCCGAGGTTGACGCGCCGAGGTTGACGCGCCGAGATCCGACCGCACCAACCCATCCGTTCATTGAGGGGAACAATGCCTGACACCACCAACCGCTCCGACGAGGTCTTCGTCGACGAACGCCCATGGGGCAACTTCCAGCAGTTCGTCCTCAACGAAGCCGTCACGGTCAAGATCATCACCGTGAACCCCGGCCAGCGGCTCTCGTTGCAGACCCATGGGCACCGAGACGAGATGTGGCAGGTTCTCGACGTACCACTCGACCTCCAGATCGACGACGGCACCGTGGCGTCGAAGCCCGGCGAGCGGGTTTGGGTGCCCCGGGGTGCCAAGCACCGGATCGCCAACAGCGGCAGTGAGCCCGGCCGACTGCTGGAGATCGCGTTCGGGGTCTTCGACGAGGATGACATCGAGCGCCTCGAGGACGACTACGACCGCTGACCGACCGTTGACCGACGCTCGAGCGACGGCTGACCGACGGCTGACCGACGGCTGACCGTTGGGCTGCCGACCGATGACCGAAATACCCCACGTCACCACGGCGTTGGGACTGAGGGTCCACAAAACCTGACCCTTGGACGAGGAGAGACGTATGCCGGCAGTGCCGCAGGTCCGCCGGGTCGCCATGCTCAGCGTCCACACCTCGCCGCTCGAGCAGCCGGGAACCGGTGACGCGGGCGGGCTGAACGTCTACGTCGTCGAGGTCTCCAAACGCCTCGCACAACGCGGCATCGAGGTCGAGATCTTCACCCGCAAGACCGATGGCGGCCTCCCGATGCAGGCCGAGCTGGCGCCCGGCGTCCACGTCCGCAACGTGATCGCCGGGCCGTTCGAGGGCTTGGGTAAGGACGATCTCCCAGGCCAGCTGTGCGCCTTCGCCCAAGGCGTTATGCGCGCGGAGGCGGCCCGGCCCGAGGGCTGGTACGACCTGGTGCACTCCCACTACTGGCTCTCCGGGCAGGTGGGCTGGCTGGCGGCCGATCGTTGGCGGGTGCCGTTGGTGCACACCATGCACACGATGGCTCGCGTCAAGAACTCCCAGCTGGCAGAGGGCGATTCGCCCGAGCCGACCGGTCGTGAGATCGGCGAGACCCAGGTGGTGGAGTCCGCGGACCGGCTCGTGGCCAACACCGGGGGCGAGGCACAAGAGCTGATCGACCTGTACGACGCGGACCCGGGCAAGGTGCGTGTCGTGCCGCCCGGTGTTGACCTGGATCTGTTCATCCCCGGGGACATGGCCGCAGCGCGCGCCCAGGTGGGGCTGCCCAGGGACGCCTACGTGCTGCTGTTCGTGGGCCGGATCCAGCCGCTCAAGGCTCCCGACGTGCTGCTCAAGGCAGCAGCAGACCTGCTGGCCCGGCGGCCCGAGCTGCGCCAGAAGCTGGTCGTCGCGGTCCTCGGCGGCCCGAGCGGCTCCGGACTGGGCAAGCCCCGGGCGCTGCACGAGCTGGCCCACCAGCTCGGAATCGACGCGCAGGTTCGTTTCGTGCCACCGGTCGACCGGCTGACCCTGGCCCAGTGGTACCGCGCCGCTGACCTGGTCGCCGTCCCGTCGCACAGTGAGTCGTTCGGCCTCGTGGCACTCGAGGCGCAAGCCTGCGGAACCCCTGTTGTCGCCGCTGCCGTGGGTGGCCTGCCTTTTGCGGTGGGCGACAGCGGGTTGCTCATAGACGGTCATGCGACCACAGACTGGAGCGCCGGCCTCGAGGGCCTGCTCGACCACCCCGATCGCCGAGCAGCATTGAGCCGCAGGGGTATTGAGCACGCGGCGGGGTTCAGCTGGGAACGCACCACCGACCGGTTGTTGGAGGTCTACACCGAGTCCATGCTCGCCCGGACGGCCTCGCCGATCGACGATGCTCGCGACCTCATCGGTGTCCCGGCGGCGGTGATCCCGTGACCGACGAAACCCTTGGCGGCAGTGCCGTCATACAGGAGGCCGTGCGCGCTTTCCTGGACGAGAACGGCATCGAGTGGGAGCTTGGCGGGCGACCGGGGGAGTTTGTCGTCACGCTGCCGGGGGAGAAGAAGCTCAAGACCGTGTGCTCGGTCGTCGTCGGCGAGCAGTCCCTGTCGATCTCTGCCTTCGTCGTGCGAAACCCTGATGAGAACCATGCGGCCGTCTACGCCTACCTGCTCCGCCGCAACCTCACGATGCCCGGTCTTGCCTACGGGATCGACAAGTCCGGCGACGTCTTCGTCACCGGCCGCGTGCCGCTGGAGGCGGCGAACGCGGCATACCTGGACCAGATCTTCGGTGTTGTCCTGGAAGCTGCCGACGGCGCCTTCAACGAGCTGCTGGCACTGGGGTTCCTGGAGTCGATGAAGAAGGAGTGGGCCTGGCGCATCTCGCGGGGGGAGTCCACCGCCAACCTCGAGGCCTTCCGCCACCTGCTCGAGTGACCGAACGGTCGGGCTTGGCGGGCCTTCGGGGTCTGCGGTCGGGGCTTGGCGGGCCTTCGGGGTCTGCGGTCGGGGTTCGGCGGGGCGTGGCGAGCAAATAGACTCACGCGCATGACCTCTGCCGAGCCCTTCACACTCATCCTCCTGCGTCACGGCGAGAGCGAGTGGAACGCCAAGAACCTGTTCACCGGTTGGGTCGATGTTGACCTGAGCGACAAGGGACGGGCCGAGGCGCTGGAGGGCGGTCGGCAGCTCAAGGAGGCCGGCCTGCTGCCCGACGTCGTGCACACCTCGGTCCTGCGTCGGGCCATCACGACGGCGAACATGTCGCTGGACGTGGCCGACCGTCACTGGATCCCGGTCAAACGTTCCTGGCGCCTCAACGAGCGCCACTACGGCGCGCTGCAGGGCAAGAACAAGAAGCAGACCCTCGAGCAGTACGGCGAGGAGAAGTTCATGACCTGGCGCCGGTCCTTCGACGTGCCGCCGCCGCCGCAGCCCGTCGACGACGAGTTCAGCCAGGCCCACGACCCCCGCTACGCCGACATCGAGGGTGGCCCGCCCCTGACCGAGTGCCTCAAGGACGTCATCGAGCGGATGCTGCCCTACTGGAAGGGCGCCATCGTGCCGGACCTGCGCGCCGGCAAGACCGTCCTGGTCGCAGCTCACGGCAACAGCCTGCGCGGCATCGTCAAGCACCTGGACGGGATCAGCGACGAGGACATCGCCGCCCTCAACATCCCCACGGGCATGCCGCTCGTCTACCGTCTGGGCGAGGACCTGACGCCGCTCACGATCGGCGGGGAGTACCTCGACCCCGAGGCGGCCAAGGCTGCTGCCGAGGCGGTCGCCAACCAGGGCCGCTGACGGCCTCTAGAGCACGTCGTCGTCGTCCGGTTCGTGGTCGGCCTGCCACTCGCCGGTGACCAGGTAGACGACCCGGCGGGCAACCGATACCGCGTGGTCGGCGAACCGCTCGTAGTAGCGCCCGACCAGGGTCGCGTCAACGGCCGCCTCGGTGCCATAGGTCCACTTGCCGTCCATCAGCATGTTGAAGATGTCCCGGTGCAGGCGGTCCATCTCGTCGTCGTCGCGCTCCAGGGCCAGCGCCGAGTCGATGTCTTTGCCGGCGATGACCGATCCGGCCTTGGCCACGATCCGCTCGGCCACCTGACCCATCTCCAGGACGGTGGAGCGCATCACGGGCGGGATGGCGGAGCTCGGGTAACGCAGCCGCGCCACCTTTGCCACGTGCCGCGCGAGGTCCCCCATGCGCTCGAGGTCGGCGCTCATCCGCATCGCCGTCGGCGACCACCGTCAGGTGCGCATGGAGCCGGACGATGCGGTGGTCCTCTCATCACGCATCATTCCCGGCAACGAACGGTCAATCAGCAACATGATCAACCACATCTACCGCCGGGGGGCGAACGTGCACCACGCCGGCGGCACCGCTGTGCATGTGTCCGGACACGCCAGCCAAGAGGAGCTCAGACTGTTGCTGCGATTGGTCCAACCACGTCATTTCGTGCCCGTGCATGGTGAGTACCGGCATCTGGTCCAGCATCGCGCCCTGGCGCACTCGGTCGGCATGTCCGCTGAAGACACCTTTTTGCTCGAAGATGGGCACGTGCTCGAAATCGATCCGAGTGGCGCCCGTGTCGCACAGCCGATACAGGCCGGGCGCGTGTTTGTAGATGGCAAGGGCATTGGCGACGTAGAGGATGTCGTGCTGCGGGACCGCCGCCATCTCTCGTCCGACGGCTTGGTGGTGGCGATACTGGGGATCGACCAGCAGACGGGAGAGCTGATCGCCGGGCCCGACCTGATATCACGGGGATTCATATTTGAGGAGCAGGGACAGGCGTATCTCGAGCAGGCAAAGAGCCTTGTCGTTGAGACCCTCCAGCAGC
>Ga0097691_1002421_pt1 | contig 12489 bp, 9 predicted proteins | sample NGESurdeep072012_8_FD_72858 | JGI IMG/M metagenome (GOLD analysis project Ga0097691, IMG submission 72858) | Arctic peat soil microbial communities from Barrow, Alaska - NGEE Surface sample 210-1 deep-072012 | ecosystem: Environmental > Terrestrial > Soil > Wetlands > Peat ...
CGGCAATCTCCACGTCCACCTCTGGCGCGAAGGGAAGGACCCGGTCAAAAGGACGCTCTTCGAGAAGACGACGACCGAGATCTACTCCGAAGCCGTGCGCCTCGGCGGGACCGTGACGGGGGAGCACGGCGTCGGCATCACGTCGAAGGACGTCCTTCTTCTGTACCGCCCGCCCGCGTTTCTCGCCGCGATGCGCGCGATCAAACAGGCCCTCGACCCGAACGGCATCCTGAATCCGGGGAAGGTGATCCCCGCGCCGGGATGAGTGCGCCCGCGAGGCGCGCCGCACACGAGCCCCCCGGGCGTTTCCGGGTCCTCGCGCTTCTGTCTCTCGCCGAGCTCTTCGGGATGTCGCTCTGGTTCTCGGCGTCGGCGGTCGCGCCGCTCCTCAAGGCCGAGTGGGGCCTGTCCGACGCCTCCGCGACGTGGCTCACGCTCTCCGTCCAGCTCGGCTTCGTCGCCGGGACGCTCGCGAGCGCCGTCCTGAACCTGCCGGACGTCTGGGCGCCGCGGCAGCTCGTGATCGCGACGAGCCTTCTCGGAGCCGCCGCGAACGCGTCGCTCGCACTTTTTTCCCACGGCTCCGCCTCCGCGCTCGTCCTGCGTCTCCTGACGGGTTTCTGTCTGGCGGGCGTCTACCCGCCGGGGATGAAGATCCTCGCCTCGTGGTTCCGCGCGCGGCGCGGTCTCGCGCTGGGTGTCCTCGTCGGCGCCCTCACGCTCGGCAAGGCGGCCCCGTACCTCGTGAACGCCGTCTTCGGCTCCGCGTGGCGCCGGAGCCTCCTCGCGGCGTCGGGCCTTACGCTCCTCGGCGTCCTCCTCGTCGTCTTCTTCGTCCGCGAAGGGCCGTTCGCACCCGCCCCCGCGCGCTTTGACGTGACGCAGGTGACGAAGGTCTTCGCGAACAGGGGCGTGCGGCTCGCGAGCTTCGGCTACTTCGGGCACATGTGGGAGCTCTACGCGATGTGGACGTGGGTCCCCGTGATGCTCCGCTCGGGCTTCGCGCTCCGCGGGCTCCCGCCGGCGGCCGCCGAGGCGGCCTCGTTTTTCGTGATCGGATGCGGCGCGGCGGGATGCGTCCTCGCGGGCCTCGCGGCCGACCGGAAGGGCCGGACGCTCGTAACCTCGGCGGCGATGGCGGTCAGCGGCGCGTGCTGCGTCGTGATCGGGCTCTGTTACGGCGGCTCGCCCCTCGTCCTTTTCGCCGTCGCGGCGGTCTGGGGCGCCGCGGTCGTCGCGGACTCGGCGCAGTTCTCGGCGGCCGTCACGGAGCTCGGCGACGCCGTGTACATGGGTACCGCCCTCACGTTGCAGACCTCGCTTGGCTTCCTGCTGACGACCCTTTCGATCGACCTCGTGCCGGCGTTCCTCCCGGCGCTCGGCTGGCGATGGGTCTTCGCTCTCCTCGCGCCCGGGCCCGCTCTCGGCGTCCTCGCGATGCTGCGCCTGAGGGCGCTGCCCGAGGCCGCGAAGATCGCGCAGGGCCGGCGCTGAGCGCGGGCTCCGGGCGCCGCCTCCGCTACACTCGCGCCATGCCCGTCTCCGATTTCGAGCCCGTGATCGGGCTCGAAGTGCACTGCCAGCTCAAGACGAAGAGCAAGGCGTTCTGCGCGTGCCCCGTCGTGTTCGGCGCGCCGCCGAATACCGCCGTGTGTCCCGTGTGTCTCGGCTATCCGGGCGTCCTCCCGGCCGTGAATCGCGAGATGGTGACGCTCGCGATGCGCGTCGCGCTGGCCACCGGCTGCACGATCGAGGAGAAATCGGTCTTCGCGCGGAAGAACTACTTCTACCCGGACCTGCCGAAGGGCTACCAGATCTCGCAATACGACAGGCCGCTGGCCACGCGGGGCGCGGTCGCCCTGCGCGCGAATGGCTCGCCGAAGAGCGTGCGGCTCAACCGCGTTCACCTCGAGGAGGATGCCGGCAAGTCGATGCACGACTTTCCGTGGGAGGACGTGCTCACGGGGGTGTCGCTCGTGGACCTGAACCGCGCGGGCACGCCGCTCGTCGAGATCGTGTCCGAGCCCGACCTCTCCTCGGCCGAGGAAGCGTACGAATACCTCGTCCTTCTGCGCCGGCTCGTGCGCTGGGTGGACGCATCCGACGGCAACATGGAGGAGGGCTCGCTGCGGTGCGACGCGAACGTCTCCGTGCGAAAGAAGGGCGCCGCGGCGCTCGGCACGAAGGTGGAGATCAAGAACCTGAACTCCTTCGCGCACGTGAAGAAGGCGATCGAGCACGAGGTCGAGCGGCAGGTTCTGGCTCTCGAGGCCGGGCTGATCGTCGTGCAGGAGACGCGCCTCTACGAGCCCGCGACGGGCGCGACGAAGACGATGCGGAGCAAGGAAGAGTCGATGGACTATCGCTACTTCCCCGACCCCGACCTCGGCGTCCTCGTCGTCGACGCGGCGTGGAAGATGGACGTCGCCGCGGCGATGCCGGAGCTTCCCCGGGCGCGGGCCGCGCGCCTCGCGAGCGCGTTCGGCCTCCCGGCCGCCGACGCGGACCTCGTATGCCTGTCGCGCCCCCTCGCGGACTTCTACGAGGCCGCCGTCGCGGCGTATCCGAAGAATCCGAAGGCGCTCGCGAACTGGCTCCTCTCCGAGCTCCTCGCGAGGATGTCCGACGCCCACCGGCAGGCGGGGCACATGCCGGTCGCGCCCGGAACCCTCGCGGCCCTCGTCCAGCGCATCGACGACGGGACGATCTCGGGAAAGATCGCGAAGGAGCTGCTGGGCGATCTCATCGCGACCGGCCGGCCGGTCGACGATCTCGTGAAGGAGAAGGGGCTCGTCCAGATCAGCGACGAGGGCCCGATCCGGGACGCGGTCGCGGCGGTTCTCGCGGATCATCCCGCGCAGGTCGCGACGTTTCGCGGCGGCAAGACGGCGTCGTTCGGCTGGTTCGTCGGCCAGGTCATGAAAGCGACAGGTGGCAAGGCCAATCCGGAAGTGGTCAACCGTCTTCTCAGGGAAGCCCTGGACCGCCGGTGAAATGATCTCTTCGTGATCGAGTTCTACCGCGTCTCCAAGGAATATCAGGGCCGTAGGGTCCTCCGCGACGTGACGTTCAAGACGAAGAAGGGCGAGTTCCTGTTCCTGACGGGTCCGTCGGGCGCCGGGAAGTCGACGCTTTTGAAGCTCATCTTCCACGCCGAGAAGCCCACGGAGGGCCAGATCATCGTGAACGGGATGAATGTGAGCGGCATGCCGGCCTCACGCGTCCCGGCTCTCCGCCGCTCGATGGGGATCGTCTTCCAGGACTACAAGCTCCTGCCGGCGCGGACCGTTCTCGACAACGTGACGTACGTGCAGAAATTCCTCGGCGTGCCCGCGGCCGAGCGCCGGCGCCGCGCCTACCAGACGCTGCGCCTCGTGGAGCTTCACCACCGCCTGGCCGCGCTTCCCGAGGAGCTTTCCGGCGGCGAGCAGCAGCGCGTCGCCCTCGCGCGCGCGCTCGTGAACGAGCCGGTGCTCCTGGTCGCGGACGAGCCCACGGGCAACCTCGACCATCGCCTCGCCGGCGAGGTCATGAAACTGCTGCAGGACATCAGCGTGCGCGGGACGACGGTCCTCGTCGCCACGCACGACCAGGAGCTCGTGAAGGCCGCGGGGCGCCGCTGCCTGACGCTCGACCGCGGGCGCGTCGTGGAAGGCCTCGTCGAGGTGGCCCTGCCGTCCCAGGCCGCGACGAAGCGGGCCGACTCGGGACGCGTGGAGAGAGCCCCGTGAATCGTCCGGCGGCGCTCGCCGCGCTCATTTCGGAAGCGTTCGAAGGCCTCGCCCGCGCCCGGCGCATGACGAGCCTGTCAGTGGCCCTCATCGCGATCTCGATCGGTCTCGTTGGGGCGTTCTTCCTCGTGGCCGAGAACCTGAAGAGCGTCGTCGAGACGGTGCGCGACGAGTCGACCGTGACCGTCTTCCTCAAGTCCTCGGCGACGGAAGCCGACCGCGCCGATCTCGAGCGCCTCGCGGTGGAGACCCGTCTCATCGCGCGGATGCGCCGCGTCTCGCCCGACGAGGCGCGCGCGCGCTTCTCGACGTGGTGGAAATCCCTCGGGCCGGCGGCGCGCTCCCTGCCGGGAAATCCGTTTCCGGCCTCGCTCGAGATGGAGCTCGACGCGGCGGCCGTCACCTCCGACGCACTTTTGCCTTTTCTCAAGCTGCTCGCGTCCCACGGCGCCGCCGAGGAGGTCCAGTTCGACGTCGAGTGGATCCGCCGCCTGCACGGGGCCGTCTCCCTCGCGCGCCTGACGGGCCTCGTCCTTGCGGTTTTCCTGACGCTCGGGGCGGCGTTCACGATCGCGAACGTCGTGCGGCTCACGATCCTGCTCCACCGCGACGAGATCGAGATCCTGCGCCTCGTGGGTGCACCGGAATTCCTGATCCGCGGCCCGTACCTGCTCGGAGGCCTCGTGCAGGGCTTTCTCGGCGCGCTCCTCGCGCTCGCGCTCCTGTGGGTCGTCACCCGCGCGGTCCTCGCGTGGGTCGCCGCGACGAAGAACGCGCTTCTCGGCGTCTTCGCCGTACGCTTCCTGCCCGCGTCGGCGTGCCTGCTTCTCATCACGTTCGGCCTCGTGGCCGGGCTTCTCGGGGGGCTACTCGCCGTGCGGCGCAGGAACCTCGCCGGATAACAAGCCGGGCCGGATCTCTACGCCCCGCCGTGGCCGGCGAGGAGCGCCTCGGGCTCTTCGGGCGGCGCGGGATCGGGAGTCCGCTCGCCGAGGAGCGCGGCCCACGGCGCATAGCGCTCGAAGCGTTCGGCGACGACTTTGATCGTCGCCGTGAGCGGAACCGCGAGGATCGCGCCCGGCACTCCCCACAGGATGCCCCAGAAGAGGAACGCGAACAGAACGGCGAGCGGGTGCAGCCGCACGCGGCCGCCCACGATGAAGGGCGTCAGGACGTTGCCCTCGAGGAACTGCACGACAGCATAGAAGATGAGGACCTTCACGGGCAGCGCCGCGTCGTTCGAGGCGAGAAGCGCGATGAGAAAGGCGGGCGTGGTCGAGAAGATGACGCCGACGTAGGGCACGAGAACGCACACGCCGGCGAGCGGGCCGAGAATGTAGCCATACGGCACGCGCAGCACGAGAAGGCCGGCCGTGGTGATGCAGGCCGTGATCAAAACGACGAACAGCTCCCCGAGGACGTAGCCGGAGAGGACGCGCGCGACGCCGACGGCGAAGTCCTGGGCGGCACGGCCTCCCTTAATACGCAGAATCTTCACGACCGCCCCGCCGTATCTCTCGCGGTCCTTGAGCATGAAAAACGAGAGCATCGGGACCGCGGCCGTGTAGAGGAGGAGGGAGACGACGGTCTTGACCTGAAGCGCGACCTTCGACAGCGAGTCGAACGCGTCCGACTCGAGCCGCACGGAGCGGGTGGCCCGATCGCCTTCGGGCAGGAGCAAGCGCGTGCGCTCCTCGATCTGCGCGAACACGCCCTGCGCTTTCGAGGTGAAAACTCGGAGCCGCGTCGCGTAGGCGGGCAGGTCGCGCGTGAAGGCCTCGATCTGCGACATCGCGTTGACGACGAAAAAGACGACGAGCGCCGAGAGGAACACGATGACCGTGAGGACGGCCAGAGAGCGCGGGAAGCGGAGCTTCTCGAGGAGGGTGACGAACGGCTGGAGCGCGAAGGAAAGGAAGAGGGCGAAGAAGAACATGACGAACAGGACTTTCCCCGCCCAGAACATTCCCACCAGGGCCGCGGTCGCGAGCACGACGAGCGCGCGCGAACGGAACACGCCGCCCGCGGCGGGGTTCGTCCCCGTGGAGAACGTTCCGGTCGAGAAAAGTCCGCTCGAGCTCGAATCCACGGCGGCGTCAGTCTAACGCCGCCGCGGACGAAACCCGGGAATCAGGGGAACGTGACCGTCACGACGGCGCGCCGGTTGCGCGTCGCATCGGGCGAATCCACGTCTCCCTTGACCTCGCTCGCGATGCGCGAGCCGTCGATGCCGTGACGTTTCATGAGGTAGTCGCGGGCCGCTTCGGCGCGGGCCCTGGCGAGCGCGGCGTGATCCCCGCCCTTCTCCTTCGGGTCGGTGGAGGCCGAGATCGTGCACGTTGCGGCGAGGTTGTTCTTCAGGCGGAGGGCGACGCCGTCCAGGATGGCTTTCGCGATGTTCGTGAGGCGGCTCTTGGCGGCGTCGAAAAGGGTCTCGTCGGTCGTCGAGGTGGAAGGCCGGGCCGCGGGCGCGGTGACCGGCGGCTCGGCCGTGGGGGCCGCGACGGGCTCGGGAGCGGGAGGAGGCGGCGGCACGGGCTCCGTCGCCGGCAGCGCGGGGGACTCGGCTTCGTGGGGCAGGGCGGCGCGAGGCCTCTCCTTCGCCGGAGCGGGCGGCTGGTAGGCGACCTGAACGAGGCCGCCGATGTTCGAGGGAGTGCTTCCGTATTTCGCCCAGCGGTCGATGTTCACGCGCACGGCGCCGGACGCCGTGAAGCCGGAGTCTCCGAATGCGAATCGCCCTCCGAGCGTCGCCTCGGAGAAGTCCGGGGGCTGCGTGTCGCCACCGTCGTAGTGGACGCGGTTGATCTCGCCGATCGCCTTGAAGACGTTCGGCACCACGGGCACGGCAATGCCGACGGCCGACGTCCACGTGTTCGACAAGTCGTAGCCGGTGGGCCCCGTGTTCGGGAACGGCGTGGGCGTGCCGATTTTCCCGTTGAGCTGGTAGGCCGTCTGGAACGTCACCCAGCCGAAGGTGAACGACAGGCCGAGGTCGTAGTCCGCGCGAGTGGTGCCGATCGCGTTCGTGTCGTTCAAGGACTGGGTTGGAATCGAGATGCCGCCGAAGAGCGCGACGAGGACCGGATCCCTCGAGTTGAGGCGGATCTTCGATCCGATGCGGACTTTATCCGTCTCGCTATGCGTGAAGCCGCCGAAACGGTAGCGCCCGTTCACGAGCCCCTGCCAGTTGAAGGAGGACGCGTTGTAGCGGTTGGAGCCCGTGCTCACGGTCGCCTCCCAGTTCGACATGAGGCCGTAGCCGACGGAAAGCCCGTACCGTTGCAGGTCGTAGCGGAGGGGGTCGTCCGGGAGCGGGGCCGAGTATGGAACGGACGCGGCGGTCCTACTCCACAGTCCCCAGTACAACCCGAGAGAGAAGCGTCCCTGAGGCAGCATGTCGGCGTTCATGACCTGGAAGAGTCCCGTCTCGCCCGTGACCGTGGGAGCTACCTGTGCCGCGAGGGGAGCCGCGAGGACCAGGCACGCGATCGCACCGAGGAGGAGTCGGGTCCGCATCCGTCGCATCGAATCTCCTTTGGTCCGCTCTGGCCGCAGGGCTCGTTCCGGCCAGCCTTGGAACGACATCGGGCGCTTTCACGATAGCAGCTCGCGCCGGATCGGCTCAACCGGAGCGTCAGCCGGCCGGGCGTCTCCGGACCCCCGCGAGAAGAGACGTGAGCGCCCGAGGGGCCGCCGCGAAGCTCGCGCCGCGCCGCGCAGCGATGAAGCCGTGGGTGAGAGCCGCGGCCGCGGCGTCGGCGGCGTCGAGGGCGAGGCGCCGCCCGAGGAGAGCGCCGACCATGCGGCGCACCTGCTCCTTCTCGGCGCCGCCGGATCCCGTCACGGCGCGCTTGATCTCGGCGGGAGTCACCTCGGCGGTCGGGATGCCGGCCTGGGCGAGCGCGAGAAGCAGAACGCCGCGCGCCTCTCCGAGGGCGATGAGGCTCTGGGGATTCACGCCGGAAAAGACGCGCTCCACGGCGGCTGCATCCGGCCGGTCAGCGGCAATGACCTTGGCGAGCGCGGCGTGCAGGAAAGAGAGGCGCTCGGCGAACGTGCCGGTCCGGGGCGGGCGGAGGACCCCGGCGGCGACGAGGGCGGGCGAGGGGGCGAAGTCGACGACGGCCCAGCCCGCCGCCCGGCTTCCGGGGTCGACCCCAAGGATTTTCATCGCGTTCTCGGGATCTACTCCGTCAGGTACTTCTCGTCGATGTCGCCGTTCGACCAGACTTTCTGGACGTCGTCGTTGTCCTCGACCATGTCGAGGAGCTTCAGGAGCGCGGGGGCCTTGTCGGCGACGTCGATCGTGTTCTGCGGAACCATCTGGATCTCCGCCGTCTGGATCGGAATGTTCTTCGCCTCGACGGCGGCCTTCACGGCGTCGAACGAGGCGGGGTCGGTGATGATCTCGAAAACGTCCGGATCCTCGGTCTTGAAGTCCTCGGCGCCCGACTCGAGCGCGAGCTCCATGAGCACGTCTTCCTTCGCCGCGCTCTTCTCGACGGCGAGGGTCCCCTTCTTCGAGAACTGGAACGCCACCGCGCCGGCCGCGGCCATGTTGCCGCCGTACTTCGTGAGCAGATGACGGATCTCGGAGGTCGTGCGGTTCTTGTTGTCCGTCATCGCCTCGATGAGGATCGCGGCGCCGCCCGGCCCGTAGCCTTCGTAGTTGACTTCCTCGTAGGTCACGCCCTCGAGCTCGCCCGTGCCGCGCTTGATCGCCTTGTCGATGTTGTCGGACGGCATCGACGCTTTTTTCGCCGCAAGGACCGCCGAGCGTAGGCGGGGGTTCGACTCGACGGCCCCGCCGCCCACCTTCGCGGACATCGTGATTTCCTTGATCAGCTTCGTGAAGAGGCGCCCGCGCTTGGCGTCGGCGGCGCCCTTCTTGTGCTTGATCGTGCTCCACTTACTGTGACCGGACATGACTCACCTCTGGGGTCTTCGGGCCGCGAAGTCTAGCAGGGATGCGCTTCCAGACGGCCGTCCCGTCCGGTCGGCAGGAGGCGCACGAAGAGGCGGCGGCCCGGGACGTTCTCGCCCGGCGGAAGACGAAGTCCCACGTCGAGATAGTGATCCGTGAGGCCCCGGTTTCCGCGCAGCGTGACGACCTCGGCCGCCGTCCCCGACGCCAACGAGGCGAAGGCGCGGGCCTTCTCCTCGCCGAGGCGGCGCAGCACGCGCGTCCGCTCCGTGACGACCCGGGGCGGCAGGGGATTCGCCTGATGCCAGGCCGCGGCGTCGGTGTGAGAGCGCGGCGAGAACGGGAACACGTGGAGCGAGGCGAAGGGCAGCTCTTCCACGAAGCGCCGGGTCTCCGCGAACTCGGCGTCCGTCTCGCCGGGAAAGCCGGCGATGAGGTCCGTCGCGAGGTGGAGTCGCGGGTTCGCTCGCACCGCGCGCGCCGCGAGCGCGCGGTAGCGCTCCGGCACGATGCCGCGGCGCATCCGCTTGAGGACGCCGAACGAGCCCGACTGCAGCGGCAGATGCAGGTGCGGGACCACGACGCGCGAGGTGGCGGCGAGATCGACGAGGGCCTCGCCGGCCTCCATGGGCTCGAGCGAGGAGAGCCGGACCCGGCACGCGGGCGGGTCGTCTTCGAGCCGCGCAAGGAGGTCGACGAGCCGCGTTCCGCGGTCGTGGCCGAACGCCGCGAGGTGGATGCCCGCGAGCACGACCTCGGGCACGCCGGCGTCTCCGAGGCGCCGGACGGCGTCGACGACGTCCTCGATCCGGGCGCTGCGCTCTTTCCCGCGCAGCGAGGGCACGACGCAAAACGCGCACCGGCGTTCGCAGCCGTCCTGGATCTTCAGGAACGCGCGCGTCCGGTCCGGGTCGATGAGCGCCTCCGGCGGCCGGTCCCATGCGGGCATCGCGAAGAGCGCGGCGCGTGCCGCCGCTCCGGTCGTAACGATCCGCTCGGGGAGGAGACCGGCCTCGTGGGCGTCGAGGATCTCGGGCAGCGCGTCCCGCGCGGCGAGAGAGACGACGAGATCCACCTCCGGCATGCGGGCGAGCGATTCGCCGTCGCGCTCGGCGAGGCAGCCGGAGACGACGAGCGTCGCGCGGGGATTTTCGCGCCGCAGGCGGCGCACGAGGCGCCGGCCGTCGCGCTCGGCCCGATCCGTGACGGCGCAGCCGTGCACGAGGAGGACGTCCGCCCCGGCGGGCCCGGCCGCCTGCACCTCGTCACGGGCGACTCCGGGAAGGCGCGCGGCCGCCGCGGCGTCGATCCGGCTGACCTTGCAGCCGAGCGGCGCGGCGAAGATGCGGCGCGCGCTGAGGGGCACGTTCCCGTTCGTTGACACGGCGGTCACCCCGACGATAATAGATTCTTTCGAAAGGAGTTGTGCTCGCGGCGGAGGCCTCGCCCCCCGTCCTCGAATCCGGCATGAAGTTCCTGCTGGTCGAATACGAGCCGCGCTATCTCGAGCGGATCCGCCATTACCTGGCGAGCCAGTTCCAGACCGTCGAGCTCGTCGTGGCGCGCGATGGCGAGGAAGGGCTCGAGCTTTACCGCAAATCGCGCCCGGATCTCGTGCTCATCTCCTCCGTGCTTCCCAAGGTCCGCACGCCCGAGGTGATCAAGGGCATGCAGGCGACGGGCCCGACGCCGCCCATCCTCCTCATGATGTCCGGCTACAAGGGCCGCAACAAGCGCGCGGACGCGCAGCGCGTGGGCGCGACGAGCATCCTCGAGAAGCCGTTCTCCGAGGACATCTTTCAGGCGGAGATCGCGATGGCGCTGGGCCTGAGGCCCGGGATCGAGATGCCGTCTTCCCCGGGCCCGCCGAGCGATCCGGGCACCCCGCTCCTCTCGGCCGACGACATCTTCTCGGACGTCCTGACGGGGCTCGACGAGGCCGCGCCGCCGGTGAAGCCCGTTTCCCGCGAGATGCCGGCGCCGGGCTCGGTCGAGAAACGCCTCCACGACACGCTCTCGGGGCTCATACCGCCGAAGAAGCCGGTGAGCGGATCCTCCGCTCCGTTTCCTTCGGCCGAGTGGCCCGAAGGGCCTGTCGAGCGCACCGCACGCGTGAACGTCGCCGAGGCGATGGCGAGCCTCGCCGCGCGCCCGCAGCAGGCGCCGCGCTCCGGCGAGTCCCAAGCCCGGGGCATTTCCTCCGTCGACAAGCTTCTCAACGACACGCTTTCCGGGCTCATGCCCCTGCCGAAGACGACCGCGGCCGCGCCGCCCGTGCGCCTGAGGGAGATCGCGCGCGAGGTCTCGGACGAGACGATTCGGATGAAGGTGTCCCCGATCCCGCCGCCCGTTCCGCCCCCGATGAAGCGGCCGGTCGACACGACGCGTCCGGTCGCCGCCGGACGTCCCGCCTCGTCGCCGGGCGCGTTCGGGCGCTACCAGCTCCTCCAGAAGATCGGCGAGGGCGGCATGGCCGAGGTCTACAAGGCGCGCATGAGAGGCGAGCAGGGCTTCGAGAAGATCGTCGCGATCAAGCGCATCGTGCCGCACATGGCGACGAACGCCGAATTCGTGACGATGTTCGTCGACGAGGCGAAGCTCGCGGCCCAGCTCAACCACAACAACATCACGCACATCTACGATCTCGGGAAGGTCGACGCCTGGCACTACATCGCCATGGAGTACGTGGAGGGTAAGGACCTTCGCACGCTCCTGAAGCTCGCAAAGGAGAGGGACTTTCCGCTGCCCGCCGAGCTCGCGCTCTTCATCACCTCGAAGATCGCGAACGCGCTCGATTACGCGCACCGGCGACCGGCGCCGGACGGCAGCGAGCTCAACCTCGTGCATCGCGACGTCTCGACACAGAACATCCTCATCAGCGACGAGGGCGACATCAAGCTTTGCGACTTCGGCATCGCGAAGGCCGCGAGCAAAGTGTCGACGACGATCTCGGGCGCGCTCAAGGGGAAGCTTCAGTACATGTCGCCCGAGCAGGCTTGGGGCAAGAGGCTCGACCGGCGGAGCGACATCTTTTCCCTCGGCTCCGTGCTCTACGAGATGCTCACGGGCACGCCCCTCTTCGAGGGCGACACGGACATGTCCGTTCTCGAGAAGGTGCGTGAGGGCAAGGTCGAGCCGCCCTCGTCCCGCGGCGCCGATGTGCCGAAGCGCGTGGATCAGATCGTCCTGAAGGCGCTCGCGAAGAATCCGCAGGACCGCTACCAGAATGCGTCGGAGTTCGAAAGAGATCTCCACGCGGTGCTCTACACGTACCAGCCGTCGCCCGGCCCGGCCGACCTCGCGATCTACGTGCATCGTCTTTCCGAGGCGCAGGGACAGACCACTGGCGAGATCGATGCCGCCTTCGACGCGGCCCACGAAGCGCATCCTTCCGCGCCGGCGGACTCCGCTCCTCGGGTCCCTCCGAAAAAGGGAAAGGGCCTCGTCATTTCGAAGGCGGGCGAGTTCCCGCGGCCAGCGGTTCCGGTGTCCGAGACGCGCCCGGAGCCGGCGCCGGCGCCAGCTCCGCGCCGCGCGGTGGGGGAGAGCGCCGCCGTACCCAAGCTGCCCGCGGCCGGCGAGTCGAAGCGGAGCCGCGCCGGCCTCGTGGCCGGAATCGGGATTGCGGCGGCGGCGCTCGTCGCCGGCGGGCTGTTCCTCACGAAAGACAGATGGTCGGGCGCGAAGCCCCCCATGGTGCCGACCGCGCCGAAAACGGAGCCCGCGACCGCAAACGCGCTCTCGGCGGCGTCTGCAGCTCCTTCGCCCGCGCTTCTGGTGGCCGAGGCGGCGAAGGTCGTCGACCCGAAGGCCGTCGAGGCCGAGGTGCGG
>Ga0097691_1002422_pt1 | contig 12487 bp, 13 predicted proteins | sample NGESurdeep072012_8_FD_72858 | JGI IMG/M metagenome (GOLD analysis project Ga0097691, IMG submission 72858) | Arctic peat soil microbial communities from Barrow, Alaska - NGEE Surface sample 210-1 deep-072012 | ecosystem: Environmental > Terrestrial > Soil > Wetlands > Peat ...
GATGATCGCGCAGCTTCAATGTGGTCGCTTCCGCCTGTCGCTGCACCGTCCATTGATCATGGGCGTGGTCAACGTCACGCCGGATTCCTTTTCCGACGGCGGCAGGTTTCTCGACCCTGGCGCTGCCGTCGCACATGCGCGTCAGCTGATTGAAGAGGGCGCCGATCTCGTCGACCTCGGCGCCGAGTCCAGCCGGCCGGGTACGGCTGTGGTGGTGACTGCGGAGGAAGAACTGCGCCGGCTGCTGCCGGTGCTGCAGGGTTTGCGCGACGCGCCGGTGCCGGTGTCGGTCGACACGATCAAGCCGGAGGTGATGCGTGTCGTGCTCGCGGAGGGTGCGACCATGATCAACGACATCAACGCATTGCGCGCACCCGGTGCCATTGCCGCGGTCGCGGCCGCCGATGCCGCCGTGTGCCTGATGCACATGCAGGGCACGCCCGGCACCATGCAGCAGCATCCGAGCTATGATGACGTGGTGGCGGAGGTGAAAGCCTTCCTGCTCGAGCGCGTCCGCGCCGCGCGCGCCGCGGGGATCGCACTGGAGCGCATCGCCATCGACCCGGGCTTCGGTTTCGGCAAAACGCTGGAACACAACCTCGAGCTGCTGCGGCATCTGCGGGAATTCGAGGTACTCGGGGTGCCGGTGCTCGCAGGCTGGTCGCGCAAGTCCTCTTTGGGCAAGATCACCGGCAAGCCCGCCGGCGAGCGCCTTGCTGCGAGCGTTGCCGCGGCCCTGATCGCGGCGCAGAATGGCGCTAGAATCCTGCGCGTGCATGATGTTGCGGCGACGCGGGACGCGCTGGCAGTGCTTGCGGCCGTGGAAAAAAATTGATGACAAGAAAATATTTTGGAACGGATGGCATCCGCGGCCTGGTGGGCGAGCCGCCGATCACGCCGGATTTCATGGTGCGCCTGGGTTATGCCGCGGGCGAGGTGCTGGTGCGCCGTGCGCAGTTGTCCCCGGGCCAGCGGCCGGCAGTGCTGATCGGCAAGGACACGCGCATATCCGGTTACATGCTGGAGGCTTCATTGGAGGCGGGATTTGCGGCCGCGGGCGTCGACGTGATGCTGTCGGGCCCGATGCCGACGCCGGCAGTGGCCTATCTCACCCGCGCGCTGCGGCTGCAGGCCGGCGTCGTGATCAGCGCCTCGCACAATCCTTACCCCGACAACGGCATCAAATTCTTTTCCGGCGACGGCAACAAGCTGCCGGATGCGGTGGAGGCCGAGATCGAGGCGCAGCTCGCGCAGCCGATGCGATGCCGCCCCTCGGCGCAACTGGGCAAGGCGCGGCGCATCGACGATGCCGCCGGCCGCTACATCGAGTTCTGCAAGAGCACCTTCCCCAACAGGCTGGACCTGCGCGGCCTGAAGATCGTGGTCGATTGCGCCAACGGCGCGGCCTATCACATCGCGCCGCACGTGTTCCACGAGCTCGGTGCCGACGTGGTGGCGATAGGCATCAACCCGGACGGTCTGAACATCAACGACCTGGTCGGCACCGCCAGCCCGCAGTCGCTGCGGATGGCGGTGCAACAGCACAAGGCGCACCTGGGCATCGCCCTGGACGGCGACGGCGACCGCCTGCTCATGGTGGACGAGCGCGGCAGCATCTACGACGGTGACCAGTTGCTGTATATCATCGCGCGCATGCGCGCCGGGCAGGGCGCGGTGTCCGGCGTGGTCGGTACCCTGATGAGCAATCTGGCGCTGGAGCGAGCGCTGGATGAGGCCGGCATCGCTTTCGCCCGCGCCAGGGTGGGCGATCGCTATGTGCTCGAACTGCTGCAGGAAAAGGGCTGGCAACTGGGCGGCGAGAATTCGGGCCACATCATCTGCCTGGACAAGCACACCACCGGCGACGCCCTGGTGTCGGCGCTGCAGGTGCTGACAGCGGTGCGCGAGAGCGGCGCCACGTTGGGCGAACTGTGCCGCGAGCTCACGCTGTATCCGCAGAAACTGGTCAACGTCAAGGTCGGCAAGGGTTTCAACTGGGAGGCGAATGCAGCAGTGGGCAAGGCCAAGGAAGCGGCCGAACGCGAACTGGGCAAGGCCGGACGGGTGCTGTTGCGGCCTTCGGGCACCGAGCCGGTACTGCGGGTCATGGTCGAGGGCGAGGACGGCGCCAAGGTGGAGGCCCTCGCGGCGATGCTGGCTGAGAGCGTGCGCGCAGCCGCCCGGTAGCGGCTCGGCCGACGTTGATTCTGGCCGCGGTTGTAAGTCGGCACGCGTCAGCCGAAGCGACCGGTGATGTAGTCCTCGGTCTCTTTCTTGCCGGGATTGATGAAAATCTTGTCGGTGATATCGAATTCGATCAGTTCGCCCATGTACATGTAGGCGGTGTAGTCCGACACGCGCGCTGCCTGCTGCATGTTGTGGGTGACGATGGCGATGGTGTAGTCGGTCTTGAGTTCGTTCAGCAATTCCTCGATCTTTGCGGTGGAGATGGGATCCAGCGCCGAGGTCGGTTCGTCCAGCAGCAGCACTTCGGGCTTGACCGCGACCGCGCGGGCGATGCACAGGCGCTGCTGCTGGCCCCCGGAAAGGCTGAGTCCGCTTTGCCGCAACTTGTCCTTGACTTCGTCCCACAGCGCCGCCTTGCGCAGCGCCCATTCGACGCGTTCGTCCATTTCCCCTCTGCTGGGCCGCTCGTACAATTTGACGCCAAAAGCGATATTTTCGTAAATCGACATCGGAAACGGCGTCGGCTTCTGGAACACCATGCCGACCTTGGCCCGCAACGCAATCACGTCCTGATCCGGGTCGAGGATGTTGTTGTCGTTCAGCATGATCTCGCCGGTGGCCCTGTGGCCCGGATACAGGTCGTACATGCGGTTGAAAGTGCGCAGCAGGGTGGACTTGCCGCAACCCGAGGGGCCGATGAAGGCGGTGATGCGCTTCTCGGCGACTTCCAGATCGACGTTCGTCAGAGCCCGGTAAGTTCCATAGTAAAAATTCAGGTTGCGGACCTTGATTTTGCTTGCGGCAGGCGGCGTGTGAATGGTGGCGTCCATTTTCTTGTGAGTGTCGGACCGCTCAGGTGTTCGACGACTTTTGCGCGAGCATGACGCGCGCGACGATATTCAACGTCAATACGCTCAGGGTGATCAGCAGGGCGCCGCCCCACGCGAGCGTCTGCCAGTCCTGGTACGGGCTCATCGCGAACTGGAAAATGACCACGGGCAGATTGGCCATGGGCGCGTCCATGTTGGTGGACCAGAACTGATTGTTGAGCGCGGTGAACAGCAATGGGGCGGTTTCGCCGCTGATGCGCGCGATCGCCAGCAGTATGCCGGTAGTGATCCCGGCGCGCGCGGCGCGCAGGGTCACGAACGATATGACTATCCATTGCGGTGCGCCCAGTGCGGCTGCCGCCTCGCGCATGGTATCGGGCACCAGCCGCAGCATGTTCTCGGTGGTCTTCAGCACCACCGGTATGACGATCAGCGCCAGCGCGAAGGTGCCGGCCCAGCCGGAAAAATGCCTGACGTTGGCGACATAGACTGCATATACGAACAGCCCGATGACGATGGATGGCGCGCTCAACAGGATGTCGTTGATGAAGCGCGTTGCCGGCCCGAGCCAGCCGCGCCGGCCGTATTCGGCCACATAGGTACCGGCGAGAATGCCGATCGGCGTGCCGATCACGGTGGCGAGCAGCGACATGAGCAGGCTGCCGAAAATGGCGTTGGCGAGGCCGCCCGCGCTGCCGGGCGGCGGCGTGGTCTGGGTGAACATGGAGAGACTGATGGCGCTCAGTCCCTGGGCGAACAGGGTCCACAGTATCCACACCAGCCAGAACAGGCCGAACAGCACCGCCAGCATGGATATGCCGAGATTGATGAAATTGACGATGCGCCGGCGGCGATAGAGTGCTGCTTTGTCCATGTTTCGGCTAGGTCAGCGTACCCTCGCGCTTGGCGAGCTGGAACAGCAGGATTTTGGACAAGGCCAGCACCACGAAGGTGATCAGGAACAGAATCAGTCCGAGTTCTATCAGTGCAGAGGTATACAAATCACCAACCGCCTCGGTGAACTCGTTGGCGAGGGCGGAGGCGATGGTGTTGCCCGGGGCAAACAGCGAGGTCCCCATCTTGTGCGCGTTGCCGATGACGAAAGTCACGGCCATGGTTTCGCCCAGCGCGCGGCCCAGGCCGAGCAGTATGCCGCCGACCACGCCGATCCTGGTGTAAGGCAGCACCACGTTCCAGACCACTTCCCAGGTGGTCGCGCCGACCGCATAGGCCGATTCCTTAAGCATCGCCGGCACCACCTCGAACACGTCGCGCATGACCGAGGCGATGAATGGGATGACCATGATGGCGAGTATGAGCCCTGCCGTGAGCATGCCTATGCCCTGCGGCGCGCCCTTGAACAGGGGACCGATGAACCAAATCGGGCCGAGATAATCGATCATCCAGGGCTGAACGTGGTCGGCGAAGACCGGAGCGAAAATGAACAGGCCCCACATGCCATAGATGATGCTGGGGATCGCCGCGAGCAGCTCGATGGCGGTGCCGATAGGGCGGCGCAGCCACAGCGGCGAGAGCTCGGTGAGAAACACGGCAATGCCGAAGCTGACCGGGATGCCGATCAGAAGCGAAATGAACGATGTGACCAGAGTGCCGAAAATCGGCACCAGCGCGCCGAATTTCTCGGTCACGGGGTTCCATTCGTGGCTGGCGAGGAAACCGGGGCCGAACTCCTTGATCGCGGGCCAACTGCCGATGACGAGCGAGATCAGGATTCCGAGCAGCAATGCCAGCACCAGAAAGGCAAACATCCGCGTGACATTGCGAAATGCGAGGTCATACAGATGCTGCCGCTTGAGGAGTGTTTCCGGGATGCTGCGTAACATGCCTAGGGGACGAGAGGCGCCGTGCGGCGCCTCCAGCGTGTGGACAATGGCATCCATTCTAGCTTCCCCGGGCAGCCCTTGTCACAAACCTCACCAGATCGGCTTGCCGCTCGCATCCTTGATCTTGGCTTTCCATTCGGCGTGGATCAGCGCTACTACCTCGTCAGGCATGGGAATGTAATCCAAGGCGAGCGCCAGCTGGTCGCCGTCTTTGTACGCCCAGTCGAAGAACCTGAGCACTTCTTTGGCCTTTTCCGGGTTTGCCTGGCTCTTGTGGAAGAGTATGAACGTGGCGCCGGTGATGGGCCAGCTGTTCTTGCCGGGTTCGTCGGTCAGGATCTCGTAGAAACCCGGTGCGCGCTTCCAGTCGGCGCTGGCAGCTGCGGCCTGGAAGCTCTTGTCGTCGGGGCTCACGAATTGGCCTTCCCGGTTCTGCAGCAGCGTGAACGGCAGTTTGTTCTGCTTGGCGTAAGCGTACTCGACATAGCCGATCGAGCCCTTGATGCGCTGCACGAAGGACGCGACGCCTTCGTTGCCCTTGCCGCCGACGCTGGTGGCTGCGGGCCACGAAACCGAGGTGCCGCTACCTACCTTTTCCTTCCATTCAGGACTGACTTTGGAAAGGTAATTGGTGAAGATGAACGTCGTGCCCGAGCCGTCCGAACGATTCACCACGGTGATGTCGCTACCCGGCAGCTTGGAATCCTGGTTGAGTTCAACCAGTGCCGGATCATTCCATTTCTTGATTTTGCCGAGATAAATGTCGGCGAGGACCTTTCCTGTAAGCTTGAGTCCGCCGGGCTTGACGCCTGCAACGTTGATCACCGGCACCACTCCGCCCATCACCGTCGGGAATTGAATGAGCCCGCCTTTATCCAGTTCTTCCGGCTTGAGCGGCATGTCCGAGGCGCCAAAATCGACCGTCTTGGCAGTGATCTGCTTGATGCCGCCGCCGGAGCCGATCGACTGATAATTCATGCCGTTGCCGCTCTTGGCCTTGTAGGCCTCGGCCCATTTTGCATAGAGGGGATAGGGGAAAGTTGCGCCGGCGCCGGTGATATCCGCAGCCGTGGCGGCCGATGCGGCGCAGATTCCCAGCGCCAGCAGCGCCGGGATGAATAACCGATGATCGAATTTCATGACCAAGCCTCCAGAAAGGATGTTCGCTGGGCTACCCTTGGTACGGGTAACTGGCCGTCATCCTAAGAGAGTTTTGTTACACGAATATTACGTTCTCGAATTCAAGGACTTGATGTGATCGGTGCTGCGATCCGGGCTTTTCGCGCCAAGCCACAGCTATCCTATTGAACGACGGCGGCGCCAGGCGCAGAATACCGCTTTCGTGTAGCGGCATTGCGGCAATACACATCACGCGTTGGGCGCTGCAACCAAGCGATAGTGCAGATGAGCCACGGAGCGTATCTATGACTACGGACGAGAACAAGACGAAGGTAACCATTCTGACCGGGACTTACCGCGTCAAGGGTTATATCGACCTGCTGCCCGGCGCCCGGGTGACCGACTACCTGGTCGAGTCCAAGGACTTTATCGCGGTCACCGACGCGGAGGTGTGGGAACTGGGGAACCGTCATGTTCTCAACGCCCCGTTCATCAATGTCAGCCTCGATCACATCCAGATTGTCACGCCGGGAGATTGATGCAGCAGATCCAAGTCGCCCGCTGCGTTTGAAACCGGCTTACCCGCGCGGCGTCAGAGGCTGCATTTGATTGACCGGCTTTGCCTAAACGCTGTAAAATCCGCTGGTTTTGATGCTTAGCGGCAGCTTCTTAGGAATCAAGGCAATGCGCAGCCGGGTGGTCGCGGGTAACTGGAAGATGCACGGCAGTCTGGCTGCAAATCGGCGCTTGCTCGAAGCTCTGAAGGCCGGCCTGCGGGCTTCCGCTGGCGTGCAGTACACGGTGTGCGTGCCTTATCCGTATCTGGCGCAGGTTGCAACGGCCCTGGCCGGCACTTCCATAGCCTGGGGCGCGCAAAACGTAAGCGAATGGCCGCAGGGTGCATATACCGGCGAAGTGTCGGGCGCGATGCTGCGCGATTTTGGCTGCCGCCATGTCCTGGTCGGCCACTCCGAGCGGCGAGCGCTGTACGGCGAGACCGACAAGCAGGTAGCGGCCAAGTTCCAGGCGGCGCAAGGGGCGGGATTGATTCCCATCCTGTGCGTGGGGGAAACCCTGCAGGAGCGCGAAAGCGGCGTCACCGAAATCGTGGTTGGGCGCCAACTCGCAGCCGTGCTCGATTCAAGCGGCGTCGGCGCGCTGGTCAATGCGGTGATCGCCTACGAGCCGGTGTGGGCGATCGGCACCGGCAGGACCGCGACGCCGCAGCAGGCCCAGGCGGTGCACGCGTTCATACGCGGCGTCGTCGGCAGGCAGGATGCAAAGTTGGCCGCCGGGTTGAGCATCGTCTACGGCGGGAGCGTCAAAGCCGCGAACGCGAAGGAATTGTTCGCCATGGCCGATATGGACGGCGGCCTCATCGGCGGTGCCGCGTTGGTCGCGGAGGAGTTCATTGCGATCTGCGCGGCGGCAGGCAAGGCGTAGGCGGTGCGGGGGACGCGGTCCGGCGGTGCGGCGCGTCATCGTTAGTGCGGAATGTTTTTGCCATCCGCCATATGGCGGATGAGTCATAGCGAGTGAAGAATGGATATCTGGTTGACATTGATTTTGACCGTACACGTGCTGGTGGCGCTGGGCATCATCTTCCTGGTGCTGCTCCAGCACGGCAAGGGCGCAGACATGGGGGCGGCCTTCGGCGGCGGCTCTTCGGGCAGCCTGTTCGGTGCCACCGGTTCCGCCAACTTTCTTTCCCGCACCACGGCCGCGCTGGCGGTGGTGTTTTTCCTCACCAGCCTGGGGTTGGCCTACGTGGCGACGCACAAGCCCAAGACGGGGGCCAGCGTGATGCAGGGCGCGACCTCGCCACCTGCGGCAGCGGCGTCGCCCGCGGGTGAGGTGCCCAAGCCGGCAGATGCGCCGGTGGGGCCGAAGGCGAACGACGTACCCAAGTAAGGCGTGAGGTGTGAGGAGTGAAGCGTGAGGAGCGAAGGGCAGATCGTGCTTTTTTCCTCACCCCTCACTCCTCTCTCCTCACCAGGTTTTCACGCCGACGTGGTGAAATTGGTAGACACGCTATCTTGAGGGGGTAGTGGCGAAAGCTGTGCGAGTTCGACTCTCGCCGTCGGCACCAGTTTGAGATCGATGCGTTCGTAGCAGGGATGTTGTGGAAGTTGCAGACCTGCTGTCCTGTGTGAGTCGATGTTGAAAGAAGGGTAAGCAAAAAGAAAGCGTTTGATCTAGGTCAACTCCGCAATCCACTCAAAGGTAGACGATGTAGCCTGCCTGTATGATGACTAGATGCAAAGTTTTCACCAACTTCTCAATCCTGTATTTTAGATCCTGACGATCCGTGCTCGAAAACTACTTTCCGGTCCTGATGTTCATTTTCGTCGGCTTCGCCGTCGGCGTTGGCCCGATCGTCACCGGCGCGCTGCTCGGGCCGCACCGCCCCGACAGCGAAAAAAATTCCCCCTACGAATGCGGCTTCGAGGCTTTCGAGGACGCGCGCATGAAGTTCGACGTGCGCTATTACCTGGTGGCGATTCTGTTCATCCTGTTCGACCTGGAGATCGCATTCCTGTTTCCCTGGGCGATCGTGCTCAATGAAATCGGCCTGTTCGGTTTCTTTTCCATGATGATTTTCCTCGGCATCCTGGTGGTTGGGTTCATCTACGAATGGATGAAGGGGGCGCTGGAATGGGATTAGCGATGCATACAAGGTGGCTACATGGGAATTGAAGGCCTCATGCAGGAAGGCTTCGTCACCACCAGTTTGGACAAGGTGATCAACTGGACCCGCACCGGGTCGATGTGGCCGATGACCTTCGGTCTGGCTTGCTGCGCGGTCGAGATGATGCATTCGGGCGCCGCGCGTTACGACCTCGACCGCTTCGGCGTCGTATTGTTCCCCAGCCCGCGTCGTTCTGACTTGATGATCGTTGCCGGTACGCTGTGCAACAAGATGGCGCCGGCGCTGCGCAAGGTCTATGACCAAATGGCGGAGCCGCGCTGGGTGATCTCGATGGGCTCCTGCGCCAACGGCGGCGGCTACTATCATTATTCCTACTCGGTGGTGCGCGGCTGCGACCGCATCGTGCCAGTGGACATCTACGTGCCGGGCTGTCCGCCCACCGCCGAGGCTCTGCTCTACGGCATCATCCAGTTGCAGAACAAGATCAAACGCACCAATACCATCGCTCGGTAATCCTCGCTCGGACAATCGCTCGGTAATCCTCGCTCAGACCATCGCTCGTTAATGCTCGCTCAGACAATCGCCCGCTAAATGGCCGGTAAGCTAGAACAACTCAAGAACAATCTGGAAGCCGCTCTCGGCAGCCGTATTGTCAGTCTCACTCAGGCGCTGGGCGAAATCACCGTGGTGGTGAATGCGGCCGACTACGTCGCCGCGGCGCAGGCGCTGCACGACGATCCGCGCCTTGCCTTCGCCCAGTTGATGGACCTGTGCGGCGTTGACTATTCGGCCTACGGCGACGGCGTCTGGAAGGGCGCGCGCTTCGCGGCCACCTCACAGCTGCTATCGCTCGAGCACAATTGGCGGGTGCGGCTGCGGGTGTTTGCCGAGGACGACGGTTTCCCGGTGGTGGACACGCTTACCGGCATCTGGCCCGGCGCCAACTGGTACGAGCGCGAAGCGTTCGATCTGTTCGGCATCATGTTCTCCGGCCATCCCGACCTGCGCCGCATTCTCACCGACTATGGCTTCATCGGCCATCCGTTCCGCAAGGACTTTCCGCTGTCGGGCCAGGTCGAGATGCGTTATGACCCGCAGCAAAAGCGCGTCATTTACCAGCCGGTAAGCATCGAGCCGCGCGAGATCACGCCTCGGATCATCCGCGAAGAGCAGTACGGCGATCTTGGCCATGGCTGATATCCGCAATTACACCATGAACTTCGGGCCGCAGCATCCTGCGGCGCACGGCGTCTTGCGCCTGGTGCTGGAACTCGACGGCGAGGTGGTGGTGCGCGCCGACCCGCACATCGGCATGCTGCACCGCGCGACCGAGAAGCTGGCTGAGAACAAGACCTATGTCCAGTCGCTGCCCTATATGGACCGGCTGGACTACTTCGCGGTGATGGCGAACGAGCACGCCTATTGCCTGGCGATCGAGCGCCTGCTCGGCATCCAGGTGCCCGAGCGCGCGCAATACATCCGCGTCATGTTCGACGAGATCACCCGCATCCTGAGCCATCTGCTGTTCCTCGGCGCCCACGGGCTCGACATCGGCGCGATGACCATGTTCCTGTACACCTTCCGCGAACGCGAAGACCTGTTCGACGTGTACGAGGCGGTGTCCGGGGCGCGCGTGCACGCAGCCTATTACCGCCCGGGAGGTGTATACCGCGATCTGCCTGACGTCATGCCGCAGTACGCGGCGACGAAAATCCACGGCGCCAAGGCGGTGGCCAGGCTGAACGACAGCCGCTCGGGCAGCCTGCTGGATTTCATCGAGGATTTCACCGACCGTTTCCCGGCGAACGTCGACGAATACGAAGCGCTGCTCACCGACAACCGCATCTGGAAGCAGCGCACGGTAGGCATAGGCGTGATAACGCCCGAGCGGGCCATCGAACTTGGTTTCACCGGCGTGATGCTGCGCGGCTCGGGTGTCGCCTGGGACCTGAGAAAGAAACAACCCTACGAAGTCTACGACCGCATGGACTTCGACATCCCGGTTGGCGTGAATGGCGACACTTACGACCGCTACCTGGTGCGGGTGGAGGAACTGCGCCAATCCAATCGCATTATCCGCCAGTGCATCGAATGGTTGCGCGCCAATCCCGGGCCGGTGATCGTCGACAACCACAAGGTGGCCCCGCCCGCGCGCGCCGACATGAAAGGCGGCATGGAAGAGCTGATCCATCATTTCAAGCTCTTCACCGAGGGCTTCTGCGTCCCCGCCGGCGAAGCCTACGCGGCGGTCGAGCACCCCAAAGGCGAGTTCGGCATTTACATCGTGTCGGACGGAGCGAACAAACCCTATCGCGTGAAGATCCGCGGCGCGGGCTTCGCGCACTTGCAGGGACTGAGCGAGATGGCGCGCGGCCACATGATCGCGGACGTGGTCGCCATTATTGGCACGCTAGACTTCGTCTTCGGGGAGATCGACAGGTGATCGGTCAAATGAGTTCTGGTGGATGACATGCTGAGCGCAGAATCGCTGAAAAAAATCGATCGCGAGATCGCCAAATTCCCGGCCGAGCAGAAGCAGTCGGCGGTGATTGCGGCGCTGGCCATCGCGCAGGACGAGAAAGGGTGGCTCGCGACCGAGACTATGGACTGCATTGCGCGTTACCTGGGCATGCCGCCGATCGCGGTGTACGAGGTGGCGAGTTTTTACAACATGTACAACCTCGAACCCGGCGGCAGACACAAGCTCACCGTCTGCACCAACCTGCCGTGCGCGCTTTCCGGCGGCGCCGACGCGGCCGAGCACCTGAAGCATTGCCTCGGCGTTGGCTTCAACGAGACCACTGCCGATGGCCGCATCACGCTGAAGCAGGGTGAATGCATGGGAGCCTGCGGCGATGCGCCGGTGCTGCTGGTGAACAACAAGCGCATGTGCGGTTCCATGTCCCGTGACAAGCTGGACCAACTGCTCGCGGAGCTGAAGTGATGCTCGACTACGGTCCCGACGCTATCCTGATGACCGGCCTGGACGGCTCGAACTGGCACCTCAAGGACTATGAGGCGCGCGGGGGCTACGGCGCGCTGAAAAAGATTCTGAACGAAAAGATAACGCCCGAGGCGGTGGTCGCCGAAGTCAAGAAATCGGGATTGCGCGGCCGCGGCGGCGCCGGCTTTCCGGCCGGGCTCAAGTGGAGCTTCATGCCGCGCCAGTATTCCGGCGCCAAGTATCTGGTATGCAATTCCGACGAGGGCGAACCGGGTACGTTCAAGGACCGCGACATCCTGCGCTACAACCCGCATATGCTGATCGAGGGCATGCTGATCGGCGCCTACGCCATGGGCATCGGGACGGGCTACAATTACATTCACGGCGAGATCTGGGCGGAATACGAGTTGTTCGAGCAGGCCCTGGCCGAAGCGCGCGCGGCCGGCTACCTGGGCAAGAACATCCTCGGCAGCGAGTTCTCGTTCGAACTCCACGCCGTTCACGGCTACGGCGCCTACATCTGCGGCGAAGAGACCGGGTTGCTGGAGTCGATCGAGGGCAAGAAGGGCCAGCCGCGCTTCAAGCCGCCGTTTCCCGCAAGCTTCGGCCTGTACGGCAAGCCCACCACCATCAACAACACCGAGACCTTCGCCGCGGTGCCCTGGATCATCAACAACGGCGGCGACGCCTTCCTCGCCCTGGGCCGGCCCAACAACGGCGGCACCAAGCTGTTCTCCGTTTCGGGCCACGTCAACCGGCCCGGCAACTACGAAGTAAAGCTCGGCACGCCGTTCGCGAAACTGCTGGAGATGGCGGGCGGGATGCGCGGCGGCAGAAAAATCAAGGCGGTGATTCCGGGCGGCTCCTCGGCGCCGGTCCTGCCCGGGCACATCATGATGCAGACCGACCTCGA
>Ga0097691_1002423_pt1 | contig 12481 bp, 8 predicted proteins | sample NGESurdeep072012_8_FD_72858 | JGI IMG/M metagenome (GOLD analysis project Ga0097691, IMG submission 72858) | Arctic peat soil microbial communities from Barrow, Alaska - NGEE Surface sample 210-1 deep-072012 | ecosystem: Environmental > Terrestrial > Soil > Wetlands > Peat ...
GTCTCGCTTTGCACCAACGCGCTGTTGCTCGAGAAGAAGCTGCACCTGTTCGAGCCCTCGCCGTATTTGTTCTTTTCCGTCCATCTCGATGGACTTAAGGAGCATCACGACAAGTCGGTTTCGCAGAAGGGCGTGTTTGATATTGCGGTGCGGGCCATCAACGCCGCAAAGGCCAAAGGCTTCACTGTCAACGTCAACGCAACGATCTTCGATGGGCACGTCGCCGAGGACATCGCCGCATTTCTCGATCAGGCGAAGAAGCTCGGCGTCGGCGTGTCGATCTCGCCCGGCTATGCCTATGAGCGCGCGCCCGACCAGGATCACTTCCTCAATCGTCGCAAGACCAAGGAGCTGTTTCGCCGGGTCTTCGCATTGGGCAAGGGAAAGAAGTGGGACCTGATGCATTCGAGTCTGTTCCTGGATTTTCTCGCCGGCAACCGGGAATATCACTGCACGCCGTGGGGGATGCCGACCCGCAACCTGTTTGGATGGCAGAAGCCCTGCTATCTGCTCGGCGAAGGCTACGCAAAGACCTACAAGGAGCTGATGGAGACCACCAACTGGGATTCCTATGGAACTGGGCGGTATGAGAAATGCGCCAACTGCATGGCCCATTGCGGCTACGAGCCGACCGCGGCACATGCTTCTATCAGCCATCCGTTGAATGCCCTGTGGACCGCCTTGCGCGGCGTGCGCACGGCGGGGCCTATGGCGCCGGAAATCTCGCTCGACCAGCAGCGGCCGGCGCAGTTCGTCTTCTCCCACCACGTCGACAAGATGCTGAACGACATTCATGCGGCCACGTCCGAGGCCGGGGCCGATGCTTCCGGAGCGAAGCCGGCCCAGCCGAAGATGTTGGCTGCGGCGAAATAGGGCCCTGTCTTTTCCAGTTCATCGTTCGGAATCGCGCCCGCGATGGAACGGTGCGGTGCCGCCGCCGTTTTCCATGAGGCGCGATCGGGCGCTCGGATGAACCCCACTCAATACTCACATCTCTCGTTGTTCGCATCATAGAAGTCTGCACACGCCATGCATGGCGCGTATGCGCGTAGAAAGGCGATTCGATAAATCCTTCGCGAAGTCGTTCGCCGGTTCACAAAAAAACTAGCGACAACGACTATAAATTCAAATTAGGACACTACCGAATCTGCGTGTCATTTCGCACGAGCCCCCGGCGGTGCAGAAGGTGACGATGCTCTAGCAGCCCCGCGCGATGGTGGCGGCAACGGCGGCGGTGAGCTGCTCGGAGCGGCTGCCCGCAGGTGGTTCACGACGGCCTGGCCCCACACCAATGCGCGCCTCGAAGGCCAGCCCGGTGACGGCAATGACGGAAAGTCGGGTGTTCGGCAGCGTCACATGCCAAATCTGACGTACCGGCCCTGCATCAGGTTCCGGTAGCGCGCCAGCGCCCAGAGGGGAAAGAATTTGGCATAGCCGTGGTAGCGTAAATAGAACACGCGGGGAAACCCGGTGGCGGTATAGCGCTCCTCCGCCCATAGCCCGTCGGGTCCCTGCGTGCGCAGGAGGAAGTCGATCCCGCGCTTGACCGCCGGGTGACCGGCCGCACCCGCCGCCATCAGGCCGATCAGCGCCCAGGCGGTCTGCGAGGCGGTGCTCGGAGCGCTCTCGTAGCCGTGATAGTCGAGCTTGTAGCTGGTACCGTCCTCGCCCCAGCCGCCGTCGGCATTCTGGATGGAAACGAGCCAGTCGACCGCCTTGCGAATGATCGGGGAAGCGGGATCGAGTCCGACGATGTTGAGGCAGCACAGCACCGACCATGTGCCGTAGATGTAGTTCGTGCCCCAGCGGCCGTACCAACTACCGTCCGCGAGCTGGGTGCGGCGAAGATAGTCGAGCGCGCTGCGCAAAGCCGGGCTCGTTTCCGCTCGCTCGCCGAGCTGCGCCAGCATCGATACGCAACGCCCTGTCACGTCTTCGGTCGGCGGGTCGAGTAGGGCACCATGATCGGAGAACGGAATATTGTTGAGGTACAAATAGTCATTGTCGGCATCGAAGGCGCCCCAGCCGCCGTTGCGACTCTGTAGTCCGCAGACCCATTCACGCCCGCGGTCGATCGCCGGCTGAAACCGCATGTCGCCAAGACCATGCTGCACCCGGTCCATCGCCATGACCACGACGGCGGTGTCATCGAGGTCGGGGTAGTGCGGGTTGGCATACTGGAACGCCCACCCGCCGGGACGCGCGTACGGCCGGTGGGCGATCCAGTCGCCAGCGAGATCGAGCACTTGCAAGGGTTGCAGCCAGTTCAGTCCGGCAATGGCGCTTTCGACCGCTGTTTTGGTGCCGACCTCGAGCAGCGTGTGGCACACGAGTGCGGTGTCCCACACCGGCGACACGCAGGGTTGGCAATAGGCTTCGTCAGGCTTCACGATCAGGAGCTTCTCCAACGAGGCACGCGCAGTCACGTAATCCGGATGGTCGCGCTTGTAGGCCAACACGTCGTACATCATGGCCGCGTTGGCCATGGCGGGAAAAATTGCGCCGAGGCCATCCTCGCCGTTGAGGCGTTCGGTGACGAAGGCCAAAGCCTTGCCGATCGCGCGCCGCCGCGTACTCTTGGGGAAGGCGGGCTCGACGAGGCGCAACACGGCGTCGATGCCGCGGAACAGCAGAAACCAGAACCATTTCTGATGCGGCGCTTTGGAGCGCGGGCCGACGGTCTGCGGCGGCTCTAGAAACAATTCCTCGATCCTGATCCCCTTCGGATTGCGCGCCTTCGGTTTGAGAGCTTGGAGCACTAGCAGCGGCACGATCACCGTGCGCGCCCAGTACGAGATCTTGGAGAGGTGGAACGGAAACCAGCTCGGCAGGAGCATAATCTCGACTGGCATCACCGGTACCGAACGCCACGTCAGGATGCCGAACAGCGCCAGCAGGACGCGGGTGAAGACGTTGCTTTTCGCCGCGCCACCCTGCGCGCGGATCGCCTCGCGCGCCCGGCGCATGTGTACGGCTTGTGTGTCGTCGCCGATCATCTTGAGCGCGAAGTAGGCCTTCACGCTGGCGCTCATGTCGAAATCACCTTCGTGGAACAAAGGCCAGCCGCCATGCGTGCCCTGGATGCGGCGCAGGTACACCGCGATTTTTGCTTCCAGCGGCGCGTTCACCGGTTCGCCGAGATAGTGCCGAAGCAGCACATACTCGGCCGGGATAGTGGCGTCGGCCTCGAGCTCGAAGACCCAATGACCGTCGGGACGCTGGCCCGCGCGCAACGCATCAGTCGCCGCGGCCATTGCGCGATCGAGCGTGGAAGGCGTCGTATTCGACATGTTGTCAGTCAGATCATTTGAGGTGTCAGACATTGTGCCTGTCGCTAGCTCGTTTCGCCGATCAAACCGGCCGCCCGGTTGCCGGAGCGTATCGCGCCCTCGATCGTCGCCGGCAGACCCGTCGCTGTCCAATCGCCGGCGAGAAGAAGATTATTCCAACGCGTATGCGGGGCCGGGCGTTTTGCGCCCTCGCGCGGCAGGGCGGCAAAGGTCGCCCGCCGTTCCCGCACGATTTGCCACGGGGGCAGCAAGCCTGCAATGCCCGCGATCTCGGCGACCTCCCGCCAGATCCGGGAAGCGAGTTCCTCACGCGGCGTATCGAGCAGCCGATCGGCGCTGCTGATGGTGACGGAAAGGCGGTCGTGAAAGGCGAACAGCCACTCGGCCGTGCCGTTGATGATGCCGGTTATTGGCGGGAGCCCAGCAGGCGGTTCGACGCGGAAATGGGCGTTAACGATGGCGCGAAACTCGGTCGGCGTCGACAAGCCTGGAACGAGCGATGCCGCCACCACCGGCGGCACCGCTAGGACGACGGCATCGCCCGGGCGCAGCGGCACTGAGACCTCACCGAAATCAAGCGCCGTCACGCGGTGCGGGTCGAAGGCGAACGCGCGCAACCGCTGGCCGAAGGTGACGGTTCCTCCGCTCGCTTCGACGAATCGTAGCGCCGGCTCGACGAAGGCCGCCGACAGTCCGTCCCGCGCGACCAGTGGGCGGTAGCTGCGCCCACCGGAGGCCAGCGTCTCGCGGATCACCGCCGCAGCGAGATTAGCGGAGCTCCCCGGCGGCTCCGTGTTGAGCGCAGCCAAGAGGAGCGGCCTGACCAGCCGCTCGTACAGCGGTCCCTTGCAATCCAGCACGTCGCCGATCGTCGCGCCCGGTGCGGCACGCAGGAGGCGCAGAAGGGATAAATAATCGCGCGCGCGCGTGCCCGGAACGCGGCGATTGCGATCGAATATCCACCACGGCATGGGGCCGTCGTTGGCGCGCAGGGTCCAGCGCTCACCCGTTGCGAGATCGATGAAGGGAAAGCTTGCGGTCGAAGGCCCGACCAGATGATCGCGTGCGCCGATCGTATCGAGGTAGGCGAGCGCCGCGCGGTTGCCAGACAGAACGAGATGGTTGCCGTTGTCGATCATTATCCCGAGCGCGGGGTCGTGATACGAGCGGCAGCGCCCGCCCGCCTGGTTGGTCGCCTCGTACACGATCACGCGCACGCCCTGCGCAACAAGCCGTACGGCGGCGGCGAGGCCGGCGAGCCCGGCGCCTATGATGTGGATCGATCGCGGCATCACACGATGGCGTAGCGCAGGAGTATCCAGAGGAATTGCCGGCGACGCAGGCGCACCGGCGCGCGCGGTGTTTGCCATCCGCGCGCGATTATCTGGTCGAGCACTTTGCGGTAGGCCGCCGCCATGATGCGCGGCGTACGCACGGCGCGGCGCGCGCTCCGCGCCATGATTGCCTCGGCTTCCGCAAAGTGGTGTTCCGCACGCGCGACGACCGGCGTGCAGGCTTGGCCGATCGCGGGGCTCGCCAGCGTTGCCGCGGGGTCAGTGGTCGTGATGCCGGCGTCGCGCAACGCCTCGCGCGGCAGATAGAGGCGGCCGATGGCGGCGTCCTCGTCGAGGTCGCGCAGGATGTTGGTGAGCTGCAGCGCGCGTCCGAGATGGTGCGCGAGCGCGAGCCCCGCCTCTTTCTCCATTCCGAACACGCGCACGCTCAGCCGGCCCACGGCGCTGGCGACGCGGTCGCAATAGAGGTCGAGGGTCGCGAGATTGGGCGCGCGCATGTTGGAAACCACGTCCATCTCCATGCCGTCGATGACGGCGACGAAATCCTCGCGCTGCAGGTCGAAATCGCGCACGGCCCGCGCGAGCCCGCGCAGGTGCGGCGCCGGCGTGCCGGCATAGAGTGCGTCGATGTCAGTGCGCCAGCGCTGCAATTGATCGAAGCGCACGTCACGCGGACCGCTGTCGTCGGCAATGTCATCAACTACGCGGCAGAACGAGTAGATCTCGAACATCGCCTCGCGCTGCGCCTTCGGCATAATGCGCATGGCCGCGTAGAACGAGCTGTCGGACGCGCGCTGGACGGCTCCCAATGCCGGTTTGTCGGACACCGTACTCACGGGTGCGCCGCCGAGACGGGATGGCGAAGGCCGACGCGGCGCGTGGCACCCTTGAGCACGGCGAAGAGGCCGAAGCCGGCAACGCCGAACTTGCCGAGGTGCACGCGCTCGCTCAAGGGATCTCGCATGGCGAGGATGCGGGTGAGATGCTGCGCCAGCGTCTGGATGACCGAAATCTCGAGCCCGAGCCGCCAATCCTCAACCAGGTTTGGCAGCGCGTCGCCCTCCTGCAGAAGGACCCCGGTATGCTCCGCCAGCCCTGCGAGGCAGCGTCGCAACTCCGGCGACGCCTTGGTTGCGCCGAGCGCCTCGACACCGAGGCCGCAAGCGGCGAGCGCGTCGAGCGGCACGTAGACACGGTCGAGGTTGCGGTAGTCCGCTGCGCAATCCTGTAGGTGGTTGATGATCTGCAGCGCCGCGCAGATGGCGTCAGACGCAAACCATGTGTCGCGGCTCTCGCCGTGCACGTCGAGCACAAAACGCCCGACCGGCATCGCGGAGTAGGCGCAGTATCCCATGAGGTCGTCCCAGTCGCGGTAGCGCAACTTGGTGGCGTCGAGGCGAAACGCCTTGAGAAGATCCTGCGCATGATGCGCGGAAAGGCCGCGCTCGGCAAGCGCGCGCCGCAGCGCTACCGCCTGCGCATTGTCGTCGCCGGAGCCAATCAGATCCTGCTCCAGGCGGTCCAATAAGTTGAGCTTCTCCTGTGCCGAAAGCGAGGGGTGGTCGGCGATGTCGTCGGCGCAGCGCACGAATTCGTAGAAGGCGAGAATCAACGTGCGGTGGCGCGGATGGATGAGCCACGACGCTACGGGAAAATTTTCGTCGCGATGGGTCTTGCCGGACCGAAATAGGCTGGCATCCGTCATCGTACGCCGTTCACGTTCGACTGAATGCGGCCTTTCCACAAGCCGCCGCGATTGCGTGCATATTGATAGGCGGAGTCGAGGGTAAACGCCATGTAGGCTAGCGCGATCACTGGCAGAAAAGGCCCCCATAGCGGCGACAGCCGGTAGAACCGCAGCACCGGCTGGAACGCGATCGCCATGATCGCCCAGGCAAGGAGGCCGAGCGTTTGAGAAAAGCCGTGGCTGAACAGCGCCAGCAGAACCGGCGCCAGATAGGTGAGGGCCATGCCGGCCACCGTTCCTGCGAGGAGTAGCGGCGAATAGCGAAGCTGCGCGTAGGCTGAGCGCGCGACCATGCGCCGGATGTCCTGCACTGCAGCGTAAGCGCGGATGCTGCGCACGCGCTCCGTCAGGCCGAGCCGGATCGGCCCCCGCGTCTTGAGGTTGCGCGCCAGCGCGCAGTCGTCAATTAGCGCGCCGCGGATGTCCTCGATGCCGCCAGCCGCGCAGAGTGCATCGCGGCGCACCAGCATGCAACCACCGGCCGCCGCCGCGGTGGTGCGATCGTGGCGCTTCACCCAGGCGAAAGGGTAGAGCATCTGGAAAAAAAAGATGAAGGCCGGAATAAACGCGCGCTCGGCGAAGCTCTCGCAGCGCAGCATGACCATCAGCGAATTGAGCACGAGTCCATTCGCCTGCGCCTGCGAAACGAGGCGCGTGAGCGCATCGGGGGCGTAGACAATGTCGGCGTCGGTGAGCAGTAGATAGGTGGGCTCGCTTATCTGCGCGTGCTCGATGCCCTGCTTAATTGCCCAAGGCTTGCCCGTCCACCCCGCCGGTAGCGCCGCGCCGGACAGGATGGTAAGCCGATCCGCGGCCGCCGCAGCGTGCCGCGCGACCTCGGCCGTGCCATCGGTGCTTTGGTCGTCCACCAGGATGACGGAGAAGGGTCCCGGATAATCCTGCCGCAGCAGTGAGGCGATGGTCTCGCCGACGCTTTGGGCCTCGTCACGCGCTGGGATGATGACCGTGACGGCCGGCCATGCTAACGGCGCGGGGCCTTCGTCATCGCGCTCGGCAGCGAGCCAGAAGCCGCCGCGCCCCATAATTAAATACATCCACACCGCGAACGCGGCTGAGGCTACGAGGTTCGCCACCATTGGCCGAAACATTCCTCGGATTGGCGGCCCGGCACTCCGGGTGCGAGTAACAGTGCGAACGCTAAATATATGGCGAGTCTGGCGAGATTTTCCAAGGCCAGTGCGAGCGCGCTTCGTGGGTGCCCGGAGCAACCAAGGCCACATGAGCAGCGTTGGACAGGTGCTGGTGACGGGGGCGAGCGGCTTCGTCGGCTCGGCGGTGGCCAAGGCCCTGGTCGAGGCCGGCTTCCACGCGCGTGTTGGTGCGTCCGACGAGCCCGCGCGCGCATCTCGATGGCGTCGAGGCTGTGTTCGCCGAAGGTGACCTGCGCGACGCGGAATCGGTGCGCCGGGACGATGGCGGGCGTGCGCTACCTCTTCCACATAGCTGCTGACTACCGGCTGTGGGCGCGCGATCCCAGCGAGATCGCTGAAGTCAATGTCGCGGGCACACGCACCATCATGACAGAGGCATTGCGCGGCGGCGCCGCTCGAGGAGGCGAAGGCGATCGGCGCCTACAAGCGCAGCAAGGTCGCCGCCGAGCGGCTGGTCGAGGCAATGATCGCAAATGACGACCTGCCCGCCATCATCGTCAACCCGTCCACCCCGATCGCTACATTCTCGGCGGGGAGAACGTGCTGTTCTCCGACAGGCTGGTGGACATCTCCACGATGGTCGGCCGCCCGCCACCGCGCTGGCGCTTTCCCGCCAGCTGATCATGCCGCTCGCCTATGCGGCCGAAGGCATTGCGCGGATGACCGGGCGCGAGCCGTTCGTGACCAAGGACCGGCTGCGCATAGCGCAATACCGCATGTTCTTCAACGCCGCCAAGGCCGAGCGCGAGCTCGGCTTCCGCGCCCGGCCCTATCGCGAGGGCCTCGCCGATGCGATTGAATGGTTCTACAAGGCCGGGTTACTTCAAATGGTCGCCGAACCGCGACTCGGTCCAGCGGCCCACCCACGGACGGCGCGAATGCCGTCGAAAGCGGGGGCGACGATGACTGTTTCCGGTGAAGCCTTCCTGTCGCAGCTCACTGCGGTGGCCGCGGAAATCGAGAGTCTGATCGATCGCCTCCTCGCCGCGCCGGCGATCGAGGGCAAGCGCGCGCGCCCGCAGCGCCTGCTCGACGCTATGCGCTACGCGAGCCTCAATGGGGGCAAGCGCTTCCGTCCTTTTCTCGTGGTTGCCACCGCCGCGCTGTTCGAAGTGCCCCGCAAACGTGCGCTGATGGTCGGCGCGGCGCTCGAATGTATCCACTGTTACTCGCTGATCCACGACGACCTGCCGGCGATGGACGATGATGATCTGCGGCGCGGTAACCCGACCGTCCACAAGGCGTTCGACGAGGCGACCGCAATTTTGGCGGGCGACGGGCTTCTGACCTTCGCCTTCGATATCCTCGCACGCCCCGACGCGCATCCCGACCCCGCGGTGCGCATCGAGCTACTGCTGGCGCTCGCGCGCGCGTCGGGGCTCGGCGGCATGGTGGGCGGGCAGATGCTCGACCTCACCGCCGAAGGCCGCTTCGCCGACGGTCGGCCGCTGGTGTTCGACGAGGCCGCGGTGACGACGCTGCAGGCGATGAAGACCGGCGCGCTGCTGCGCTTCGCCTGTGTCGCCGGTGGCATCCTGGGGCAAGTGATTGGCGCCGAGCGCGAGGCCCTCGAATGCTACGGCTCCGCTGTCGGCCAAGCCTTCCAGATCGCCGACGACCTCCTCGACATCACAGGCGACAGCGCTACCCTCGGTAAGGCTATTGGCAAGGACGCCGGAGCGGGAAAGGCGACGCTGGTTGGGGTTCTCGGGCCCGAGCAGGCGAAGGCGCGGCTCAAGGCCCTGGTCGCCGAGGCCGCAGCGGCGCTCGCGCCGTTCGGCGCCGCGGCGGCGGTACTGATGGAGGGGGCGAAGTTCGTGGCGGAGCGGAAAGTGTAAGGCCGCACGCGTCGCATCGCGCCGTATGATCAAAATATTGGCCCGGGGCCCATTGTATGTACCGAAAACCTTATCCGCGTGATGAGGTGACGGAATCGCCTAACTTGGCGCTATGATCTGGTTGCGGTGTTTATTCCTTGCTCTCTTGGCATTGCCATTCAAGTCGAAGAGCCGGCGTGAAACAGAGAGCGCGGCGCTCCGACATCAGTTGATCGTTTTGCGGCGTAAGTTGTGAGGCGCCCCAATCTGCTGCAGCGTGACCCTGCGAGCGATCCGCGATCCACGTTCTGGAGAGGTCACTGGTATCAAATGGCAACCCAAAAGGAATTAAGAGGAGATTATCGGCGCCGCCGGCAAGCAGCAGAGCGTCCCGCGGCGCCGCGTCTCACCTCGCCGCGTTTGATATTTGGGAGGGACAATCGTATTTAAATTGATAATTCAGAGCCACTTGCAAAACTGTTGGGTCGGGTTTGGATCACGGCGTCTTGATCGCGCTATCGCTGGCAGCGCGAGGGGCTTTCGGCCTCCCCTGACGTGTTTGGCGGCCGTGACCGGCGATTTTTGACGTAGCTGCGCCGCGCGGCAACGAGGTATCTGGCTTCAAGCGTGCTGGCGTCGGCGCGACGTTACATCACCAGCCGCATCAACTGATCGACGGCAAGTGCCAGCACGCCAAACATCAGGTGACAGTAGACCTTGGCATGCCCGCGCACTCGCACATGGCGCCCGCCAAACTCGTCCTTGAGGCGGGCGTTGACGCGCTCGGCGGCGCTGCGTTCGTGGTAGCGCACGTCCTCGGCGAGCTGGTAGCCCGCGCGGCGTTGACGCTTCGCCTCGGCGGCAATCTCCGCTTTGCCGCCATCAATGCTGCGCGGATGCGCAGCGATGATCGGCACGTGACCAAGCGCACGACTTTTCTCCCAGATTTCGGGCGCATCGTAGGCGGTGTCCATCAGGTCATAGCAATTGGTCACTCGGCTGGCCGTGATGATGGCCAGCGGGATCGCCACCTGGCTGTCGTGCAGCGAGGCCGAGGAGAGCAGGCCGGTGACCGGGATATCGCCGTCAGCCACGTCGAGATGCAGCTTGTAGCCAATCCAGCTGCTCGTGTGCCCCTTGGCATTGCGCTTGGTCCCCACCGCGCAGTGCTTGGGCAGATCGGCGAGCATCTCGGCTAGGCTCATCGGCCCCTGGCGCTGCAGGCGGCGCGGCTCCTTCTTCGGCACCGCCTCGCCCTTCCGCGGTCGGCCGCGCTGGCGCTTCGGGGTTGCCGGTGCCGCCACCCTCATCGGCTTCTCGCGCGCCTCAATCGCAGTCGCATCGCGCGAGATATGGCCGACCAGCCGTTCGGCGTGGGTCCGCTTGATCAGCGCCTCATGCACGTGAGCAGGCAGCTCGCTGACCGCAAACTCGGCAAAGGCGCGCGAGAATGTAGCCTCGCTTGGTACCTCGCTCACGTACTCCCAACCGCACAGCCGTCGCAAGCTCTTGTCCACGCAAAGCCGCTCGATCAGCATGTTGGTCTGCGGCAGACCGAGCACGGCCTTGGCGGCAAACGCGCGCGACAGCGCCCTGCGATCTTTGAGCGGGCGACCCGGCAGGCCGCGCCAAACGCTGACGAAGGCCTCGATCCGCGCCACCTCTATCACGGTGATGACCTGCTTGTGCTTCTCGCTCAGCGGTCCGAGCGCCTCCCGTAGGCAGGGGAAAAGATCGCCTTGAATAGTCTGCCAGTAGCTTGATAGCGTCGCGCGCAGAGGCATCGTGCGTAATCCGATTCGGCTTGGTGATTTGTCGCAGAAACACCCTATCCGAAACGGTCGCCGATGCCTCGTTTACACCCTCGCAGGCAAAAAATTCAGCACGTCGCCGCAGTTTTGCAAGCAGCTCTACATTATCTCTTAATGCGCTGTACGACCAACTAAAAAATGAGAGTCCGAATTTAATTGGGGCTATTTCTTAGTTTCCGGTCGCAGCGGCCGAGGTGACCTTCGGCTTTCATATGGCCGATTACGGGCTCGATGGCGGAGCGGCGTCGCAGCTCGCGCTTGATGGCGCCGAACACGCCGCGCTTCTGCCCGGAGATGAAGACACGGTGTGGGTTTGGTGCGTCGTGGCTGCGGTATCCTTTGTCGACAAAAGCGCGCTCGATCTCGCGCCCGGTGAGCCTCTCGGTGTCCTCGATCGCGGACCGCAGTGTGTGCCCATCATACGGATTGCCCGGCAGTGCCTTGGCGTGCAGCACAAACTGGCCGCCGGCGCGCGGGCGTTGGTGGTGGCGATCGAGGCCTTGACGCCGAACTCATAGGGCGCGCTGGCCTTGCCCTTGCCGATGCATTCGACCTCGGGAGCATGGAAGGAATACAGCTTCCAGCCGCGCTGGCGCTGCTGCTGCGAACGGATCTGGCTGGCGCGCGCAAGCGGCCATTCGAATGCCCCCTCCAAGGTCGGCTGGCCGGCGATCTTGCGGCGGATGTCGCGGATGATGCGGCCGAGCCGCGTGCGCAGAATGCGTAACTGCCTGCGATGGCGGTTGAACTGCTTGGCGTGGGCGTAGCGTCCCGCCATCATCGCCGCATGCTTGGCGATGCGCAGGTAGGACTGCCGCAGCCGAACACTGTGCTTCCTGGCCATGCGGTTGAGGCCCTTGATCGCCGCGTGCAGCAGCTTGGCATCGGTCGGGAAAGTGATGTTCTTGGGCTGCACCGTGGTGTCGACCGTGACCCGGGCCAGGTCCTTCGTCCGCAGTGCGCCGCTCGCATGCGCCACCCGCAGGCTCTCGGCCAGCAGCAGCTCCAGCTTGTCGCCCAGCCGCTTGCGCCAGTGGCTGAGATCCGAACCCTCGTGCGGAAACTCATGCTGGAAGAACTCTTCCCCAGTGAAATACTGGAAATACGGATCATGGACCCAGCGCTCGCATACGCCTTCGTCGGACAACCCATAAATGTGCTTGAGCAGCAGAAGTCCGATCACGAAGCGGGTCGCGATCCCGGGCCGGCCCTGGTCGCTGTAGAGCGGCGCGATCTCGCCGTCGATCCACTCCCAGTCGATCTTGCCTGCGAGCTGCACCAGCTCGTGCTTCAGGTTGATGATCTGCTCGAGCCTGGCCCGGAACAGATCGCCTGATCCCGTCGTCTCG
>Ga0097691_1002424_pt1 | contig 12475 bp, 10 predicted proteins | sample NGESurdeep072012_8_FD_72858 | JGI IMG/M metagenome (GOLD analysis project Ga0097691, IMG submission 72858) | Arctic peat soil microbial communities from Barrow, Alaska - NGEE Surface sample 210-1 deep-072012 | ecosystem: Environmental > Terrestrial > Soil > Wetlands > Peat ...
AAATACCCCTTCCTGCTACCCGATATATGACCGCGCAAACGCAATAATCTCTCTAACTCGCTGGTACAAACAATCCGTCAGGCTAGTATCGCGGTGTGAGAAATTTCTAGGTTTTCTTGGCCGTTCGAAATCTTAAGCAACCACAGTATTTAATTTTGACAAACGATATTTGATATGAGCAAAGCCGCACTTAATGAGCTAGACTATTGAGGGGTATTTATTTGCGCATATTAATCACGGGCGCTGGCATTGGTGGCCTGACGGCTACGTTAGCGTGTCTTCAACGTGGACTTGATGTTGACGTCTACGAGCAAGCCCCAGCTATCGCAGAGGTCGGCGCTGGTGTTCAGATATCCGCAAACGGCTCCCGCGTTCTTTTTGCGTTGGGTCTGGAAACTGCATTGCAGAAATGTTGGGTAGAGCCGACAGGGAAGGAAATTCGACTCTGGAATACGGGCCAAACTTGGAAGCTATTCGATCTTGGGTCGGTATCGCGCGCTCGTTACGGGGCTCCCTATTTCATGATTCATCGCGCGGACCTTCACCGCGCATTGTCCGATGCAGTGCGTACTATAAAGCCAAATGCGGTCCATTTGAATTCCCGCTACATCGGTTTCGAACAGGACAACTTGTCAGTTAAGGCGCATTTCTCCGAAGGACAAAGTCAGCGAGGTGACGTTCTGATTGGCGCCGATGGCGTACATTCTCGAATACGCGACCAACTCATCGGAGTAGACCGTCCGCATTTTACAGGTTGTGTAGCTTGGAGAGGGCTAGTGCCCGCTGAGCGTCTTCCAGCTAAATATTTACGACCCGTCGGCGTCAACTGGATTGGCCGTGGTGGTCATATCGTCACCTACCCAATTCGCCGACGAGAGATACTTAACTTCGTTGGAATCGTCGAGCGCAGCAACTGGCAGGTCGAGTCTTGGACTAAAAAAGGCACGCATGAAGAATGCGAGGCCGATTTTAACGCTTGGCATGGCGAAATTCACGAGATCGTCCGCAATATCGAAACGCCACACAAATGGGCATTGCTCGGGCGGGAGCCGCTTGCTCGATGGAGCTTCGGTCGGGTGACGTTGCTTGGCGACGCGGCGCACCCGACGCTGCCGATGCTCGCGCAAGGAGCCAACATGGCCATTGAAGACGGCATGGTCTTGTCACGTTGTTTGCTTGAATGCGACAACATTGTTTCTGGCCTTCAGCTGTACGACGAAATTCGTCGAACGCGCGCCAATAAACTGGTTCGTGGAGCGCTCGATAATGCCAACCGGTTTCATAATCCTATCTTGGCGGATACCGTCGGGGCCCAGCATTATGTCGACACGGAGTGGCGGGAAGACAATGTGAAGCAGCGCTACGATTGGATTTTTGAATACGACGCTCTGACTGCGGGCGCCATTTCTTCAGTATCTTCAGTATCTTCAGTATCTGCAGTATCGGTTGCGAACGAACGTGCGTGTACCAAAGAATGATTGGGGATAAACGCAGAAAAATGACGGCCCAAACTCACGGTCTGAAGGCTTATCTTTTCAGGTTTATTCTAGACATTATGGCTTCGCGCTTAAAGTCGAGAACAAGACTTGAAACGGAAAATCCTGGTTTTAGGGCAGCAGAGTAATATGTTTCGTCGGCCGGCACCGCATCGACCGCGCCTCAACAATACCGATCGTTTTCTGTTTGTTGGATTTATCGCTGGTTTCCATTGGCGCACGGCGCGAGTGCGGTTTTTAGGCCTTTTATTTCCAAAAAGCCATCCCGCATGGAATCTCATCATGAGCCAGAATCGTCGCTTCATTTGGATTAATGTTTGAAATACTGCACGCGTTCGGCATGTTCGTCGCCGATGCCCGTGGCAGAGTTTGAACTTGTACACTTCCTATTATAATGGATCTTATGCACTTATCGCTGTGCAAGGATGCGCCGTTGGGTTGGGCAATCCAACGATACGAAAATATTGCCACTGCGCCGTTTTGTCGAGGCCTCATCATCTTAAGTGCGAGTATGATTTTCGGAGGGGGCGCCCCAATCCGCCCTAACCGTTTGCAAGCGACTCATGCGTCAGGTATTTTGGAATATCTTGACGAAGGTCGCTTTTGGCGAAGCTCGACAAATCTCGAAAAAAGCAAAAACGTAATCAATAGGAAGATCGGCCAAGGCATGGCACCTAATCACCCTCTTGAGGAATTGTACGGGCGTCCTGGATTTCTTTTGAAGCGTTGTCACCAGGTGTCCGCCGGGATTTTCATCGATGAATGCCGCGAGTTCAGCTTGACGCCGTCGCAGTACGGTTGCCTGCGCGCCCTGCACGAATATCCTGGGATCGACCAGATCGCTCTCGGCCGGCTGGTCGGTCTCGACCGCTCCACGGCGGGTCTCGTGATCAAGACGCTCAGCCAACGCAGGTTGATTGATCGCGTCATCAACCGAAACGACAAGCGCCGTATGCGGCTCAAAGTATCGGCCGATGGCGTGCATCTCCTGCGTGCAATCGGTCCGGCTGTGGCGCGGGCGAGGGAGCGCGTCCTTGGGGGGCTACCACGCGAGTCGCGTACCGCGTTTCTCGACATGTTGGCGGCCTTCCTCGCCGGACACGACGCGCTGATCAATGTTGAAGATGTCCTCGCCGGGGGCATATCCGCCAACGTACCGGAACAAGGAGCGGCTCCACGGCCGCGCGGAAAGCGGCGGCGCGCGAGCGTTTCAGGATCATAACGATATCGCCGAGACGTGCCGGGAGGCTTGCCGAACTGGCATTCCGGAGCGCAGGGCGCTTCTCAGCGCATAAGGGGCTGGATTATTCACCGCTGCCGGGCTTGCCGCGGCCTGAGTGGTAGATAGATGCCGGCCCGGATCGTGGTATATTTCATGAAGAAATCGCCCAGCGCGGAGAACAAGCCGATCGCCGCCAGCACGCCGACGCCGAGCGGTGCGATTTGGCCACTGAGCAGCGCCACCGGCACCACGAGGCCGATCAGCAACGTACCGCCGTAGAAATAGACCGCCATGCGGCCCGCTAGCATTTCGCGCACCGAACGGCGTGCCGCCGGATTGCCGCCAGTGAGCGCGCCCTGAATTTCGAGCGCAAACAGAATGATCACAACAGCGGTGACGGCGATCCAGATGGTAACCAGGCTGGTGGCGTCCGCGCTCGGCGCGTCGAACAGCGCCATGGTCACGAGCAGCGCGGCGATGCCGCCGCGCAACGCGTAGGCCATGTAGAGGACGGGATGCAGGGGCGAGTTCCAAAACGGGATGCCCTTCGACGCCGTATAGACGAAGCCCATGTACACAATGAGCACCACCATGCCGACCGCCGCCATTGCCCAGCCGAGGTAGCCGAGCTCGGAATCGGCAGCCCACGGCCAGTCAGTCAACACGAGAGGCGGAAGGTAGAGCAGGGCCCCGGCGAGGAATAGCGAAAGCCCGATGAACCCGCGCGAAATCCAGGCGGTGCGGACATGGCGCACCATCTTCCAGAACCGTTCCGGTCGGCCAAGGAAGGCAAGATGCGCGATACCACCGCCGCCCGCCAATAGAAATCCGGCAACGAGGCCAGGACTATAATTGAAAATCAGGCCGAACAGCCACGCGCCCGCGGCGACGCCGACGAGGAAATGTCCGATCACCAGAAACAAACCGCGGCCTTCGCCCCATTCGCGCTGCGGGCGGAAGTCACGGCGCAGATCCTGGATGAGCTGCTCGTACTTGGCGCTGATCTCGGTCATCGGGGCCTCCTCATGCCGGTAGGTAATACACCGATGGGCCGGTGCCGAGTTCGGGATGGAGCGTGAACCCGCCGCGTTCCTTGATCAGTCGCGAAACATCGCTGGTCGGATCGTCGAGGTCGCCGAAAACGCGGGCCACGGTTGGACAATTGGCAACGCACGCCGGCGGCTTGCCGGCGCGCACGCGGTCGCGGCAGAAATTGCATTTCATGACCACGTTCGATTGATGAGGTGCCGTCCGCGCCGCCTCGTACGGCGTCGCGCCCTGCGGGTGATAATGCGACGGCTGGTCGTTGAAGTAGCGATTGCTATAGGGACAAGCCATCATGCAGGAACGGCAGCCGACGCACAGATCGTGATCGATGTCGACGATGCCATCCTCTTCCCATTTGAAGCTGGCGCCGGTCGGGCACGCCTCGATGCAGGGCGCATCCTCACAATGGTTGCACAGCACCGGCAGGAAAATATTGCTCACAGTCGGGTATTGACCTTGCTCGTCCTTGAGCACGCGCGCGTAATACACCCCGGGCGGGGTACCATGCTCGGCCTTGCAGGCGAGCTGGCAGCCGTAGCAACCGATGCAACGTTTGAGATCGATCACCATCCCCCATCTCATGGCGCAACCTCCACCGGCACAACTCGCACCTTTGCGCATAGATCGAGGTTGTTGTTGACCGGGCTTACGTGCGCCCAATCAAGCTCAAGCAGTTCGTTGAAGAACACGCCTTTGCCTTTGGCGATCGGCATACCGTCGCTCCAGTGACCGCACATCGCGGCGATGCCGATACCTTCGGGATGGATGGCTTCGGTGAGTTTCAGCCGGCCCTTGACCTTGCGTCCCGCCTCGTTTTCGACCCAGACGAGCTGGCCGTCGTGGAGGGCTTTCTTGCGCGCTTCCGTGGCATTGATCGCGATCGTGTACGAGAACGGATCGAGCCGCGCCGCTTCATCGAGCCAAGGGTTCTCCATGGTAAAGCTGTTGGTGTGGACGATATCGCGATAGTAGAAGGCAAAGAAATCAAAATCCTTTTTCTGGCAGCAATGCGATGTGCATGGCAGGAAATCCGGCAACGGTTGGTAGTATTCCATCGGAATCTTGAGGCCGCGCGGCTCGGCGATCGCCGCGATCTTTTCGCCGATCGGCAGCATGAACTCCCAGTAAATGGGCACGCGCACATCGACGAAGGGGCGCCAATAAACCTCCTCCGGCTTCTTCTTCCACTTGACGAGGCCCTGTTCCTTGAACCAATCCAGGCCGCGCTCGGTACCGAAATTGTTCTTCAACTCGGCGTCACAAATCTGTGCGTAGGAATAACGGGTCTCTCCTTCCAGCCGATGTGGCGTCTGGATATTGAGCGAGGCATTGTAGGCGGCGTTGAGGTCGGCGCGGAAGCCGACCCGGTCGGCGATATCGAGCAGCACGTCTGCACAATTGCGCTGCTCGCCATCGGGCGGCAGCACCGGCTGGCGAATCGGCCAGCACCATTCACCCATGCCGGCCGGCAGGCTGAAGATGAAAGGAAAGTTCGAGCGTGAATCCAGCGACTGCAGATAGCTGCAGTCCGGCAGCACGATATCGGCAAAGTTCGATGTCTCGGTGAGAAAGAGGTCGAACGACACCATGAACTTATATTTGGCGAGCGATGCCGCGACGGCTTCCTTGTTGGCGATGCTCATCACCAGGTTCGCGCCGAAATTGACCATCACTTCGGGGCGGTAGGGAAGGTCGAATCTCTCCCACATCTCCTCGCGGTCGGTGGAATCGAGAAATGGCGAGGTCATGCCGAGGACAAATAGATCCTGCAGCCCGAGATTGGTCGGCAACCGCGGCTCCGACGGCGGATAGGGGTAGTGGTAGCCCATCCACATGCCGGTCACCATCAAGCCGTCCGGCCCGGCGCTCGGGATGTAGCGCAGCTTTCCAGTGTCGGGATTGCCGTGGGAGGTTGGATTGAAACCGAGGCACGATCCAACCACGTCCGCAGCACCGACAAGGTGGTTGAGGAGATCGACGGCGTAGAAATTGTAGACAGAATTCATGTGACCCTGCGACCCGCGAAAGGCGATGGCCGCGACCGGTCGATAGGGCAGCGTCACGCCCTCGACCACGATGGTGCTGCCGACGCGGGCTTCGGTGCCGAATTCTTTGGCGAGACGGCGTATGGTTGCAGCGCCGATCGTCGAGATCTCCTCCGCCCATTCCGGCGTGTATTTACGCAGATGGTCGCGCAGACAATGAAATGATGGGCGACAGCGCGTACCATCGACGGTGAATTCGCCTTCGAGCGCCATATCGGCGGCCGCGACGTCGGTGAAGGGGCGGGCGGTGTTGCTCCAGATGTCCCAAACCAGAGGCTGCTTGCTCTCGGGATGGCGGACGTAGAGCTTGTCCGGTCCGATCAAGTACGGCGCGTTGGTCTTGGCTTGAAGGTAGGGACCATCGTAAATTCCGAGTTCGTTCACCATCACGTTGCACATGGCGAGTGCGAGCGCGGCGTCGGTACCAACGCGCAACGGCACCCACTCGGTCGCTTTCGCCGCGGCGAAATTACAGATCGGGTCAACCACGACCATTTTCATTCCGCGCGCACGCGCGTCCGCTGCTTTGCCCATGTTCGAACAGGAGGCGTGGCCGGCCGAGTGGCCTTTTGAAGCGCCGAAATAGATTGCGTAATTGCAGTATTCGAAGTCGGGTACGATCGACCACGAGGCGTGCATCATGCCGCTGATCAGATGGGCACCGTTGCCGCAATGCTGACCGCCGCCCGACACCGAGAAATTCGGCGTTCCGAATGCGGCGGCAAATGTCTGGAATGGAACCCGGCTCGCGGTGACCGTGGTGGTGCGCTGGACGACCAGCTTGCGTGGGTCTTCGGCGCGCACTTTCCTCAGAACCGCGCTAATCTCGTCGAGCGCCTCGTCCCAACTGATCTCCTTCCATCTCGGATCCTCGCTCAAGCCTTTCTTCGGGTTGGTACGACGCAACGGACGCATGAGACGGTTGGGATCGTAATGAGTCATGATCCCGCTCACGCCTTTGCCACACAGACGGCCCTTGCCGACAGCGCTTTCCGGATTTCCTTCGATCTTTACAACCACCCCGTCGACGCGGTGGGCAAGAATTGAACATGTGCCGTAGCAGAGGGAGCAGCTTGAGGGGATCCAGACGTCGTCCGTAGGACGGGGGGCTGAGCTGATGACGTTGATCATGTTCATGTGGATCTCCCGGCAGGAATCGGTCAGCCGCCCTCGGATGCGATCAGCAGGATCATTTCGATCTCGATCGAGTCGGCATCGATCGGCGTTTGCAAGTCCTCGATGGGAACGCCGGCAACGAATAGCCGGCAGTAGCGGTGCTTGACGCCGGTTTCGTCGCGTACGCGGGCGAGGAATGCGTCGCCCAGGCGCTCCCCCAAAGCCGTCACCACGTCACCGACCGTCGCTGGCTTCGGCACGACGAGATTTGTCGCTCGTTCGATCGCGATGGATGCCAGCGCACCGAATAGCTGCACATGCACATGCACGTCGCTTGCCCGCCCGTACTGGTCCCGCCAGCGCGGGACGGCTTGCGTCACCGCGGATCGAACGAGAGTGGTATCCACCACATCGTCCCAACGGACGTTCATGGCGTACCTCTAAACAGAGGGGTCGGCAGCTATAATAATCAGACGTCTGTTGAATTATCTACGCGCGCCGGTGTGTCTTGTCAAGACGGGGATTGCTACGCGAATAGCGCAGAGCCAGTATGTAATAACGTGACGATATTGCCGGTGATCCCGACGCTTGGCTGCAAGAATCGAGAAGTTGCCTCGGAAACGAAGGGGATGACGTCAATGAACCTCGCTGAAATCTTGCGCAATTTTTGCGGCATCGGGTTGCTGGTGCTCATGACAACAGCGTCGCCGCCGGCGCGGGCGCAGACCGATGCAGCAGGGTCCTATCCCAACAAGGCGATCCACATCATCGTCGGCTTCGCCGCCGGCGGCGGCAACGATATTTTCGCCCGGGTCGTCGGGCAGAAGCTGCAAGCGATCATCGGCGCGACGGTGGTGATCGAGAACAAACCCGGTGCCGGTGGGCGGATCGCGAGCGAATACGTCGCCAGCCAGCCGGCCGACGGCTACACGCTCCTCGTCGGGGCGAGCGGTGCCATGTCGATCGCGGCGGCGATCTACCCGAAGCTGCCTTACCATCCGACCCGCAGCTTCGTGCCGCTGTCGATGATCGCCAACTTCCCGTTGATCCTCGTCGTGCCGGAGAACCATCCTGTTAAGTCGGTCAAGGAACTCGTCGCCTGGGCCAAGGCGAATCCCGACAAAGCGAATTACGCGACCACCTCGCCGGCGTTCACCATCACGACCGAGCTTCTGAAGCTGAAAGCGGGAATGCCGGGGGTGGCGATTCCTTACAAGAGCAGCAATGAAATGCTGCTCAGCGTCGTTGGCGAGCAGACTCTGTTCACCATCGTGGACGGCCCGCCGGCGGTTCCTATGGTCAAGGGAGGCAAAGTCCGTGCGTTGGCCGTCACCGGATCACGGCGCTCGGATGAGCTTCCGAACGTGCCGGCCATGTCCGAGGCTGGCTTTCCGGAAGTGGACATCCTGATTTGGAGCGGCGTGTTTGCTCCCGCCAAGACGCCGCCCGTTATCGTCAACAAGCTGGAGGCAGCGATCCGCAGCGCCATCCAAGATGCGGACGTGAGCAGCAAGCTTAAGGCGATGGCGGTCAACCCGGGTGGCGGTTCCGGCGAAGAGTTCCGGCTGATGATCGATGCCGACATCAGAAAATATGTGGATATCGTCAAGGCAGCGAACTTGAAATTCGAGGATTAGGAAGATTGTATTTACCGAATATCTGTTGTCGCTTCCAAAAATTAAATTTGTGCGTACCGGTTATGTAATCCGCTTAGGATTGCATGTGCGACGATGTCTCCGAACCGTTTGATCTGGTGCCTGTTCGGTGCGTTCTTCCTGAGCGAAACATGAGGACGCGGTGAAGGTCGGGTTAGTCGGTCTTACGCGCCGCGGTCGCATTGTCCCACCAGGCACATGTACCGGGAGCGAGCTGGTGGTTGCCTTCGATTACCTGAACCGGTACGCGGCAACCTTCCTGGGCAATGCACATGCGCAGTTCGCGTGCCTCATCACGCTTTTCAGGCGTAAGCCAATTGCGGTCGTGGCCCCACATGCTGGGACCTTCCGTGCGCTCGTGCGGCATCCATGTTTCGGGGGTTATGGAGCGCCCCCCCCAACCCAACTCCACCATGAAATTTGATGGCGAGTTCGAATAGAACGAGGTCATGTAATCGTTAACATGACGGCCGAAAGTCACTCCGATCAATTCCGGCTTAGCGAGAGCGAGGTCGTAGGCCTGTCCGACGTCGTCCAGAAAATAATTCTCCATCATCAGATGGTGGATATCATTCTTGCTGCCTTCAATGAAGGCGAGGCTATGATGACGTGGATTGACGTGGAAAAAATAGGCTCGAAACGGACGCATGATGTAATCGCTCATGCGAAAGCCGAGCAGATCCTGGTAGAATGGCAACACGTCGTCAATGCGCTCGACGGTGAGTACCGCGTGCCCCATGCCAAGTGGTCCAGTACGAAAACCGGAGATCGCGCGGCCGGGCTTGAAAGGGTCGGTCGTTGTCTCGGCGCTATGGAACGCTTCGATGCGGTTGCCTACTGGATCGTTGAACACGATCAGCTCTTTTACACGCCGCTCATCTGCGAGGGAGTGTGAGGCGCGCTCGACCGGAACGCCCGCGTTTTCGATTCGGGCAGCGAGTCTGTGGAGAGCCGCAGCATCAACCACTTCCCAACCATAGAAGCTGGCTCCCCCAGCGGCGTCCTCGTGCACGATCACCCGCTGCTTACGATCGTCCATGCGGAAAGCAAGTGTCGCGCGACTCTTGTCGACAAGTTGCATACCGAGAAAATCTGACCCATAAGTCGCCCAGTCCTCAAGTGTTTTTGTGCAAATTCCGACGTATCCAAGCGCTTGCAGTTCCATTGTAGGTTTCTCGCAACGTTGTGAGGCCGTCCATAGTGCTGGACGCTGTTGGGTTGTGAATAAGCACCCAAGACTGCCCCCTTCACTGCCACGTGGATCGGCAGCTAAGCATGCAGATCGGCGTCAAGATTCTACGCCGATTAACAGCTTTTGCATCAGGACGGCAAGGATAAGCTGTTTCACCGTGATCTATCAAATCCCATGTCAGCTTAGGATAGAGATGGGGCGAGACGGCGTTGGCGGTCGGCCCTCTCGAAAATTGGTTGCGACACAATTATTTTTGCAGGCGCTCGCAGGGCGGCTACCCTTTACAAAGAGTTTTGAGTAGGAATAAGGGTCCAGTTTTCCGAAAATAAGCTGAGGCACTATGCCATCAACGCGCGATCTGCCACGTTTTTGCGCCGCCACGGCTCGGGTTTGCCATCATGGTTTTTGTATTGCGGCGCAGCGGCGTTGAGCTTGGTCGCAGGATCCGCACGCTTCGTCAGGAAGGGTATTGGAATGTTGACGCTGTATTTTACTCCGGGTGCGTGCTCAATGGCCGCGCATATCGTCTTGGAAGAGAGCGGCGAGAAGTACGAGCCGCAGCGCGTCGATTTGTCAAAGGGTGAGCAACGCTCCGAGGCGTACCTCAAGGTTAATCCGTTGGGGCGGGTACCGGCGTTGCGCCTTGAAAACGGCGAACCTCTGGCCGAGAACACCGCCATCCTGCCCTACCTCGGCAAGCGGTTTGGACTGTGGCCGACGGAGCTGATCGCCGAGGCCAAGGCGCTTTCCCTGATCGGCTTCTTTGCGGCGAGCGTGCATCCCGCGCACGCCCACATCGGCCGGCCTGACCGATACGTCGCCGATCCCGCCGTCTATCCAATGCTCAAGGAAACGGGCCTCAAGACGTTCCACGGCTACCTGAAGCAGATTGACAGCATGCTGGCCGGCCGCGAATGGTTCTCCGGTCGCTACACCGTACTCGATCCTTACGGCTTCGTCTTCTACACGTGGGGTCTGCGCCACGGCTTGCCGATGGCAGAGCTTACGAACTACACCGCGTTCAAGGAACGGTTGCTGCAGCGCCCTGCCGTCCGGCGCGTGGTGGAGGAAGAGAAGGTAAGGGTCTGATCGAGCAACGAAGAAATAGTTTATGGGCGAGCGCGTAGCGCGATTCTCGCGACGCGCCGGATGTTGGTATATCGTAATTTGTGGCAGCCCTTTGTCCGCAAGTAACGATTTTTGTGAGACCAACTATTCACGCGCTCATTATTGTGCGCGACTATTGTCGCAAAGGGCAACAAGTACCCGGGAGAAGGCGATGCACCGAAAAGTCGCGGCAGTTATTGCGGTTGTGGGGGTTTTTGGCACGACGGGTGCATTCGCGCAGAATTATCCGGAACGGCCGGTCGAGATCACCGTGCCGTGGACCCCCGGCGCGGTGACCGATGTGCTTGGACGGGTGCTTGCTGACGGCCTATCGGCCGAGCTCAGACAACGTTTCATAGTGGTGAACCGGCCCGGCGCCACGGGTAGCATTGGTAGTGCTGCGGTCGCTCGCGCTGAACCTAACGGCTATTCGCTGCTGTTCACGGCGGCAGTATCTATCACCGTTGTTCCTCTCTTCAACAAGGAGATCGGTTACGACCAACGGTCGTTCGTTCCCATCTGCCAGGCGTTTAAAAACGAGATGGCGATCGTCATCAAACCGGATTCTCCAATCCGGTCGGTCACAGATCTTGTCAAAGCCGCCAAAGCGAGGCCGGGCGTCGTCAATTACGGCCACCTTGGTGTTGGTTCGATTCCGCATCTGGCGATGATCGAGTTCTCCCAGGTCGCCGGAGTCGAGTTCAATGCCGTCCCCTACAAGGGCGACGGCGACGTCATGCAGCACGTGATGGGCGGGCAACTCGATTTCGGCACTGTTGTGCTGAGCTCAGCTGTTGGCGGCGGGCTCCGAATCATCGGCATCTTTTCGGAGCGGCGCAATCCTGGAACGCTCGACACGCCAACTGTGAAAGAGCAGGGATTCGCGGTTGCTCCGTCGAGCTTTGGTGGGCTCTGGGGACCAAAAGGGCTGCCGGCGAGCGTGCAGCAAAGACTTTCCGATGCTTGCAAAATTGTAACGCATGGCGAGCGATATTCCAAGCTTGCGGCAAGCATGGTCCAGCCTGGCGACTATTACGCCGATGCCGCCAATTTTGCCCGAAGCTTGGAAAAGGATGTGGCTGATAAGGCACCGCTGGTGGCGACCTTAGGCACCGTCAAATGATGTATTCAACCTTAGACGGTCGAGCGCAGTTGGCAAACTATTGCTCCAAACGCTGTGATCGCCGTTTTCGTAATCGGGGATCGTTTGAAAGGTTTTTATTATGGTTTGATCCGTGCGATCAGGAGTGAGTGCAGATGCTGTTGTGTGTACTAAAAACCTTATCCGCGTTGAAGAAGTGACAGAATCGCCTAAGCTGGCGCAATGATCGGGCTTGTCGCTTCCAAAAACTAGATTCGTGCGTACCTGTGTGTACCGAAAACCTAGACCCGAACGTAATGGTGATGAAGTCCGCCAAGGATGGGGTGCGATTTGATGCTTCCGGTCCGCTAAACTGGGCGACCAAGCGGCGGCCGGACTACGTGTCCGACATGTGGTCCGCGCTGTAGTCGTTTTTGAGTGCACGTTTGAATTCAATCGGGTGAGTGTCGTGCCCTTCGCTGAGATTGCTGTAATAGCTTAGATCGCTGTAATA
>Ga0097691_1002425_pt1 | contig 12474 bp, 8 predicted proteins | sample NGESurdeep072012_8_FD_72858 | JGI IMG/M metagenome (GOLD analysis project Ga0097691, IMG submission 72858) | Arctic peat soil microbial communities from Barrow, Alaska - NGEE Surface sample 210-1 deep-072012 | ecosystem: Environmental > Terrestrial > Soil > Wetlands > Peat ...
GCACATGATCCGGAAGGGCAGGCGCGGTGGGTCAGCGACGCTGATGTTCGCAAACAGAATCAGTTCATCGACCAGCTGTTCGATCTGCCTGCCTGAGACCTCGCCGCCCAGTTCCGCTCGGGGCCTCCTCCGTCACCATTTTCGAAGTTTCAACACTTCCCGCCAAAGAGCAAATTGGGCCCAATATACGCGGGTTTCCGGCGAACTTTGGGGAGAATCTCTGAACGCGAAGACTGTTTGGCGGATGGCGCAGTCTGATGAGAACTGCTCTCCGCGATGAATTCCCTGTTAAACAGGGAAAGAACAGGGAATTTCTTCGATTTAAGCCTCGATCCGACCAACTGAGACACGAAAAAGCCAGGAACCGCTTGGGGTTTTTTGGCAAATTCCCTACTCAACGGAACAGGGAATTTTAATCAGCGAACAGGGAATTATTTTACCGGATCAGGGAATTTTCAGGGCGGAACAGGGAAACTCCTCTCGTGAGCGGCGCGCGGTGCGAAATCCCCTGCGTTTTTAGGCATAGTATGTCGCGGTTTCCAGAGACGGCGGGCCATCGAAGAATTTCACACCACTCCGCGAGTTCGTCATAGAGCTTCACAGCGAGATGACCCAAGTCGCGGCTCTTGCCAAGCTTCTTCACGGCGGATTCCTCCTCTAACCAAGCTCGCGACACTCCGGCTGGGCAAGATGAATCGCTAGACTTTTCGGCGCTTTCGGAGTTTCTGGTAGGGACAGGTGCACTTGACCAAGCGGCCGGAAAAAGTGGAACGCGCGATCGAGATCCGCGCCTTGGAATTCGCAAAAATGATGCCTTACGCCGATATGGCGCGTGGAGTTCAGAAGTATGGCAGAGACAGCCGCGGACATTCTCATCGATAGGATTAATAGATGGGGCGTCGATGTAGTTTTCGGACTACCAGGCGACGGGATCAACGGGATCATGGAGGCGCTCCGCAAACGAAAGGATGACATCCGTTTCGTGCAGGTGCGCCACGAAGAAGCGGCTGCCTTGATGGCGTGCGCGTACGCCAAGTTTACGGGCAAGCTGGGCGTTTGCCTGGCGACTTCGGGGCCAGGCGGCATCCATCTGCTCAACGGTTTGTATGATGCCAAGTTAGATGGTGCGCCTGTACTCGCGATAACTGGGCTGCATCATCACGATCTTCTGAATACTCACGCGCAACAAGACGTCGAGCTCGACAAGCTCTTCATGGACGTCGCGATGTATAACGCGCGCGTCATGGGACCGGAGCATGTCGAAGCGGTTAGCGATATAGCGTGTCGAACCGCACTCAGCCGTCGCGGTGTCGCGCATATCACAATTCCCATCGACATCCAGTCGATGTCGTCCCAGCGCTTTCGCTCGGAACATAACGTAAAAAATCACACCTCGGATGTTTACGCAGCAAGTGCTCGTATTCCTGACGAGCGCGATCTTCGGCATGCCGCTGAGATTCTCAATAGCGGCCGCAAAGTAGTAATACTTGCGGGGCAAGGCGCATTGCGGGCAACCGATGAGCTCGAACAAGTCGCCGAACTGCTGGGCGCACCCATCATTAAGGCCTTGCTCGGCAAGGCCGCGGTTCCGGACGACAGTCCATACACCACAGGTGGAATTGGCCTGTTGGGCACGAAGCCGTCGCAAGCCGCTATGGAGAATTGCGACACGCTCCTGATCGTCGGGTCCTCTTTCCCCTACATCGAATTCATGCCCAAGCCCGGCAGCGCGCGCGGCGCTCAGATCGATGTCGATCCGGAGCGAATCGGCCTGCGATATCCGGTCGAGGTCGGGTTGGTGGGTGACGCCAAGCGGACCATGCAGGCCCTGATTCCGCTTCTGCATCGGCACGATGACCGTTCATTTCTGGAACAGGCGCAGTCGGGAATGAAGGATTGGACCGAAGCGATGCAAACTCAGACATCGCGGATGGACAAACCAATGAAACCGCAAGTGGTAGCCGCGGAACTCGGACGGCGGCTGGCCAGCGATGCTATCGTGGTTTGCGATTCGGGCACAATTACGACGTGGTGGGCGCGTCACATTCCTGCGAAGCGCGGTCAGATGCATTCGGTTTCCGGGACGCTGGCGACGATGGCTTGCGGTCTTCCCTACGCTAACGCGGCGCAAATAGCATTTCCCGATCGGCAGGTCGTAGCGTTCGTCGGCGACGGCGGATTTTCGATGCTGATGAGCGAATTTGCGACAGCGGTTAAATACCAACTGCCGATCAAAGTGATCGTCATCAAGAACAACGTGCTCGGCCAGATAAAATGGGAACAAATGGTATTCCTTGGCAATCCGGAATACGGAGTCGAGCTTCAGCCGATCGATTTCGCCGCTTTTGCCCGGGCTTGCGGAGGTCATGGCTTCACTATAGAAGATCCCGCGCAATGCAGCGCAATCATGGAAGAGGCGCTCGCCACATCTGGTCCGGTGGTAATCGAAGCACTTGTCGATCCTTACGAACCGCCGATGCCCGCGAATATCTCGCTCAAACAGGCGGCTCACTTTTATGAATCGCTGATTCGTGGCGAACCGAACAGATTGCGGATTGCGCTCACGACGCTTTCCGACAAAATCAGGGAGCTTATCTAACCGTGAGAGCCTCTGGCGGCTAATCATGCCACGGTTGCTGAACCGAGCTTGACCGAATTAACAAAACAAATTCAAGACGCACTCAACGAGAGTCGTATTTTGGTGCTCGGTGTCCAAGAACTAGTCACCTTTCAATATTCTTACGCTCTCGAGCCGGGATTCGCGAGGTTGCACAACTCTGCTCAGATTCTCGGGTCAGGGAGCCTCGTCCGCCAAGGCGGAGCAGGAGGCCGATGGCGAGGTCGACTTGGGTCCCCTCTTCGAAAACAGATGTCTCTCTGTTCATCAGCGTTACGTGCCGGTGATCCGCCGCACAACAATTGTTAAGCAGGAATCCGGGACGAATCAGCCGGCGAGGCGTTCGTAACGATGATGCAAGCCGCCGACCTTCGGAAGTGCGACTGGTCTTCCGATTCTGGGCGGCTGAATTGGACGCGGGTCTGGGCAATCCTTGTCGAGCGACAGATGCGTGCGGGTGCGTTGATAGTAATCGACGTACGAGGACAGGACTCTCCTTCAGATGGCGCTCGTTGAAGATCACGATGTGATCCAAACACTCGCGGCGAATCGAACCGATCACGCGCTCTACGTAAGCGTTCTGCCATGGTGACCGTGGTGCCGTGACGACCTGGGGGATGCCCATCGCTTCGACCCGGTTGGAGAAGTACGAGCCATACGACGCGTCGCGATCGCGCAACAGATAGAGCGGAGCCGTGTCCCACGGAAATGCTTCCGTTATCTGGCGTGAGCGCCAAGCGGCGGTCGGATGCTGGGTGACAGCCGTGCGTATGATTTTCCTGCGATCGTGCGCCAGAATGATGATCACGTACAGCAGCCGAAACGATGCGGACGCCACAACGAACATGTCGATGGCGGCGATGCCTTTGGCGTGATTGTGCAGGAAAGTACGCCAGTTCTGAAAAGGTGTTCCCCGCCTTCGCAGCATGTACTTCGCGACGGTCACATAGCCTGTTGTGGCTTCTCAAAACTTAATCCACGCGGATTCATTGGTGGCTTCGATCGGCTGAGGACCCCGCGCCCCGGGTGCCCAGGCTAGCGCAGCCTATTCGTGATGGGTTTGACGCGAAGCCACCCAAGCTATTACCTCGGGCGAGGAAGATGCTCCTCTTCTCAGCATCTCCATGAAGGCAGGCTGTTCCCGGACCATCGAAACCTCCAATCGGTACGCGCGGATCAAGTTTTGAGAAGCCACACCTCCTAAACTCGACTGAAAACTTTCTTTCTATACACTCCGTGGACTTTCTGCGATCTTGATCTCAGTGGGAACCTTTTTGACGTTTCGGCATCTAATGATTTGCAGTGCAATGATCTGAAACCCGAGGAGGTTACGTGAAGAACCCGAAGATGTGCCCAAAAACCCTTTGGGCAGCAGCGGCCATACTTCTCTTGGCGATCTGGACGCCTGCTCCAGCGCAAAATAATCAAGCGGCCGGACGTTCGAAGGTTACAGCCGACGACGATTCAATAGACGCAAATGCTCTCAAGACGATCGACCAGGGTCGGCAAACTTTCCGCTTCGAAACCTTTGGTGACGAAACATTCTGGGGCACGACGATAAAACTGCATCAAGCTGTTGCGACACTTAGTCCCAAAAAGGTGCTCGCTCTCGGCTTAAAAGTCGATGCAGACGCTTTGCCCAAGAAGCTACGTAATCAACTGAAGCATGGCGCGCTCAATCTCGATGATCCAGCCAACACTGCGGCGCTGCTCAAACTGAATGCCGTGGTTAGATTAACCGGATTCTTCGACGGGAGCGGGAACCTTAATTCGATCGGAACTCAGTGCGCGTTGTGCCATTCGACCGTGGATAATTCGCTTGCGCCAGGTATCGGCAAGCGACTCGACGGATGGCCCAACCGCGATCTCAACATTGGAGCAATCATTGCCTCCGCTCCCGATCTGAGCTCAGTCGCGACGCTGCTCGGAGTCGATCAGAATACGGTTCGCGAAGTGCTGAATGCTTGGGGGCCGGGCAACTTCGACGCCGAACTTTTCCTCGATGGCAAAGGATTCCGCCCCGATGGAGCAACCGCGGCCGTGTTGATCCCGCCCGATCTGTTAAAAAGCCCTGCCATCATTAAACCTTGCAGCTCCAACGCTTCTGCTCCGTGCCGGGCGCTAGAGATCGCGAGCCTGTCGGCTCAAGTCGTGCTTGACGCTGGTAGTACGAGCTCCGGTTCGATTTTCATTCCTGTTCAGAAGACCTTCGAGCTCGGCAAGCGCGCTTTCGAGATCGGCGTGTTTTTCGAGCGCGTCGAGGAATGGATCGCGCTTGAGCCGCGTCATCCGGGGCAGGATCGTTTTGATGTTATAAACCGATGGGTCGAGCGCCGGTTTTAGTTCCGCCCACTTCATCGGCGCCGAAACCGGCGCGCCCTCCAGTGGCCGCACCGAGAACGGCGCGGCGATAGTCTTGCCGTGACCGAGTTGTAGGTAGTCGATATAGACGCGGCCCTGTCGCGAGCGCGGGTTTCGATTGATGGTCGCTATTTTAGGAATCCTTTGCACCACGATTTCCGCAACCAGTTCTGAGAACATCCTTGCCTGCTCGTAGGTATATTTCGGCGCCAATCCCACCACCACGTGAAGCCCCATTTGGCCCGAGGTCTTGAGGCATGGCTCGAGGCCCACCTCGCGCAGAACCGCGGCGGTCTCGCGCGCCACCTGGACCGCCAGTCGCGTGGTCGAGCCTTTCGGATCGATATCGAACAGCAGCCAGTCGGGACGTTCCAGGTGAGTGATGCGCGACGACCAGATGTGAATCGTGATTGCGGCAAGATTTGCGACGTACGCAAGAGCCTCCTCGGTGTCGAGAAGGAAGTAGCCGATCTCGCGCTTCGACTCTTCGGACCAAATCTTTTCAGTACGAATCCACGATGGTACAAACGCGGGCGCATCCTTCTGATAGAACGTCTTGCCCGCGATACCATCGGGATATCGCGCGAGCATCACGGGCCGATCCTTGAGATAGGGCAGCATCCATCTCGAAATCGCGCGATAGTACGCGACCAGGTCGCCTTTCGTGTAACCCGCCCTGGGAAAGAAGATTTTATCCGGATGAGACACGGTTGTGGCAGCTCCGCTCGCGCGGTCCTTCTTGATGTCATTCGAGTTGGCATCAACGTTGGCTTCGGCAGCCTGCCTGATAGCTACTCCGCGATCTCCCGCATGTTCCTCGGTGGGTCCGCGATCGTCCCGAGGCTCGGCGACTATCGCCGGCGGGTCGGAATCGCGCTCGGGACCCTCGTAACGGCATTCGCGCGGATCGGCACCCTCGACGAGGCGCAGAAAGCTGGGATGCCTGACGCCTCCATTGTTCGTCCACTCCGTGAACCTGACCTCGCAGACAAGTTCCGGCCGCACGAAACGCGCAGTCCTTGCGGGCGCGGGCTCATCGAGGGCGGCCTTGCGAAATGGCGATGCCGATTGCGCGCGCTCTTCGAGCATCGCATGGATCTTGCGCAGAGTATCGCGATTGAAGCCGGTGCCGACCTTGTCCGTGTAGCGGAGTGCGCCATCGGATTCGTATTGACCGAGCAGCAACGCGCCGAAATGAGTCCGCGATCCTTCAGGGGCTGTGTAACCACCGATCACGAATCGCCGGATCTGCGGGCATTTGATCTTCAGCCAATCGCCGCTTCGCGCTCCGCGATAAGGTGACTTGCGCAATTTGCCGACGATTCCCTCGAGCCCCTTCTCGGCGACCGCCGCGTAGAAATCTCTGCCCCGCTCGACTACGTGGTCGCAATAGCGCACCGGACCTTCGCCGAGGATTATTTCACTTACGCGATGCTTGCGCTCTTCGAGTGGCAGCGTTCGCGTGTCGAAACGATCGAAGGCGAGAAGATCGAAAACAAAATAGTGGACCGGAACCGCGAAGCTCAGACGCGCGATCTGGCGCGTGTCATTCACATGCATCCTGCGTTGCAGCAACTGAAAGCTCGGACGGCCATCGTCGCCGTGCGCGACGATTTCGCCGTCGAGGACAAATCGTTCGTACGGCAGCGAATTCAAGGCGAGGACGACTTCCGGATAGCGCGCGGTAATCTCGGTTCCACTGCGCGCGTATAGATGGGCGGTCGCGCCGTCACGAATCGCAAGCGCGCGCACGCCGTCGTACTTGAGTTCGAACAGCCAGCCGGAACTATCAAAAGGATCGCCGCCGAGCTTGGCCAGCATCAGCGGAAAATCGGCGCGTTTCACCGGACTTGCGAGTTCCGGGAGCTTCGCTTGTACGAGTCGGCTGGTAACTTTCCGGCCCACCGACGGCGCATCGCGCATCTCGTCGATCGTCAACCCCGACAGCACCGAACGGGGATGCTCCTCGAGGACGTCGGCTGACGTGGCGTATTCGTCGCGTTTCTTGATCAGCAGCCAGTTTTGCTTGTCCTTTGGGGCGGTATTGCGGCGCCCTCCGGTCCGCACCAGCGTAAACGCTCCGCCAAGTTTGAAGCCGTGGAGATCGATATCTACTTTGCCGTTGCGTATCGCCTGCGCCGCTTCCCCCTCGCCCTCCAGAACGCCGTACACGCCGCGATCCCAGACGATAACCGAACCTGCGCCGTAGTTGCCTTCCGGAATAACCCCTTCGAAGTCGCCGTATTCGAGCGGATGATCCTCTACTGCGACCGCAAGCCGCTTGTCGGCCGGATTAAGCGAAGGACCTTTGGGGACCGCCCACGAGCGGAGCACGCCCTCCATCTCGAGCCGGAAATCGTAGTGAAGCCGCCGCGCGGCGTGTTTCTGGATGACGAAGATCCCGCCGGTCGCCGAGCGGCCAGTCGGGACGGTATGCCCGAACGGCTCTGGAGTTCGCTCGGCGTGCCGTTTTTCGCGGTATTTACTCAGCGACATCGGGGGAAGCCGCGCGTCGAATTATCTGAGATCGGGCTGGCCGCGACCGCGCCGCCAATCAACCGGCAGACGCTAGCGTGCGCCGCGAGAACGCGATCGCTTCGGCTGAGCCTTGCGTTCCAGAGCCTCCGACGGTTCCGCTTTGGACGATTTCGCGGATTCCTCTTGAGCTTCGGCGTTGAATGCGACCCCGCGCTTTTTGAGCGAGGCCTTCAAAGCGCTCATCAGGTCGATCACATTGCCACGGCGCGCTTCCGGCGTGGGCTCAGAGACCTCGTGTCCCGCGAGTTTCTGCTCGGCCGCCTCTATTACCCGTTCGCGATAGTTGTCCTTGTATTTCGCCGGCTCGAACTTCTTCTGGGTAAGGTCCGCGATCAAACGCTGCGCGAGCGAGAGTTCTGAGTCTTTGACCGGAGCGTCGGCCCCGTGGTCGATCTCCTTGAAAGATCGAATCTCATCTTCGTAGTACATCGTATGCAGCATCAGGCCATCATTATGCGGCCGGATAAGCACCAAACGTTCCTTGCCCCGCATCGTAAACTTGGCGAGTCCGACCCGGCCCGCTTTTGTCATCGCTTCCTTGAGCAGATGGTAGGCCTTTGCCGAAGTAGGTTCGCATCCGAGCAAATATGAGTTCTCGAAGTACACCGGATCTACCTCGGTGACCGGGATAAACTCTTCTATTTCGATCGCGCGATCGGCCTGCGCTTCGAGCTTTTTCAATTCCTCGTCGGTGAAGGTTACGTAGCGGCCCTTCTCGATCTCATAGCCCCTGACCAACTCGCTGCGGTCGATGATCTTTTCTTCCACCGGACAGAAAATCTTTTCCTGGATACGGCTCTTGTCCTTCTCGTGAAGCAGGTTGAACCTGACCGATTTTGAACTCGTAGCCGGAAACAAACGGACCGGTATCGAGACTAATCCGAAGGTCAGGCTTGCAGTCGATATCGAGCGAGCAGGCATCGCTGGAACCTCCAAAAATTCGGAAACGGGGCCATATTACACCGGCGTTTTGCCGCGCGACAGTACTGGCAACCGCCGACGCCGCAGTCTTTGACGATATCAGACACACGGCATCGCGCAAGCATCGGGCGGCCGATTCGTCCACTTGCCAAGCCTGAAGGTGGAAGCCCGAGCGTGGAGCCCGCGGGGATACTACCAATGGTTGCTAGTTTTATGGCGAGGTACCCATTCCACCCGTGGTACTCTTGTTGTTGGCCGGGTTTTCGGGACTCGCCTCGGACACGTGATTCTTCAGATTCTCGGCCATCTTCAGATGCGCCTGGAGCACGGGGATCGTCTGTTGGACATAGAGTTCCATATCCGGATCGCCCTTGAATTGCCCTTGCGCACTCTTGAACATGCTGAGAGCTTCCTTGTGTCCCTTTACCTGATCTCCGAGATAGGCCTCGTTGAAAGCGCCCCCCTTCAGGTCTTTCAGAGGGCTTTTCTCGACCTTGTCGGTGTTGGTGCCTTCGAGCTTGATGCTCTTTTGGCGTGAAAGCGCGCTAACGGATTCTTCGTTAGCCTCGTGATCGCCCTTGATCGTGTCGGCGTAGGTCAACATCGCCTGATTGTCGCCGGCCTTGTCATGCGCAATCTTCGCCGTCTCGGTTTCCTCATAGTTCATCTGATTGGCTTTGTTCAGAAGCGCGGCCGCATCCTGTGCCCATGCAGACCCGGCAAACGCGATCGCAAGCGCTCCGATTGGGAGCATTTTCTTGATCATTTTTTCTCCTCCGCGTGGATTTTCTTGTCCACTTTACGCTCTTGCCGGTCGACATACATCGGTATGTGCCGCGACCGAATTGAATTGTGTCATATAAGGAACCAAAGATCGGCTCGCGGGACTTCGCACGCGCGCCTTCTCTCTCGCCCGAACCTTTCAGGGGAGGCGCTTAGGATGAATGAGCCGCGTCGCGGGTCAAGGTCGGGAGCAGGCGAGTCCTGAGCTGAACCGAACGGTTCGCCGACACAGGTCGCGGATCGACCGGCGAAACATGCGCGCCGGCCTGCGCGTTCATGGAATCGAAGAGCTTGACGACCTGCACGACCATCTACCGCCAGCGAATGGCACGCCCTTGAAGACGAACAGCCCGTCTTCTTCCTCGCCTTCGAGTTTCCCGTAGCGGGTCGATACGATAGCACTCATGTCTTGCGGCCGCAGCAGTGCTAGGGGAGATTTCCCAAGCTGGACTGTCGCCGGTTCGACTCCAACCGCCCGCGCCACAATTCCCGGCTACGACGTGATCAAATGGTCAGACGTGAAGCCCGCCGTTGACTAACCAGACGATCAAAATGATCACGAGCACCAGCATCAACAAGCCGCCCGGATCTCTGGGACCGTGATGATAGGTTCTGTAACCACCACCGCCGCCGACGAATAGAATCAGCAAGATAATGAGAATCAATAACATCGTGATTTAACCCCGCTGGCAGTCTGCTAATGCCACGTTAGCTGATTTTTTACCCCTGTGCCTTATATGGACCCAGCCCCGAGCGAAAGGCGATTGTCGGGTGGAAGGTGAATCCGGTTGCAGCCATCTGGCGGCCTGAGCCGAACCTCGAACCCGCAGCTCTCGCTGCTTTTGGAATCGATCGCGCTGCGTCATCAAATTGCGTCAGAAGCCTGCAGGGAGTCTTGCTCAGGTTCGGCTTGCTCGCTCTGCGGCTAGAGGGCGCGGAGGAACACAACCAGGTCTTGCTTTTCCTTTGGTGTTAGTTTTGTGCCGTCGATCCGGTTGAAAAACTCCACCGTGTCCTCCAGGGTCAGCAGACGCCCGTCGTGAAGGTAGGGCGGCGAGTCCTTGATGCCCCGCAGCGGGAACGTTTTGATCGGCCCGTCGGCGCTGGCCAGCATACCGTTGATCATCACGGGCTTGTAGAAGCGCTCCACCTGGAGGTTGTGCATCGAGTTGTCGGTGTAATAGGGGGCCTCGTGGCAGCTCGAGCATTGCCCTTTGCCGAAAAAGATGGCCTGTCCATGCAACTCGGCAGGATTTGCCTTTGCGGGGTCGAGCTTTCCGAAGATGTCGAGCTTGGGCGCCGGTGGGAAGTCCAATAGTTCCTGGAATTCAGCCATATCCTGCACTTGGCTGCCGCGTTCGAGGATGTTGACGCCCTTCTTGGTGGCGATAACCGGGTCACCGTCAAAATACGCGGCGCGCTGCTCGAATTCGGTGAAGTCCTCAACCGTTTTCAAAGCCCGCTGCGAGCCGAATAGCCGCTGGATGTTCACGCCGCGCAGCGAAGGCGTCTCGATGCGATGGCGGTACTCCTGCGGGCGAATATCGCCCACAAGGTGCGTCGCGCCGTTGGTGTGGCCGTTCGCGTGGCAATCTAAACAGGCTACGCCGCGGCTCGGTTTCACCGAGCGCCGATCCTCGGTTTGGTTGAACTGCTGTTGCGGGAAGGGCGTCAGCAGCAGACGTAGCCCCTCCAACTCCTTGGGGTTGAGGATGCCATTGAAGATTTCGTAGTAATTCTCAATGGTGACCAGCTTGCCTTGCGAGACATCGCCCAGATCGGGACGCGTGGTGAGGTAAATAGGCGCCGGGAACTCGGGCAGGAAGTGATCCGGCAAGTCGAAATCCAGATCAAACCGGGTAAGGTCGCGCGCTTCCTGCTTATTGATCTCGTCGATCTCGAAGTGCGGGAAAACCATTCCGCCTTCGGGATGGTTGGGATGAGGCAGCGGGTAAAATCCCTTTGGGAACAGATTCTTGTCGCGGATTTCCTCCGGGCTCATCGCCGTAAGGCTCTCCCAGGTCACCCCTGGCGGCAGTTTGACGCGAACCCCTTCCTGCAATGGTTTTCCGCGCGACATCGTGGCGCCTCGGGCGGGCCGGTTGCTCGGGTCGTAACGTTCCTTGAGCAGGTCGGCGTGCTCCTTCTCAATCCTCGGCTTCGCCGCAGTCATTCGTGACTTGATCGACGCAAAGGATTCCTTGATGTCCACCGGCATGTAGCTCGTCTGCCCGCGTTGCTCTTGCTGGGCGTAAGCGAGGTTCAAGCCCACGAGCACACTGGCAATCGCCAGCACGGCCCAGAGTCTTCCGCTTGCTGGAAACTTCATAGGCTTCTCCTTTTATCTAAACCGAAATTTCCATTTTGAATCTTGGTTCACACTCGCACCGACACCAGCCGGTTTGCAAACCCGAGGTTCGAGTCCGGTTTTGAGTCCAGGAGGCTCCCCGACGACCTCAAGTTTTGCTTTCGTCCTCGACAAGACGGCCCAATAGAGCCGTGTCTTCAGGGGCTTAACCATTCCTCAAAACTTTTGGTTGATAATATTCCGCGTAAGCAACATCCGTGAGTTTCTAGCACCCGTAGCGACCCGGCGTTTGGTCCGCCGGAGCTGACGGAGGCAACTTCCGACGAATGGCTTCGACACCTTACGAGGGCAGAGGGTTCCGCCGGCCGCCGCGCTTGCGCTTGTGGGGCTTCTCGCGCCTTCTCGCGCGACATCTCGCCGTGATCGACGCATTGCGCGCCGAATCTTTGCCCTGCACCACATTGCCAGTCTGGTGGCCCCACACTAACTTAGCGTCTGCGCGGGTTTCTTCGGGATTAGTGTCTGCAAAGTGTCTGCTATAATCGGCCCACTTTGGCCGATTCACCCGACGTGGGGGGCGCCTTCCTTGGTCATCGATCAAACCCATTCTCAAACAGGTTCGCCGGCAATGGTCGTCAGTTCGACGATTCTTGATGGCTTACTGACCGCTGTATAAGTCGCCTGTCAGTTCGAATTTGACTCGCTCCGCCAAGCAGTCCCTATCTCTCGGAATTCTCCGCTAGAATCGCCAAATAGCGCGCGCCAGCGGCTTATTTCGAATGTCAACGGTAGCGGAGAAAATCACATTCCCGCAAATGACGCGCGATTCTCGTCCAAAGTCTCTGTTGGCAAATTTGGCGCGACCGTTTGGGCCGGGCGCAGAAAGGAGTTGGGACGGACGAAGGGGTTCGAAAATCTCTAGCACGCGCTGACTAATTTATTCCGA
>Ga0097691_1002426_pt1 | contig 12473 bp, 8 predicted proteins | sample NGESurdeep072012_8_FD_72858 | JGI IMG/M metagenome (GOLD analysis project Ga0097691, IMG submission 72858) | Arctic peat soil microbial communities from Barrow, Alaska - NGEE Surface sample 210-1 deep-072012 | ecosystem: Environmental > Terrestrial > Soil > Wetlands > Peat ...
CAGCCCGTAATCGCGGAACGCGGCTTCGAACACCGCCTGCACGCGCGCCGTGTCGGTCTTCTCCACCGCCTGGCAGCGCAGCAGGTACCGGCTGTGCGCGTCGGTGATGGTGAGCGGATCGATGCGCTCGCCGTCGCGGGTGCGAAACCAGCCCTTGAAATCGGCGCACCAGACCCGGTTGGGTTCGCTGGCCGCGGCAAATGGCTGTGTGAACGGCGGCACGCGACGCCGCTTCCTCCGCTCCCGCACCAGGCCCGCACGAGCCAGCAGGGCGCCGATCGTGCTCGCCGCCGGCCAAGCCTGCTTGGGAAACTCGCGCTCCAGCACCCACTTCAGCTTGCGCGGCCCCCACGTCATGCGTGCTTCCCGCAGCGCCAGCACCATTTCCTCGATCTCGCCCGCGGTCTGGTTCGGATGTCGCAGCGGCGCCCGGCCCCGATCGCCTAACGCCTCCAGTCCGCGCTCCTGATATCGGCGCAGCCACTGGTAGCCGGTCTCCCGCGAAACCCCGTAGATCTGGCACAACTCCGTCATCGCGTGCAGATCCTGTTCGTGTTCCAAGACAAACCTCGTCCTCTCCTCCACCACGCTGTTCGCTCTCCAAGGCATGCAGTGTTGTACACGCACGCCGCAAACGAACCAGAGTGTCAGGGATGTCCCCGGTCTGATCTGTCAAGGATGTGCCCGGTCTGTACCTGCCCGGAGAACGGTGCGAGACGACCACTGGTATGCCCCGCAATGGGCCGCATCTGAATCGGCGCCTAGTGGTTAAGGAAAAGTTACAAGGGTATTTCAGCCGGAGAATTCCCCTCAGTGAAACTGAGGTAGGTGTTATCTGTGGGCGCATGGAAAAAGCGCTTGGCCGCAAGCTCACGCCAGGCGAGTTGAAGCTCGTCGGCCTGTCCCGCCGCATTATTCAGGACTTCCCCACTGAGCGCCGCACCGCCAACCAAGGGGTTGTATACGACCGCCGCAAAGGGGCTAGCGTATCCTCAGGCTGAACGGTAGGGGTCAATTTGAAAATGGAAGATTCCGGCGTGGAGTATTAGCTGCCGGATTTCCTTTTTTGGGGCAATCGCGATGATCAGGGGCCGTCTTCGAGATCAAAAAGGCAATTCCGGGTTATGTTCTTCCAATGTTTCATCGGCTAGCTGTTGATTGGCACCGATAATACCGCGCGCAAGCGGTCGGAAGAGGCCCTGCTCAAGGCGGTGGCCCTCCAGAGCGCCACTTCGACAGCGCCAACTTTTCGCGTGACGCACCGACGGAAAGGCGTCCTCTGAGGTCGCCGAAAGAGTCGAGGTGACAACGTGAGTGGGAAAATAAAAACGACGATGAAAACTGGGAAGAAACGCATCCTGGTTGTGGACGACAAATCCAGTGATACCCGGCTGGTGAAACTTCACCTGGAACGGACCGACGATTACGAGGTCAGGGAGGAAAATGACGCCAAGGCCGCGGTTTCCGCGGCGGAGATATTTCGGCCGCACTTAATCCTGCTGGATGTGATGATGCCAGGTATGGACGGCGGCGAATTGGCCGCTTGTTTTCAGGCGAATCCCTATTTGAAAGCCGTGCCGATTGTGTTTATGACGGTGGCCGTCACGAAAAGAGAGGTTGAGGCGGGTCATGGGCAGGTCGGAGGGTTCCCCTATCTGGCCAAGCCGTTCGTATTGGCGGAATTGCTCGCCTGTATCAAGCACCACTTGGGCGAATGACGCGTCGCGAAGCAAACCGGGCGAGGCCAGAGCCAGGGCGGTTCGGCGCTGCACGGCGTACAAATCCTGCGGAAGCGCAAAGTTCCTGTTACAGAATCCGGTATTGAGCATAACCGCTTCTGAATCGACTGCTGTTGATCACATCAGCCCTTATCGCAAGTAACCCAAAAATGACGGATTATGGACGCGGTACCGCTACCCGCAGCGGCTAAAGCCGGCAAGATCGCGCGAACTGGGACGGCGCGGCTGAAGCCGCGCCCTTTCGAAGCACGACAGCACGAACAAACTGCAACAAACTGCAACAAACAAGAGGTCCTTCGACTCGGATGCGCGAACCCGACCGGCAAAAACAGCCAGTCGGGTTCGCGCGCATCCTCGCTCAGGATGACAATCGTTTATAAAAATAAGGTAGGGAGACGACGAGAGGGCTTATTGACCTTCGTGCATCATGGTGCCGCGCGGCAGCGTATTGCGCAGGTACTTGTACGGATTGACCGGGGTGTTGTGGACCCAGACTTCGTAGTGCAGGTGCGGTCCGGTGCTGCGGCCGCTCAGCCCGACGTACCCGATGATGTCTCCCCGGTGCACGGACTGTCCATTCGCTACCGAAAATCCCGACATATGCCCGAAGCGGGTAAGGAAGCCGTGCCCGTGGTCGATCTCGATCATCCGGCCGTAGCCGTTGTATTGGTCGGCATACACGACGGTACCGTCGGCGGGGGCAACAATGGGGGCGCCGTACCCGGTGGAGATATCCACGCCACGATGGAACGCGCCTTCCCCGTTGAACGGGTCAATCCGCTCGCCGAAGGCCCCGGTGATTCTGCCTTCCACCGGCCACACATTGGGCGCCTCGGTCATGCGCAGCCAGTCGGCGGTGGTCAGGTTATGGCGTCCGGAAACGCCGGCCATGCTGATGCCGATGGTAGCGGCCCCGCTCATGGCCGAATATCGCAACGCCGAGAACTGGTCCAGCGATTGGGCAACCTGCTCTTCGTGCCGTCCGTCGGACACCGCGGCGCGGCTCAGGGGAGGCTCACCCTTCAGGCCGTACAGGGTCGAGACTTCGCTCGCCAGCGATCCCAGCGAAGCCACCTGGACGTCGCGGTCCTGGGCCACTTTCTCCAGCTTCGAGTACCGGTCCTTGAGCTGTTCCTTCTCGGCGCGGACCTGGTTGAAGCGCACGGTCTTCATCAACATGCGGGTATAGGACCCGGCCATGCCGGTGATGCTCAGCATTCCAATAAATGCCCCGGCGACAAACACGTAGGCATAGTGGAGGGGAATAGGAATTTTGCGTAGCTGGCCTTCGTCGTCCCGGTTCACAAATAGGATGTAGTAGCGCTTACGCAACAGCACACTCCGAAATTCATTTATTAGCCCGGCCTATCGATCCGCGCATTCGGCTGGTTTGCCTGATGAGTGGCGCGCGCGGCTTCCCGGACGACTGGCTCCGCAATGCTTCAATCCGGAGCTTTAAAGGGAAGGCAAACCTTAACAGGGTGGCACTCAGGGTGTCAATCTGGATTCCTGCCCAAAAGGGGAGAACCTATCGGTCATTAGCTGATGCGCCAACAGGGGTTACCCTGCCGGCAAGAGCGCTACCCGACCTCGACCAGTCCGTAACGCCGCTGCCAGTGCGACCTCAGGTGGACGAGCGCCCGTGACCTCTCGGCCTCGGTAACGTCATCACCGGAGATCAGGGCCGCCGCCTCGCGCCTCGCTACTTCCAGCAGCTCCCGGTCGCGGATGAGGTTGGCGACGCGGAACGCCGGCAGTCCAGCTTGGCGTGTGCCAAAGAATTCACCCGGCCCGCGCAGTTGCAGGTCGGTTTCGGCGATCTCGAAGCCGTCGGTGGTGCGGACCATGGTGTCGAGCCGCAGCTCGCCTTCGGGGCTGATTTTGTTCCCGGTCATCAGGACGCAGTAGGACTTCGCTGCGCCGCGCCCGATTCTTCCCCGCAACTGGTGCAACTGGGCCAGGCCGAAACGCTCGGCGTGCTCCACCACCATGATGGTCGCGTTGGACACGTCCACCCCGACCTCGATGACGGTGGTCGCCACCAGGACATCGATCTCCCCCCGTTGGAAGCGCCGCATAGCGATCTCTTTGTCGTCGGAAGCCAACCGCCCGTGCAGCAGCCCGATGCGCAGGTCGGGCAGCACTTTCTTGCGGATCTCGTCGTACATCCTAGTCGCCGCCTTGAGCTCCCGCTCTTCGTTTTCCTCGATGACGGGATATACGACGTACGCCTGGTGCCCCGCCACGACCTGCTTGCGGACGAACCCGAAGACCTCCGCCGCCCGCTCATCCGACACTCTCCGGGTCACGATCGGCGACCGCCCCGGCGGCAGCTCGTCGAGCACCGAGACGTCAAGGTCCCCGTACAGCGTCAGGGCGAGGGTGCGCGGGATGGGGGTGGCCGTCATTACGAGCACGTCGGGTTGGAGATCTTCTTTTTCATCCGATCGCGGCGCCTTCCGTAGCACCGGCGTCTCGCCGGTCACGCTGCTCTTTTTGTCTGACGACTGATTGGCAGACGACTCTTCCTCCTCATCCGCCAGCGCTTTCTTCATCAGCTTCATGCGCTGCATCACGCCGAAGCGGTGCTGCTCGTCGACGATGACCAGCCCCAGGTTGCCGAACTCGACTTTCTCCTCGATGAGCGCGTGCGTCCCGATCACCAACTGCGCGTTGCCCTGGGCGATGTGCCGGCGCGTGTCGCGCTTCTGCTGCTGGTCCAGTGACCCGGTCAGCAGCGCCACGCGATACCCGCAGGGTTCCAGGATGCGGCGCGCCGACAGGTAGTGCTGGGTGGCCAGGATTTCGGTCGGGGCCATCAGCGCCGCCTGGTGGCCGTTCTCGATGGCGATGATCGCCGCCTCCAGGGCCACGATCGTCTTGCCCGAGCCAACGTCGCCCTGGAGCAACCGTCGCATCGGAACCGGCTGCCGCATGTCGCCGGCGATCTCCTTCAGCACTTTCTTCTGCGCCGCCGTGGGATGGAAGGGCAGAATCCGCTTCACCGCCTCGCGCACGCGCTTGTCGATCTTGAAAGCGATTCCCGGCAGCGCGCGCATCTTGCGGCGCTTCAACTCCAGCCCGAGTTCCAGGAAAAACAGTTCTTCGAAAATCAGCCGCACCTGCGCCGGGGTGCGCGCCATTTGCAGCTCAGCCAGGCTGGCGTTCTCCGGTGGCCAATGGGCCTGCCAGAAAGCCTCGCGCCGCGGGGCCAGGCGCATGCGTTTGCGGATGGCCGCGGGAATCGCGTCCGGCACGTCGGGCGTCAGGTTCTCCAGCGCGCCGTGGATCACCCGCCGAAACCAGCGCGAAGTGATTTTGCCGTCGGCCATGGAGCCGTACACCGGGACAATGCGCCCGATCTCGAGTGAATCCGCCGCACTATCGGGCGTTTCGCCGTGCAGGATTTCGAACTGCGGATTAATCAGCTCCAGCCTCGCGCGGCCCGCCTTCGGCGTCTCGACCTTGCCATAGAGCGCGAGCAGTTGTCCCGGCTGGAAGCGGTCCTGCAGGTAGGCGCCGTGGAACCAGATGCACTTTAAACTCGAGCGCACCGCGCCGAACATTCCCGGTTGAGACGATGGTCGCTCCGGCAGACTTGGGGCCGTAGGATCGCCGACGGTCAACTCGAACAGCGGTCCCCGGCGCGTCCGCAGCAGGGCCGATCCTCTTACCTCGGCGATGATGCTGGCCATTTCTCCCGGGCGCAGTTCGCTGATGCGCCGCGGGTTCAGCCGGTCTTCATAGCGGAAGGGCAGGTAATAAAGGAGGTCCTCTACCGTGGAGATGCCCTTCGTGGCGAGCACTTCGGCCAGCTTCGGACCAATGCCCTTCACGTACTGGACCGGTGTGTTCAGCTCAAGCATGGAGACTGGTTAGTTTCGCGGCTGTGGCGGAAAACTGCAAGTGCCGGAAGGGAGCAATCCTGCGCATTACTTTCGGACTCTGGCCCGTTTTGGTGCGAGCGTACTAAACTGGCCTGGCAAGAACGGCACTCTGGGTAACCTTGCGGTATTCTCTTGCGAGCTTAATCTCGCGGCATGCAAAAAATCGCCCTCCTTTACGATGCCAGCCAGGCGGTACTCTCGACCTTCGACCTGGACGAGGTGCTGAGCCAGATCCTGTGCATCATGCGCGACTACTTCCATCTCCAGCATGTCGCCATCCTGCTGATGGATCCGGAAACGCAGACGCTGCGCGCGCGCATGCATGCCGGATGGAACCAGGAGAGCGAGCAGTTGCACATCGCGCTGGGCCACGGCCTGATCGGGACCGCCGCCAAGCTGCGCCGCCCGATTTACGCTCCCGACGTCACCTCCGACCCCCGCTACATCAGGACTATACCGACAACGCGCTCCGAGTTGGCTGTCCCGCTGTTGGTGCGCAATGAAGTCGTGGGCGTGCTCGATTGCCAAAGCGATGTCCCGAATTTCTTCGATCCCGAGACCATCGACCTGCTGATGCTCTTTTCCACTCAGGCTTCGATTGCGCTGCAGAATGCACAGCTTTACTCGCAGGAACGCCGCCGCGCCGCCCAATTGGAAGCCATCAACACGCTCGCGCGTCACACCACCGCCGTACTCGACATGGACGAACTGCTGGAACAATCCTGCTCGACCATCCTGCAGGCGTTCCCGGTGGACCATGTCGCGATCCTTCTTCTGGAGGAACAGAGCCTTTTCCTGCGCGCGCAAAAGGGACGCCTGACGCTGCACTTTCCCGAGCGCGGCGAGATTCCCGCCGGCACCGGGCTCACTCACCGCGCCGTCGATTCCGGACGACCGGTGGTGGAGAACGACGTGACCACGGTGACCGGATACGTTCCCGGATTTGCGGAAACGAAATCGGAAATGTGCCTGCCGCTGATCTCGCAGGGCGAGACCATCGGCGTGCTGGCGCTGGAGAGCGCGCGCGCCGGTGCGTTTACGCCGAACGACGTGCAGCCGCTCGAGTCGGTCGCCGACATCTGCGCCACCGCGATCCAGAACGCCCGCTATTTCGACCACGTCCGCCACATGGCCTACGCGGACGGCCTGACCGGCATCTTCAACCGCCGCTATTTCGAAATGCGCATCGCCGAAGAGATGGAGCGCGCCCGCCGCTACGACAACGCGCTGGCGCTGATCATGGTGGACCTGGACCACTTCAAGCGCCTCAACGACGAGTTTGGACACCTGCTTGGCGACGAGGTGCTGCGCCAGGTCACCACCCTGTTCGGACAAAACCTGCGCAAATCCGACATCGTCTGCCGCTACGGCGGCGAGGAGTTCGTCCTGCTGATGCCGCAAACCGCAGTCGAGCAGGCCACTGCCGCCGCTGAGAAACTCCGCAAGGCTATCGAGACCTGGAGCTTCCCGGGCGTCGCCTGGCCCGTGACCATCAGCTCCGGGGTATCGTCATTCCCCGCCGATGGCGACAGCCGCGACGCGCTGGTCTCCGCCGCCGACCGTGCCCTCTACGCCGCCAAGCAGGGTGGACGTAATCGCGTCGTCGTTGCCTCCCACGAGGCCGCATCAACGTCCGCCCAGAATGACTGAGTAACACTCTGTTGATCACGCAAAGTAACAAGTAATAAGTAATGAGTTATTCCGGCGTCTTGCCCTGCTGGACATGAAACTCATTACTTATTACTTATTACTTTGTACTGAGAGAAAAAGCCGGCCCTTTTGGACCGGCTCTCTTCCTTGCCTCGTCGACTTTGTTTATTGCTCCTCGATGTCCGGTTCTTTTTCCTTCTCACGCAGCGCGCGCTCTTTCTCCCTTTGCACGTCGCGCAGCGAGCGCTCCAGTTCACGCTGCGCATCGCGCATGGCCCGCTGCATTTCTATCCGGTGCGATGCCATTTCCCGGGCAATGCGCGCCTGCAGCTCCGCTTGTTCCTTGGCGAACTGCGGACCCATGTGCTCCAGTTGCAAGCGGATCTGATCCACGTCGGGCCCTACGAACCACGAGTTCGACTCCTCCATCCTCTGCTCCGGTAACGCCATGGAGAGCGTCTGCTCGCGGCGATCGCGCATGATGCCCAATTTCACCGTGCCCGCTTCGTGGTTGCGCAGCAGCCGGCTCCACTCGCGCGTGTCGGAGATGCGGTCGTTGTCCACGCGGAGGATGACGTCGCCCGCCTTCAGCCCCGCGGCTTCCGCCTTGCTGCCCTTCTCCACCGAGCGCACCAGCACGCCTTCGCCGTTCTTCACGCCAAAGTACTCGCCCAACTGCATGGTCAGGTTCTCTACCGTCGCGCCGTTGCGCCGTGAGGATTGCGAGACCACGAACGATGGGATCTCGATGTCCGGGACGCGCACCACGACGTTCGGCATCTCCATCTTCCAGGCCTTGGGCGCCGTCGTGGCGAACAGCTTGGCGCGGTCGCCCAACCCGACGTTCATCGTGCTCGGCTGCCCATCGCGCATGATGCCCAGGGCGACGCTCTGCCCCGGCTTGGTTTCGCGGATCATCCGCCGCAACTGTTCGGCCGACTGCACGCCTTGCCCATTGAAAGAAACCACTACGTCGTGCTCTTTCAGGCCGGACTTGCCGGCGGGACTGTCCTGGTCCACCATCGTGATCTCGACGCCCTGATCGTTCTTCAGCTTCAGTTCCTTCGCGCGATCGGGATTCACGTCGCGCACATCGACGCCCAGATACGACCCGCTCGCCGAAGAAGGCATCGCGCCCGAATAGGCTCTATAGATCTGCACCTTCGGCTTTACCCTCGGCGCCGGCGGCGGAGCCGGCGCAACTTGTGGCGTTGGCGGCGGCGTGGATGCTACTTGTGCGGCCATCGTGCTCGCCAGGACCAACATTGCGATTTGAATCATTACCCGTTTCATGATTGACCTCTATGAAAATTGTCCGTCAGTCGGTCAGTCGCTTGATGACTGAACGACTGAATGACCTATTTGCTCGCCCTGCGAAACTCGATGTTCCCGCTCGTCGTGCGCACCCTCAGCACCGGGCCGCCGCCGTTCAGCGAACCCTGCGCGAAGTAGTTGCGCGGTCCCCATTCCCCGCCTTCGCTGGAAATCTTCAGCTCGGAGAAATCGCTGCGGATCTTGTGTCCGTTCGCCATTTCGACGGAAGCTTTCACCGTGACCCGGGCGTTGGGGCCGATGTACACGATCACGTCGCCGACCGAAGTTTCCAGCGTCGAGTCGGTATTCACGCTCAGGAACTCGGCCGTGATCGAACCCGCGCCGCTCTCCGCGCGCGCGCCGTTCATCAGCTTGTAGAGTTGAATCGTTCCGCCGCCGGTCGAAGCTGTTACCGGACCCTTTGCCGACGCCAGCCGGATGCTGCCGCCGCCCGACTGGAGGTCGGCGCGTCCTCCGACTTCTCCGACTTCGACGCTGCCGCCGCCGGTGGACGCACGCACGTCGCCGCCGCAGTTCTGCACATCGATGCTGCCGCCGCCGGTCTGCACCATCACTGCCTCGTGCGATCCGCCGACGCTGATGCTGCCGCCGCCGGTTTCCGCGCTCACCTTGCCCTTGGCGGCATTGATCTTGATGCTGCCGCCGCCCGTGTGCAGGTTCAGTTCGCCGGCGCCGTTGGTCACTTCCACGGAGCCGCCGCCCGTTTCCGCCGTTACCGGGCCGGTAATGTCGGACAGGCTCACGCTGCCGCCGCCGCTGGCCGCGTTCACACGGCCGGCAATGTTGCGCACCGCGATACTGCCACCCTCGGTTTCGGCCTTGACGGATTCCAGTTCACGCGGAGTATTGACCGTGAAATCGACGGAAAAATTGCGGTAATTACGCCGCTCCGCGCCGCCTTCCAGTACCGCGGCCCCGCTGCGAATGGCGGCCGTGATGCGGAACCCCGCCAGCTCGCGCCGCGCCGATTCTTCCGAATCCGAGCGCACCCGCTTGCGCACCTTGTACGTAAATCCCTGCTGCGCTCCGCCCTGCACGTTGACCGATCCAGCGTCGGTGCGGACCCGCAGGCTGCGTGCCCCCGACAGCGTTCCCGTGATCTCCTCGACCCAGTAATTGCCGTCGCGGTATACCTTCCCGGTCTGTGCCGCGAGGGGCAGGGCCACGGTCGCCACCAGCGCCGCCAACATCGCGAATTTAAGTTTGCGTTTCACTTCTTGTGTTCTCCCAACTCCCTCCAGGAGTTGTGCGTTCGTTATGAATGCATCTGTCTTGCCTTACGCCTTGCGCCTTGGGCCTAGTAAATGTCCGGCATGCTGGCCAGCATGCGCGTGCACTGCTTGCGAATGAAATCGCTCTTGTCTTCGGTGGCCATCCGCTGGATGACCGTGCGCACGCTGCCGTCGGCGCGCACCGGCTGCAGCAGGCGGATCGCTTCCGCCCGCACGCCCGGGTTGCCGTCGGTCTGCAGCGCCGCCAGCACCGCGTCGCGCACGCCGGTATCGTCCTTCACGTACGGACCCAGCGCGTCCAACGACTTCAGCCGCACGCCGGGATTGCTGTCATACAGCAGCGACGACTTCAGCGCCTCGCGAATCCGGCTGTCGTCCGGCTTCGACGCCAACTGGTTGACTGCGTCCTCACGCACGCCCGGGTTGTAGTTGTTGCGCGCGGCATAGAGCAGCAGTTTCTGGATGCGCGCATCGTTCAACGAACCTTCCGCCTTCTGCGGCGCCATGGTGTCGTACATGATCTCTACTTTGTCGGTGCCCGGAACCTGCGTGATTTGCCGGATGCCGGCTATGGATGCTTCGGAGATCGGGACCGAGCCTCCGCCGTTTTGCGCCAACGGGAGAATCCGCCATGCCGCGCCGATGCCGCCGGCGAACCCGACAATCAACAGCGCCGCCGCCAGCGCGGGCGAGAACTTCATCTGCCGCAGCCACGCCGTCGGATCAAGAAGCCGCCACCCGCGATGCTGCTCCACGTTCTCCAACGACTCCTGGAGCTTCATGCGCGATGCGGCCAGCAGGTTGGGCGCCGGCTCCGGCTGCTCCAGCGCCGACATCATGTCGCGGAAGCCGCGGATCGCCTTCAGCTCCAGCGCGCACTCCGCGCACCGGGCCGTGTGCTGCTCCAGCTCGAAGCGGCTGTCGTCGGCCAGTTCGTCGTAAACGTACATCGTGATGTTCGACTTCACCCATTCGCAATTCATGGCTATCTCATTTCCACCAGGGCGGCGCGCAGTTTCTGCGTGGCCCGGAACAACGTGTTCTTCGCCGTCTCTTCCGTCGTGTTCAGCATTTCGCCGATGGTGCGCAGCTTCAATCCCTGGTAGTGCTTCAGCTCGAAGACCATCCGCTCGCGGCCGGAGAGTCTCTCCAGCGCGGCTTGAATCCTGGCGCCCAGTTCGCGGCGCATCAGGTCGTGCTCGGGATTGGCGCCCGCCCGGTCGTCGCTCACCCGGTCGATGACGCTGTACTCCTCGCCGTTGGCGTCGCTCACCACCGCCGAATCCTCCTTGCGCACGTTCCGCTTGCGCAGGTGATCCAGGCACAGGTTGGTCACGATGCGGTACAGCCAGGTGTAGAAAGAGCACTCGAAGCGAAACTTGCCCAGGCTGCGGTACGCCTTCAGGAACGCTTCCTGGTACACGTCCTGCGCGTCCGCTTCCGATCCCGTCAGGTGGAGCGCCAGCCGCAGCACCGCCTGGTCGTATTGCCGGATCAGCTCCTCGAAGGCGGCACGGTCCCCGCGCTGCGCTTCGCGGATGAGCGCCGAGTCGTCAATCCGGCGTGCGTTCGCTCCGGTCATTCGCCCCCAAGTCGGGACGGTGGCTTTCGGTTGGCCTACCTGTCCCATAGCTCGCTCGGAAGCATCGCACACACTGCGCACGATATGTAAGGCCACTGCTTCGACTGCCATCGCTTCCGCTCCACTATCCCTCCAACCTCTGGAGCCCTTTCCCTGACAGTGTTTAAGACGTGGAACAAATCGAATCGTGAGCAGCAACCTGTCCGCTTCCGGCCATTGCGGCCCAAAAAATGCTTCCGGATGACCTCGTTGCGGTGCAACTGTTCTAAACATTTCACGCTAAGATATTCATAACCAGTGGCTTATATACAGGAAGCTGGGTCTGTTCTTGGCTCGCGTTCTCTTGCTTGATGACTGCCCGCTTTCGAACAAATAGGCCTCAGCCCGCTCGCCGCTCGCTGCCAGCTACGAGTTGCTCTTGTGCGGTTTACGATTTCCCTCGACACTGGACGCTCATGCCGCTGCTCGAAGTCCGCAATCTCGTTAAGGATTACCCGCTCTCCGAAACTCTCTTCGGCGGCGCGCGCGGAACGGTGCGGGCGGTGAGCGACGTCTCGCTCGACATTCACCCCGGCGAAACGCTTGGCCTGGTCGGCGAATCCGGGTCCGGCAAAAGCACGCTGGGGCGGCTGATCCTGCGCCTCGTCGAGCCCAGCAGCGGCACGGTGCGCTTCGACGGGCATGATGTGTTCGCCGCCCGCGCGTCGGAGATGCGCCGCCTCCGCCGCGACATGCAGATCATCTTCCAGGACCCCTTCGGCTCCCTCGATCCGCGCATGAACGTGCGCCGCATCCTGGAAGAGCCGGCGATCATTCACGGAGTCTTCAGTCGTCAGTCGTCAGTCGTCAGCGCCCCGGAAATCGGAAATCAGAAATCGGAAATCGGAAATGGGTTTCTGAAACCGGGAGAACTCTTGAAGGCGGTTGGGCTCGACGAATCAGCATTGAACCGTTTTCCGCACGAGTTTTCCGGAGGCCAGCGCCAGCGCATTGGCATTGCCCGCGCCCTTGCTCTGCGCCCGCGCTTCATCGTCGCCGACGAACCGGT
>Ga0097691_1002428_pt1 | contig 12463 bp, 10 predicted proteins | sample NGESurdeep072012_8_FD_72858 | JGI IMG/M metagenome (GOLD analysis project Ga0097691, IMG submission 72858) | Arctic peat soil microbial communities from Barrow, Alaska - NGEE Surface sample 210-1 deep-072012 | ecosystem: Environmental > Terrestrial > Soil > Wetlands > Peat ...
CGTGTGATCCGCCTCCAGACCGCGCTCGGCGAACAACTCTTCGACATCGCGGAGCGAGAGCGAGTACCGAAGATACCAGCGCACGGCACAAAGAATCAGCTCCGGTGCCGTCTGCCGCCACTTGAAGATTGCCGGTCGGGTTGCGTTCTTCACGATCTTTTCAGACTACCAGCCACCCCCGCCAAAGTTGCAACACATCCGTTTGCCGACCTCTTCGAGGGTGCAGTCGGTCTTCTGGCCGATTCCGAAGCGCATCCGCAGGATCTGCTCTTCGCGTGGCGTCAGCGTCGCCAATACCTTGCGCGTCAGCTCGCCGAGATTGCCCCGGATCGCCGCCTCGACCGGTGATGGCGCCAGTTGGTCCTCGACGAAGTCGCCGAGCGAGCTTTGCTGCTCGTCGCCGAGCGGGGTTTCGAGCGAAATCGGCTCCTTGACGAGCTTGAGCGCCTTCTGGACCTTGTCGAGCGGCATCTCCATCTGCTCGGCGATCTCTTCCGGGCCCGGCTCGCGGCCCAGACGCTGCACCAACAGGCGCGTCACGCGCAGCAGCTTGTTGACCGTCTCGACCATGTGGACCGGGATACGGATCGTCCGGCTCTGGTCGGCAATCGCACGCGACATCGACTGCCGAATCCACCACGTCGCGTAAGTCGAGAACTTGAAGCCGCGCTGGTACTCGAACTTCACGACCGCCCGCATCAGGCCAATATTGCCTTCCTGGATAAGGTCGAGGAACCCCAGCCCGCGGTTCGCGTGACGCTTGGCAAGGCTCACCACCAGCCGCAAGTTGGCTTCGGTCAGCTCCTGCTTGGCGCGCCGGCTCTTGGCGTGGCCCGACGCGATCGTTTCGAGCGAGCGCGCAAATTCGTCGGTCGCAACCTTGACCCTGCGCTCGACCTCCTTGATCGTCTTCTGCGCCTCTTTGATTCGCGCGGCGATATCGAGCAGGTTCTCGCGGCTGCCGTTGATCTTCAGCACATGGCGGCGGTCTTCGGCCTCGGCCGCTTCGCGCAGAAGCTGCGACTTACTGCGGCCGGTCGCCTCCTCGTAACGCTGGATCAGCGTCTGCGAATCGCGCGCTTCCTGGAGCAGCCGGCGCAGCTCGCCGATGACGGCCTCCTGGAGATGGCGCGAAAGCTTGAGATGATGCAATTCGCGCTTAACGCGCTCCTTGAGACGCACCTGCGACTTCTCGAGTTTCGCCTTCAGGATCGGCTTGGACCGCTCCTTGAGTTTCTCCTCGAACTCTTCGATCCGGCTGTGCAGCGACTTGAGCTTGGTGGTCGCGGTGGACAGCTGTTTGAGTTGCTTTTCGTTGGCCTCGCGCCCACGCTCCTCATCGGCGTCGGCAGGCTCTTCGTTCTCCTCGAAGAAGTCGCGCAGGTCGGCCTCGCCCGCCTCGACCCGAGCGCCCATCTCGATTACCAAATCGAGCGTCACAGGAGAACGCAGAACCTCCTCCTCGACTTCGTTCTCGCCCGCTTCGATGCGCTTGGCGATTTCGACTTCCTGCTCCCGCGAGAGGAGCTGGAAGTTACCCATCTCCTTGAGGTAGAGGGCCACCGGGTCGGAAGACCCGCCAAGAGAATGGGCGGGAGCTTCGGCCGCTTGTTCAGGCTCTTCCTCGGGCTCGGTCTCGAGATCTTTGTCCGCGTCCTCGGTGGTGGGTACCTCTTCAAGCACCTTGATATCGAGGTCCTCAAAGCTATCGAGTGCCGCGCGGACATCGGTCGGCGAGGCGACATCCTGCGGGAGGTAGTCATTGACCTGCTCGAAGGTCAAGTACCCCTGCTCCCGGCCAAGGTCGACGAGCCCCTGCAGATCTTTGCCCTCGTACTTCTGTTTCATGCGCTTAAATGGTCGGCAGTGCGGCGATCTTCGCAAGCGCGACGCGCAATTCCGCTCGACTGGTGCCGAGAGTGCGTAACATCGGGAACAGGCCGCGCGCGACAAATTCGCGCGCGCTGATGCCCGCGCCCGAAGTCTGGAGGCGCTCCTGATAGTCGGGAATCAGACCGTCGCCGGGCATTTTGAATTGCGACACCACCGTCGCGAGGTCCTCCAGCGTGCCCTCGCGATCCTCCGCCATCTCGATCTCCACGATTGCGCGATAAAAGCCGGCGGTGCGCGCGAACGGGCCCTGCCCCTTGAGGGTGGGCAAGAGCAGATCCAGGTCGGCCGGCCAGCGCGCGCTTCGATAGTCGTAGACTCGGTCCTGAAACAGTATGAACTCTTTTAGGGAATCGTCATCTTCCGGATACTCGACCTTCATTTTCGATCTCCTTCGGTAGGGCGGTGGACCAGCAGCTACTCGCCGTCATCGCCCATCTTTTCTGTCGAGATTAGCCCGGCCTCCGAAACCCGCCCGTCTCAAGGCGCACAGTTAGCAGACCGGCGTGCGAGCGACAATTGCAGGCCTCCCGTGGGCATCGATCAAACCGATTCTCAATTGCGGCTGAGTGGCTTACCGCGATAGGCACTATCGGAGCAGTGATAGTCGCTCTGCTGCTCGCGTTCTGGGGCCAGTGGATTGGCCAATTATTTTTCCACCCCGTGTTGGACTTGGACACGAAGGTGCAACGGCCCGATGCCGACAAGGTGCGACGGGCTCGATTGAATGGTTCCCAAGTAACCGATCTGGGCGAGTATTACTATTTACCGTTATCGATGGAATCCAAACGACCGACCCGAAACCCTCATTCGGCATCATCGGGCTGCCCGCCGGACGGCTGAACGCGGACATCGAAGGAGTGCCTTTTCTCTTGTCGCTTCGTTATAAGCGGCTTGATCACTTTTCTCAGTTTCTCCAAATCGACGTGCCGGAGTTCTTCGCGCAACCGCTCGTCTTCTTCTCTCGTTTGTTCGCTGACCATGCTCTGACTTTAGCGCGGGCTTGGTGAACGGGAAAGTCTCGCTACATCGTTTGAAGAAGCTTCCAAAACAATATCGGGATCGTCGCGCCCGTTGAATCGAAAGGCAAATTCATTGACGTAGAGCGGCAAATATTCGCGTGTGACGTGATGGAAACTTCCCATGATTCCCCGCTTGAGCAGCGACCAGAACGATTCAATCGTCTGCGCTGTCAAATTGGCTGTCAAAAATTTCGCGAAAGGGGCGCCCACGCACCCGCGGGCAATCTCCGTCGGCAGCCTCAGAGCCGATTGGTACGCGGTCGGGAAATAGGAATCCGCGATTTAGCTTGATTTGGACGCGCGCGGACGCCTTTCCCACCACCTTTCACGTCGGTAACGCGGGTGTCTTTGCATTAGCACGTATCGAGCCCATCCACTGTTTCTAATCCGAAAAACCCGGATGGCGCGCGCGTTTTTTGACGACTATAAACAATCGCAAGGTTAAGCAGATTTCCGCAGCTTCGCGAGCAGCCTCTTCGCAGATTTTCAAATCCGCGGCGCTAGGCCCCTGCGAAGCAACCGCTCAGTCGAAAGGAGGCGCAATTACTTTCTGCTCTGGCAAGCGGAGCTCCGCATCTTTCGACACGTTTGAAGTGGTCTCTATCTTCATCTGCTTCACAGGCACGCTCCATGCCCGCGACAGGGAATCCACCAGTGTCTCGAGGGTGAACTCTCGAAAGGACAGTCTCCATGCCCGTGCAAATGCGGACTCCGAGATCGCAGAACGATCCACCAACAGTTCTCTGCCGGAGCACTTGATGCTCGTCACGATCGGAGGATCCTTTTTTGCTATTTTGATCTTCAGCTCGACGATCTCAGGGGTGGTGCTCGGAAGAATCGCGAGGCTTCCTCGATAAGGAGACAATACGTGTCGAATGAACGCAACACTGTCTTTGTACTTCTCCACGATTTGGATTGAGAAGAGATCAACCAAGCACCTGTCTTTCAGGTCTTGTCCTCGAAACTCGCCTTTCGAGTTAAAATAGGCTTCGTAAAACATTCCATTCAGCAGGTGCTCGGCGACGCTTTGTGGAATTTTGGCGAACGCCGCCCTAAGACCTCGAAGGACAGCCAAAGCTTTCCGCTCGCCACCACACGCACATTGGTAGATGTTTCTGCCGAGAACAAAAATTTGATCAGCAGTTACATCAGTCCACTTCAGAGCGAATATCTCGTCGATGGCTGGACTCTGCGTGTACCAGTTGTAGGTTTTTAGAGCGGTGAGGATTTTCGCAACCTTGCTGCCGTCAGACAGCGGAAAATCGACGTCATTCCTTGCTTCGATGGAATAGGAGAACTTTTCCTCCGCGCTCAGGAAAACTTTGTTTTCTCGAAGCTTCTGAAGAACCTTTTCGGCGAACTGCTGTGGGGTCAGCTTCCTCAGGCTTATGTAGCCCGTTGTCTTAAGAAGTCCGGGTATCTCGACCGACTCGTCAAACAAGGCGGGCAGAATGTATTCTTCGCTCTCACGAAATGCTCTTGCCTGTGCCGCCCGACGCTCATGATTTGCCCACGCCTTATCCCGATATGCCTCGGACACAAAGATCACCGTGTAAAATGCGCGATTCTGATAAATATTCGATAAATAGGCGTATAAGTCTTTGCCCCACAGTTTTGTTTCCTCGAATTTATCGTAAAATACCCGGACGCCCCGATCCTGCAAATATGCTGCTACCTTTTCCACATAGTCTCGGTCCTCTCCGGCAAACGATAACGCCACGTGGTACTTGTCCATTTGATTCGTCTTCGCTTTCACTGGAATTACTCCGAATTTCGATCTGCGGCTCAACTGTGATGCTGAGGGCAATGTCCAACGGCCACAGACATTCTCGACTACACGCGCTCTCTCTCCACGGGCGACGCGTCATCTCTACACTGCCCGCGCCAGCCACCAACGTGACCAACCGCACCTCTCAGCCGGAATTTCCATTTTAACCCGGATTCAGACTCGCACTCCAGAGCACGCGGTTTACAAACGCGAAGTTCGAGCCCGGTTTTGAGTTCAAGGGGCTTTCCACGGCCCCGCAACGGACCAGTTCTGCTTCGCGCTGGCATAAAACACCCGAAACTGACGCTTTCCCAACCGAGTTCTCAGACACTTATCCCTTGCCCTACCTTTCTCGCCACCGAAATCTGTTCCGCTCTGCACTCTACCTATCCGGCTGGCGACGGCAACATCGCGATCATGCGCAGCATGCTTGCGAAGAGCCGGCGCGTCAGATGACTCTCCGCCAGCAGCAACCAGTAGTAGCGCGCATGTTTGATGAGCCGTCCGCCGGTTTTCACCAACCGCTGCTGCAAGCTGGTCAGCGACCAACTGTCGACCCGTGCCGGCAACGCTAGCCGCCAGCACAGATTGCCCAGGTTATAGGCGATCAGGCTCAGCCACAGCCGCACCTCGTTGGCGCGGAAGCGGTGGCGTCCCCAACTGTCAACTCAGGTCAAATTCGCCATTTTTTGTCGATGTGCCATTTTGAGATCGGCGCATCCTCGTGTACCCGGAATAGGCCACAGAACCGCCACGAGCGGAGATGGAATCGAAAGGCGGCACCATCAGATACCAGCCCACAAGCGCGAGTGCGGCAGCGTGGCGGGGTTCATGTCGGATAGTTAACAGGCGGCCGCGCCACCGACAAATGGCGAACAGAAACAGTCAGGCAGTCGATGCCCGATTTGCGGCGCGATTACAGGCACGGCGCAAAGCGGGGGTCTCAGAAAGGTGGCGGCGGACCTAGCATGTTGACCGTATCGGCGATAAGAGCGGAGGGTACGACAACGGCGATGTGCAGTGGATACTGTTGGATGCTTGCATAAAGTCCTTGCTGAGCTATGGGTTTTGTTTCCTCTTCGCTCACGAGGCCCATGAGGAAGCGAACAGCCCCGATAGTGGTGCTGCCGTGGTAGAAACGGTTGTAGTCGACTAGGAAAACTGGTCCCCCGCTATTTCCCTGAAATACTTCGAACGATACGAGAAAACGTCCAAGAAGCCGAGATGGTGTCAGCGGATACGAAGCAATCCATCCTGCGCGGAGGATTGGGAACCCGCCGGTCGGACTCTCGACACCTAGGGGAAAACCAAGCACGAATACTCGGTCACCCGGACGTACCTCGAATTGTTGTAGAACGTTATCGTCGGCAAAGAGTGCCGAGCTAACGATTGGCGGGTTCCCCATCGAAGAAGGAAGGGCAATATACATTGCCGCAACGTCCGCATTTGGGTTGCGCACCCAAAGCGGTGCGTTGTTTTCGTCGCGAATTCGAATCGCGAAGGGCAGTTCTGTCCATTGGTCGCCATCGTGCTTTCGACCCACGATGATGGCCTGCTGGCCGCTGATTGAATCAAGCACGTGAGCTGCCGTTACGAGAACATAGTTTGCCCTAGTAGCTTCTCCGGGCAGTGGCTTCCCAACGACGAACGAAGTACCGAGGCTGGCGACGCCGTTCGGTCCCGCAGGCCCCTTGATTTCGAACGTCGATTGCATCAAGACCGTGCTAATATCAGGCTCTGGCGGAATCGGAGTCGGAATCGGCGACGCTCCCATCAGTAGCGGTGCCAAAAGCATCAGAACTACCAGAGTCGATAGAAGTGTAAGTCCGTGGAACTGAAGCTGTCGGACACTCGACCTGCCATGTTTCATTTGGTCCCCCTTTTCTGAGGTCTGATTCTCAAAGGAACGTTCCATCCGAGCGTCTCGCTGCCGCGAGCCGCGCGAGCACGGCAGCGTGGCGGGGTTTCATAAGTCATCCATGCCTTATTGACCGCAGTTCTGCACCGCGAATGCGCACTGTTCGCCTTGACTACTCCAACCCCCAGTCCTACCGGTGTAGTTGACGGCGCTTACCCGATCCCCAATCATCACGACATTCACGATGCAGTACCGATGCGCACTCTGAGACGCACCGAACGCGCTTGCATGGCCCGAGGCATCAACTGATCCGTTCGCTGTGCTGAATGTGGTCGCGTCGCCCCCTGACGGATAAGACCAGACCTCCGTCTGTCCGACAGCGGCATGCTGAGGCGGTGCTCCCATGCAAGCCAAGACCTGCTCTTTGCTCATGCCGATCATCTTAGCCTTTGCTTCCGTTGCTACTTCGGCACGCTCATGGCGAGAACTGGCGCAAGCACTGATGAGCAGCAAGACCGCGAAGCCCACAGGCGCGACAGCGGCGGCGTGGCGGAGGTTCATGCCCGTGAGTTAGCAGACTCCCGCGCGACCGACAAACGGCGCCAGCGCGATGGCGGCCGGCGTGTCGGATCGGCTATGGTCGATCAGTGAATTCATCGAATCAGCGGGGGTTAGGACCATGAAAGTAACGAGCGGCGACACAGCGACTAAACATCCCTGTCCATCATGCGGCGGGTCGGTTGAGCTGTGCGACGATTGCGCTATTATCGCAACATCATCGCGCAAGAGTCGCATTCGACGCGTTACGCACCCGAAGGGCTCGGCGTTACAGATAATTGGCACACGCAAGCCCCCAGCCGCGACTTGATTGGCTCAAGCGAAGGGTGCACCCTCGCTGAGCGAAACGACTCTGTCGCCGATCGCACGGCGCTCGAACTGCTGCCCTTCGGAGCTGACGAGCGTTTCGAATTGCTCGATCTCGGTGCCGGCACGGGACTCTTGTCGGTGATGATCGCCGAGGCGTTCCCGAACGCGCGGCTCACACTATTCGATCTCACGCCCGAGATGCTGACGATCGCGCGCCAGCGGCTGAAGCCGCTTGGCAAACGGGTGAAGTTCGTGACGGCGGATTTCGCGAAGGCTGTGTCCTCCAAGTCATACAACGCCGTCGTGTCAGCGCTGGCTATCCATCATTTGCCCGACAGTGGCAAGCGGCATCTCTTCGCCGATATTTTCAAGTACCTGACCTCGGGCGGAGTTTTCATCAACGCCGATCAGGTGGCGGGCGAGGTCGCCAGCCGCAGCGCGAATCAAGAGAAGAGGCATGCGAACGGCGCCGAAGGCGCTCACGCTCTCGATTGCCCCACAGAGATCTTTGCGCGAGCGTCGCGCCATTGAATTATGAAGGCGCGCGGGAGAAACTCAGCGCGCGGGGATCCTCGATGGCATCAGGCTGATCCATGACTCCGGGTCACAGAACAACGCGGGCCTGATAACGGGTAGTGGGAGGTTTTGGAAGGAGACCAAAGACAATGCAATTGCAAGTCAGCACTATAGCGTGGCTGATGTGACTTCGGAGGAGATGGGCACGTCGGGTATGTCCGGAGCGCATCTCGATTATATCGAGGCTCAGGTGAAAAGAGTCCGAACCTGACGCTCTCCCCGGCGCATGGACGCCGTTCAGCACTGGGCGAGTGGCGCGCGATCCCGCGCCACAACACCCGCAGGCCCCAGACTCGCGGGCACCTATTGCGGCGATATTGACTCCCCGAACATTCAAACTCCGTCGTTCTGCCGTGCCCGCGGCCACGATTGCTGGCAGCACCTTGTCGAGCCGGCCGCAGGACCAAAGAAAATTGGCTTCACCCGAATCCTCGCGCTTACGCAAGCTCTACCATGATCGCGATATCGGTCAGCGGTCCCAGCTCCACGAAGAACGGCTTTAGCTTCTCCCCGGCTGGTACCTTCCAGGTCAGCCGATACTCATTCTGGTATGCATAGCGGAAGTGCTTGCTAAAGATCGGAACAAGTTGCTCTCGCTTCACCGTATGGGGATCGTAGTATTGCACTATACCGTCACTCCGAACATATTCCGGACGCTCACGCGAAACCGCATCGGACAAGCGAGCACAGAAGGCTCCCTGGTCGTGGATAATGAGCGCGGCGTCTGCAGCGAACTCGTGGAAAAGCCGGGCGTCGTAACCGAGCCCGCAGCACCAGACATAGAAGTCCGGAACCATCATGTAGCGAAACAGCTCAAGCTTCCGCACGGGTATTTCCATCTCGTTGCCATTGGCATCTCGCCCATAAACTTTCATCTTGAGTTGCTCGTTTGGCGTGACGGCATAGTGCTCAAGTTCTTTGTCCTTCTGAGCAGGATTCAGCGAAGGGTCGTCATACGAACTCGCCGGCGCTATGCGCAGCCTCCCCAAACTGAGCGCGTCTGCAAGATGACCGCACTGCCCAAATTTGGACATGAGGCTAGGGAGGGTTGGAAATGGCGTCTTGAGCGCGGGAGGCCGGTAACCCGCCGATGATTCTTTCCTCAGGGCGCTTTCATCGAAGTCGATCTGCGCCTGGCCCGTTCGCTCAGCTTTCTCGAAAAAAACGTCCGCAATCAGGCGGAGAAACTCGCCCCTTCGCCGAGCATCCGGAAGCGCAATCACTTTACCGGCTCGATCTGTAGACCATATATTTGCGGCGAGGTCATTGAGGCGCTGCTGAAGGTCTGCATCGGGGCGGTGTCGCAGATATCTCAACATCCTATATTCCCGAAACCACGCTTCTGGGTTCATTGCCGTTCCTCTTTTGACGCCGCCCGCCGCCCGAGTTCGCGGCACTTAAAGGACAAAGTAACGACCACCCAGGAAGGCGGTGCCGATGGGCCGTGCGCATCGCCACTGCGCGCGCGCAGGAACGAGCCGTCGAAATCTCATAGTCCTCTTGCGTTCGATGACTTCCAAACCTGCTGGCTGGATCAATCGGCGAATCGATCTGTTGTGCGTCAGGCATGGAGGGAACCGCCTCACTTCCCAACAGAGAAATTGCCGGCATGTTGCGCACGAACTACTCGAAAGACACTTTCTCCGGTGCCGTCACCATGCGTAAATGACGCGGCATCCGCGGGCTATTTCGGGGATTTGAGGGGAAGGTCCCCAGAGATAGCGACTCGGTGGCGGAGAGGGGGGGATTCGAACCCCCGGTGCCCTTTGGCAATCGAGGCACGGAATTGTCCCCAACCTTGGCGCGATATTCGGCCCCAAATTAAGCAGCAAGGCTGCAGAGATATTCTTCGCGTGTGATTCGGCTGTGCTCTGCCTATCTCCGGTCCCCCTTGGGTCTCCATCGACTGCCAATTCGCGCCCGCGCCCGCGAATGGTAATCTCGCTCTCGAGACTCCGCTCCGATCCGTTCCTCATCGTTCCTTCCTTCTCTTCTTGCGTAAGGCTTTCCGTTCGTCAGCCGAATTCGCGCCGCAGTAGCATCCCCTTGCGCTAGACGCCGACGACGCCAGCATTGTCAGCATCAGAGCATCGGGCTAAGTTTCGTCCATGACCTTGGGAAGAACCCGATGGTCGCGACGAGATTGCTCGCAGCGACTGCTTGGCCGGCTAGTCCCTTTTAAGCATTGGCCGATCCCGCACCCTCTGCGCGGAGACACATGATGCCCCCTGCGATCCGACAGGCAACGCCCAAAGACCTTCCCGAGATGGTGGACTTGCTGGTCCGAGACGGTGAGCACCGGACGTCACTGGACCCTACGCTCTGGCCACTCGCCGCGGACGCTCAGACTCGGATCGAAAGTGTTGTTGTTGGTGGTCTCGACAGTTTTAACCCTTCAGCGGGAGTGCTGTGGCTCCTCGCCGAGGCCTCGGGGCGGATCGTGGGGATTACGCACACCATGATCGTGCCGGTCCCGCCGATTTATCGAGTCGCGGAGGGCCCTCCTGGGCTCTTCCTGGATGACTGCTTCACAACTGAGGACGCGCCGCCAGGTACGGCGGAGGCTCTGCTCGTGGCGACCGAGGCTGCCCTGCGTGCAACGGGCGCGTCAGGTCTGATTGCGTCCTGCCCGGCGGCCGGGCCTTGGCGCCGATTGTACGAGCGGCACGGATATGAACCTGTCACCCTGTATATGGCGAAACATGGGTTTAGCATTCACGCCCTTCCGCCCAGCGTGAGACCCGCCCGTCCCGAGGACGTGTCTGGCATCGTCAAGCTCAGCGCCGATCATCGAAAGACGCTCGCCGAGCTGAACCCCCGCTTCTGGCATGTCCATCCTGAAGCCGACTGCCGGTTCGAGGGGTGGATGCAGTACAGCCAGACGCTTACGGATCGCGACATGATCGTCGCGGGCGTGCCGGGCGAGGTGCACGGCTACATCATCGCCCAACCCGTTTCGCCGCTGCTCGTCTCGGCGGCTCACGACATCAGAGCCATCGGCGTGATCGACGACTTTTACGATCAAGACTTTGCGAACGTCTCGGCTGTCTCGAACGGCGGCGCGACGGCCGCGGATCTGCTGTCAACAGCAGAAAGCGCCTTTGCGCGACGCGATTTCGCGGCCGCGCTTGCCGTCTGCCCAGCGGCGTGGACATCGAAAGTCTTTCTTCTGGAACGGGAAGGTTATCGGACCGCCAAGCTGTGGATGCTGAAACGCTGACCACTGTCGCAGTTGCTCGGCCGCGACCGGTCTTTTGGAAGTTTCTCCGGATTCGATAAATTCGACTTGGGTAGCGAAGAGCCGCCGCTTCTTGTTGAAATGCAAGTCGTACAAGTTGGATCAACGAATTTGTTGCCCCCGGACGGCCCGCAACTCGAACGGTGAGCAAGTTCCGAACGAAATTCGATGAAGGCTAGGTCTGAGCCGTCGCGAGACAGGCCTCCGCAGCTCTAACCCACTTCCGCACGTAGTCATTCCTCATCAGATCTTCGCGCGAACGGACGAACTCTAAACACCACTTGGTCAACCCGTCCCAAGCATCGGATGGTGCGGGCTCTAAGAGCCTCCAGCCCAACTGATCCAAACTCCAGTTCGCCTTCGCGGCATTCATCAGCTGTGAGGTCGTAGCCCAATTTGATTGTTCGTCAAGGCCCCCGCGGCTTACGGGAACCACGTGGTCAATAGTCGGGAAGAGTTCCCAGAAAGCTGGGTGCGTCACTTCGACTCTCCAATTCGGGTGATACGGGAATTCCTCGGGAAGAAGAATAGACAGGACCCGGAGCGTACCGGGAAACACGAGGCGTTTTCCTGAGTAACGGTCGATGAATCCGTCTCGCAGAAAGACCGTCATGCACCGGACAGGCGTATATTTCCTTGCCGAACTCGTCTGGTGCTTCAGAGGATAGAGCTTCGACAGCGTTTCTCGGGCCTGCTCGACGTTGCGCTTGAGCGCTTCGCAAACCGCGACGACTGCTCCGACGGGGTCCGCTTCTGTGGGCATGGCTATTGTGACTGAGTTCTCGAGTCTTCGACCAGATTGCAAATTGCCGAATCAAGGAGCGCGAGCATTTCTTGAGCGACGCCGGCCGTTCTGGCGTCGCCCTCCTTTGCCATAGCTCTGAAAATCATCCGACAAGCGACAAGTGTATAGCGCATTGTAGGCCCCTTCACCATGAGAAGCGCGGAACAGCGGCTGCGCCGTCATCTCAAGCCGACCAACAAATCCTGGCGTGTCGATGAGACCTATATTCGAGTGAAGGGCCGTTGGTGTTACCTCTATCGGGCCATCGATTCCACCGGTGCCACTATCGACTTCCTGCTGTCGGCGTTGCGCGATGCGGCGGCGGCCAAACGCCTGTTCCGCAAGGCTCTCAGCGATCCATCGCACCCCCAGCCCCGCGTCATCAATACTGATCAGGCTCGCCTCTACGGCTCGGCGATTGCAGCAGTGAAAGAGGAAGGAACCCTGCGCCGCCGCTGCC
>Ga0097691_1002431_pt1 | contig 12445 bp, 13 predicted proteins | sample NGESurdeep072012_8_FD_72858 | JGI IMG/M metagenome (GOLD analysis project Ga0097691, IMG submission 72858) | Arctic peat soil microbial communities from Barrow, Alaska - NGEE Surface sample 210-1 deep-072012 | ecosystem: Environmental > Terrestrial > Soil > Wetlands > Peat ...
GGACGTGTTGTGTTCGGCCATCGAGAGTCGCAGTCACGATTTCATTCTCTGCAACTACGCCAATGCGGACATGGTGGGGCACAGCGGGTCGATTCCGGCAACGATTCACGCCGTGGAAACCGTGGACGTATGCCTCGCGCGCGTGCTCGCCGCCGCTGAAAAGTCAGGGTTCCGGCTGTTGATCACGGCGGATCATGGAAACGCGGAAATGATGATCGACCCCGAAACGGGCGGCCCGCACACCGCACACACCACGAACCCCGTTCCGCTGGTGGCGATCGGCGACGAGGGAGTCGGTGCGCTGCGAGGCGGTGGAGCGTTATGCGATGTTGCCCCTACTATATTAGAAATGTTCGGTATGGAGCAGCCCGGGGAGATGACCGGGAAAACACTCGGAGTGACTTGATGAAGCGTGTGATGTTGGTTTTGGCGTTCGCTGCGGCCGCTGGCCCGGCAATTTCCGCGGGCGCGCAGGTAAACGTTGGCTATCCACCCGAGAAAAGCCCTTATCGCGATCTCGAGTACCATTCGGAGTTCACCCTTTTCGGTGGGTACTTCCGGGGAGCGAACGACCCGGCTGGCGTCGCCCCGAGGGGCGGCCCGATCGGAGGAATCCGGTATGAGATCGGTGTCGGCGGCCCCGCTCAGCTCGTGGTCCGCGCAGCGCGGGCCAACAGCGAGCGAAACGTCGTCGATCCAACGAAACCCGCAGCGACGAGAAATCTGGGCTCCCAGGCGTGGCCGGTGTATCTGGCGGACCTTGGCCTGTCGATAAACCTCACCGGGCAGCGGAGCTATCACGGGATCGTTCCGGTCACGTACGCCGGGGTCGGAATCGCCACCGATGCGGGGCGAAAGGTCACCGAAGATCCGTACTCACTCGGCACCACATTTGCCCTTTCCTTTGCCGGTGGTCTGAGGTTCGTGCCCGGTGGCCGCTTCCAGGTGCGCGCGGATGCCGGCACCTACATGTACCAGATCAAGTATCCGGCGGCATACTACATCAACGCGTCGGACAACACCGCGGTACTGCCGGCGACACAGACCAAGAACTTCTGGAAGAGAAACGGAGTCTACACTCTGGGACTGTCGTACCTTCTCTTTCGATAACTGCCGCCGCCTCGCGCGACGGCGATGCGCGAGGAAGAAATGGCCGACGATTACGATAACACCGACGAAGTAGCCAATCTCTCCGACGACGAGCTTCGGACGCTGGTCAGAACGCGGCTCAACTCACAGCTGGCGTTCGACGGTGAAGATCTCTCGGTGCACGTCCGAAATGGTCAGGTCACCGTTTCGGGCCGTGTTGGAACCGAGTCCGAACTGAGGATCGTGGATCACGTCCTGACGGATTCACTCGGCCTGGTGGATGTGGACAACCAGGTGGTGATGGACGACCTCGTGCGCGCCGAAAGCCCTGAGGCGATCGACGAGCATCTGGTGGACGAGCGCGAGCGATCGGGCATCCTGCTCGGCGACGAGCCCAGCGAGAGTGACGACGAGGCCGAGCATATCGCTCTGGACAAGAATCGGAACCCGCGCGCGACCCATGACGTGCACGAGGCGATCGAGGAAGGGGAGCCGTGGATTCCCCCGGAGGGGCCCACTCCGGAAGGCGTCGGCGAAGAAAGGGAGTAGATATTGCCAACAGCCTTCCTCACCCGTCGCGTAACTTTCGCGGCTGCTCATCGCTACAGCCGCCCTGAGTGGAGCGCCGAGAAGAACGAACTCGTCTTTGGCGCGTGCGCCCGCTATCACGGACACACCTACGTCTGCGACATTACAGTGAAAGGCGAAATCGATCCCCTCTCCGGATTCGTCGTTGACCTCGGGCTTCTCGATCGGGTGCTCGATGCCGAGGTCACACAGCGCTTCGATCACCGCAACATCAATCTCGATGTGCCGGAGTTCGCCGACGGCGCGCTGGTGCCGACTGGCGAGAACCTCGCCCGCTTCATTTCCGAGCGCGTGCAGGCCGCCCTTGGTCCGGAGGCGCGCGTTACGGAGGTCAAAGTGGCCGAAGACCGGACGCTGAGCGCCACTTACCGGACCGACTGAATGACAACGTTCCAGTGGCGCTCCGGCCGGTCTCTGCCGTGGCGCGCTGTCGCCATCCTGCTGCTGACTGCCTGCGTTCCCGCGGCGCAGAGCGGCGTTCGCCCGGCACTGACTCCGGCGGCGAGCCTTCGCCACTCGGTCGACTCGCTCGTCGCCGACCCGGAGTTCAGGAGCTCGCAGATCGGCATATTGATCGTGAAGCCCGGCAGCGGCGACACGCTTTACTCGCGCAACGCCGGCAAGCTGTTCATGCCGGCGTCGAACATGAAGATCATCACCGGGTCGGTTGCACTGTCGCTGCTTGGCGCGGATTACCGCTACAGAACTGCATTCGCGTCCCGCGGTGCCATCAGGAACAGCGCGCTCGACGGAGACCTGGTAGTAATCGGGCGCGGCGATCCGACGGTGAGCGATCGGGCCCAGCAGGGCGATGCGAAAGCGTGGATGCGCCGGGTTGCCGATTCGCTGGCCGCGCGCGGCGTCAAACGCATCGCCGGTGCACTCGTTCGCGGTGGCAATGCCTTTCCGGACAGCATCTACGGTTACGGATGGGAGTGGGACGACCTGAGCGGGTCGAGTGCCGCGCCAATAGACGAGCTGTTGTACAACGAAGGAATGACGACTGTCCGGCAACGGGTCGCCGGCCGCGACACCGTGGTCGAGATTGCGACGCGCAATCCCGGGCGAACGTATCTCGAGGCATTGGCATCAGCGTTGGCAGAGCGCGGCATCGTTGTTGGGGGCGGTGTTTCCGACAGCACCGCCGACGTCGCCGCTCCGGGCGTCGATACGCTGTTCGTGGTTTCGTCGCCACCGCTCCGCCAGATCCTCCCCCTCCTCCTCAAGCCGTCACAGAATCAAATTGCGGAAATTCTGCTGCGAACGCTCGGTCTGGAGAGCACCGGGGTCGGGAGCGCGGACAGCGGCGCCGTGATAGTAAGACGCCAGCTTCTCGCCTGGGGTGCGGAGCACGACGGATTCGTCGTGTACGATGGGAGCGGCCTGTCGCGACATGACCTGATGACGCCGGAGACAATTCTCCGGACACTCGTCGCCATCCAGCGGGACCCCGCGTTCTCCGCTTTTTACGATGCGTTGCCAATTGCGGGCGTTGACGGCACTCTCAGGTCCCGCATGGTGCACACGCCGGCCGCGGCAAACATGCACGCAAAGACCGGCTCGCTCGAGTTCGTGAGGACACTTTCCGGCTATGTCACTGACGCGGACGGAGAACGCCTCGTATTCAGCATACTCGACAATCACTTTACGACGCCTGTCGACAGCATCAGCCGCTTTCAGAACGACATCGGAGCGCTTCTCGCAGGTTACCGCGACCGGCGCCGCTGATGCTGGCGGTGAGTGAGGCCAGTGCCCGGATCCTGGACAAGATCCAGCCATTCGGCGCGGCATCTGTGGGTCTCACGCAGGCCAATGGGAGAGTACTTGCCGATCGCGTGACGGCTGGGACGACGTCCGCACCCTGGGACAACTCCTCGATGGACGGGTACGCGGTGAGGAGCGCCGATCTCGTCGCATCGGGTCCGAATGTCCTGCAAGTGGTTGGAACGATTGCGGCGGGTGGTGTCGCCCGCCGCCCTCTCGGGGCCGGCGAAGCGATGCGAATCATGACGGGTGCACCGGTTCCTCCCGGTGCCGACGCTGTGATTCGCATAGAAGACACCGACCAGGGGTCGGAGCGGGTAACGATTCGCGACTTGCGCGATGTCAACCGGAACGTTCGCCGGGCCGGCGAGGACTTTCATCAGGGCGACGTGCTGTTCGAGCAGGGCACGGAGCTGCACGCTGCGCACATCGGCGTTTTAGCTTCCGCCGGCATAAGTTCGGTGACGGTTTTTCGGCTGCCGAGGGTGGCGATAGTCAGCTCGGGTGACGAGCTGGTGGAGCTTGCGGAGTTTTGGGTTCCGGAATCGGCGAGCACGTCGACCGAGGCAACGGCGAGCCGCATCGTATCGTCCAACTCGTGGACGCTCGGCCAGCTCATCCAGGACGCTGGTGGCGCGCCGGTGAGTCTGGGCATCGCCCGCGATACTCCGCAGTCGTTACGGACAAAGCTCGAACAGGCGCGCGACTGCGACGTCGTCATTACGACCGGTGGGATGTCGGTTGGCGACCACGATCATGCCCGCGAAGTATTTGCCGAGCTGGGTGGCGAGCTCGAATTCTGGAAGGTGCGAATGCGGCCGGGCGCCCCGATGGCGTTTGGAATGCTTGGCGCAATGCCCTGGTTCGGCTTGTCCGGAAATCCGGTTTCGGCGATGATCACGTTCGAGATCTTCGTCCGGCCCGCGCTGCGAAAGATGCTCGGCCACCGAAAGCTGCACCGAAAGCTGTTGCCGGTGCGATTGACCGAAGCAGTGGAGATCGCCGCACCGCTGACTCATTTCATGCGAGCGATCGTCACTCGCGACGACGATGGCGAATTCGTCTGTCAGCTTGCCGGATCGCAGAGCTCGGCAGTATTGACGGCAATGGCGCGCGCGAATGCGCTGCTCGTCGTTCCCGCTGGCCGGCAGTCCAATCCCGCTGGCTCGCGGCTCAATGCTGTTCCACTCACCGATGATCTTCAGATGTCCGAGGATCTCGGGATTCTATGACGCAGGCCGTGCCTCTCGAGGAACTCGCCGGCGACAAGCTTGTGTCCGCGCTCGAGCGACGCTTCGACACCGTCGTTAGTGATGTCGAGGTCGGCGCCCGGACTTTCAGCATTCTTCATCCGCGCAACTCCGATGATCTCATCCGCGAAGAGGATTTCGTGGAGGACGAGCGGCTCCCATACTGGGCGGACATCTGGCCGTCGTCGACGGTTCTCGCCGCCCAGATTCTTGCCCGCAAAGGCGATGGGCGCCGGTTGCTGGAGCTGGGCTGCGGCGTGGGCCTGGTGACGACTGCTGCGATGGCGTCTGGCCATGAGGTGACGGCCACCGACTACTATACGGACGCGCTCGCGTTCACACGCGCCAATGCATTTCGCAACCTGGGCCATTCGCCCGCCGCGGCGATGATGAACTGGCGGAATTTTCCCGCTGACGCGGTCCAGTTCGACAAGGTTATCGCGTCAGACGTGCTGTACGAAAGCGAGTACGCCAATCTTCTGCCGGCTATCCTGAAAAGTGCGCTCTCGCTCCACGGCGTGGCGCTGATTGCCGATCCCGGCAGAATCGCCACGCCTGAATTCCTCGAGGTTTGCGAGCGGGTGGGCCTCGAGCTCCTTGGCCAGGAAACGTTCCCGTTCCGCGCCGGAAAAATCAGCCAGGAGATAACGGTCTACGAGCTGGGCCGGACTACATGAGGCGGTAGCGCGGGCCGCTCTCCCCTTCCCTCGGTGTCCACCGCGGCCCGATCACATCCGTTGCCTTGCAGTCGATGCAGTTCGCCGGACTTACCACCAGCCGGTCGCCGTCGCGCTCGTACACTCCCGCCGGGCACATGTGCTGATAGAGTGTTGCGACTTCAGGCGGAATGTCTTTCCCCACGACAAGATGCGACGGAATGTCGTCGCGGGTCGCGTTACCCGACTTGAAGTTCGCGTCGAGCTTGCTGAAAGTCAGCTTTCCGTCTGGGACGAATGGAGTTTCGGGCACAACCTCGCGCGATACGTCGGCGTCCAGATGCGAATCGATCTTCCTGCCGGGCAGTGTGCCGTTGGTGAGAGTCATGAGTGTTGCCTTGATGCCGCCCACATAGAGTCCGCCACGCTGGAAAGCGAGACGCATGTTGCGGCGGGCATACAGGTCGTTCCGGATGAAGCTCGCATTCACCAGCCCGTCGTACTCGCTCAGTGCGGCCGGCGACGTATCGCCGTTCTTGAGCGCTTTGAAAATTGTGCGCGCGGCAAAGATTCCCGACTGCATCGCGTAATGCACGCCCTTGAGTGACGCGACTTCGACGAAACCGGCGGCGTCGCCCACCATCAGCACACCATCGCCGTACCGGCGCTCCGGGAGGGCGTAGTATCCGCCCTCGGGAATAGTCTTTGCCCCCCATTCGACCATCTCGCCGCCGTCCAGATACTCGCGGAACAGAGGCGCCGTCTTCAATCGTTGCAGCAGCTCGTGCACGTCAACCGTCGTCTGACGGTAGTCGAGACCGACGACGATACCGAGAGCGACGAGGTTGGGCGTCAACGGATACATGAAGCTGCCGCCAAATGCGTCATTCGGGAGCGGCCAGCAGAGCGTGTGAACGATCGCGTCGAGCGGTTTCTTCGTCTCCCATATCTCCTTCACGCCAAGAGCGTAGATCTGGGGATTGGCCGAGCCGATGCGCTCCGACTGCATGTAGGCCTGCGTGAGTGAACCCCGGCTTCCCTCGGAAAGCACAGTCACGCGCGCCGAGATGTCAGTGGGCGGCGAATACCCGCTGCCCGGATTGCCGTCGCGGCCGAGGCCGGTGGGGGTAGTGCGGACGCCGATGACTTTGGAGCCGTCCATCACGAGTGACGCAGCGGGAAAGCCGGTGAAGATGTTCACTCCCAGCTCTTCTGCCTTCCCTCCCAGCCACCGAACGATTTCGGCGAGCGACGCGATGTGGTGCCCGTGGTTCTGCATCGTGGGCGGAGTGGGAATGCGCTGCGCCTTTTCGCCGATCATGAAATAGACGCGCTCCTTCGTGACCGGCACACGAAACGGAAAATCGGAGTCGTTGAGCTCGGGAAACAGCGCCCGGAATGCGACCGGATTCACGACTGCTCCCGACAGGCAGTGCTCACCCAGCCCGGGCGCTTTCTCGAGGACTGCGATCTGCACGTCGCCGAGCGTTCCACCCGCATCGTTGTCTTTTTTTACGAGCCGGGCAAGCTCTATCGCGCCGGCGAGTCCGGCTGGCCCGCCGCCCACGAACACGACATCCATCGGCACGGCTTCAGTATCGAGTGGCTGGCGCAAAATGAACCGCTCGGCCGGAAGTGGCGGCTGATACTTGCCTGGGACTATCTGCGTACCGGGCTTGCTCATTCCGGCCTAATGTCCTTTTCTGGCTTCACGCACGGCAGCGGTCAAAACGGGGACGACCTCGAACGCGTCACCTACTATTCCGTAGTCCGCCACCTTGAAGATCGGCGCGTCTTTGTCCTTGTTGATGGCGACGATGGTGCGCGATGTCCGCATTCCCGCCAGGTGCTGCACCGCGCCGGAGATGGCGACAGCGATGTAGAGATCCGGACTGACGAGCCGGCCGGTCTGGCCGATCTGGTCGCTGTGCGGGCGCCAGCCATCGTCGGTCACGGCGCGCGTCGCGCCGACGGCAGCGTTGCCGAACGCGTCGGCGAGCTCCTCCACCATCTTGAAGTTCTCGGCCGCCTTGAGTCCCCGTCCTCCGGCAATGACCACCGGCGCATCGGAGAGGTCGAGCTTCCCCCCGCCCCCCTGGATGAGCTCCTTCACTACCACGCGCGACGCCGACGGATCACCGACCGGCGCCACCGTCTCGACCCGGCCTTGTCTGGCGCTGGGAACGGGGGTGAACGTGTTTGGCCGGATACTGATGACCGCGGGAGTGTTCGCTATCGAAATTGTGGCGACGATTTTTCCGATGTTCATCGGATGCCTGACGATCACCACGTCCCCATTGAGCTCGACGGCAGTGACGTCCGTCACAAGGCCGACGCCGAGTTTGGCGGCGACACGTGGCGCGAGGTCGCGACCCTGGGCAGAAGTGGCAAAGATCGCGGCCCGATACCCGCCGCCCTTGATGCGATCCGCGGCGAGGGCGGCCGCAGCCTCCGGGTTGTACTGGCTGAAGCCGGCATGCTCCGAGACGAGGACCACGTCTGCTCCGTGTTGCGCGAGCTGGTCCGCCCTGGCGCCGATGCCCGGCGCGCCGACGAGCAGAGCATGAACTTCGCCGCCGATGGAGTCGGCCAGCTTTCTGGCCGCGGTCACGGTTTCCAGCGCGACCTTGCGAAGCTCCCCATTCCGAGCCTCAGCGTATGCAAAAACGTTCGTCATCAGAGAACCTTGGCCTCAGTCTGGAGTGCCTTGATCAGGTCGGGCACGGCCGCGGCTCCTTCGCCGATGATCCGTCCGGCGGCACGCTCTGGTGGAAGCTCGAGCCGCTGCACCGACACTTTGGTGTCGCCAAGCAACGCGGGCTTGACCTCGAGAGGCTTCCTTTTCGCCGCCATAATTCCCTTGAGCGACGGATAACGCGCGGTGTTCAGACCTTCGTCAACGGTGAGCACCGCAGGCAGTGGGAACTCGACAATCTCCTGCGCGCCTTCAAGCTCGCGTTTTGCCGTGCCTTTTCCGTCGGCTACGTCGAGTCGCGAGATGGCGCTGACACAGGGAAGTCCGAGCATCTCGGCGACGATGGGACCGACGATTCCGTTGGACGAGTCGGGCGACATCTTGCCGAAGAGGATCAGATCATAGCCTCCGTCCCTGAGTTCGGCGGCAAGAGCGCCGGCAATGGCGAATCCATCGAATGGTATCCGATCGGCCTTGAGGTGCACGGCGCGGTCGGCTCCCATGCTGAGCGCCTTGCGGATCGTCTCCTGGGCGGCATCAGGTCCGAGTGAGATGACGACAACTTCACCCTGACCGGCTTTCTCCTTCAACTGGAGCGCGGCCTCGACTGCCCAGGAATCGAAATCATTTATATCGTACTTGAGTCCCGCCTCGTCCACCGACGTCCCATCAGCGCTGATTTTGAAGCGCACGTCCATGTCCGGGACCCGTTTTATGCAAACGGCGATTTTCAAGCAAATCCCCATGTGAAATATTTCACACAAAGATACCAGAACCGGGCCAACGTCGGTTTCGGGACGAACAAGCGGGGCCCCGACAGACAGTCTGGACCCCGCTCTTCGCTCCGCTTCGAGTGAGCTACACTCGGCGAAGGGAATGTACGGGGGGTGTGTCAGCGAAGCGTCAGTCTGGAGGCGGAACTACTCAACTGAGCGGTGACCGGCAGTCGGTAGCCGGTAGCCGTTCTCAGTTAACCGCTGCCAGTTGCCCGTTGCCCGTTGCCCGTGAACGTCGGCCTTCTGGTGGCTGGACCGACAAATGCGAAGAGGGATACAATCGAATTACGCATCCCAACATGGCCATCCATGACAAGATCAGCATTCCTCACCAGCGCCGCGATCGCAGTCCTTCTCCTCCCCGTCAGGCAGGCATCGGCTCAGCAGGCGGGGTGTGATGCCTCGCTTTGGAAGCACGTCTATAACCCGTCACGACTTCAGGTTCTCGATTCGTGCATCTCCGTAACCGGCGTCATTGACGAGTCCGATGCAGACGATGACGGAGACCAGCACTTTCTCCTCAAGCTGGATCCCGGCCAGGACCGGCTATTGAAGAAGAAGAATGCGAAAAAGAAGGGCGGCGATCTGGTGGTAGAGATTGTCTGCGCGAATCCCGTCAAGCTCAAGAAGGCCCGCACGGCCTGCGCCGGCTACGTAAATCACATTCCCATTCCGCCGGTTGGCGCGCACGTGAAAGTGACCGGCAGCTTCGTCATCGACACACACAACAACTGGACGGAGATCCACCCCGTCTCGCAGATCCAGATAATCAGATAGGAGCCGCCCGGCTAGGGAGCCGCCGGGCGCGCTCCCCCGCTACGCCGGCGGCTGAGGCACGATCCGGATATACGGCTTCGGAGCTTTCCATCCGTCCGGATACGTCTTCTTTGCCTCCTCATCAGAAACCGAGCCCGCGATGATCACGTCCTCGCCCGGCTTCCAGTTCACGGGCGTGGAAACCTTGTGCTTTGCCGTGAGCTGCATCGAGTCCACGACGCGAAGGATCTCGTCGAAGTTGCGGCCGGTCGTCATCGGGTATGAAATCACCAGCTTGATCTTCTTGTCCGGGCCGATGACGTAAACGTTGCGGACGGTCTGATTGTCCGCCGCCGTCCGTCCGTCGCAGCTATCACCCGCCTCGACGGGGAGCATGTCGTAGAGCTTGGAGATACTCAGGTCGGGGTCGCCGATCATCGGAAAATTCACCGCGTAGCCCTGTGTCTCCTCGATGTCCTTCGCCCAGCCGGCGTGACTGGCGACGGGGTCGACGCTCAGCCCGATGATCTTTGTGTTGCGCCGGTCGAAGTCGGGCTTGATCCTGGCCATGTAGCCGAGCTCCGTGGTGCATATCGGGGTGTAGTCCTTGGGATGCGAGAACAGAATTCCCCAGGAGTCGCCGAGCCAGTCGTGAAAGTGGATTCTTCCCTGGGTGGTGTCGGCCGCGAAGTCAGGGGCGGTCTGCCCGATGCGGAGCGTCATTGTTGTTTCCTCGTGAAGGTTGCGCCTGCGGTGCACGCGATATGTGCTCCCTTACGATTTCCTTCAAAATCCGCACCGCCGCTGCGATGGCTTGTGCGAGACATGCTCGCCGGAATAGCTTACGAAGTTGCTCACCCTGGGGCTCGATGAAGCACTGGCAGGAGACATCCCGGATCCTGCAGATGCTCGCGGGACTTGTCGAGCAGGGGCGAGGGGCGGCGCTTGCCACCGTGGTGCACATCCAGGGTTCGGCCTATCGCGGCCCCGGGGCCAAGATGCTCATCGCGGACGATGGCGCGATGGCCGGCAGCATTAGCGGTGGCTGCCTCGAAGCGGACGTTCGGGAAGTCGCCCTATCGGTAATCCGAGTTGGCGCCCCGCAGCTGCTGCACTACGACACCGGCACAGACGACCAGACGCCATTCGGTCTCGGACTCGGCTGCAATGGCGCGGTGGACATCTTCGTTCAGCGCGGCACCTCACCGGACGTGCTGGAGACCGCGCGGCGGGAAATGCTGCTATTGCAGGGAGACGCCGCATTCGCAGTGTCCACACTCGTGCGCGGAGAGGCTGGGCTGGGGCGCTCGCTCGTTGTCGGGACGGACGGGAAGCTTGCCGGCTCGACGGGCAATGCAGACATGGACCGCGCGATCGTGGCACGCGCCAGCGACATCCTCGGCACGGGCATCTCGCAGCTCCACGATCTCGAGGGTCACCAGGTTTTCACTGAAGTCCTGCGTCCGCCACCATCGCTTGTCGTTCTCGGGGCCGGCGCGGACACGCGCCCGCTTGTCGCCTGCGCGGCAGAGGTCGGATTCCGTGTGACCGTTGTTGACCATCGCGCGGCCTACCTCGAGCCCGATCACTATGCCGACGGGACGCGCCTGGTCGAAGCCCGTCCAGAGTCGAACCTCTCCGATCTTCCGCTCGGCCCGCAAACCTATGCGGTTGTCAAAACGCACTCGCTTGCGCACGACCGTGAATGGGTGAGGCGGCTGCTCGCCAGTCACGTACGTTACATCGGCGTGCTCGGGCCGCACGAGCGCATTGACGAGATTCTGCGCGACCTCGGTTCCGAGGACGACCGCGTGTTCGGACCGGTTGGACTGGACCTGGGCGCCGACGGGCCGGAGCAGATTGCGGTAAGCATCGTGGCGGAATTGCTTGCACTGGTTTCGCGCCGCGAGCCGGGGCATCTCCGGGCGAAGGAGGGCGCCATTCATGCCGGTTGACCGGACAGGTACTGTGGCCGGCGTTGTGCTCGCTGCCGGCTCCTCGACCCGAATGGGCAAGAACAAGCTCCTGTTCGACCTCGACGGGGAGCCGGTTGTGCGCGGTGCTGTGCGCCGGGCCGCGGCTGCCGGTCTTGACCCGGTCATCGCCGTCCTTGGCCACGAGGCCGAGGTGGTGCGGCGCGAGCTCGAGGGTCTCACCCCGCCTTGCCGCATCGTCGTGAACCCTGACTATGCGCGAGGGATCAATTTCTCCCTGAAGGCCGGGATTGCGGCGCTTCCTGCTACAGCTGCCGCAGCGGTCGTCATGCTGGCGGACATGCCGTTCGTGACTGCGCAAATGATCGCGACACTGGTCACGCGGTATCGGGAGAGCGGGGCCCCGCTCGTGATCTCCGATTACGAAGGTGTAAACGCGCCGCCGATGCTGTACGACCGCGTGCTGTTCGACGAGCTCCGGGCAATGGAAGGTGAAGGCTGCGGGAGACAGGTGGTGCGACGCCATCGGGCAACTGCAGCGGTCGTCGGCTGGCCCGTCGGCGCCCTTGCTGATCTTGACGTGCCCAGCGACTACGAGCGGGTCCAGTCGCTGCTCGCCGCAGGATAGCGACATGCGGCCCGAACTTCTCCATTTTGCCTCGGACCTTGCGCGGCGCGGTGAGGGCCGTGTCTTACTACGATCGGGGGTGGCTGAGTAGCGGCGCTGGGGGCGCGCATCCTGTCTCGGCAGGTTACCCGGACAGTCGGTTCAACTCTACGGGAGTAATTCGTGCGCGCCTCGCCCTTCCGCTTCGCTCTTCTGATCGCTTTCCTCGCTGCGCTCGCATGGATGCGATTTGCTGGATCGTATCGGCATGTGTCACAATCTGGCCAATCGGCACTCTGCTCTGTGGACCAACGGGCATCGGCTGCATTA
>Ga0097691_1002432_pt1 | contig 12438 bp, 10 predicted proteins | sample NGESurdeep072012_8_FD_72858 | JGI IMG/M metagenome (GOLD analysis project Ga0097691, IMG submission 72858) | Arctic peat soil microbial communities from Barrow, Alaska - NGEE Surface sample 210-1 deep-072012 | ecosystem: Environmental > Terrestrial > Soil > Wetlands > Peat ...
AGGATGGAGGCTGTGCGATACACCGCCCAGCTCATCGGCAGCCCGAGCAGGATCGACACCAGCCGCACGCCGAGTTCGGTGTCGCCCGCGACCATGGTGCCCAGGCGGATCACCACGGCGACGCCAGGCGGATGATCGTAGTAGCCGAAGGCGAGATGCTTCGACCACATCCAGTAATAGGCTTCGTCGAAGGTCAGCGGCGTCCAGGCGGCGGCGACCAGCCGCAGCGCCACCAGCGCCAGGATCGTGAGAACCGTGTTGCGGACGAGCCGCTCCTCGTTCGCACTCATGGCAGCGTCATCGCTTGCGCCAGACGAACAGCCCCGACATCGCGTAATTCCAGACTACGCCCATCAGCGCGCCCGCCGCGCCCGCGAGCCACCAGATCGGCTCCTGATCGTAAACCGAGAACGCCACGCCGACATTGGCGAGCAGCCCGACGCTGCACACCAGATAGAACAACAACAGCCCGCGCAGGATCGCAAGACCCTTCAGCCGCTGGTCGCGGTAGGTCAGAAAATTGTTCAGGATGAAATTGCTGGTCATGGCCGACAGCGCGCCAAAGGCCTGCGCTTCCGGAAACGGCATATCGAACGCCTCGAGCGCCGTGTACAGCGCGGCGAAATGCACGACTAGGCCGATCGATCCGACCATCGCAAACAGCAGGAAGCGCAGCGACACCATGTCATGGGTCAGCTTCGCCAGCACCAAGCCCAGGAAATCCAGCGCCACCATGGAATCCAGCTTGCTCTCGCCATGCAGCCGCGAGCCGAAGGTGAAGGGAATTTCCTTCACCCGCAGATCGCCGCGCGCGCTGGCGATGATATCGAGCAGGATCTTGAAACCTTGCATGGAGAGCTGCGGCGCCAGTTGTTCGAAGCGGTCCCGGCGGATCATGAAGAAGCCGCTCATGGGATCGGCGATCTTGACCCGCAGCACGCGCTTTGCGACTTCCGTCGCGAGCGCGCTGGCGCCGGCGCGCTGCTTGTTGAAGCTGTCGGCGCTGCCGCCTTCGATGTAGCGGCTGCCGACCACGAGGTCGACTTCGCCATTTTGCAGCAGCGCCAGCATTTTTGGCAGCTGCGTCTCGTCGTGCTGCAGGTCGGCGTCGATGACGGCGGCGTACGGCGCACTGGATGCCAGGATGCCCTCGATGCAGGCGCCGGACAGGCCGCGCCGTCCGATCCGCCGGATGCAGCGGACGCGGCTGTCCTGCCGCGCCAGGCCGCGCACCACGTCCCAAGTGCCGTCGGGGGAATTGTCATCGACGAAGATGACTTCCCAGGCGACGCCCGCGAGCGTCGCTTCCAGCCGCCGGAACAGCGTGGTGACGTTGTCGCGCTCGTTGAAGGTGGGGACGACGACCGAAAGCTGAGGCGTCGCAACGGGCTGCGGCGGGCTTTCCGGGCCCGGTCTGATGGCTTCATTCATGCCGTCAGCGTATATCCGCAGGCTTTGGGGAAGCCAAGGCGCAGTTCCGGAAACAGCGGTGCGGGGAAGCGCCAAAAAGGGCCAAAACAGGCCCAAAAATGCCAACGACCACGAACAACAGGCGCGCGTACATCCGGCGCAGCCGAGCTATTCAGTGGTCGTTCCAGCGCCGGAGCTATGAAGCATCAACGTCGCCGTTAGAGACTAGATGGGAACGCGCGAGACGTTCCGCAAGAGCGGATGCTTTTGGCCCTGCGCCGGCTTACTGAGGCACTTCCCTGACCACCGGTCCCCTGACCGGCGGCGCGGCAACCGGCTGCTCGATCTTCTGAACCTGTTTTGCCGGCTTGCCCATCTGTCCGATCGGCCCATAGGCGATCGCGATCACCAATACCGCTGATGCGACAATTGCACCCAAAATGCCTGCTACCGATTGCGAATCCATCCCGATATTCCCCTGGTCACCTCTGCACCACCGCAACGATTATGCCGGTCCCGATACCGCGGCGATAGCTACTTCGGCGCCGCCCTGTGCCTGATGAATGCCGTCACGACATCCTTTTGCGCCGATGCGATGGCATTGTTGGCGGTGGTCATATGCGCCCCGGCATCGACATCGGGAAATTGCAGCGACAGGTAATCGACCAGCATCACCCGAAAATACTGCCGCTCGGAAGGACAGGCGCTGGCGATATGCAGGGTGAAATCCGGTCCCGACATGCTGGTATCGCTGTCCCGCTGATATTCCCGGGCCAGACAATTCCAGTAGGAATCGCGACCCGACACCGCCTGCCGGTGCGCATCATCGATGTCGCCGGCCAGCGCGACGGAAGCCGTCATCGCGATAAAAGCTGCAATGGCCGCACGCATCTGGTTCTCCTCATCCCCATCCTAGCCGGGCCGCCCGGTCTTACAAGTCAGGCCGTCCCCGTGAAGAGGCGAGGTCAGGACGCCCGTTCCGCGGTCTCCGCGCCGCACGAACCGGGTTCCGAATTCTTGATGCGAACACACCAGCGCCGCGCAAGGAACAAGCAGGAAGCGTTATTCCTGCCCAACCATAATGGCGGAGTCGTGCCGTTGGTTTGAAATTCGAACACGGAGATTCACCAGATGTCTAACCCGAACAAACCGGGCGGCAAGCCCGGCCAGCGAAACCGGAAGCCGGTGCAAGAGCTGAGCCTGAAGGAGGTCCAACCGCAGAGCCAGAAGCCGGTGCAACTGCTGAGCCAGAAACCGGCTCAACAGCCAAGCCAGAAGCCGGTGCAGCCGCAGAGCCAGACGCCGGTGCAGCAGCCGACCCAGAAGCCGGAGCCGCAACTGAAGCAGCAGCCGGAGCAGCAGCTGAAACAGCAGGAAACCCGGACACAGATCGCCGCGGCGGTGGCGTCGGCGAACACCCTCTCGGTCGACTTCCAGGCCATCGCGACAGCCTACGGCGACTACACCAAGAAGTCGTTTGAAGAGACCAAGGCCTTTGTCGAAAAGCTCTCGGGCGTCCGCTCGCTCGACAAGGCGATCGAGATCCAGACCGAATTCGCCAAGCAGGCCTACGAAACCTTCGTGACGGAGTCGCAGAAGATTCGCGAACTCTACAGCGATCTTGCCAAGCAGACGCTCAAGCCTTTCGAGGGCCTGGTGGCCAACGCGACCCGCGCGGTGCGCTAAATCCTGCGGCGCTTCGCCAAAAGCAACCAGCCTGTCCAGGTGCAGGTCGTGAGGAAAAAAGAGGCTCCGGTTTTCCGGAGCCTCTCTTTTCGCAGGCAGGCCGGCCTGAGAGCATCAGATGGGCTTCTTAACGACCGACTTTGACGGCGCATTCACGCTTTCTCTGCCATCTCCTGGCGCAGTTGCGTTTTCACGACCTTCCCGCTCGCGGTGCGCGGCATTTCCTCTGCGCGGATGTCAACGCGCACCGGCAACTTGAAAGCGGCCAACCGCGGCCGCAAATGCTCGACGACCTCCTCCTGGGTCAGCGTCGCGCCGGCTTTGACTTGCACTACTGCGCCGACGAGTTCGCCGAGCACGCGGTCGGGGATGCCGACGACGGCCGCGTCAATGATGTCGGGATGGGACAGAAGAGCATCCTCGATTTCGACGCAGTAAATGTTCTCGCCGCCCCGGATCAGCATGTCTTTGGCGCGGTCAAGCAAATAGACGAAGCCCTCCTCGTCCATTCGTACGATGTCGCCCGTGCGATACCAGCCGTCACGGAACGCTTTCGCGGTCGCCTCCGGGTTGTTCCAGTAGCCCTTGACGACGTTGCCGCCGTAGATCTCGAGTTCGCCGATCATGCCGGCTGGCAGCGCTTTGCCGTCGGCGTCTATCACGCGCAGATCGCAGCCCGGCACGGCGGGGCCGACAGAATCCGGCAGCGCGAGATAGTCCTCCGCGTTGTTGGAGGTCGAGACCGAAGACGTCTCCGTGGCTCCGTAGCCCTGACCCGCGAACTTGCCCGGAAACAGGAGGGCAATCTTGCGCGCGAGTTCAGGCGCCGCGGCGGCGCCGCCGTAGGACAAACCCTCAAGGCTCGACAGATCACGTTTTTCGAAGTCTGGCGATTCGATGAGCTGCCACGCCATCGACGGAACGGTTGAGAGGCCCGTGACATGCTCGCGCTCGATCAGTTCCAGCGCCATTTCGGCGTTCCACTTGTGCATGAGAACGATTTTCGAGCCGTTTGCCACCGCCGGGATCATAGCGGAATGGCAACCCGTAACGTGAAAGAACGGAACTGGCAGCAGAAGCGCCTTCTGCGTGGCGGGCGGGGGCGGCAAGGGATCGCCGCGCCGGATAGCTGCGCGAGCCGGCGCGAACGTGATGTTCACCAGGTTGCACACAATATTGCGATGCGTGCCGAGCGCGCCTTTCGGTCTGCCCGTCGTTCCGGACGTGTAGAGGATCGTCGCGTCATCGTCGGGATGGATGTTGCGGTCGGGCGGCGCGCGGTCGGGCAGCGAATCGTACATCGCCTGCGCGCCGATCAGATCCTGGAGCGCCGTCGCCGCGCCAAGGGCCTCGTGCGGCGTGCGAACCGCGATCAGCGCGACCGCGTAAGCGCCCGCTGGCTGCGACGTGAGGCGTTCCAGCCGTTCGACGTCGACGACAGCGACACGGGCGCCCGAGTCGCGAAGGCCATAGGCGAGATCGTCGCCTGTGCCCCAGGCGTTAAGCGGCACGGCGACGGCGCCAATCGCGGTCGTCGCCCAGAAGGCAATTGGCCATTCCGGAAAATTGCGCATTGCAATGGCGACGCGGTCTCCCTTTTGCACGCCGTAGTCCTCGACAAGCCTCCACGCAAGTACGGAAGCGGCGCGGTAATGCGCACGATAGGAGACGCGCTCGTCCTCGTAGACAATGAAAGTACGATCGTTCCAGGCGCGGCTCGCGTCGAATATGGCGCGCAGGTCACGATACGCGTTCTTGTAGACGCGGGTCGGACGCCCGCAGACGTCGATCTTCTCCATCTCAAACGGCGCGCCGGGCTCCGTGAGAATACTGTAGGCCTCCGCAATGGTGACCACAGGCCAGTTTCGTCGCTCGTGACTCATCGGAACATTGTCTTACTTCGCGGTATTGATCCGAAATCAACGACCCCGGACATAGTGACAGCCGGCGAATGTCGGCAGCGCCGCGGCGGGGAGTCCTCGCCGCAAGCGCTGCTGGGTCGTATCAGTCCACCGTCACCGCCGTCACCGGCTCCCAGTCCTGCCCGTCGAACTTCTGCACCACGAGCCGCTTGAACGGCACGTAATTGTCCGGGCTCGTCGTGTAGGTCGTGCCGGGCAGCAGCGAAGGCGCCGCCACGTTGTTCAGGTGCGTCGCCTGATACAACAGGTTTTCGCGCGTGAGATTGTCGCCACAGGCTTCGATGATCTTTCCCATGACGTAGGCGAAGGAGTAAACGGCAAAGCCGATCTCGTTCTTGGGATCGTCGTTGGGAAGATATTTCTTCATGAACGCCTGGTACGCGACGACGTCTGGATCGTTGGCCCAGCGCGGACTTGAAACCTGCTTGTATGGAGTCGCCGCGATGATGCCGGTCACGGACTCAAGTCCCGCGGCTTCCAGGAACTGGCGGCCGATCGAAGGGCTGACCACGAGCTGCAGCGGCTTCCATTGGAGTTCGTAGGCTTTCTTGAAGGATTGCGAGGCCGCCTTGCCGAGCGAGACGTTGAAGAACGTATCGGCGCCCGATGATTTCAACTGCGCGACCTGCGAATCGAGTGTCGGATCCGACAGTTCGTACGAGACCTCCTTGACGATCATGGTGGCCGCCTTGTCGCCGAGGCCTTTCTTGAAGCCCGCGACATAATCGCGGCCGAAGTCGTCGTTCTGCCTGAGGATCGCCACCTTCGCGTCCGGCTTGACCGACAGGAGATATTTCGCAAGCACTTCGCCTTCCGTGCCATAGAGGTGGAAGGCCGGCGTCGACCACGGGAAGTCCTTGGGCTGGTTCCACTTGTTCGCGCCTGTCGAAACCAGAAGCTGCGGCACGCCCTTGGTGTTGAGATATTTCTGCACGGCCGATTGCGCCGCCGTGCCGGAGGAGCCGAACAAGGCGATCACTCCTTCGTCCTCCACGAGCTTGCGCGTCTGCTCGACCGTCTTGGGCGGCGAGAAGGCGTCGTCGAGCGAGATCAGGTTGATCTTGCGCCCGTTGATGCCGCCCTTTTCCTCATTCAGCATGCGGAAATAGGCGACCTCCGTGCGTCCCTGGATACCGTGGACCGACAGCGGACCGCTATATGGCATGGTCTGGCCGAGCTTGATCTCGGTGTCGGAGGCGCCCTCACTGTATTTCTTTTCGCCCGCGAGCACGCCGGTTGAGAACAATAGACCGGCGGACAGGACTGTTATTGTTGTCGCAAGTTTCTTCACCATTTCCTCCTGACGACGCCTCGATCGCGTTGCTTCTCTTTTTTGGCAGCGCGTCAGGTGAGTCGAGACCCGGCTCGTTGTCTTGCGTTGAGTAGTCGCCCGTGAAGAACCCGTAATTTAAGTGCTTGGAATGCTTGGTGGGCGCACCAGGGCTCGAACCTAGGACCCGATGATACGGCGGATGGTCAGTGACCTCAAGGGCTTCCGCCTCGCGGTCATGGAAGGTCCTGTTGGCTCGCTGCTCTCTCAATCGTGGCTCAGCGCGGCGCCGTCAGGCGTCGGCGCTGACGCCTGCCAAGTTTGAGCGCACCACGGGGCCGAGCTGGGCGGCGTATGCCGGTCGCACGCTAAAAGCGAAGCGCTTTTTAAAAACCGCAACGTTCTTTCCGGCATTGTAATAATTCATGTAAGATTCCAGCACATGACGAAGATGCCGCTCGCCGAACACAACAACGTGGTCAAGGCACTCCCGTCGGATCGAACCGATCAGCCGTTCGGCATATCCGTTTTGCCATGGGGAGCGCGGCGACGTCGGTCGATCTCGAATGCCCATTGATCGAAGTCTTCGGATGAAGACCTCGCCATAAGCCCCATCCCGATCACGGATCAGATAGCGGGGAGTTTGTCCGCAACCGCAAGCTGCAGTGAGCTGATTTGCGATCCATTCTGCGGTCGGATGCGCTGTGACGCCAAACCATAAAATCTGCCGTCGACCATGCCCCACAATCAACAAGCCGTAGAGCAGACGAAATGAGATTGTCGGTACGACGAACAGATCCATCGCGGCGATGCCGTCGGCATGATTGCGAAGGAACGTCCTCCAGCCTTGGGATGGCGGGTCTCTTCGCTTGGCCATGTACTTGGCCACGCTGGTCTGTCCGATATCAATGCCGAGCTTGAGGAGTTCTCCATGGATCCGCGGCGCTCCCCACAGAGGATTGGCAATGCTCATCTCGCGGATAAGCTTGCGTAATTCAGGCGCTACAGTCGGCCGGCCACCACGGCGCCGTGACTTCCATCGCCAGTTCAATCTGAATCCGGCGCGGTGCCATTTTATGACGGTCTCAGGCTTCACAATTGCCAGCGCGTTTAGGACCGTTGGAGCCGATCGATACAGCCCGGCAAAGATCAAACGGTCCGCGGTCCTAAAGGTCTGCCTCTTCGACGAGTGCCGTCGCAGTATGCTAATCTGATGCCGGAGGACCAGAATCTCAGCTGCCAACGAAGCTCGTGACCGGAACAACCCGACCAACGCCGTCCAGATAAGGCTGCAAGCTTCCCTCATAGGATAGAAAGATTGCGTGATTCTGTCTCTATTGTCAGCCGGATTGGGTTTACGACAGGGACAGGTGGAGTGGGGCTCAGTTGCGAGATATTGATCGACCTCGAAAATTACCACGTAGTAGGAATAGTGGGAGCGGCGCAATTCTCGCCGCTTTGCTGGCGGTTGCGGTTGCCGGTGCTGTGGCGACACTCGTATTTCTTGAGAAAAAGGACGGTCGACTAGCCAGCCCAGCGTCTAGCAACGGAAAACCGCCGCAGATGGCGCCGTCGCACGGTTAGTACGGGCAGCTTATGGCAGCAGCCCTGCCGTGACGCGTAAGCCTCGCTGCGCGCCGACGGATGTCTGCTTTTTTCGGAAGTTGGGCCGATTCGTAGCAGACGCCGCTTTACCGAACTGACATGGTGAGCCCGGCGCTATACAGCTCCAATACTGCCAAGTCACCGCTCGAGCACGTTGCCTTCTAGGGTGTCGAATATACCGCCGCCGCTGTGCTTGATCGGCGTCGCCTCCGGAATCGCCGCCGCCGAACCCAGCACCTCGCTCAGGCTCGGGCCGGCCAGTCCACGCTGTTGCTGCTGCTGGGCCACGGCGCAGACTTTTGTCTTCATGCTCTCGGTGTTCTTGTGGCCGTTCTTTAGCTGGTCCGATATCTGCGGTGGAATCCCGCACTTCGCGGCGTGACTTTCGACATATTTGATCATCTTGATCTCGGCTTGGCCGAAGTTCCCGATCAGCTTGCACGCTTCATCCGGGGGCGCATGCCGTTCGCTGGCTGCCTTGATCATCTTGCCACGCTTTTCCGCCTCTTCACGCAAGGGTACGAATCCCTTCATGCATTCGTCCGACCGACCTGCCTGCGATGGAGTCGCCGGTCGGCGCTCGAACGCCGAGCCGGTGAGAGGCGCCGCGCCAGCAGAAAAGATAGCACTGGGAGCGCCGATGACGGCTGCCGTAACCGGCCCGTTGACGGGCGAAAAGGCAGGATCATTGGCCGGAACTGACGCTCCCGGCAGCGGCGCAGGAAACGCTCCCTGCGATTTGACTTCGGCGACCTGAATAGCAATCAAGGCCACCGTCAGGGGGACAATCAAATGGCGGGCGATCAAAACAAGCTCCTCCAACCAATTCTGATGTCAGCCGACCTCTTCCGCGATGGAACGCGACTCACTTTTTTTGATATTTTATGATTCCTGCCAACTCTTAACAAAGTGTGGAATTAGCGACAGCGCGTTGGAGTTGTTCCTAAACTTTTCGGCATCAAGACCGGGTGCCTTAGGTGAACAGGGACACAACCACCTGGATCTGATCAGCCGCCGCAGCTACGAGCGCGTCGTAATTTGTTTGCCCTTGAGCTGCCGCCTTCAAAATACACTCGGCAAGATATGCTTTTGCTGCTGGAGTTGAATGTTCCAAGGGCACTCTCGTCATGATGTCTTCAAGAACGCTCTTCATAACCTGAATAAGTTGGGGGTCGAATTGGGGCATGGCCTTAACTCCCGATATGACATTCAACCGCATCGGCTGGGTATTGCATTATATCGAATGCATCTGCGACCTGCTTTGCGCGATCGGCCGCACCAATGGCATAAAGATACAAAGAAATGAGAAAGAATTGCGGCCGAATACAATTTTGTACCGATGTCACAAAATTGTGCGTAGCGACGTCCGATCGTGTCTTTGAACCCGCCTATACTCCGCGGCCTGACGAAGGGCGATGATCACTGGACAAAAATGACGCTGGTTTTACTTCATCAGTGAGTAAGCCATGGCTTGCTACGGAAATGTGCCCGCTCTTGAAAGTTTGGGGCGCGAAGAAATTAGAGCGAAAGTCGGCCAATATCTTGCGAAGCTTTCATCCGTGCAGCGAGGGCGGCGAATGCTCAGAATGCGCAATGGATGACGAACATCACCTAGCGATGGAATCTAAGCTCTGACGAGAGGCCGAATCCAAGTTGGATCTGATGGCGCGCGGGGCGGCAAATTCGCGGATGGTCATCGTATACTCAGCGGCTAACCCGGCGGTTTATGCGCGATATGATAGGACAAAATGCCGGTGAGAAAACTCCGGTTTTCTATGCCGATGAACCCCATTTCCTTAAGAAGCACGGATAATTCGTGCGGCCTGTAAAAGTGCCGGATGGATTTCGAGAAGTAGCCGATACATTTCATGCTCTCCGCAGAGCTTCCGAAGAGCTTGGCCGTAAACCACACCGAAAAGCGCAGATAGACTAGGTACGGAATTTCGACGATCCTTGAGGCCGGGCGAAGCATGTCGTTATGGCAAAAAACGCCCCCCGGTTTGAGAACCCGATGGATCTCCTTGAATGCCCTGATGATCTCAAGATGGCGCGATGCAAACTGAAGCGTTACGGCGTCGAATGAGTTGTCGGAAAACGGTAGCGTATGCGCATCGCAAACCTGCGCATGGATGGTCAGATTTCGTCGGCGCACACGGTTCTGCCCCTCGGCGATCATATGCGGACTGGCGTCCACGGCATGAATCTCGAGCGTCGAATCGGTCGTAAGAAGCCGCAGCGGAATATCGTGCGTGCCTGAACAGATGTCGAGCACCTTCGCTCCGCGCGTCAGGTGCCTATGGATCGCGGCGGCGAAGCTATTGCTCCACCGCGAACAACTACCAAGCGATGCGACCGCATTGCCCTTATCGTAATAGGTAGGCACGTCGCGAAAGACTTCCGGGATTAACGTCCGCCATATATCGCCGAATAGATGCGCGCGAAGGTCTTCCTTCTTCAAAAACATTTCCGAAATGCCGATCCCCACAAAGACAAATCCTTGACTGGTTTGCCAAAGACTCCGCACGCGAGACCTTCGCCGCGACATATCCGTTCCACCCGACCGTCTTGTCGGTATTTGAAAGGAAGTGGCAAGCATTGCCTCGATTCCAGCAGACCCGCGGCATATTGCGGCTGCTGGCACTTTGGGTGGCAAAGACCTATCAGGCGGGGTTCAAGGGCGCTAACCCGGATGCTTTGATTGGGCTCGGTACCGCTCCTCTAGATGATTCCCAGTTTCGCGCGGCACTTTTTGAGCAGCTCGGCGAACATCGATTGGAGGCGGCGGTAACCACAGATATCTGCGGGAAAAAGGACAGCCACGCGATCCGCCTCGATGGTGAGGCAGTCGACGTGATCCGCAAGGGACGCATCCATCGGAAGGTGGCCACATCGATCTTTTTTGAATCGAACGGCGGGATAGCGAAGGCCGACGCTTCGGTTCCCGAGATTCGACTCGACGTGGCTGACCCCGAGATCGACATCGGAAACGTTGAAACAGCTCTCGAAGCACTCACCGAGGCCTGTTACTACCTGACCGTCGAACGCAACCGATATCACTTCAGCTTCCGAGAAAATCTCAATAAACGCTATTCGGACAGGCGTGCAAACATTAAGGCCGAGACCATAAATGACCGTGTTCGCGAAGAGATCGTGAAGGTCTTTTCTGGTCAGTCGCCCATGGAACGGGTGTACTTTCCGGAGCGTAGCAATCAGGTTCCGGATCGTGCCGCTCTGACGATTGTTGTCATGTCGCCGGAGCAATCGCTGGAGGAAGAGGCCAGGACAAAGGCGCTCGTGGAATCAATCATTCGCGAGAGCGGAACGTCGGGTCGGACGTTCAAGAGTGCTCTAATCTTTACTGTTCCGCAGAACCCAGCTCAGATCAAAGAGGATGCGCGCCGTTTGCTCGCGTGGGAGGAAATTCAGATCGAATTGCCAGAGATAATCGTCGATGACACGCAGCGGAGTCAGTTAGTCGAGAGTATCAAGAAGGCTCAACGCGACCTCAGAGAGACGGTCTGGCGAACCTACAAAAATGTCATGCTGTTGGGAAAAGACAACCAGATACGCATGATCGATTTGGGACTCGTTCACAGCAGTGCTTCTGAATCGTTAATTCAGTTTATTGTGAATCAGCTGCGTCAGGTGGATGAGATTCAGAGCGGTATCAGTCCGAGCTTCCTCATGCGTAATTGGTCGCCCGTCTTCAAGGAGTGGAGCACGCGCGCGATCCGAGACGCCTTTTATGCCTCACCTGTTTTCCCGCGGTTGATAAACGCTGAGGCCATCAAGCAGACAGTCGTACGAGGAGTGCAGGACGGGCTCTTGGCTTATGTCGGCAAGAGTAGGGACGGAAAGTATGTCCCGTTCCTTTTCGAGCGCAGCGTCGATGGATCCGAAGTTGAAATCTCGGATGAGACTTTCATTATCACGCGAGAGGCCGCGCTCGCCTATCGTGAGGCACAGACGAAACCGGCGATCCCGGAGCCCCCAGTAATCGACGGCGGCCATCCCCCAGAGACGCATGGCTCCGCAGGACCTGCTTCTCCTACGACTTCGGCAAGTGAGCCGCCGAACAAACCCAAGCCCGCTACGGACAGCCCTCGCGCTCTTCGTTGGAGCGGAGAAGTGCCTTCCCAGAAATGGATGAACTTCTATACGCGCGTGCTTTCGAAATTCGCGAAGGGTACCGGTCTGCGGGTAACGGTTCGGGTGGAGATTGCGCCCGAGGGGGCGTATCCGAGCAAAAAGTGGAAGAGACCCGCAGCGCGCTCAGAGAGCTCGGGCTCAATGACATGCTGGACAAGGACTTTTAGGCGTCATCGGGCCACGCTAAAGAGGTACCGCTGACGCGTCCGAAGGCATTCGACACCTTGCCCTTTAGATTCGTAGGTTGCGGGTCTGGGGCTTCGAACTTCAGCCCGCCGCGCAGGCTTGCGGCGATCCCATTACGTGTCCGCTCAAAGTTGCACGAACATTTCATCGGGTTTTTCTGACCTACATATTTTTGGCTGTTCGCGCTTTTTAGTTGCTGATTTCGTGGTT
>Ga0097691_1002433_pt1 | contig 12433 bp, 16 predicted proteins | sample NGESurdeep072012_8_FD_72858 | JGI IMG/M metagenome (GOLD analysis project Ga0097691, IMG submission 72858) | Arctic peat soil microbial communities from Barrow, Alaska - NGEE Surface sample 210-1 deep-072012 | ecosystem: Environmental > Terrestrial > Soil > Wetlands > Peat ...
GTGTCGTCTTCGGTGCGCGGATCGGCTGGCTTCTCGATCGCTGGCTGGGAATTTCGCCGTGGGGGCTCATTGTGTTTCTGTTGCTCGGCTTTGCCGCCGGCGTACTTAACGTAATGCGGGCGGCAGGCGTCGTCCGCGACAGGAATTTGACCGACTAGAGCCCATGGCTACCGATCCCATCCATCAATTCCGAATTATCGATCTCTTTCCGATCGCCAAGATCGGAAATACCGAGATTGTCTTCACCAATTCGGCCGCCTTCATGCTGGCGGCGGTGGTCGTCATCACCGCGTTCCTGGTGATCGGCACCGCCGGCCGCAGCCTGGTGCCGTCGCGCCTGCAATCGGCTGCAGAGCTATCCTACGAATTCGTCGCCAGTACGGTGCGCAGCACCGCCGGCTCCGAGGGCATGACGTTCTTCCCGTTTGTGTTCACGATCTTCATGTTCATCCTGACCGTCAACATGATCGGGCTGATCCCCTACACGTTCACCGTCACCAGCCACATCATCGTCACCGCCGCCCTGGCCATCACGGTGTTCCTGACCGTGCTGATCTACGGACTGTGGCGGCACGGCTTTCACTTCTTCAACCTGTTCGTGCCAAAGGGCGTGCCGATCTACATCCTGCCGCTGATCGTCTTCATCGAAATCCTGTCGTTCGTGTCGCGGCCGATCTCGCACAGCGTGCGTCTGTTCGCCAACATGCTGGCCGGTCACATCACGCTGCAAGTATTCGCCGGCTTCATCATCCTGATGGGCGGCGCCATGGGCGCGCTCGGCTGGGCCGGTAGCGTGCTGCCGTTCGCGATGATCGTCGTTCTCATGGCGCTCGAGACGCTGGTGGCGTTCCTGCAGGCTTACGTGTTCGCCATCCTCACCTGCATCTATCTCAACGATGCGATTCACCCGGGCCATTAAGGCCCGACCGGACGAGTAGAACCAGAAGGAGTCGGTTATGGATCCAGTGGCAGCAAAATACATCGGTGCGGGCATTGCCTGTATCGGCATGGGCGGCGCCGGCGTCGGCGTCGGCATCATCTTCGGCAATTATCTGGCCGCCGCTCTGCGCAACCCGTCGGCCGCGCAAGGGCAGTTCGGCAATCTGATCTTCGGGTTCGCCATCACCGAAGCGCTCGGCATCTTCTCGCTGCTGATCGCGCTGCTGCTGCTGTTCGCGCTCTAAGGACAGCCCGCACCGGTTAGCGGGAGTTGGCAATGGCAGAACCACACACCACGAGCACGGAGCACGTTCCGGCTGGCGAGCATAAAGGCGCGTTTCCGCCGTTCCAGTCGCAGACCTTCGCCTCGCAGCTGGTCTGGCTCGCGATCGCCTTCGTCCTGCTCTACGTGCTGATGGCGAAAGTGGCGCTGCCGCGCGTCGGCGCGATTATCGAGAGCCGGCAAAAGCGCATCGCCGACGACATCGCCGATGCCGGACGGCTCAAGCAGCAATCCGACGAGGCGGTGACGGCTTACGAAAAAGCGCTGGCCGATGCCCGCGCCCGCGCGCAGGTCATCGCCAACGAAACGCGCGACCGGCAGGCGGCCGCGGCGGACGCCCGCCGCAAGACGCTCGAGGCCGAACTCAACAGCAAGTTGGTGGAGGCCGAAAAAACCATCGCCACCACCAAGCAGGCGGCCATGTCGAATGTCCGCGCCATCGCCGAGGACGCCACCCGCGCCATCGTCGAGCGGCTGATCGGCTTAGCGCCGAGCGAAAAAGCGGTCGCCGACGCGCTCAAGAACTAACGGGAAGCTCCGATGCTGATGGAACCGGAAACCTGGGTGGCGCTGGCGTTCGTGGCCTTCGTGGCCGGCCTTGGCTATCTCGGCGTCCACCGGATGGTGGCCAAGTCCCTCGACGAGCGCTCCGCCCGCATCAAGGCCGAGCTCGACGAGGCGCGCAAACTCAAGGACGAGGCGGCCAAGCTGCTGGCCGACTACCAGCGCAAGCGGCAGGAGGCCGAAGGCGAGGCGCAGGAGATCATCTCCGGCGCCAAGGCCGAGGCTGAGCGGCTTGCCGCCGAGGCCAAGACCAAGATCGAGGAATTCGTGGCCCGCCGCACCAAAATGGCCGAGACCAAGATCGCCCAGGCCGAGGCGCAGGCGACCGCCGACGTGCGCAGCGCCGCCGCCGAAGCCGCCGTCGCCGCCGCCGAGAAAATCCTCAGCCAGGAGACCAAGGGCAAGCTCGCCAACGAGCTGATCGCCAAGGGCATCGAGGACGTTCGCAAAAAACTGAACTAGCGGGCGGGCTTAAGGCCGGCTTGCTACCCCCGGCGCGACAGCGTGACGCGCCCCGCGAATCCAGGCCACGCCCATCGGCGCCAGTGTTGTCCCCGCTATTAACTTAGAGTGGCGGCGCACGGCCCTTTGCCTGCCACCGCACCCCCTCTATCCTGGCCATTACTGATTCGTCCGCGTTGTTGTTTGCGTGCTGGCCGGAAGAACCGGTCGAGGCATCGGTGGACCCGTGGTCATCTTCGATTGCAACGGCGTACTCGTGGATAGTGAGCCGTTGGCAACTGCCATTGTATCGCAAGAGTTCATGCGGGCCGGCTTCCCGCTGACGTCGGATATTGTCGCCCGCTATTTCACCGGCCGCCGGCCCGCCGACATGTTCGCCGAGGTGGAGATCGCCGCCGGGCGCAAGCTGCCTGCGGATTTTGCCGCTACCGTCGCCAGCGCGACCTTGGACCGGTTTCGTGCCGAGCTGCGCGCGACCAAGCACGCGGCCTACGCGCTGTCCTGGCTGCGCGGGCCGAAATGCGTGGCCTCGTCCTCCTCGATCGACCGTATTCGCGTGAGTCTGGAAAGCACCGACCTGATCCGCTTTTTCGAGCCCAATCTGTTTTCGGCAAGCGAAGTGCGCAACGGCAAGCCGGCGCCCGACCTGTTCCTGCATGCCGCCGGCAAGATGCGTGTTAGCCCAGCTGAGTGCATCGTGGTGGAGGATTCGCCGGTCGGCGTCGCCGCCGGCATGACGGTGATCGGCTTTGTCGGCGGCAGCCACGCCGGAAGCCGGCTCGGCAATCATCTGCGCACGGCCGGCGCCAACGCCGTGATCTCCGACATGCGCGCGCTCAAGAGCACGATCATCGACCTGCGCGGCTGGTAATTTTCTCTGTCATTCCGGGGCGCGGGCGTCAGCCCGCGAGCCCGGAATCCATAAGCACAAACCGGGAGTATGGATTCCGGGCGGGCGCCACCCAAGTCGGCTATAGCCGACTTGGGCGTTATGGTTTGCCGATCTCGGGTAAACCCGAGATCGGTGGCGCGTCCCGCAATGACCGATTAAATTTTCAACTCTGCTTCGGCTTGGCGGCGCGCTTCGGCTTGACGGCGGGCTTCTTCTTGACCGGCGGCGCGCCGACCGGATCGAAGCCGACATAGACCACGTAGGAATCGATATTCGCCAGCGGCTGCGGCAACGGGAACGTGACGTCGGGTTCGACATGGGTAAAGGTGACGCGGTCGACCGTGCCGGTCACGGTCACCGGAATGCGCGCGAGTTTTGACACGATGGCCTTCGGATTGATGCCTTCGTGCACCACCGCGATGCGCAGCGGCACCTCGACCGTGCCGGGGCCGCCGGCCGGACCGGTGATGACGCGGCCCTCGATGCCGATCTTCATGGTCATGACGCCGGCATTCACGTGGCATTCGCGCGCGGTGCGGATGATGCTGCCCTGATAGCGCACGTCGAGCGCCGCGGGCTCGCCCTCGCCCGGCTTGCTGCCGATCAGCAGCGTTGCCGCACCGGTGCGCACGTCGACGCTAGGACACTCGATGTTGCTGGCGGACGCGATGGCATCGCTGCCGACGCCGGCCGCGCCGCCATCGCCGGTCGTCGCCTTCGACGAGCTGAAGATGTTCGAGGACGAGCCGAGCAGGTTGGTGCCGCAGCCGCCTAACGCCAGCGCCAGGCTCAGTAGCGCGGCCACGCCGGTGCCGGTTCGCATCATGTGTCCGCTTCGCTCCCCACGCATTTTCTAACTCACGTTTTTGGATGCCGCCGTATTTTGTTGGCGCCTGATCTTGTCCGAAAACCGGTTGCCACTTTTCGGGATCATGCGCCGCCCGATCTTATAGCAAGGCAAGCATGGCAACCCCAAGGCGGCGGGGTTCAGTCCGGATCGTCGTTGAGCCGCGCATACAACAGGTGGTCCTGCCAGGCCCCATTGATGCACAAATAGCTGCGGGCATAACCCTCGCGCGTAAAGCCGGTCTTCTCCAGCAGGGCGATCGAGACGGTATTGGCCGGGATGCAGGCCGCCTCCAGCCGGTGCAGCCGCAGCGTCCGGAAGCTGAACGGGAGCAGGGCGCGCACCGCCGCAGTCATATAACCTTTGCGGGCGAACGGCGCACCGACCCAGTAGCCGATGCTGCCGGCTTGCGCGACGCCGCGGCGAATATTGGCGAGCGTTAAGCCCCCCACCAGCGCATTGTCGTCGCTGCGAAAAATCAGGAACGCATAGGCGAGATCGCTGCGCTGATCCTCGGCATAGCGCTTGATGCGGCGACGGAATGCGCCGCGCGTGAGATCGTCGTCCGGCCAGGTCGGCTCCCAGGGCGTGAGGAAGCTGCGGCTGGCCTCGCGCAAGGCGGCCCACGCGGCGTGGTCGCTGCTTTGCGGCGCGCGCAGCATGACCCCGGCGCCGGCGATGGCCGGCATGGTTTCGTTGAAGCTGACGGTGCGGAAAAACGCCATGGGCTATGTCGGGTTAGCGCCCTATCGTTTTGGATCGATTCAGAGCACAGCCCTGACATTTTGCTTGAGCATGATCTTTTCCGACCTTCCTTCGCCCGCCGAAGCGGGCTTCGCGAAGGCGGGAAACCGGTTCCCACTTTTCGGGATCATGCTCCTGCGCTCCCCGGTCAGGCCGCCCGGCGCACGAGACTTTCAGCGATCGCGGCCGTGCTTTCAAGCCCGTTGCCGGGTCCGAGTGCGGCGATTGCTGGTCTGCTGCGTCCGATCAGCGCACGGCCGGCGGCGCGCGCGCTTTCGACCGTCACCGCGTCGACCTTGGCGACGATTTCTTCAAGCGGGATCGGCCGGCCATAGGCCAGCATCTGCCGCGCGATCTGGCCGAGGCGCGCTTCGGAGCTTTCCAGCGCCATCAGCAGGCCGGCCTTCATCTGCGCCTTGGCGCGGGCGATCTCGGCCTCGTTGAGCGTCTCGGTGGCGTTGCCGATCTGGTCGATCACCACGCGCATCAGCTCCGGCGCGTCGATCTCGTCGGTGCCGGCATAGAGCCCGAACAGCCCGATGTCGGCATAGGGCATATGGAAGGAATGGATCGCGTAGCAGAGCCCGCGGTTCTCGCGTGCCTCCTGGAACAGGCGCGACGACATGCCGCCGCCCAGCACGCTGGTGAACACCTGCAAGCTGTAGAGCTGGTCGTCGCTGACCGGCAGGCCCTGCAGTGCCAGCGCGATGTGCACCTGCTCGAGATCGCGGGTCTCGACCCTGGTGCCGCCGCTGAAATAGGCCGGCTCCGGCACCGGCGCGGCCGGTCCGGCAAAACTCGCGAAGCGCTTCTCAGCCTCCTCGACGATTCGCCCGTGCTCGACGGCGCCGGCGGCGGCCACCAGCATGTCGGGGGCGCGATAATTGCGCGTGAGGTAGCCGCGCAGGCGCGCCGAATTGAACGAGCGCACGGTGGCCGGCGTGCCGAGAATGGAGCGGCCGACCGATTGCTTGGGAAACGCGGTTTCCTGCAGACGGTCGAACACCAGGTCGTCGGGCGCGTCTTCGGTGGCGCCGATTTCCTGCACGATCACGTTCTGCTCGCGCCGCAATTCCTCCACATCGAAGGCCGGCTCGGACAGGATGTCGGACAGAACGTCGAGCGCCAGCGGCACATCGGCCTTGAGCACGCGGGCGTAGTAGGCGGTGCTCTCCACGCTGGTCGAGGCATTGAGATCGCCGCCGACCGCCTCGATCGCCTCGGCGATCTGGCGCGCGGTGCGCCGCTTGGTGCCTTTGAAAGCCATGTGTTCGAGCAGGTGCGAAATGCCGTGTTCATCGGGATTTTCGTCGCGGCTGCCGGAGCCGATCCAGACTCCGAGCGAGGCGGACTCCAGATGCGGCATGCGGTCGGTCACCACCGACAGACCGGAGGGAAGACGGGTCACTTCGACGCTCATGCAGCTGCTCCTTCACGCGCCGCACGCGACGCCGACGATACGAAACGTTCCACCGCCGCCTGATCGGCCGGCAGCACGCTGACGCGCTCCGGCCGGTTGGGCAGATCGGCGAGCCAGTCGGGCAGCGCGGGTGTGACCCCGCAGGCGGCCGCAACAGCGTCCGGAAACTTGGCGGGATGCGCGGTCGACAGCACCACCATCGGCACCGACTGGTCGCGCGTCTCCTTCTCCGCGACCGCGAGACCGACCGCGGTGTGCGGGTCGGCGCAATAGCCGGCCTCACGCATCCAGGCGCGGATGGTGGCGGCGCTTTCCTGCTCGTCGGCGCGATCGGCGCTGAACAGCGCGCGCATCTCCTTGAGCGCGTGCGCGGGCACGACAAAGCGGCGCGACTGCGCCAGCGATGCCATCATGCCCCGCACCGCCGCGGCGTCGCGGCGGCTGGTCTCGAACAGCAGCCGTTCGAAATTGGACGAGATCTGGATGTCCATCGACGGCGAGGTGGTCGCCATCACGTCGCGGAGCTCGTAAGTACCGGTCGCGAAGGTACGGGCGAGGATGTCGTTGACATTGGTCGCCACCACCAGCCGATCGATCGGCAAACCCATACGGGAGGCGACATAGCCGGCAAAGACGTCGCCGAAATTCCCCGTCGGCACGGTGAAGGCGACCTTGCGATGCGGCGCGCCGAGCGCGACCGCCGCAGTGAAAAAGTAGACCGTCTGCGCCACGATGCGCGCCCAGTTGATGGAATTGACGGCGGACAGCCGCACGCGGTCGCGGAAGGCATGATGATTGAACATCGCCTTCACCAAGGCGTGACAGTCGTCGAAAGTGCCTTCGATCGCGAGCGCGTGCACGTTTGAATCGGGCACCGTGGTCATCATTCGCCGCTGCACCTCGGAGATGCGGCCATACGGGAACAGCACCACCACATCCACCTGCGAGCGGCCGCGGAAGGCTTCGACGGCGGCGCCGCCGGTGTCGCCCGAGGTCGCCACCACGATGGTGGTGCGCTCGCCGCGGGCTTGCAGCACGTGATCCATCAGCCGCGCCACCAGCTGCATCGCCAGGTCCTTGAAGGCGAGCGTCGGCCCGTGGAACAGTTCCAACACGAAAAGACTGGCGCCGAGTTGCACCAGCGGCGCGGTGGCCGGATGGCGGAAGCTGCCGTAGGCCTCCTGCGCCATGCGCGCGAGATCGGCTTGGCCGATGCTGTCGCCGACAAAGGGCGCGATCACCTCGACCGCGACCTCGGCATAAGGCCGCCCGGCAAAGCCGGCGATCGCCGTGGACTCAAGCGCCGGCCAGGATTCCGGCACGTAAAGGCCGCCGTCGCGGGCCAGGCCGGCGAGCATGACCTCGACAAAATCGAGCGCCGGGGCTTCGCCCCGCGTTGAGACATAACGCATTGAGTAACTTAGGTTTTATGGTTGCGGCACGGCCGTAATTTCGAGCGCACAGTAGCCTTGCGCAGCCGCTTTCACAAGAAAACGCTCAAGTTCGCCGCCGCAGCCGGCCGGCGAGCCAAACCACATAGACGCCGGCCAGCGCCAGCGCGAGGCCGAACCAGGTGATGGCGTATTGCAGGTGATTGTCGGGCAGCCGCACCGCGAGCTTGCCCGCAAGCGGCACGCCGCCGGCGGCAACCGGCGATTCCTGGTCGATATAGAACGGGGCTGCGCTCGCCCATTTCTTGGCGGCGGCGATCGCCTTGGGGTCGCGCAAATACCAGACGTTGCTGTTCGGATCGTCGGCGGGCGTGAACAGCCCGCGCGCCTCCGGCCAGCGCATGACGCCGACGATCTCGATAATGCCGTGCGCGTTTCCGTCCGCACGGGCGGCGGGATCCTTGCGCTCGAGCGGCACGAAGCCGCGGTTGATCAGCACAATGCTGCCGCCGGCGAGCTGCGCCGGTGCGAACACCCAGTAGCCGGGACCTTTGACGTCGGGACGGAACGGCGAGCCGGCGGTGTAGACCAGCGCTTCCTGGCCATCGAGGAATTCGGCCGGAAAGGTCACGCGGGTATATTCATTGCCTTCCGGCAGCAAGCGCGGCCAGCTGGCGCGCGGCGGCAGACTTTCCGGCGCGCGCGCAATGCGCGTCGTCACCGTCTCGATCAGATTTTCCTTCCAGGTCTTGCGGTCGAGCTGCCAGATGCCGAGCCCGATCAGGATGGCGACGCCGACAATGGCGAACACCGTCGGCTCGATGACGCCACGCCGTCGCTTTGCATGCAGATCGATCAAACGTCGCTCCGGCGCTCGAACCGGCCTTCCGCCGCCTTGTGATGGTATTGCAGCGCGATCAGCAGGCCCTTGATCGGCCGCAGCGGCCCCAGCGTCGCGATCAGAATCAACGGCAACCACAACACCGCGTGCAGCCAGTACGGCGGCTGATAGGCGACCTCGGTCATCAGCGCGGCGAATACTACCACGGCTCCGGCGAACAGAATGACGAACACCGCCGGTCCGTCGCCGGCATCGGCGAAGTCATAGGCGAGGCCACAACGCTCGCAAGCCGGACGCAACGTCAGAAAGCCCTGGAACAGGCGGCCTTCGCCGCAGCTTGGGCAGCGGCCGCGCAGTCCCGTGCTGATCGGCAGCGCGGTCGGCGGTGGTCTATCAGCCATGGTCAAACCTCAAAACAAAAGGGCGGCGTCGCCGCCGCCCTTTCGGTGACAATATCGTTGGCGGTCAGTGCCCGTGAGCGGCGCTGGCGCCTGAGCCCCACACATATATGCAGGCGAACAGGAACAGCCACACCACGTCGACGAAATGCCAGTACCAGGCGGCGAACTCGAAGCCGAGATGCTGGGTCGGCGTGAAGTGGCCGTTGAGCGCACGCAGCAGGCAGACGATCAGGAAGATCGAGCCGATGATCACATGCGCGCCGTGAAAGCCGGTCGCCATGAAGAAGGTGGCGCCGTAGATGTTGCCGCTGAAGGCAAAGGCGGCGTGCGAATATTCGTAAGCCTGCACGCAGGTGAAGGTTACGCCCAGCAGGATGGTGAGCGCCAAGCCCCATTTCAGCCCCTGCCGGTCGTTGTCCAACAGCGCATGATGCGCCCAGGTCACCGTGGTGCCCGAGGTGAGCAGGATCAGCGTGTTGAGCAGCGGCAAATGCCAGGGATCGAAGGTCTCGATGCCCGGCGGCGGCCAGACGCCGTGGGTGAAGGCCAGGCGCCCGACTTCATGCGCTTCGCCGGGAAACAGCGCGGTGTTGAAATAGGCCCAGAACCAGGCGACGAAGAACATCACCTCGGAGGCGATGAACAGGATCATGCCGTAGCGGTGCGAAATCTGCACCACGCGGGTGTGGTAGCCCTCGTACTGGGCTTCGCGGATCACGTCGCGCCACCAGGCGATGAAGGTATAAAGCACGCCGAGCGCGCCGACGCCGAACACCAGCGGCGCTGCGGAAAACGAATGATGCATCCAACTGATGGCGCCGACCGCCAGGATGAAGACGGAGGTGGCGCCGACCGCCGGCCACGGGCTCGGATCGACCAGGTGGTAGTCGTGGTGCTTGGTATGAGCCTCGGCCATCGTCGTCTCCGTTCAACTCTCGTTTTGTTTGCGCATGATCTGATCCGAAAACCGGTCCCCACTTTTCGGGATCATGCGCTGTTAAAGCTTGCTCGAATTCGTGTCCGGCGCCTCAGCCAGTGGCGGCGCCGGCTCGCGCTGCCGATAGAACGTGTAAGACAGCGTGATGGTGTTGAGATCGTTCTGGTCGCGATCCTGGGCGATCGCGGGATCGACATAGAACACCACCGTCAGCTCGCGCGTCTCGCCCGCCTTCAAGCGCTGCTCGGTGAAGCAGAAGCAGTTGATCTTGTTGAAATAGGATCCGACCTGCGGCGGCGAGACATTGTAGGACGCCTGCGCGCTGATCGCGCGCGCAGCCTGATTGACGATCTTGTAGTGGACGGTCGCCACCTCGCCGATGCGGACATTGATCTCGTTCTGCTCCGGCTCGAATTTCCACGGCAGGCCGGGCGTGACGTTGGAATCGAAACGGATGGTGAGCGTGCGGCCGAGCACATGGTCGGGCGCTTGGCTTGAAACCTGGGTGGTGCCGCCGAAACCGGTGGTCTTGCAGAACCAGCTGTAGAGCGGCACCGACGCGTAGGCCGCGCCCACCATCAGCGCCACGAACGCGCCGCAGGCGGCGGCGACCAGAACGTCGCGCCGAAGCCTCCTCTTGTCATCGCGGGGAGCGGAAGCGGTCATCGGCAAAGCGACTCTTTTTGTTTGCGCATGATCTTATCCGAAAACCGGATTCCACTTTTCGGGATCATGCGCATCACATCGGGCGGATCAGGACCATCGGGCCCTTCACCAGGGTCATCACATAGAACAGCACGACCAGCGCGGCGAGCGCGAGCGCGATGGCGATCGAGCGCGAACGCCGGGCGCGCTTCTGCGCCTCGGTGAGCACGATGCCGTCGTCCTTGGCTGGCTCATTCATTGCGATACCGACTTTCATGCCGCCAATCGCGCAATCAGCCCGCCCCATCCGCGCTCGACCAGGAGCATTGCGAACAGGAGGAACAGGTACAGAATCGAGAACGCGAACAGATGCCGGCTGGCGCGTTCGACCGGACGGCGCTCGCGCAGAACCTGCCAAGCCAGCGCCAGCATGATGGCGCCGGTGACGATGGCGGTGACCCCGTAAAGCGCGCCGGCAAACCCAAGCGGCCACGGCGCGATGCCGAGCGGCACCAGGATGAGCGTGTAGAGCAGGATCTGGCGCCGCGTGCTGGCGTCGCCGGCGACCACCGGCATCATCGGAATGCCGGCGCGGGCATAGTCCTCGGTGCGGTAGAGCGCCAGCGCCCAGAAGTGCGGCGGCGTCCACAACAAGATGATCATGAACAGCAGCACCGGTTCGAGCGACAGCGAGCCGGTCACCGCCGCCCAGCCGATCATCGGTGGGAAGGCGCCGGCGGCGCCGCCGATCACGATGTTCTGCGGCGTCGAGCGCTTGAGCCACATCGTGTAGATCACGACGTAGAAGAAGATGGTGAAGGCGAGCAGCGCGGCGGCCAGCACGTTCACCAGCAGGCCGAGCACCACCACCGCGAAAGCGGCGAGCGTGAGCCCGAAGGCCAACGCCTCGCCCGGCTGCACGCGGCCCATCGGCACCGGACGGCGCGCGGTGCGCGTCATCACCGCATCGATGTCGGCGTCGTACCACATGTTGAGCGCGCCGGCGGCGCCGGCGCCGACCGCGATGCAGAGCAGCGCGGTGAAGGCGGTGAGCGGATGCAGCGAGCCGGGCGCGACCGCTAAGCCCACCAGCGCGGTGAATACCACCAGCGACATCACCCGCGGCTTCATCAGCGCGATGTAGTCGCCGACGCTGGCGAGGCTCGGCTCGGCAATACTTGACGCGACAAGACTTGGCTCGACAAGTCCAAGCCCGGCCCCGGCCGCGATCGGACTGCGGAAATCTGCGCCTTCGCTGATGAGCGACATGGGTTACGTACGCCTAAGCCCTATTTGATCCGCGGCAGCGTCTCGAACTGATGGAACGGCGGCGGCGACGACAGCGTCCATTCCAGCGTGGTCGCGCCCACGCCCCACGGATTGTTGCCGGCCACGCGCTTCTTCGCGAACGCCTCGATCACGCCGATGAAGAAGATGACCGCGCCCGCGCCCGCGATATACGCGCCGTAGGACGAGACCATGTTCCAGCCGTGGAACGCGTCCGGGTAGTCGATGTAGCGGCGCGGCATGCCGGCGAGGCCGAGGAAGTGCTGCGGGAAGAACGCCAGGTTCACGCCGATGAAGGTGACCCAGAAGTGCAGCTTGCCGATGGTCTCGTTGTACATGTAGCCGCTGATCTTCGGGAACCAGTAGTACCAGCCGCCAAAGATCGCGAACACGGCGCCGAGCGAGAGCACGTAGTGGAAGTGCGCCACCACGTAATAAGTGTCCTGCAGCACGCGGTCGACGCCGGCATTGGCCAGCACCACGCCGGTGACGCCGCCGATCGTGAACAGGAAGATGAAGCCCAGCGCCCACAGCATCGGGGTGCGGAACTCGATCGAGCCGCCCCACATGGTGGCGATCCAGGAAAAGATTTTCACGCCGGTCGGCACCGCGATCACCATGGTGGCCGCGATGAAATAGGCCTGCGCGCCGGTCGAGAGACCGACCGTGTACATGTGATGCGCCCACACCACGAAGCCGATGGCGCCGATCGAGACCATCGCATAGGCCATGCCGAGATAGCCGAACACCGGCTTGCGGCTGAAGGTTGCGACGATCTGG
>Ga0097691_1002435_pt1 | contig 12424 bp, 12 predicted proteins | sample NGESurdeep072012_8_FD_72858 | JGI IMG/M metagenome (GOLD analysis project Ga0097691, IMG submission 72858) | Arctic peat soil microbial communities from Barrow, Alaska - NGEE Surface sample 210-1 deep-072012 | ecosystem: Environmental > Terrestrial > Soil > Wetlands > Peat ...
GGATGCGGCGTCTTCCGGATCGCGCCGCCGGCGCGGCCACGAGCGGCGGAGCGGAAACCGGCGCGGAAGAGGCGAGCGCGGACGGCGCGAATGGCCCGCTGGACGTTGACGAGGCGGCGTCGAGCAGCGCGAGATCGTCCAGCGGATTCAGCGTCTGCGTGTCGCGGCGCAGCGAGAGCTCCGGCAGATCGATCGACGCGCTCAGCGAGAAATCGTATCCACAGTTGCGGCACCGGTCGACCTGCTCGAAGCCGAGGTAGCCGCACTTGGGACACTTCATGGAAGGCGGCCGGCGGACTTGTCGCGCGCCTCGGCATCAGGCATGGCGACCGAGCTCAGCGCCAGCAACTGGCGCTGGATGTCGGCCCGCAGCCGGTCCGAAGCCGCTCTGGCCGGATCGGTCGGGTGAATCGTATCGAGGAGCGCGAGCGCGTCGCTCAAGCGCCCGCCGAGTGCCAGCGTATTGGCGCGAGCGAGCGTCGTTTCCCCGCGGCGCGGCAGCGGCAGGGTGATGTCCCGCGAGACCGGCGCCGCCGCGGCCGCCGACGGCGCGCTCGGCAGCGACAGCCACGATCGCCAGTCCACCCGATTCCACGAGGCGGCGCCCACGGCGCCGGCCGCGAGGATCACGACGACGGCCGACGACACCAGCCAGGGCGCCGGCCGCGACATCGCCTGGACCGCGCGCGGCGCGGCCGCGCGGCGGCCGCCGCGCGTCAATCGCGCGGGACTCTGAGCTGGGCTCGTCTCCAGCCGATCGAGCCGATCGAGCACGGCGAGCGCCTCGTCGGCGGGCGCCCCGCCGTCGATCGCGGCTTGCAGCAGACGACGCGCCTCGAGGCTCTCTCCCCGCTGGAACGCGGCGACGCCGTTCTGCAGCAGCTCCTCCGACTCGCGCTGCCGCTCGGCCAGCGCGCTGCGCGCCCGCTCGATGTAGGCGCGCGCCCGCGCGTGGCTGCGGTCGAGAAAGAGCGCCCGCGTCCACACGTTGATGGCGTGCTCGTATTGCGCGGCGAAATAGTGATCGAGGCCGACCAGCAGGAGCTGTTCGATCTTCGCGTCGCGATCCGCGTCCGACGCGGCATCGAGCGCGCGCGAGCTGTCGGTGCGAAGCGGATCACTCATAGAATGAGGTGAAAGTCCGACAGATTATAGCTTAGAATTCAGTGATTTCGATGTTGATCGAGTGTATCCCGAACGTCAGCGAGGGCCGGCGGCCCGAGATCGTCGCGGCCATGGCCGACGCGATCCGGCGGGTGGCGGGCGTCCGCCTCCTCGACTTCTCCTCCGACGCCTCGCACAATCGCTCGGTGTTCACGCTCGCCGGCGATCCCGTTGGCGTCGAGCAGGCGGTGCTCGCGCTCGTCGAGCGCGCGGTCGCCGATCTCGATCTGCGCACGCACCACGGCGAGCATCCGCGGATGGGCGCCGTGGACGTCGTCCCCTTTGTTCCGATCGAAGGCGCGACCATGGCCGACTGCGTGGCGCTGGCGAAGAAGACCGGCGCGGCGATTGCCGACCGGTTTCACGTGCCGGTGTACCTGTACGAGGAGGCGTCGGCGAATCCGGCGCGCAAGAATCTCGAGGACATCCGCCGCGGCGAGTTCGAAGGGCTCGCCGCCAAAATGGCGACCGCGGGCTGGGCGCCCGACTACGGGCCGGCGGCGCCGCACCCCACCGCCGGCGCGATGGTGGTCGGCGCGCGCATGGCGCTCATCGCCTACAACATCAACCTCGCCACCAACCGGCTCGACGTTGCGAAGAAGATCGCCGCCGCCATCCGCCACAGCAGCGGCGGCTTCCGCTACGTCAAGGCGGCCGGATTCATGCTCGCGGACCGCGGCATCGTGCAAGTGTCGATGAACCTGACCAACTACGAGAAGACGCCGATCGCCCGCGTGTTCGAAACGGTCAAGCGCGAGGCGGCGCGGCACGGCGTGGCGATTCTGGAGAGTGAAATCGTGGGCCTCGTCCCGTCGGCGGCGCTGACCGCCGCGGCCGAGTTCTATCTGCAGATTGACGGGTTCAAGGCGGACCAGGTTCTGGAAAACAAGCTCAGACAGCCGTAGGGGCGGAGCGCGCTCCGCACCGGGCCGGGCACGCTCGGCCTCTACACGGCCTCGCTCTCATCCTCCAGCCTTCGCGATGGCGCGATGCCGAACGCCTTCATCTTCCGATACAAGTTGCTTCGCTCCACGCCGAGGGCTTCCGCGGTGCGCGACATGTTGCCTTGCTGTTCGGCCAGCGTGCGCAGAATCAGGTCGCGCTCGAAGCGATCGCGCGCTTCGTGCAGCGTCAGATGCTCGGCGGTGACGGCGGCGAACTCGGGGCGCGACATCGCGGCGTGATCGAGGAAGCTCAGATCGGCGGGCGAAATCGAGTCGCCCGGCACCATGATCATCAGCCGCTCGATGACGTTGCGCAGTTCGCGCACGTTGCCGGGCCAGCCGTAGTGCCGCAGTACCGAGATCGCGCCGGCGTCGAAGCTCTTGACGCGACGGCCGTACTCGCGCGCGAACTCCGCCATGAAATGATCCGCGAGCAGCGAGATGTCTTCCTGCCGATCGCGCAGCGGCGGCACGAAAATCGGAATGACGCTCAATCGGAAGTAGAGATCCTCGCGGAACCGGCCGGCCCGAATCTCGCTCTGCAGATCCTTGTTCGTCGCGGCGAGCACGCGCGCATCGACCTTGATCCGTGCCGACCCACCGACCGCCTCCATCGTCTGCTCCTGGAGCACGCGCAGCACCTTGGCCTGCGTCTTCAGGCTCATGTCACCGATCTCGTCGAGGAAGAGCGTGCCGCCGTCGGCGACCTCGAACTTGCCGCGCCGGTCCGCCACGGCGCCCGTGAAGGCGCCGCGCACGTGGCCGAAGAGCTCGCTTTCGATCAGCTCCTCGGGAATCGCCGCGCAGTTGACCTCGACAAACGCCGCCGTGCGCCGCCGGCTCAGCGCGTGCACCGTCCGCGCGACGAGCTCCTTGCCCGTGCCGTTCTCGCCGTAAATGAGCACGCGCCCGTTGGTCGGCGCCGCCATCGCCACCTGCTCGCGCAGCTGACGCATCGCGTAGCTCTCGCCGATCATCGTCTGGTGGCGGTCGACGCGGGCGCGCAGCGCGCGGTTCTCGGCTTCGAGCCGCCGCTGCCGCAGCGCGTTTCTGACGACGAGAAGGGTCTTTTCGAGCGACAGCGGCTTCTCGACAAAATCGAAGGCGCCCATCTTGATCGCGCGAACCGCCGATTCGATGTTGCCGTGGCCGGAGATGAGGACGACCTGCGCATCCACTTGCCGCTCGCGCAGACGCGCCAGCGTCGCCAGCCCGTCCATGCCCGGCAGCCAGACGTCGAGCACGATCAGATCGACGGGGCCGCGCGTGACGCGCTCGAGGCACTCTTCCCCGCTCGAGACCGCTTCGACCGTGTACTCCTCGTCGCGCAGCACGCCGCTCAACGCCGTCCGCACGCCGGGCTCGTCGTCGACGATGAGAATGGTGGGCTTCACGATGATGTTCTCCGTGCTGGGTGCTACGGATCCGCTAACACGGGAGCTCGATGGTAAACCGCGTGCCGTGCGGCACGTTGTCGCCGACCTCGATGCTGCCGCCATGCTCGGCGATGATGCGCCGCACGATCGCCAGCCCGAGGCCGCTGCCGCGGCGCTTGGTCGAGTAGTACGGCAGAAACAGCTTCTCGCGCTCGCCGGCCGGAATCCCGGGGCCGTCGTCGGCGACCATCACGCGGACGACGCCGTTGGCCGCGTCGAGCTCGGTCTCGATGACGATGCGTCCCTTGCGCTCCATCGCTTCGACGGCGTTGTCCACGAGATTGATGATGACGCGCCGGATTTGCTCCGCGTCGAGGCGCACGAGCGGCACGCCCGCGGCGGACTGCTGCTCGAACACCACGTCGGTGAAGATGCCATTGTAAAGCGCCAGCGTGTCGGTGATGAGGTGGCCGAGGTCCGTCGGCACCGTCCGCGGCGCCGGCATGCGCGCGAACTGGGAGAATTCGTCGACCAGGCCCTTCAGCGATTCGACTTCACCGATGATTGTCGCCGTGCACTCTTCCACGAGCGCCTGGGCGGCGGGCGGCGCGCCCGCGAAGTGACGCCGCAGCCGTTCGGCGCACAACTGAATCGGCGTCAGCGGATTCTTGATCTCGTGCGCGAGGCGGCGCGCCACCTCGCGCCACGCCGCCACTTTCTGCGCCCGGATGAGCGGCGTCACATCGTCGAGGACCAGGACGACGCCTTCCGGCGCGCCGCTTTCGCCGAGGAGCGCCGTCGCGACGACGGCGAGGTGGAGCTCCTGCCCTTCGCGCGGGATCGAAATCTCCTGGGCCGGCTCGGTTTTCGCGTGGCCGGCGCCGGCGACGAGCGCCGCCAGCGGCTGCAGATCCGTCCGATCGAATGCCGCCTGGGCCGGTTGGCCGACGATCATGCGGCTGAGGCTGAGCAGCCGCGCCGCCGCGCTGTTGATCGTGGTGATCGCGCCCGCGGCGTCGACCGACACGACCCCGGTGGTGATCCGTTCGAGAATCGTCTCGATGTAGCGCCGCCGGCCTTCGACCTCGACGTGCTTGCGCTCGAGCTCGATCGTCGATCGCTCGACGCGGCGCCGGCTCGTCGCCAGCTCGCCGGCCATGGTGTTGAAGGCCTCGACGAGCGCGCCGAACTCGTCGTTGCTCTGCGGCTCGACCCGCTGATCGAGGCGCCCGGCGCCGATCTCGCGCGCCGCCGCCGACAGCATCTGCACCGGCCGGGTGATGCGTTTGGCGAGATACGACCCCATCCAGGTCGCGCCGAACAGAATCAACAGCGTCACCATCAGGAAGAACGACAGGTAGACGCCGGTCAGCGGCCGCTTCAGCACTTTCAGCTGGCTGTAGTTCTCGAAGGCTTGCGACATGCGCCGCGATCGCGCCGCCATATCGCCCTTGAGATAGTCGGTGGCGACGACGACGCCGGCGGGCTTGCCGTCGAGCGCGCGGATGACGGCGGCGGCGTGCAGCAAATCGCCCGCCGTTCCGAGCGCTTCGATGGAGTGCAGATCCGGCGAACCGGCGAGCGCCTGCGCGGCGAGCCGATCGGCCGCCGCGCGCGTGTACTCCGGCGGGAGCGACGGGGCGGCGACGCCGACCACCGGCTCGAGATGCAGCGAGCCGCTCGCCTGGCCGACGCGGTACACCTCAATCATCTGCACGCGCTGCAGCGTCACCTCAGGCGCCAGCAGATCGCGGATCGTCCGCACATCGCCCGCGGCGAGATCCACCCGGGCCAGCTCGCGCGCGATCCGAACCGCGTTGTCGCGCACCTGGACCTGGCGCTCGTGGTAGTAGTCGCCCGCTATCTGATTGGCGGACGCGAGGATCTCGTCCATCGGCGCGTTGAACCAGCGGTCGACGCTCGCGTGAATCAGTTCGCTTCCCACGATCAGCACGAGCACGGCCGGCACGAGCGTCATGGCGAGGAGCAGCGCCACGAGCTTGGAACGGAAACGCGCGAACGGCAGGCCGCGCCGCCGCTCCACCACCAGCTTGACGATGTTGCGGGCGAGCAGCCAGACGAAGACGACCAGGATCGTGAAGTCGGCGGCCGACAGCGCGTAGAGCACGAACTCGGTGAGAAAGTCCGGCGAGAGGCGCGGCGTGCGATTGGCGACCGCCAGCATCACCACCAGCACGCCGACGAGCAGCGCGATCCCCGCGAGAATCAGCCGCGGATTGTCGCGGAACGGACGCCGGGGCGCCGGCGTGGGCGGGCGCGCTGGCCCGCCCGGACGTCTGGGCGTGATCGACGTGACCGTTGCTGGCATGTCACCCCACGGGTCACGGAATGAACGGGCTTCGTGGTTGCATTTCCACTCGCGTCATTCTTTGACGTTGAGCAGATCCTTCAACTCGCTCATGAACTCCCCCAGATCGCGGAAGTGGCGGTAGACCGACGCGAAGCGGACGTAGGCGACCTTGTCGAGCTTCTTCAGCTCTTCCATCACGAAGGCGCCGATGTCGGCCGTCGCAATCTCTTTTTCCGGCCGTTCCTGCAGGGTCGCCTCGACGCGGTCGGCCACCGCCTCGAGCGCCGCCACGCTCACCGGCCGCTTCTCGCACGCTTTCAGCAGCCCGGCAATCAGCTTCTGGCGCTCGAATCGTTCGCGGGTGCCGTCCTTCTTCACCACCATGTACGGAATCTCGTCGATCCGTTCATAGCTCGTGAACCGCTTGCCGCAATCGAGGCACTCGCGGCGCCGACGGATCACTTCGCCTTCTTTGCTCTCGCGCGAATCGACGACTTTGTCGCCCAGATGGGCGCAGTAGGGGCACTTCATATGGTCACGCCGGATGGGCCTCGGTGGCGGCCGCGTCGGCCAGCTGCCGCATCCCCGACAGATTCAGCCCCGCGTGCGCCGCAAACAGCAGGCCCAGGAGCAGCGCGGGAAGAATCGAAAAGGCATGGAGGACGAGCGCGGCGGCGACCGCCGATTCGTTCGGTATGCCGTAAAACGTCGTCGTTCCCCACCGGAAGGCTTCGTGAAAGCCGCCGATGGCCCCAGGCGTCGGCACCGCGACGCCGAGCACGAGCAGCGCCATCAACAGAAACGACCCGGTATAGGGAATGCCAAAATCAAACGCCGCGGCGACCGCCCAGATGCCGGTCGCGATGCACAGCCAGAGCGGAAACGACCACGCGAGCGCCACGAGCAACCGGCCGGGGCGTCGGACCGCGCCAAGACCGGCCGCGAATTTCTCGGCGATGCGCGCCAGCAGCCCCGCGAGCGCCGAGGGGAGCACGCGCTCGAGCCGCGTCATGGCGCGCCCGAGGCGCGCCGGGTCGCCCGCGAGCAGGAACAGCACGACGAGCACCGAGAGCGCCACGGCGCCCGCCGTCGCGCCGCTCCACTTCACCCAGCGGAACGCCGACGGATTGGCTGCCGCCAGATCGCGGCCGAAGACCAACACAAACGACGCGAGCAGCGCCAGCACGGTAATGGTGTCCAACAGGCGCTCGAGAATGATCGTGGCGAAGGCGCCGGTGGCGCTCAAGCGCTCGTGCCGGGACAGAAAATATGGGCGAATGACCTCGCCGGCACGCGCCGGCAGCACGGCGCTGGCCGCAAAGCCCACCGCCGTCGCGCGGAACGCGTTGCCGAACGTCGCGCCCCCCAACGGCTCGAGCAGGTATTGCCAGCGCAGCGATCGAATCACCAGGTTGACGACCATCGATCCCAGCGACACGGCAAGCCAGCCCGGGCGCGCGCGCGCGATGTCCCCCGCGACGCGATGGAGATCGACGTGGCGGAGAAACAACGCCAGCAACCCGACCGCCAGGGCCAGCACGACGATTGTCCGAACATGTGATCGCATGGATGCGGAAGGCGCTCTCTACTATAACCGCTCTACGGTGTATCTTTTGAGGCAACGCTATATGTTGTTGTTGTCAACACGGCGGCGCTCCTTGTAAGATGCACTTCTTTTCCGCCGAGAATTCTGTTGCCCCTCCCCACGCCCATTCTCGAATCCCCGCTCGTCGGACGCCGGCCCGATCGACACGGCAAGGTCCGCGACATCTACGAGTTCGACGATCGCCTGCTCATCGTCGCCACCGATCGCATCTCCGCCTTTGATTACGTGCTCGGATCGGGCATCCCCGACAAAGGCAAGGTGCTCACCCTGATTTCGGTCTTCTGGTTCGGACGCACGACCGCGATTGTCGACAACCACCTGCTCTCGATCGACCCGGCGGCATTTCCCGCCGAAGCGCGCGGCCAGGCGCTGTTGGCCGGCCGATCGATGCTCGTGAAGAAGACCGAGCCGTTGCCGATTGAATGCGTGGCGCGCGGCTACCTGTCCGGATCCGGCTGGAAAGACTACGTCGCCACCGGCGAGGTGTGCGGCATCGCGCTGCCGAAAGGGCTGCGGGAATCGGATCGTCTTCCCCACCCGATCTTCACGCCGGCCACCAAGGAGCAGAGCGGGCACGACATCAACATCAGCGAAGCGCGGGCCGTGGAGATGGTCGGCCGGCCGCTCTTCGATCGCGTCCGCGACCTGACGCTCCGGCTGTACGCCGAAGGCGCGGCCCACGCCGAATCGCGCGGCATCATCGTCGCCGACACGAAATTCGAATTCGGGTTGCTGCCCGGCAGCGCGAAGGCGCCCCAAGAGCGCGTGATCCTGATCGACGAGGCGCTGACGCCCGACTCGTCCCGCTTCTGGCCCGTCGACGGCTACAAGCCGGGCGGCGCGCAGCCCAGCTTCGACAAGCAGTTCGTGCGCGACTACCTCGAGCGGATCCGCTGGAACAAACAGCCCCCCGTCCCGTCGCTGCCGGCGGACGTCGTCGAAAAGACGCGCGAGAAGTACGTCGAAGCGTATCGCCGCCTCACCGGCCGGGAGCTCGCATGATGAGCGACATCCGTGATGAGCGCCTGCGGCCCGAGCGAACGCGCGAGCGAGAGCGGGCGGGGGTGGGGCCCCGCGAGCCGTGATTAGCGACCGGCTTGAAAAGCTTGTCGAAGAAATGGTCGACAAGGGCGTGCGGTTCGAGGACGCGGTGCGCGAATTCGAGAAGCGCTTCATCGCGCGGGTGCTCGTCAGGTACGAAGGCAGCCTCACCAAGACGGCCGATTCGCTCGGCATGCACCGCAACACCCTCACCCGCAAGATGGGCGAGTATCGGATCAAGCGCCGGGCCGGCTAGCTCGAGCGGTCTGGCACTCTCCCCTTGACTCTGCCAACCACTCACATATAATTAGCAGTCGCGCCTGGCGAGTGCTAACCGCCAGAGGCGGCCCCTTTTCATCAAGTTATCCAGAAGGTCCAACCCTTTCGACAGACGGAGTACAACGCATGAACGTCAGACCGCTGCACGACCGCATCATTGTCCAGCGCCTCGATGAAGGCGAACAGAAAGTCGGCGGAATCATCATCCCGGACACCGCCAAAGAGAAGCCGCAGCAAGGCAAAGTCATCGCCGTCGGCGCCGGCAAGGCCAAAGACGACGGCAAGCGCATCGCCCTCGACGTGAAGGCGGGCGACACCATCCTGTTCGGCAAATACTCCGGCCAGGAAATCAAGCTCGATGGGACGGACTATCTCATCATGCGCGAAGACGAAGTGCTCGGCGTCATCGAAGGCGCCCACGACAAGAAAAAGAAGTAGGAGACAGCATCAATGGCAAAACAGATTGTTTACGGCGAGCAGTCGCGGCAGGCCATCCTGCGCGGCGTCAACCAGCTGGCCGACGCGGTGAAGGTGACGCTCGGCCCCAAGGGCCGCAACGTCGTCCTCGACAAGAAATTCGGATCGCCGACCATCACCAAGGACGGCGTCACCGTCGCCAAGGAAATCGACCTCAAGGATCCGCTCGAGAACATGGGCGCGCAGATGGTCCGTGAAGTCGCCAGCAAGACCTCCGACACGGCGGGCGACGGCACCACCACGGCCACCGTGCTGGCGCAGGCGATCTACCGCGAGGGCGCGAAGAACGTCGTCGCCGGCGCGAACCCGATGGACATCAAGCGCGGCATCGAGAAGGCGGTCGAAGCGCTGACCACCGAGCTGAAGCGGATGTCCAAGCCCGTGAGCGGCAACATGGTCGCCCAGGTGGGCACGATCTCGGCGAACAACGACGAGACGATCGGCAAGATCATCGCCGAAGCGATGGACAAGGTCGGCAAGGACGGCGTGATCACCGTTGAAGAAGCGCGGACGCTCGACACGTCGCTCGAAGTGGTCGAGGGCATGCAGTTCGACCGCGGCTACCTGTCTCCCTACTTCGTGACCGACCCCGAGCGCATGGAAGTCGTGCTCGAGAACCCGGTCATCCTGATCCACGAGAAGAAGATCAGCTCGATGAAGGACCTGCTGCCGGTGCTCGAGCAGGTGGCGCGCCTCGGCCGCCCGCTGCTCATCATCGCGGAAGACATCGAGGGTGAGGCGCTCGCGACGCTCGTCGTCAACAAGCTGCGCGGCACGCTGCAGGCCGCGGCAGTGAAGGCCCCCGGCTTCGGCGATCGACGCAAGGCCATGCTCGAGGACATCGCGACGATCACCAACGGCAAGGCGATCACCGAGGACCTCGGCCTCAAGCTCGAGAACATCAAGCTGGAAGACCTCGGCAAGGCGAAGAAGGTCACCATCGACAAGGACAACACGACGATCGTCGAGGGCGCCGGCGCGTCCACGGCCATCCAGGGACGCGTGAAGCAGATCCGCGCGCAGATCGACGACACGACCTCGGACTACGACCGCGAGAAGCTGCAGGAGCGGCTGGCGAAACTCGTCGGCGGCGTCGATGTCGACTGGGCCCTCGGGCACGCGGCCGTCAACGCCCGCTTCGGTGAAGGTGACCTGGCCTCGATCCTGGACCATCACGCCCGCAGCAGTACCGGCCCGACGCATCGGGCCGGTGAGGACCGGTCGCTGACCCAAGGCACCGCCGGCTGGGCCGCCCTCGGCGATCGCACCGTCACCGACGACAACACCGGCAATGACGCCAATGAGGTGATCGCGTGAGTACGACACGGGCCGCGACGACGGTGAATGTCCCTGTCGCTGTTGGGGTTCCGGCCGCACCGCCGTTGCCTGATGACCTCGAGGCGTTGCTGCGCCGGCTGCGGCTGCCGCACATCCGTCGCCACGCCCCGCAGGTGATCGCGACCGCCAAAGCGCAACGCTGGGAACCCGCCGAAGTCCTCCGCGCGCTGCTCGGCGAGGAAGCCGCCGGCCGGGAACGTTCCGCTCTCGCGACCCGCCGGGCCACCGCAGCGTTCCCGACCGGGAAAACGTTCGACGTGTGGAAGCCGGCAGCCAGCTCCATCCCACCGCCGACGCAGCAGGCGCTGCGGACCCTGGAATGGATTCACCGGCGGGAGAACCTGGTCGTCTGCGGACCGTCCGGGACCGGGAAAACGTTCCTGCTCGAAGCCCTCGGCCAGCAAGCCGTCGAAGCCGGGCTCAAAGTCGCCTGGTTCACCCTGGAAAACCTGGGAGTGCTACTACGCCGGCACCGGGCCGATGACACCGTCAGCAAAGCCATCGCCCGGGTACTGAGGGCCGAGCTCGTGGTCGTTGATGACATCGGGCTGCTGCCGGTTTCCCAGGACGCCGCCGAAGGTCTCTACCGGCTGGTCGACGCCGCCTACGAGAAACGTTCCGTCGCGATCAGCTCGAACCTGCATCCCGCTGCGTTCGACGAACTCATGCCCAAAACCCTCGCCACCGCCACCGTTGACCGGCTGCTCCACCACGCCCACGTCTGCCAAACCAGCGGCGACTCGGTACGGCTCTCCCAAGCACTCGCCGGACAAGGAGTCACACCACTGGCCTAACCACCCCGAGCCGGGTGGTGGCCGCAATGGGCAGATCCCATGGCCACCACCGGGCACATCTCATGACCAACACCGGGCAGGTTTCACGACCACCCCTGGGCAGATCTCAATGGCCCTTGACAGAACGAGGCTGCGAGTTCTCCCTCGGGTTCAGCATCGACGCGGCGGTGCAAACGGCGGTGCTGTCCGTGCCCGAGGCCGGTTGGACACCTGCCTACGACATCGATGGCCAGCCCCGCGACGGAGCGTGGATCGCCGAGATCACCGGCTGCGTGGACCTGTCCCGCTGGCCGGACCGATCCCGGTTGATCGTGCGCCGGGAACGTCCCCACCCCGGCGCCCAACTGCGGTTCACCGACGCCGACGGGCACCGGTTCACCGCGTTCTTGACCGACACCACCGGCGGGCAGCTCGCCGACCTGGAAGTCCGCCACCGTTCCCACGCCCGCGTCGAAGACCGGATCCGGACCGGGAAGGCCACCGGCTTACGCAACCTGCCGTGCAAAGGCTACGAACTGAACAAGGTCTGGCTGGAACTGTCACTGACCGCAGCCGACCTGCTCACCTGGGCCCAAACCCTGTGCTTCACCGGCGAAACCGCCCGCTGCGAACCCGCCGCGTTCCGCTACCGCGTCTGCCACGTCGCGGCCCGACTCGTGCGCACCGGCCGCCGCTGGCGACTACGCATCGACCAAGACTGGCCCTGGGCCACCCAACTGGCCAGCGCCTTCCACCGGCTACGCGCCGCACCCTGGCCAGGCTGAACCCCACACCATTTCCCTACCACCCAGAAATCCGGAAAGGCCGGGGACACCGGCAGCTCAGCCCTGCCCCAACCGCGACAGCACCCACCGCAAGATCAATTAGCCAGCCACCTTGATCAACTGGTCGTCGCATGAAGGATCGAGGCTAGACCCCACAGGGGTCGGCCGGGCACGATGGACCATGCGGTGGAAACCCGCACTGAACGCGTTCGCGATCACCTTCGCTGACCGATTCCCGGCCGCCGAAGACTACTGAGATGAACGCCGGAAACACCGTTTACGCGATAGACCCCAGCGGTCCACGCGCTTCCAGGGCCAGTCGGTGGCGAG
>Ga0097691_1002436_pt1 | contig 12419 bp, 9 predicted proteins | sample NGESurdeep072012_8_FD_72858 | JGI IMG/M metagenome (GOLD analysis project Ga0097691, IMG submission 72858) | Arctic peat soil microbial communities from Barrow, Alaska - NGEE Surface sample 210-1 deep-072012 | ecosystem: Environmental > Terrestrial > Soil > Wetlands > Peat ...
CGCCCGCCAGCAGACCGATGAGGACTTCGGCCACGATCCGGCCGCCGGCCGGCCCGAGCTGGCGGGAGCTGCCGAGCAGCTCGGCCTCCTTGAGCAGGTAGAACCACAGCGGCGCGTCGTGGGCGTACTCCGCGGCGATCTGGTCCAGGCCGAGGTCGGCCGCGGACAATGGCGTGATGCCCATCGCCCGGGCGACGTTTTGACCCGAGGGCAGCCCGAGGCGCAGCCCGCGCAGCAGGTTGCGGTGGGCCAGGTTCGCCGGGTTTTCCGCAACGGTAGGCGGCAACGACTGGAGCGGGTGCACCAGCTTGGTGTCGATCTTGTAACTGCGCTGGGCGGTGTCGCCGGGTTCGACGTCGAAGAAGAATTTCCACTGGAAGCCCCAGTTGTCCGGCAGCGGCCGGAACCCGTTCAGGTTGGCCAGTGGGTTGGGGTCGGCAGAGAAGATCGGCGTCCGGGCGTTGCCGGTATGGTCTTTGACGAAGTCGTTGAAGAAGTACGACGGTCGGATCATCGAGTGCCCGTAGCGGTAGGCGGCGGCGGAGAACTCGACGGGCAGGTACGGCTGCCGCCTGGGTTGGTAGAACAGCAGGCGCGGCCGGCAGATGCTCACCCGCTCGCCCCCAGCGCCGGCGACGACGTAGCTGCTGGCCGCCAGGATGTCGGCCACCACCCCGGTTGCCGCCCGGGCACCGTCACCGAGGTCGCCGTCGACGATCCGCGGCAGGAAGTCGTGCACCATCACCCACTGGTAGTGCCAGCGCACCCGTCGCTGTGTCTCCTTGAACAGGTCGTCGCCGATCAGTCCGGTCTCGCGGTTGGTGGTCTCTACCATCCGGTTGTGGAATCGCAGGAACGCCACCTGTAGCTGGGAGACGATGAGGTTCTCGTCGTTGCGGGGGTCACCGACAAGCGCCCGACCCTGGCTGTTGCGCGGCAGGTCGGGACCGGCGAAGGTGACATGAGCCGCATCGGCCGGGGTGGCGAGGTCGCGGCCGAGCAGGAACATCACGCCGCGCTGGTCGAAGCCGAGCTCAGGGTGCCGCAGCGGCCTGGGATCCTGCAGGTAGAGGTAGGGCTGGTCAGCGGGTCCGCGGCCGTAGAGCGAGTCCAGATCGAACCGCGGCGTACGGAAGTCGTGCAGGGCGTCCGGATCGTTCTGCCGCTGCAGGCTGGAGGTGGGGTCGAAGGTGATGTCGTGGTCGACGAACTGGCCGAGGTAGGTGTAGCCGGCGGGGATGTTGGGGTTCTCGTCGTCGTCATCGGGGGGCGGCTGCGGGACCGGTGCGGTGTCCTTGGGGTCGGCCGCAGCGATCATCGACGCCGCCAGCGCGGTCAGCGGGGCCGGTTCATGGTCGAAGACCGGGAGGTGCCGGAACATGCGGCCGAAGCGCCCCTGCTCGGTCGCCGACGCGGACGGGGCCCCGAGGCCTCGGAGCACGACGCCGTGATGGGTCGGTGCCACCGGCGCGGTCGCGGACTGGGCCGGGCTGGCCACCGGAATGCTGGTGCTGCCGGGCCGTTGGTCCGGCGGCCTCGTCTCGTGGCCAGCCTGTCCGTCCGTCATGGTGCCCCCTGTCGCCGCGTGCCCGGCTGCCGTGAGTAAAGTCCGCCGTGTCAGCTCCGGCGGCCTGGCGGATAGCGCAGCCTCGCGCATTCAGCGGACGAGGACAAGGTCCTGTCGCAAGATGGTGGTTCACGATCGGAGAACCTTCGGATCATGGATGGGTTGCTGCAGGGGATGCGGGTCGTCGAGGCGTCGGCGTTCGTGGCCGCGCCGCTGGGCGGCATGACGCTGGCCCAGCTCGGCGCGGACGTCATCCGGGTGGACCCGATCGGCGGCGGACTGGACGCGCGGCGCTGGCCGGTTACCGAGGACGGCGCGAGCTTGTTCTGGGCCGGTTTAAACAAGGCCAAGCGGTCGGTGGCGATCGACATCCGATCGCCCCGCGGTCGGGAGCTGTTCACCGCCCTGATCACCGCACCCGGCGAGGACGCCGGCCATTTCCTGACCAACTTCCCCGCCCGCGGCTGGCTGTCCTATGACACCTTGGCGTCCGTCCGCCCGGATCTCGTGATGGTTTCGATCGTGGGCAACCACGACGGTTCGTCCGCGGTCGACTACACCGTCAACCCCGCCACCGGCATGCCGGCCGCCACCGGCCCGCACAACACGTCGTACCCGGTCAACCATCTGCTGCCCGCCTGGGACGCGATCACCGGCACGCTGGCGTCGACCGCGCTGCTGGCAGCGGACCGGCACCGCTGGCGGACCGGAAAGGGCCAGCTGGCCCGGATCGCGCTCTCCGACGTCGCCTTTGCCATGATTGCTGCCTTGGGCAAGACCGCCGAGGTGGAGATCAACAACACCGAGCGGCCGAAGTACGGCAACTACCTGTACGGCGCGTTCGGTCGGGACTTCGCCACCCGCGACGGCCGCCGCATCATGATCGTGGCGCTGACGGGAGGCCAGTGGCACGCGCTGCGAGCGGCGACCGGCCTGGACGAGGGCTTCACGGCGGTCGAGCACCTGCTCGGCGTCGACCTGGAGCGCGAGGGGGACCGGTTCGTCGCCCGCGAGCAGATCGGTGCCCTGCTCAAGCCGTGGGTGATGATGCGGACGCTGGCCGAGGTGCGGGAGGCCTTCGACGCACACGAGGTGTGCTGGGGTCCGTACCAGACGTTTCGCGAACTGGTCGAGCAGGACCCGCGCTGCTCGCCGGCGAACCCGATGTGGGCCCACGTCGAGCAGCCCGGCATCGGCACCTACCGGATGCCAGCCTCCCCGGTCGACACCAACGCGGTACCGCGACTGCCACCCCGGCCGGCGCCCTTGCTCGGGGCCCACACGGAAGAGGTCCTGGCCGACGTACTCGGGCTGTCCGCCGGCGAGATCGGTCGGCTGTACGACGACCGCGTGGTCGCCGGCACGGTTGCCGGTCCTGCCAGCGGCGCGGAGGCAGCGGTCGCCGCGTCATAGCCGCTCGGCTCGTAGACTCTAGAAGTGATCACCGCCACCGACCTCGAGCTGCGCGCCGGCTCCCGGCTGTTGCTCAGCTCGGCATCGGTCCGGGTGGCGCCCGGGGACCGGATCGGCTTGGTCGGCCGCAACGGTGCCGGCAAGACGACGCTGACCCGCGTACTCGCCGGCGAGGCCGCTCCGGCCGCCGGCACCGTGACCCGCACCGGCAGCATCGGCTACCTGCCGCAGGACCCGCGCACCGGGGACCTGGACCTGCTGGCCCGGGACCGTGTGCTCTCCGCCCGGGGGCTGGACGAGGTGACCGCCCAGCTGCACGCCGCGGCCGGGGAGATGGCCAGCGTCGTCGCCGACACCCGGGATGCCGCAGTTCGCCGCTACGGAAGGCTGGAGGACCGCTTCCACGTCCTCGGCGGGTACGCCGCCGAAGCCGAGGCCGCATCCATCGCCTCCAGCCTCGGACTGCCGGACCGGGCGCTCACCCAGCCGCTGGGCACGCTCTCGGGCGGCCAGCGTCGGCGGGTGGAGCTGGCCCGGATCCTGTTCAGCGGCGCGGAGACGTTGCTGCTGGACGAGCCGACCAACCACCTCGACGCCGACTCCGTGGCCTGGTTGCGGGAGTTCCTGCGCAGCCACCGTGGCGGCCTGGTGGTGATCAGCCACGACGTCGACCTGCTCGAGCGCACCGTGAACCGGGTGCTGCACCTGGACGCCAACCGAGCCGAGCTCGACGGCTACAACGTGGGCTGGCGGGCGTACCTCACCCAGCGCGAGACCGACGAGCGCCGCCGGCGGCGGGAGCGCAGCAACGCCGAGCGGCAGGCCGCGGCCCTGCAGTCCCAAGCCGACCGGATGCGGGCGAAGGCGACGAAGGCCAAGGCGGCGCAGGGCATGGCGCGCCGGGCGGAGCGGCTATTGGCCGGGCTGGAGGAGGTCCGCCAGGTGGACAGGGTGGCCCGGCTGCGCTTCCCCGAGCCGGCGCCCTGCGGACGCACTCCGCTCACCGCGACCGGGCTGTCGAAGTCCTACGGCTCGCTGGAGGTGTTCACCGACGTCGACTTGGCCGTCGACCGGGGAGCTCGGGTGGTCATCCTCGGCTTGAACGGCGCGGGCAAGACCACCCTGCTACGACTCCTGGCGGGTATCGACTCGCCGGACACCGGCACGGTGACGCCCGGCCACGGCCTGCGGTTGGGTTACTACGCGCAGGAGCACGAGACCCTGGACACCTCGCGCAACGTGCTGGAGAACATGCGCGCCGCGGCGCCGGACACCCCTGACGGCGAGCTGCGGCGCAGCCTGGGCGCGTTTCTGTTCACCGGTGACATGGCCAGCCAGCCGGTCGGCACGCTGTCGGGCGGGGAGAAGACCCGGCTGGCGCTGGCCGGCCTGGTCTGCTCGGCGGCGAACGTCCTGCTGCTCGACGAGCCGACCAACAACCTCGACCCGATCAGCCGGGGTGAGGTGCTCAAAGCGTTGGCGGCGTACCGCGGGGCGGTCGTCCTGGTCACCCACGACGAGGGCGCCGTCGACTCGCTGGCGCCGGACAAGGTCATCTTGCTGCCGGACGGGATCGAGGACACCTGGAGCGAGGAGCTCGCCGACTTGGTGGCCTTGGCCTGACTCGGCGAGGTCGCCCCTGCGCCTGATCATGGCCGGTTAGGCTACCGGCCGCGTGCATCCGGTCACCAGGCGGTACGAACCACCGTCACTATGGTGATCGCCGCCAAGGCGCCGAGGATCACCAGCAGCACTGGCGTCGGGGCGGAGTCCGCGGCGGTCGGGTCGCCCGCCGCCGGCCGGCGCTCGGGCGCCACGCACGCGACCAGCAGCCAGGGATAGAACGGCAGCCAGGACCGCTCCACCTCGCCGCGCGAGAGCCGGAAGGCCAACGCAAACGCCACCGCCAGCCCGGCGCCGACCAGAAATGGCCACCCGGGCGTCCGCCGCATTTTGCGTCCCGCCGGCACGATCGACGGGCCGGCCGCGAGCAGCAGCACGAACACGTCCAAGACCGCCCAGATAAGCCAGGACCGGTGCGCCCCGACACCTTGGGCGATGTCCGCCTGCGCCGCGGTCAGGCCGTCCGGCCAGACGAAGCCGGCGGCGCGGACGACCGCCAGCGGCACCAGCGCGCCCACTCCGGTGGCCACGTTGAGCAGCGGCCGCCGACGCACGAAGTAGACCAGGATGAGACTGACGGCCAGCCATCCCGCCGAGTAGGAGAACAGGGACGCCGTCCCGAGCAGCACCCCACCGGTCGCAGCCCACCAGCCGGAGCGGCGTGGCTCGCTGGCCACCACCCCGCAGGTGAGCGCAGCAGCGGTCAGCGTCATCGTGACCGCGTCCATGCTCACGGCCACCCACACGGCGTACGGCGCCAGCGCCAACACCGGCACCAGCCGGCGGGCACTGGCCGCGCCGCACAGCGAGCGCACCGACACCGCCACCAACGGCACGGTCAGACAGCCGACCAAGGTGATCAGCACGCCCAGGGTGGCCGGCCGACTGACGCCGACCTGCCGCAGCGTCCACAGCAGCAGCACCGGCGCTGGTGGGTGTTGGCGGGTCTCCACCGAGTAGGCGCCGGCACGGGCGACGAAGTGCCGCAGGTAGCTGGCCGGGTCGTCGACCGTCGCGACGTCGCTGAGGTAGCCGGGCGCGGTGGCGACCGGACCGGCCAGCCCGGCACGACCGTCAACCAGGGCCAGCGCCAGCGACCAGACCGCGGCCGAGCAGTAGCTGGCCAGCAACAGCCAGCCGACGGGCAACCGCTCGGGCACCCCGCGCCGTACGGCGACGACGACCACCACCGCGACCGCCGCAGCCAGCCCGGTCGCCGGCCGCAGTCGCCACCGGTAGAAGCCGATGAACGGCACTCCTTGGCTATGCAGGGGCGCTCGTAGGCGGACGGCGAGGACCGTCAGGGCGGCGCCCGCAGCCACCAGGGCCAGCCACACCGCCGCATCCCGCGCCGTCGAAGCGCCGCCGAGAGTCGCCCGACGGGACCGCGACGCGCCTTCCCCCCGCGCGGGGGCCACCGTCGGCATCGGCCCACCGTATCGGCCGGCTCGCGCCCGACCCCGGATTTCGGCCGACCGCAGGGTGGCGACGGATCGCCCTTCGCCCGACCCGGCGCGCCTGGGGCGGGGCCGCGGTGGGCGGCCGTCGCCGGCCGCGACACCGGAAAGCGTTAGCCCGGATGGAGTAAGTGAGCGATCATGGGGTTTCCCGGAGTCCGGTTCGGGCAGTCTTCGGAGATCTACCCGCTGATGGAGGACAACGTGGCGGAACTGAAGAAGGGCAGCCGGGTGACCGGCTCTGAACGGGACAAGCTGGCTGCCGACCTACGCAAGAAGTACGACTCGGGGCAGAGCATCCGGCTCCTCGCTGAGGGGTCCGGCCGGTCCTACGGTTTCGTGCACCGGATCCTCTCGGAGTCCGGCACCTCCCTGCGCGGGCGCGGTGGGGCGACTCGCGGGAAGGCGAAGAAGTAGTCGCCGCGGACGGCCCGCCTGACGTCTCCCCGGACCGGCTCGCCGGCGTCGGGCTTCGGCTGGACGTGTCCGGGGCCGTGGCCACCGTCACCCTGGACCGGCCGCAGCGGCGCAACGCCCAGCACCCGGCGATGTGGGCGGCCCTGCGCGACATCGGCCGCAGCCTCGGTGGCCAGGTTCGGGTCGTGGTCGTCCAGGGTGCCGGCGCGGCGTTCTCGGCCGGCCTCGACCTGGCGATGTTCACGCCGGAGGGGCTGCCTGGAGCGCCGTCCTTTCGCGAGATGGCGAGCATGGCGGACGCCGACGCGGACGCCGTGATCGCCGGCTATCAAGCAGCGTTCAGCTGGCTGTCCCGCCCGGACCTGGTGTCGGTCGCGGCCGTACAGGGGCATGCCGTCGGGGCCGGCTTCCAGCTTGCGCTCGCTTGCGACCTGCGGGTGCTCGCCGACGACGCCCAGTTCACCATGGCCGAGACCAGCCGCGGCATCGTGCCCGACCTCGGGGGCAGCGGCATTCTGGTCGACCTCGTCGGCTATCCGCGCGCGTTGGAGATTTGCGCCACCGGTCGCCGGGTCGGGGCCACGGAGGCGGTGGCGCTGCGGCTGGCCGAGGCCGTGGTGCCGGGCGCCGAGCTGACAGCGGCCGTCGCCGACCTCGTCGCTGCCCTGCTGACCCCTCCGCGCGACGCCGTCGTGGAGACCAAGGCGCTGCTGCAGGCGGCCCGAACTCGCACCGACGCCGACCGGCTTCGGGCGGAACGGGCAGCTCAGCTGCGCCGGTTACGCGACCTCGCTGGCACGGGGGAGTAACCGTAGGCTCGCGCGGGCAGCAGCTGTCGAGCGCCGATGAGCCGATCACGAATGAGGAGCGACCGTGGACCTAGCCCTCAGCCCGGAGCAGGAGGCCGTCCGCCAGAGCGTGCGCAAGTGGGTCGACGACGTCGTCGTACCGCAGGCGCTGACGAACGACCGCGAGGAGCGCTTCCCCGAGGAGGCGGTCGCGGGGCTGAAGGAGCTCGGCTACATCGGGTTGACGATTCCCGAGGAGTACGGCGGGGGCGGCGCGGACCCGCTGTCCTACTGCCTGACGGTCGAAGAGCTCGCCCGCGGCGACGCCAACGTGCGCTCCATCGTCTCGGTGCACCTCGGGTTGGTCTCCAGCCCGATCGTGCGCTGGGGCACCGCGGAGCAGAAGCAGCGCTGGCTGCCGGTGATGGCAACCGGTGAGGTGCTGGGGTGCTTCGCCCTGACCGAGCCCGACTACGGCAGCAATCCGGCCGACCTGGCCTCGACGGCGCAGCGCACGCCGGACGGCGGCTACCGGATCAACGGCAACAAGATCTTCATCACCAACGGCGACATCGCCGGGGTGGCGTTGGTGATGGCCCGCACCGGGGGCGCCGGCGCCCGCGGCGTCTCGGCGTTCCTGGTGCCCACCGACACGCCCGGCTTCACCGCCAAGCCGATCCACGGCAAGCTCGGGCTGCGCTCCTGCGACACCGCCGAGTTGGTCCTGCAGGACGTGGAGGTCGGTGCGGACGCCTTGCTCGGCGGGGAGGAGGGCACCGGAATCAAGGTGGCCCTGTCTGCCCTGGACGACGGCCGGATGTCGATGGCCGCCTCGTGCACCGGCATCGCCCAGGCGGCGCTGGACTCCATGGTCACCTACTCCCGGCAGCGCACCCAGTTCGGCAAGCCGATCGCTGGTCATCAGCTGGTGCAGGAGCTGATCGCGGACACCGCGGTCGAGGTGGACTGCTCCCGGCTGCTCACCTGGACGGTCGCCGACTTGAAGACCCGGGGCGAGCCGTACACCCTGGCGGCATCCAAGGCGAAGTACTACGCGTCGGAGGCGTCGGTACGGGCGGCGAACAACTGCGTCCAGGTGCACGGCGGGTACGGCTACATCGACGAGTACCCGGCCGGGAAGTACCTGCGCGATGCCCGCGTTACGACCTTGTACGAAGGCACCAGCCAGATCCAGAAGCTGCTGATCGGTCGAGCCCTCACCGGGGTCTCGGCCTTTTGAGATCGGGTGCGATCTGAGATCCCCGGCGCCCGAGCACCGGCATCGCTGCGGCGGGCGAGGCCGTCGAGAGTTCCGGTCGTAAAGCGCCGGGAGCCGCCCCGGAAGTCGAGGTCCTGCCCATGGCACATCCGAACTGGATGATGCTGCGGTCCTACACGCGGGACTCCTCGGTGGCCAAGAAGCGGCTGGCTCCCGGGACGGTGCCGCGGATCTGGCGGTTCGCCCGGCCATACCGGCGCGACCTGGTGATCTTCCTCATCTGCGTGGTGCTCGACGCCGCCGTGACGGTGGCGACCCCGCTGCTGTTCCGGTCGCTGATCGACACCGCCATCCCGCAGCGCCGGCTGGGCCTGGTCTACGGCATCGCCGGCGCGGTGGCCGGCCTCGCGGTGTTCGACGCCGGGATCTCGCTGGCCAACCGCTGGTACTCCGCCCGGATCGGCGAGGGGTTGATCTACGACCTGCGGGCGAAGGTCTACGACCACGTGCAGCGGATGCCGATCGCCTTCTTCACCCGAACCCAGACCGGCGCGCTGGTCAGCCGGCTGAACAACGACGTGATCGGCGCGCAGCAGGCCTTCACCTCCACCCTGTCCGGCGTGGTGAGCAACGCCATCGCGCTGCTGGCGACTGTCGCCGTCATGCTTCGGCTGTCCTGGCAGATCACCGTGCTGGCGCTGGTATTGCTGCCGGTGTTCATCCTGCCGGCCCGCCGGGTCGGCACCCGGCTACAGGAGATCACCCGCGAGGGCTACCAGCTCAATGCGTCGATGAACACGACGATGACCGAGCGGTTCAACGTCGCCGGCGCGCTGCTGGTCAAGCTGTTCGGGCGTCCTGACGACGAGGCCCGCTCGTTCAGCGACCGGGCCGGCCGGGTCCGCGACATCGGCATCATCTCGGCGATGTACAGCCGGACGTTCTTTGTCGCGCTGACCCTGGTGGCCTCGATGGCCACCGCGCTGGTCTACGGCATGGGCGGTTGGTTGGCGATCACCAACGGGCTAACCATCGGCACCGTAGTTGCCCTGTCCGCGCTGCTGGGCCGGTTGTACGGGCCGTTGACCGCGCTGTCCAACGTCCGGGTCGATGTGATGACCGCTCTGGTCTCCTTCGAGCGGGTCTTCGAGGTCCTGGACCTTCCGCCGATGATCGACGAGAGCCCGCGGGCGGTCCCGCTGCCGCCGGACCCCCGCTCGATCGAGTTCGATGACGTGCAGTTCAGCTACCCGACGGCCGCGGAGGTGTCGCTGGCCTCGCTGGAGGACGTGGCGGTGCTGGACAACGCCCCCTCCCAACAGGTGTTGCACGGCGTCAGCTTCCGCGCCGGGCCCGGGCAGCTGGTCGCTCTGGTCGGTCCCTCCGGCGCCGGCAAGACCACCATCTCCCAGCTCCCTACCCGGATGTACGACGTCCGCGCCGGCGCCGTGCGGATCGACGGCCACGACGTCCGGGACGTGACCCTGCAGTCGCTGCGGGATGCCATCGGGGTGGTGACTCAGGACGCGCACATGTTCCACGACTCCATCCGGGCCAACCTGCTTTACGCCAAGCCGGACGCCGCCGATGCCGAGCTCGATGCCGCCCTTACCGCCGCCCAGATCGGCGACCTGGTGGCCTCGTTGCCCGACGGTCTGGACACCGTGGTCGGCGACCGGGGCTACCGGCTGTCGGGCGGGGAGAAGCAGCGACTGGCCATCGCCCGGCTGCTGCTCAAGGCGCCGGGCATCGTCATCCTGGACGAGGCGACCGCCCACCTGGACTCCGAGTCCGAGGTCGCGGTGCAGCGCGCCCTGAAGATCGCCCTGCGCGGCCGGACGTCGCTGGTGATCGCGCACCGGCTGTCGACCATCCGGGAAGCCGACCAGATCCTGGTCATCGACGGCGGTCGAGTAGTCGAGTCGGGGCGGCACGACGAGTTGCTGGCCGCCGACGGGCTGTACGCCGAGCTCTACCGCACCCAGTTCGAGCGACAGGCCGATTCGGAGGCGTCGCCGCTGGCGGACGGACGGACGACCATCGACGGGATGGTGGCAACCGGCGTCGCCCGGCCGCTGGTCGCCGGCTGACCCGGGTTCGGATCTACCGAACGTGGTTTCTCCTTGCCGGGCGGACCCGGACGCGCTCAGAATGGCGGGTCAGCACTGCAGGCCTCCGGCTGGGTTGCCGACGGCCCGCGGGAGACCCGGCCCTCGCGGCCAGGAGCGACGCAAGCGACGATCACCGTGTCGCAGGGCAGTGACCTGGGACCGCCCAGCCTGCTCGCGGTGACCATTTCGGCTGCCCACGGGTAGCTGTTTCGGGCGAGGGCTCCGGCCCCTTGTCAGTGTGCGGGCTGCCGGAGCACGATGGTGCCGTCAGCTGGTCAGCGCGGCCAGCTGGCCGGCTGGCTGCGAGCCGAGGGACATGGTGACATGCGCTACTACTTGCTGCAGGTAACGTATGACGCCGCCGGTTGGGCCGCCTTGGTAGATCACCCGCATGACCGGACAGAGGCACTTCGGGTTTCGGTGCAGGCCCTGGGCGGGACCTTGGTCGGCATGTGGCTGGCGTTCGGTGAGTCGGATGTTGTGGCCATTCTCCAGATGCCCGACGACGTCGCGGCTGCTGGCGTATCGATGGCGATCTCAGCCGGCGGGGCGGTCACCGCGGTTAAGACCTCACCGCTGCTGACCATCGAGGAGGGCATGACGGCGATGCGGAAGGCCAGCACGTCCGGCTACCGGCCACCGTCGGATGAATTCTGGCGGAGATGACCGACCGGCAACAGGAGCGCACCATTCCCCGGTTCGTCGTCGTGGCCCTCGGCGACGAGTCGTTGATCCGGCACCGTTGCATCGGGCCGACGGTGGGCATGCGGAAGCGGCGGGCAGCTGATCGATCAGACCTCGTGGGTGGAGTTCGCGGCCGCGCTCGCTGCCCGATCGCGGACCGCCTCGGGTGCTTGGCCCCATCGTGATCGTGGTGCGGCTGGTGTCCGCGACACGCCGTACGACCGAGCACTGAGCGCACTACGATCGCGACGGCAGGCCGCGACGAAGGGCGCGTGACGAACAGACCCGCGACGACTCGCAGCCCCGGTGGTCAGCCGGCGCCTATTGCATTGCCGCCCGCCGTACCGCCGAGGTTGTCTCCGTCAGTCTGTTCCGGTCCGCCGTCGCCGGACGCGAGTCGGGGTCGGCCGGGGTGGCCGCAAGATGCCTCTCGAAGCACCTGGCTCATGATGTCGACGGCCAGCGGATCGAGGCCGGAGAACGGTTCATCCAGCACGAGGATGTCCGGGTCGTGCACCAGCGCGGCGGCCAGCTGTACCCGCTGCTGGTTGCCCAGGCTCAGCTTCTGCACCTCGTCATCCCGTCGGCCCGCGACGCCGAGCCGCTCGGTCCAGGTGGCGACGGCGGCGGCCGCTGCGGGGACCGACATCCCATGTAGCCGGCCGAGGTACGCCAGCTGCTCGGCCACCTTCATCCGTGGATAGAGGCCGCGCTCCTCGGGCATGTACCCGACCCGCCGTCGGGTGTCCAGGTCGAGCGGCCGGCCGTCCCAGCGAACCTCGCCGGCATCGGCGGTTAGCACGCCCAGCGCGATCCGCGTGGTGGTGCTCTTGCCCGCCCCGTTGCTGCCGACGAACCCGAAGATCTCACCGGCCCGAACGTCGAAAGCCATCTCGGTCAACGCGACCACGTCCCCGAAGCGCTTGCTGACCCCGTCGATCTCCAGCCGTCGGTCGGCCACCAACTGTCGTTGCTCGCACTCGTGGTCAGTGACTTGGCCAGCGGCCGAGTCAACAGCGGGACTGGTCCGAGGCACTCCGCGGAGGATACTGCCCGGCGCGCAGGGCGGCGGCGAAGGTAAACGCCAGCGGTCAGGCGCGCCGGCCAGCGGTCAGCTTCGGCGGGTGTGTTACTCAGCTC
>Ga0097691_1002437_pt1 | contig 12414 bp, 10 predicted proteins | sample NGESurdeep072012_8_FD_72858 | JGI IMG/M metagenome (GOLD analysis project Ga0097691, IMG submission 72858) | Arctic peat soil microbial communities from Barrow, Alaska - NGEE Surface sample 210-1 deep-072012 | ecosystem: Environmental > Terrestrial > Soil > Wetlands > Peat ...
ATACTGTGCTCAACTAGACCGGCATGAGCGACAGCGGATAAATGGCATTGCTGGCGAAGAAGATCGGCATGGTCAGGACCTGGCCGATCCCCATGAATCGCTCGCGCGTCTTCACGATGCACGCGATGATCAGCGACAGCGTGGAGAACAGCGCCGAACCGAGCATAATGGCGGCGGCGACGCCGAGGATGTTGAGGGGATTAAGATCGATGCCGACGCCGAGAAGGAGCGCGAGCGCATAGACGATCAGCCCTTGCGATAATGCCCGCACGCCGGCCGAAAGCGCCTTGCCGAGCACGAGTGCCGAACGCGGCGCGGGACTGACGAGATAGCGCTGCAAGACTCCGAGATCGTGTTCCCAGATCGCGGAGATGCCGTAAAAGATAGCCACGAACAACGCGCTTTGCGCCAGGATTCCGGCGGAGAGAAAGTCGAGGTAGGGAATGTTCCCCGGCGCCACGCCGCGAACGCGCGCCATGACCTCGCCGAACAGCATCAACCACAACACCGGCTGGACCGCGCGGGTGAGCAGCTCCAACGGATCGTGATAGAGCTTCTGCACCTCGGCAGCCGCCACCCCCAAGGTCTGAATCACATAGTCGCCGAGCGCCTGGCCAACCGACCTGTCAGCCATGCTCTTGGGCAGCCCGACGTTCGCGCCTGATTTCGCCATAGTTTCCCTCGGTTTCGGTTTCGCTCGCCGCGGCGACAAGTCGGAGAAAAACGTCATCGAGCGTAGCATTGGGCCCGACGCGCGCTTTCAGTTCGGACGGAGTGCCGACGGCGACAATCCGGCCGCGATCGATAAGAGCAATGCGGTCGCAGAACTTGTCGATTTCATCCATGTGATGCGATGTCACAATCATCGTTCGATTAAATCTGTCCCTGAGGTCGAGGACATGTTCCCAGACTGTCTCTCGAGCACCAGGATCAAGGCCGACGGTAGGTTCGTCGAGGAACAGCACAGTCGGGCGGTGCAGAAAGCTCTGAGCAATTTCGAGCCGTCGAATCATGCCGCCGGAATACTGCCCGGCGAGATGGTGCGCCACCTCCGAAAGCCCCATACGCGCGAGAGCTCCCGTAATGCGTTCTGCGCGTTCCCGTCGAGGAATGCCGTAGAGGCGCGCGGACAGCAGCATGTTTTCGTAGCCCGTCAGCGAGCCGTCCGCCGAAAGAAGCTGCGGGACATAACCGATGTGGCGGCGCACCTCGGCGGGCTGAGTGACTATGTCGTAGCCGGCAACCGTGGCCGATCCCGAAGTCGGCGGCAGCAACGTCGTCAGCATCTTGATGAGTGTGCTCTTGCCCGCGCCATTCGCGCCGATGAGGCCGAATATTTCGCCCTGGTTGATCGTCAGCGTCACTTCACTGACGGCGGTCAGGTCGCCGAATTTTCGCGTGAGCGCGAAAGCTTGCAGAGCAATAGTGACAATTGGAGCGGTGGCCTGATCGTCTGGCATGAACACAAGTCCTCACACACTCCGATTGTCAGCATAGCACAGCGATCCGTGTTGCCGACCGCCGGTACGTTACGCGCCGATCCAGCGTATTTCCGGCTCTTTTCGAGGAACCGGTGGCGGCGTCGATTTCGGATGCCCGACGATGATCGGAGCAATCGGAACTGAGCTTGCCGGAAGGCCCAGCACGGCTTTTCCCTCGGCCGTGCCAAGCCATGCCTGTGCGAACCCGATCCAGCATGTCCCTAATCCGGCGGCACAGGCGGCCAGCATCAGATTTTCGGCGGCGAGCGAGCAGTTTTCGACTGCCCAGGGACTCTCCATCACGCTGGAAATTAAGACGAGCACAGGCGCGTGATAGAAAATGTCAAATTTCGGATCGCTCAGCAGTTCCTGGAAATGATGTGACGCCGCCGCCGGCGATGTTCTGAGCATATGCGATTTTGCGTCGCTCGATATTCGCGCCAGCAAGGTCTTGTCGCGCACCACGCAGAACGACCACGGCTGTTGATTGACCGCGCTCGGCGCTTGGACCGCCGCGTCGATGAGTTGGCGGAGCGCCTTTTCCTCGACTGGCTCAGCAGTGAAGTCTCGCACCGCGCGCCGCGTGTAGATCGCTTCCCTGAGGTCCATGTCCGGCCCTGCTCTTTGCAAATTTAAATAATTATAGGCAATAACGATGCCGCCGAATTGATCCCGATCAACCGGCAATCCTGGCTACTTCGATCTGATGGCACTTGCTTAAGGGGCTGACTGGAGGTTCGCTTTGGGTCATAAGCGGACATGACGGCGTGTCCGGGGCGCGTCCGCTTTACCCCTGATAATGGACATTCTTCTGATCGGTCGGCACGTCCGAAAAGTGCCAAAAGTAGAAGAAGCCGACGACAGATCATCTGAGTCGCAGACCTGTCGACACGCATAGCGATGTCCAAACGCCGATTGCGAGCCTGCTACGTTGAATCTCGAACTGGGCTTGGCGTCACGATGCGCCCGTCGACGACCTCGACGATCCGGTGACAGCGCCGTGCCAGATCCATGTTGTGGGTCACCAGCAGGAACGTAGTTCCGTTCGTCTGGTTGACCTGTTGCATCATCTCGAAAACCGTATTGGCGGATTTCGTATCGAGGTTACCGGTGGGCTCATCGGCAAGGATTAAAGCAGGATTCATGGCGATCGCGCGCGCGATCGCGACGCGCTGCTGCTGGCCGCCTGACATGTTGTTGGCGAGATTGTTCTCCCATTGCGTCAGCCCCACCTGAGCGAGCAGATCGGCTGCCCGCTGCTGCATCTCGTTGGTTGGGAAGGCATGATCGACGAGCAACGGCATCATGACGTTCTCGAGCGCCGTGAATGCCGAGATCAGGTAATGATACTGGAACACGAAGCCGATGCTATGGCTTCGGAGCTTTGTGATCGCGGTGTCATTCAGCTTACTCGTTTCCTGGCCTTCGATGAACAGACGACCTCTCGTCGGCCTATCGAGCAATCCAATGATGTTGAGCAACGTGCTCTTGCCTGATCCCGACGGTCCGATCAGCGCGACGAACTCCCCGCGCTGCAACACGAGATCGATGTCATGCAGCACCTCGACCTCGATCGAGGTGCCTATGTTGTAGGACTTGCAGACCCCATCAAGACGCAATACAGGCGTGTTCTCAGCCACGGATCGCCACCACCGGATCGAGTTTTGCCGCTCTAAGCGCCGGTACCGCCGCCGCAACAACGCCGGTGACCGCGGCCAGCAGAACAGCATTGATGAAAAGCGAGGGCTCAAGGATGAGCGGGAACAGCTCGCTGCCGTCAGCCTGGCGCATGAATGCGTGCCAGAAAACGACGGCGGATCCGCCGGCTGCCGCGCCGATGAGCGATCCGAGGAAGCCGAGCAACCCGCCCTGCACCAGGAATACGCGCAGAATCTGTCCCTGCGAGGTGCCCATGGCACGCAGGATGCCGATATCCTTGGAGCGCTGGATGACCGAGACGATGAGCACGCTGGCGATGCCGAAGGCCACCGACAGGCCCACGAATACGCGGATGAGCGTATTTGAGGTCTGCTGGGCGTTGACCGCCGTGAAGAATTGCGCGTTGGTCTTGATCCAGCTATCGGCCTCGACGCTGGTGGCAGCCTCGACGGATTGCGCGATCGTCTCGGCCGCGTAGATGTCATTGACCGTGATGTCGATGGTTGTCACGCCCCCGACGAGATTGGACAGGGCCTGCGCGGTGCGCAGGGCAACGAACGTCGTGCGCTGGTTGGCGCCCTTGTTGCCGAGGTCGAAAATGCCGGTGATCGTGAGAGTGCGGGACGCAGAGGTAGCAGCGGAGACATTGATCTTGTCGCCGAGCGATGCGCCCAGATTCTTGGCCAACTCGGTTCCGATGAGGATATCATCCGTGAGGAGACGTGGTTGCCCCTCGACGATGTAGTCCGGGATGCGCACGATTTTGAAATAGACCTCCGGGTCGACGCCGGTGAGAGTAATCGAACGGCTGGCTGCGCCCCTGACCGCGAGCGCGGAGCCCGTCATGGTCGGCGATACGGTCACGATGTCGGGCCATTCGCTCAATTGGCTCTTGATCTTCTGCCATTGGTCGATCGAGCGGATCCGCTGGGCCGGACGCTGAACGATTGCTGCCGCGATGCGGCCGGGCGCGGGCGGACGCAGTGGGCGCGCAAACTCGTCCGGTGGAATGAGTTGGATGTGGGGCTGCGACGTCAACACGCGCTTGATGAAATTGGCCTGCAAGCTCGACAACATAGCGGACATGAAGACGATGACCGCAACGCCAATCGCTACGGCTGTAACGATGAATATTGTTTGCATCCGCCCCTCCTTGAGGAAGCGGAGTGCCGTAATCCACTCGAAGGGCGTCCAGCGGTTCATGGCGATGGACTCGTTGCGACGCGGGCTCTCACCCGAGCCCCGACCTTCGGCGCGATCGTCGCCGGAACGACCAGATCTCCCTCCTTGAGGCCGTCCAGGATTTCAGCCCGGCCGCCGCTGACGAGCCCAACCTTGACCGGCTGACGCGTTGCCCGTCCATTCGAGGCTTTCATCACCCATGGCTGGCTGCTGCTCATGCCCTGAAGGCTTGCCGCCGGCACGATTAGCGCACCGGGGCGTCTCGCCGTCTCAATGTCAACCGAGACGGTCATGTCCTGCTGCAGGTAGGCCGGAGGCTCGGGCACGCGCAACTTGACCTCGACGGTGGCGCGCTGCAGGTCGATCCCCGGATTGATGTAGACGACCTCGGCCGCGAAGCTATCCTTTGGGAACGCATCGGCCGAAGCGAGCGCCTTCTGCCCGAGAGCGATCAGCCCGAAGTTCTTCTCGTCGATCTGCACGACGAGCTGCGTTTCGCTATACGGCGATAGTACCATGAGCACATTCGATGGCTGCACAACATAGCCGCGCTCGACGTTCCTCGAGATCAGAACCCCGTCCCGCGGCGCCGTGATGACCGTATAGCTCAGCCGCGACTGGGCGCTCACAAGATTGGCGCGGCTCTGATTGAGTTGCGTCTCCGCCATGACGTAGTCGCTGCCACCAGGCCGATTAGTATAGACTTGGAACTCGGCGCTGCGGACCTGCGCGCGTGCGACGTTGAGCGCCCGGGTGGCATCGTCGAGCGTGGCCTTCGTGCCGTAGCCGTCCTTGGCAAGTTTATCGGCACGGTCATAGGCTTGCTGTGCATTGACCAACGTGGCCTGCGCTTGTGTCAGGGTTTCCTCGGCAGAAGGGAGGGTCAGCTCGCGCATCTGGCGCAAGCGGGCTTCGGCCTGGGCCACGACGCTCTCGGCTTGGATGACGCCGGCCCGCGCCTCGCGATCGTCGAGCACGATCAACGTCTCACCGGCCCTGACCGTTTGTCCTTCGGAGACGGGAACGTTTGCGACAACACCGGTGATCTGGCTCCCGATGTTGACGCGAAATGGTGCTTCAACGTGTCCGGTCGCCACGACGCTCTGCATGAAGTCGGCGCGGATGACGGTGTTAACGTCGACCACAGGGCCGAGCGCAAGCGGCGCCCCAAAATACCAGAGCACGGCAAGCGCTCCGAGAATCGCCAGCGCGCGAAAGCGCCAGCGCCACAGATGGGCGACCGCTTCGCGCAGGCCTTTTTCCCATGCCAGCGGCATCTTGAGGGAGCGCAGCCAGTTAGCGCGGCGCTCGGTCCGAATCTCATTATCATGAGGTTGTGATGCGTCGAGCATGCCGATCTTTCCAACCCGCAATAAAAAGTGTGCGGACTTGCCCGGCGGCGACGCCACGCTCGCCACCACAGCAAGATACCAATTATCGGCTCTCGCCACAGCTCAGCATGATCTAGATCAAGTAAGGCCGTGCCCAGCTCGGCCGTCAGCGATGCAAGTAGAATGTGCGCGACAGGTCTGCTTCGGGTCATTAGCGACCGAGCCATTTTGCGCCAGCATCGAAAAATGGTCGCTATGCCTCCGATAGCGACCAAATCGGGGAAATGCCACGAACGACGCTAAGTGCCATAAGCCGATATCGCGCCTATGGCTCATGACTATGGTTCACGAAGGAAGAGGCCGCCAACTGAAGCTGCCTCGCCCACCTTCCCATCAATGCCTCTTAATCTTCTCTATCGTTCTGGTACAAAAGATCGGGTAGGTCACTTTGCGGACCGAACGTGGGACTTGATAGTCGGACGCAGGCCGGGCGAAGTCCCCGATCTAAACATTGCGGCAGGTCCCTTGCGCCTTGAATCATGCCTGGCGGAATGATCTACGCACGATCCATTTGCGCAACTCCTCCAAGACGAGCATTCCCGCTGCGAACGGGATCACGAAAAGCCAAACCTCTCCGGGAACGGGGGCAGTGCTCAGAATCAGGTTGCCCCACGGCGTATAGTCGATCAGCAGGATGAGCGCGATCTCGAGTACCACGCCGCCAACAATCAGGCGGTTACCGAAGAAACGCGTCGAAAAGGCCGAACGCACTGAGCTCCTGCACAAGTAGACGTTGACGATCTGCATGACGATGATGGCGCTCAGGCATGCGGTTGTAGCGCTCAAGTACACAGGGTCGCTTGCCGTGAGACTCTGCCCATACGTCCAGCCGGCCCCATGCAGAACAAAGAAAAAGGCCGCCATCGCGGCAGTGGCTTCAATCACACCCAGGAAGAAATAGGCACGCAGCGCCAGAGGAAGGTTCAGTAGCCTCTCGCTGGGAGAGCGCGGCGGCATACGCATGACCTGCGGATCGGGTCTTTCGACGCCGAGACCGAGTGCCGTGAGCGAGTCGGTTCCCATGTCGATCGAAAGAGCCTGGATGGGTGTCAGCGGAAGGGGAATCCGAAAGAGGGCGAAGGCGAGATAGGGAACGAGCTCGGCAACATTGTGGACGAGGACATAGGTGAGAAACTTGCGAATATTCTGGAACACCGCGCGCCCTTCCTCGACGGCGTTGACGATGCTGGCGAAGTTATCGTCGAGCAGAACCATGTCGGCAGCTTCCTTGGCTACATCCGTGCCAGCAATTCCCATTGCGATGCCGATATGGGCGGCCTTCAGAGCGGGCGCATCGTTCACGCCATCGCCGGTGACGGCCACGATATGGTTCTTGTTCTTGAGCGCTTCGACGATTTGCATCTTCTGATCGGCGGCAATCCGGGCGAAGATGATTTCTGGGGCATCCAACGCGAGTTGAAGTTGGATCAGTGAATATAGGCGTAGCTCCTCCCCACCGATGACGACCGGATCCTGGGAGCGGACCATGCCGATTTCACGAGCGATCGCCGTCGCCGTGCGCGGGTGATCGCCGGTCACCATGATGACCTTGATTCCGGCTTCGTGGCATTTCCTGATCGCGGCCGGAACTTCTCGCCGTGGCGGATCCTCAAGGCCGACCAATCCTTGAAAGACCAAATCCTGCTCCAGCGTATCGTGGTCGTAGATTGCGGGCAGCTTTCTGGAAGCGAAGGCCAAGACGCGAAAACCCCGTTTCGCCATCTCTTCCTGCGCATGAACAATCGCTTCCCGCGTCTCGGCGTCGAGCGGTCGAACATCGCCGTCGTCACAAAGATGCGCGCAGAGTTGAAGAACAGATTCGGGCGCCCCTTTGCAGTAGAGGATGGGGCCTTGGGGGCCACTTTGTACGACGGAGTGTCGCATCCGATCGGCATCGAAGGAGACCTCGTCTAGCCGGCGCGAGGCGGGCAGCTCGGGCAGCGCCTTCCGGCCCATCTCGACCAGTGCTACCTCCATCGGCTCGCCCAGCAACACGCGGCCCCCGTCACTCTCTGTATCCGTCAGGTCGTGGCACAGCGCGGCACCTGCGAAGAAGTCGCGATTATGCTCGACGATGTACGTTCCCTTTGCCCCTTCTAGAGAGTTTACAAGATACCGGTCGCGGCCCAGCAATAGCTCGCGAACACGCATCCGATTTTCGGTTAGCGTCCCGGTCTTGTCCGTGCAGATCACCGTCGCCGCCCCGAGCGTCTCGACCGACGTCAGATGCCGGATAAGAACGTTTCGCTTCGCCATGCGCTGGGCGGCCAGGACGAGCGCCAGCGTGAGCGTGGGAAGCAGCCCTTCGGGCACCATGGCGACGATGATGCCTATGGAGAAAATAAAATCCTGCCAGAATGGCACATCGATCGCAGCACCAATCGCGAAGAAGGCTAATCCGATCGCGACTGCGAGGACCGCGATTAGTCGGCTCAAATGCGCGAGTTCCTTCCGCAAAGGAGAGACGGTCTTCCCAACAGCCTGCGTGAGGTGTGCGATCCTGCCAAATTCGGTATGTGCGCCGGTGGCAAAGGCTACGGCTTTAGCTCGTCCGGAAACGACCGAGGTGCCGGCCAGCAAGATGTTCTTGCTGCGGATTAGGTCTTCCGCTTGAGACGGGTTGGTGTCCCGTGCCTTCGCCATGGACTCGCCGGTAACTGTCGCATTGTTGACCCGAACGCCGAAGGCTTCGATCAGACGGCAGTCCGCGGGAACGTTGTCGCCCTGTTCGAGCAGGACAACGTCGCCGACCACGAGGTCTTCGGCGGGCAATTGCGCGACATCACTGTTGCGGAGAACTTGGTTCCTTTGCGGAAGCAATTTCTGCAATGCGTCGAGCGTCCGTTCGACGCGATATTCCTGCCAGAAGGAAAACAGGCCACTTACCAGGATCACCACGACAATCGCATAGCCGATTCGCGCCATACCCTGGCTGGGTTCGCTCCACTCGGCAAAGAACGCTAGCCCGGCGGCGACCCAAAGGATCACCGAAAAGAACCGGGTGAATTCCCTGAATAGACGGAGCCAAGCGGGGTCGCGGGCGATTTTCTCCACGCGATTGGGGCCGAACTCCCGAAGCCGGCGCAGAGCTTCCTCAGAGGACAGTCCCTCCGGCTTGCTGCGGAGGCTACGAAGCGCGTCTTCGACGGAAAGCTGGTGGATTTTCATTGGTTGTTTGAGCCATAAGCGTAATCGCTTGACGTCACCGCATTGTAGGAATCCTCAAGCGTCAGGGCGCCCGATGCAACCATGAGCGAGGCCAGCGTCATCGGAGTCATCGGCTGCACAAATAAAACCCCCGCTGATTAGGCGGGGCTTTTCATTTCGAGGGGGCCGTTGCGGTTACTTCACTTTGATGTTTTCCGCAGATTCCTTGCCCTTGTTAGCGACGACCTCATATTCGATTACAGCGCCCTCATTGAGCGTGTTCAAGCCCGCCCGCTCCACGGCAGAGATATGCACGAACACATCTTTGCCGCCGCTCTGAGGCTGCACGAAGCCATATCCCTTAGTCGGGTTGAACCACTTCACGGTACCGGTTGCCACTACACTCTCCACTGTTCACACTACGGCTCGGCCATCATACGGCAGAGCGCTGACACCGGATACGGCTCATAATGCAAAAAAAGCTCGCGATCCCGATGGTGATTGCAGTCGCGACCGAGACCCCACGTGGCGAGCTTCCGCAGGCGGTTGGCGCACATGTTGCCGAGGGGCATGGGCGGGACGATATGATGTGGCTGGGGTTTTTCAGTATAGACGACACACTGCGATTGGCCCGGCACCGTCGCGCTGCCCGTCTTCCATCAAGTTGACGGCCGTAATTTAAGCCTGCGCAACAGCATGCCTTCTATCTCGGTCAACTCGCGTACGCCTAAAATTCGAGCCAGAGTCACGTAAGCGCCGATTCCTACTGCGCATAGCACCGTGGCGCGTATAAGAATTGCTGGGAGAAGCACGCCCGGCACGAGCTCCAGTAATTGAGCGCGCACCGCTAGCCCTATGCCGATCGCAACGCCAGCTGCCACGGCTAATCGCAGCGTTCCATTTAGCATGCCCGGCACATCACTGAGAGTAGTCCCCCTGGCTGCAGCCTCGCGCTCGAAGCGACGGTACTGCAGCCAGCCAAGAAGAAGCACGTAGACGAGGATCGCCACCGAACTAGCGATCGCCAGGCCGATAGCGCCGCAATTTTGACGCAGCACGACATAAAAAGGCACCATAACGAAAGCGATAATCGTACCGACGATCGTGGGCAGCCATGTGCTCCCCAAAGCGTAGAAGCCACGGCTGATCACAGTTTGCGCCGCCCAGCCGCCAAGGCCGAGGCACAGATACAAAAGAATCGTTCCCGTGGCTTGCGCATCAGCAACACTGAAACGGCTGCCAAAGAGCCCCCAAATCAAATAGGCCGCTTCGAAGCCAGCCAATGTCATACAAACTTGTGCCGCAAATGTTGCTATCAGCATAAGACGCACCGCACGGCACAGAACACCGTATGCTTCCACCACACTGCCGGCCGCAACCATACGGCTAATTGTGGGATAGGCGGCCACTCCGGCCGCCATGCCAAACACGCCTATTGGCACTTTCATCAGCGTCCGTCCGTATTGCAGATACGACAGCGCGCCTTCGGCAAGATAAGAAGCTTGGTTTTTGATGATCCACTCGTCTACCACCACGATGGAGAAGCCGATCATGATTGGGAATGACAGCCAGAGATAATGTCTGAGATCCGAGTTTCGCAGCGAAAGGATCGGATACCAGTGCATACGGGTCTTAAGGCAACCGTATAACGGCAGCGCGAATGGCCCCAATACCGAGCCAGCCAGCACGCCCCACGCAAATCCGTCGGCTCCCAATCCAGCGTAATCCGCACCAACGAGGCCGCCGACAATGATGCACGCCGAGTAAACGAGCGGTGCCATCGCCGGGAGGAAGTGTCGGTCCTGGGCTTGCAGCGCTGCCGACAGCAGTCCTCCAATCACGTGGAAAAATTGCGCCGGCAGAATAATACGTATGAGCCGCACCAACGTGTCCACATCGTCCAAATTAGTAAATCCAGGCGCCACAATGTTAGTTAGGGGCCGCGCAAAAACCATAAGCAGCGCGATCCCGACGCCCCCTGCCAAAAGAACAAAATTCGCGATGACGCTGAAAGCTTCCCAGCCGCGATCTCCTTCACCGCGTTCGAGATACTTAAGGAAGATCGGGATGAACACGATCGACAACGCACCAGCTGCCAGCAGGTAGTTCAAAAAATCAGGCAACGTAAAGCTGGCAAAGTAGAGGTCCGCCTGTCGGCTAGCACCTAGGGTACGACCGATGACCTGCTCGCGCACCAGACCCATGATGCGGCTGAGGAAAATCGAACCAGCCCAGATTGCTGAAGCGATACCGATCGTACGCGCCTGGCTCGTACTGTGCTGATGCGGCGGCGTGTCAGTCAATTAGATGTTCCTCATGGGAATTCTGTAACGATCCAATTATGCTTCCCCAACAGAGCGAGTGCCCGTACCAGGATCGGAGCGGCAAGTGATGCAGAACGAAGCATAGGTTCTTCTCGCAATCACCTGACCTGGCTTATTCGAAGCAAGCATTATGAGAGAGAGAATGTCTAGGATAACGTCCCGTCCTGAGGTCCAAGAGAGCGAGGACTAAACATAGCAGCCCAATTATTGGGCCAGCTTAAGCGATTCTGTTACCTCATTAACGCCGAAAAGTCCTCGGTGCACACAACGTGGCGGGCGCGGCTAAAATGAAGATCCGCCACCTTCCGGCCAATTCCATGAAAATTCGGTACGATTAGGAGCTGAAAATGTACAAACAAATCCTGGTGCCAGTCGATGGAAGTGACACTTCAAATCTCGCACTCAAGGAAGCGATAAAATTAGCTAAAGACCAGCAAGCAGCACTTCGACTTATTCACGTGGTTGACGGAACCACGGTTTATATGATGGTCGAAACGCCATATCCGATTGACGACTATCTAAAGATGATGCGCGAGGCGGGCCAAAGGGTGCTATCGACTTGTGCCGCAAAGGCCCAGGAAGCCGGAATCAAGGCCGACACGAAGCTCGTGGTTATTGAAAGCCTGACGCAGCGGATTTGCGATGCAATCAATGAAGAAGCAAAGCGTTGGTCGGCTGATCTTATCGTTATCGGGACCCATGGCCGGCGTGGATTTAATCACCTGCTACTTGGCAGCGTAGCGGAAGGCGTCATCCGCCTCGCTACTAAACCAGTCTTGATCTTTCGCGGAACCTGAGAAGGCGCTTATGAAGCGCCGATCGCGCTATGGGCATAGCGTTCGGTCGAATTGAAGGCAAAGCCGACGATAGCTTTGCCGCCGCGAATAACGGCAGTGATCACGGCGACCGCCGACGTCGTTTCAACGCAAAGCTAAATTCCGTTAGCGGACGTTTGTCGCGCAGCAGTCAGCAATTATCGCGGAGTCTCAGCGCACATGCCGCGCGCGCAGTCCCCGAATGGCAGATGCGCCAGGTGCGCGGCGACATCAATCGGTATCTGGAAATTGTTCGTGTCGGTGAAATCCGGCGGGACATGCAGATAAAAGGCTAGGCCGCATGTCCGCTATGGTCGGGTAGGATCGAGGCGCGGACCGGGCTTCGAATGATGCCGACGTTTCCTCGATCCTCCCTATCATTCCGTACGGCGGGTTTTCCCCAGTACGGCTGGAA
>Ga0097691_1002438_pt1 | contig 12414 bp, 14 predicted proteins | sample NGESurdeep072012_8_FD_72858 | JGI IMG/M metagenome (GOLD analysis project Ga0097691, IMG submission 72858) | Arctic peat soil microbial communities from Barrow, Alaska - NGEE Surface sample 210-1 deep-072012 | ecosystem: Environmental > Terrestrial > Soil > Wetlands > Peat ...
ATAGGTGTCCCCCTCTGTGGTCCTCGACTATTTCAAGAACTCCCTGACCTTCTCCCTTCCACGGCTTCGCCTTCGGATGCTTACCACCAAACTGTGCCACACTCAAGGCGACGCCAATGTCGTCCTGTACGGCCTCGGGGAATTCCAGCAAGTCACCCTTTGCCGATCCCATCCAAAACAGTGACTTTTCTCCAGGAGCCCTCGTCCCTCGTGTCATTCGATTATCCCACTTCTAGGATATCCAGTCCCCAACTTATTTGCCAGCAGAATCTACACCCCAAATGGGCGAGAAGCAAAATCAGTCTTTCAGCTCTCCTTCAACTCTTCATTCCATCAGGTCAGGATCAGCGAGCGTGCGCTTGCGTTACCGGCGTGCACATCCTTCGAACGCGTCCTGGACGATGGATTCGACAGCCGGAACTTCGTCGTCTGTCAACTCTGCGAATTCGCTTTCTCGTCGCTTCGTACGCAAAATTGAAGATATATCGTCGAAAAACGACGTACTTATAAGCAAGATGTCGAAAAAGACAATACCAATAACCGCCGATGGCGGCGCGGTGGAAGAGAGGCGCGTGCATAAATCCGGGCTCGCCGTGATGAGGAGTGGGTAGCTCCTCGGACCCTAATGGTCAGGCGTCGCGCCCAGTAATGCCATAAAAACTCAGAGGTCGTTGTCGCTTAGGAACCGGCCATAGTCGTTCGTCTCGAGCCAGTGATAGAGGTGCACCTGATACAGGTACGAGGCTACGATCTCCTCGCCTAATTCGTGGGATTCAGTACAGAGAAATGGCACTTGCAGCCCTGCCAGGACCGCAACCAGCGATTGCATGACGCGATTTGGATCGGTGCCGGAGTGAGCATACGGCGATTTCACCTGGCTCAAGCTGGTCGTGACCAACAATAGCCGGTGGGGATAACTGGCCATCAGTCGCAGACGACGGACAAACACAGAGCGTTCGGTTGTCAGTGAGTGCACCAGATCCGCGAGGTCCTTGCGCTCCACCACGCAGATATCTTCCAGCCCGGCGATGGAGTAATCGCCGAGTTTCAGCGCCTTCCTCTCAATCCCGGCAAACCATGCGGTGAAGCGGGAGCAGTCGAGCGGGTTCTGCTCGCGCGTGTCGACCAGCAGAACCGGCCGGGGCGTCTTCAGTTGTGTGCCGCCGCGCTCCGCCAGCACCGGAATCAGCGGAGGCGGGACGGGCGCCGCGGTCATTTGCTGCCATTTCAGTGGAGGCGTGATCAGGGTGTTGCGTCTCTTCATCGGTGTGACTCAGGCAGCGATTGTCTCCAATCGATAGTCGTGATGCAAACCTCCGAGCACCGGCTGTGCTGCCATGCGGACAACCAACGTGTGGGTCGCCATAACCCGGATGAAGGAGCAGCGGACGGGAGGCAAAATCAGAACAAGGTCGGGTCGGCAGACGGAACGGATGACAAGATTCACTGCCATGGATCGCCGAGCACCGGGACGTGTCTTTCAGGTGATGACCGGTGGCGAACCGGGCTTGCGGAATGCGACCGTAACGCTACCGCCCTGCCGCACGTTCGTTACGAGTGCGGGGCGAAAGCATACGAGGAAGGTTCCATTTTTGCGACGGACGCTCGGATACACAGTGCCGGCGGACCCCGCCGCCAATAGTTCCCTGGCCAGTCGTTGTGAGCTGACGTAACTGGTCGGGCTCAGGCATTCGATATATGCGGCATCGGCTCGGATGTCGTGGAATTGGGCCCGAAAATCGGCCAAGTAGTCATCGAAGGTGAACGTCTCGGGTTCCGTCCAATTGATCTCCTGTAATTCCTGGGCTTTGTGAAATGCGATCTCCGCTTGAGCCGTCTCCAATTGGAATGCAGCGTACCAGGCGCCGCGCTCGCTTCCATTGAAGCGGCTGCCCGCCGGATGAGTGTGTGTGAATGCGGCATTGACGATGTGTGCATAGGCCACGCCGAAAAGGAGTTCGTGGACGCTGATGCCGGGAAGAAGGTTCGCCTCACCCAGCAACCGGTCATTAGTGGCGCCGTCGAGCTCGAAAAGATTCTGCAGTTCCTGATCGTTGTCCGCCAGGCGTGCCAGGACACTCTGGTCGCTGTAGCGGGATGGAATCAGCCGGTGAGTGCCGTCTCGTCGGACGTATGTGGTTGTCGGACTCAACAACCGCCCCGGCGTGCATCGAGGAATTGTCGGACGCGCACCAGTGCCGGCACCCCGCCTCTTATCACGTAAGCGAGCGGAGCGTCCCCCGCAAACATCGGGTTCGAGTTGGGAAGGTTGATCCAGGCATCCGCGAGTTTGCGGCTGTACAGGATACTCAGAGCTTTGAAGATACCCAAAAGCAAAGAGATTCGGGTCAACTTGTCCTGATCGAGAGTCTTCTTCTGACCGCGTTTCAACTGATAGTAAACGCCGTTCGACACCCCGCCCAAGAGCTGCCGTGCTGCGTCATCACGGACCTGCCAAGCCTGAGTCAGTTTGAAAAAAGCTGGGATGGCCGAGCGGCTCAGTCGCTCTTGCACGTCCTTACTTGAGAGGTCGGGAGGGGTGCCGGTCGAGAAACCCGTGAGTGGCTGTTGGACAAGCGCCATATCTGGTTACTCCATTTATGGAGTATTATATGTACACTTATGGAGACTCGTCAATGAAAATAGAGGCGATTACACGGAGAACTTCCGTGACGTAATAGTCTTTCTCGATGATGGCGGGCCGAAGCTTTTGCGCGCGAAAATGTTCTGAATATGCGGACACCTTATGACCTTCGCGCTGAGCTGTTTCCGACGTCCGATTACGGTTGACGGATGTAGCCCGTTAGGCTACACTTATCACATAAAGATACGGAACATCATTCACAAGGGCGTCAAGCGCCTCTATGCGGAAGACAGCCCGAAGGGCGTGTCCGCCGTGACCGTGAATAAACTCCGTATGATGCTGGCCTTCCTGCAGGACATGGAAAGCGAAGACGAACTGCGGACGATCCCGGTGTGGAAAGCCCACAGGCTGACCGGCGACCGCAAGGGCGTCTGGAGCCTGTACGTCACGCCGAACTGGCGGCTGACCTTCCGCATCGACGAAAACGAAATCTGTGACTTGAACCTTGAGGACTACCATTGAAGGAGGAAACCATGCGTATGCTGAACCCGCCGCACCCCGGCGAATTTATCCGCTCTGAAGTTATCGAACCGCTCGGCCTTTCCGTGACCGCTGCCGCCGAAGCGCTCGGCGTTTCGCGCCCGACGCTGTCGACCCTGCTCAACGGCAAGTCGGACCTGTCCGGCGATATGGCCCTGCGGATCGAAAAGGCTTTCGGCCCGAAAATGGAAACGCTGATGCGGATGCAGTCGTCCTACGACATCGCCCGCACGCGCAAGCGCGAAAGCAAAATCCACGTCCGCCGTCACGCCGCCGCGGCGACTGCCTGAAATGCAAGAAATCCCCGGACCAGACGCACCCAGGCGCCGCTCTGGGGACTGTGTTTTTATCGTGTGATAACTACGACAATTCATCCCGCATTTTCAGGGCTTGAAGACACGGACAGGCGCATGCGCCTGTCGGCAATGCGTCAGTTTTGCGTGAGCTTGGCACTCGGCGGTTATGGTGGGAGCAGGACGTCTGAAACACAAGTCACAAGCTTGGCACCAGACGAGATTGAGCGGTTCCCCACTCGTCAATTCAGTTTGAGCGCGAGTCTTCGGCAGAATCCGACGAAGGAGCCACAGGGGCTGCTACTACTCCAACTCGGTATGGGGCCGTCGAGATGAGGTAAATTTGCAGAGGTATCTGCGTTCGAACCTCGGGAGTTTTCTGCGCTAGGGCAGTCTTTATGAAAGGGCAGCGCGAATGTCGGACAACGTCACCATCAGCGTCATCGTCTCGCTTGGGCTCGCATCGAAGCCAAGCGCCAGATAGAAATTCTTTGCCTCCTCCGATATTGCGTGAACAACGAGGCCGCGAATCCCGATCGCATCGGCCGCATACGCGACGCGGCGCGCGGCGTCCCGGAACAGGGCGCTACCGATACCCCGCCCATGCCAATCGTGATCCACGACCAGGCGAGCCAGCACGGCTACCGGGATGGGGCTTGGCATGTTTCGCCTGAACCGGCCGGGAGCGCTTTCCACCGTGACCACGCCGGCAGCCAGCGCATAATAACCAATCACGCGTTTTTCTTCGCAAACGACATAAGTGCGCGAAGCGCCGCTCACCTGATTGGCGCGCGCCCGGCGCTTCAGCCAATCGTCAAGCGAGGCCTCCCCGGAGTGGAAATCCGCGATGTCGTGGTGATCCGCGAGGAGCTCAGGCGGCAATAGTCCTCTTATTTTTCCCATGGCGCGGTTGTCTGCAAGGAGCGACGCAGCCGGGCATTCGGGCGCGGCGGCGCATCGAGCCGAGCCAGGAACTCGGCATAGGCTTTGGGATGGACCACAAATACCGTGCGGTCCAAAAGCGCATCCTCGGCGGCGAGCCGGGCGGCGTCGAGCACGAAATCAGTCCGGTTCTTGCCCGACAGCTCCGCCGCACGATCAATGAGCCCGCGCAATTCCGGCTTGATCCGGATGTTCAGAGTGTCGCGCTTGGCCTTTGCCTGTTGAGAAGTAGGCATGAGAATCCCTCCACTAAAGACGAGCATAGCAGAACGTAATGACATTATCATTACAAACGCTCAATTCCTCCGGGGAGCTCTCAGTTCCCTGCCCATCTCGACTTCGTCCTTGAACTACTGCTTTGGCATCGTCTCGGCTTTGTGAAATCAGGTTGAACAATCGAACGGTTGCACTGCTGATTAAAATTCTCCCCCTGATTAAGGGGCAGCGCAGTTGCCTGAAGGAGCAGGGCGGCTTGCCCAGGGCAAAACCAGGGCGGGGACCGAAGCTCGCCTCCCGTGCCCCCCGGCATCCTCCGGAAGGGGGGCCGGCATGGACCGGAATCCACATCAAAGGCTGGGCATGATCCTTGAAATCTCGGTTGCAAACACCGAGATTTCCATGTACGTTCCGTAGATGCTACAACGCGATCGGGAACTGGTGACCCTGCGCGGCCTGCTCCGGCGCCACCCGGTGGTCGGCATCGTCGGCGCGCGCCAGGTTGGCAAGACGACCCTCGCACGCACGCTGATGCGCGGGGAGTCTCAACCCACGCATCGCTTCGACCTGGAGAACCCCGAGGACCTGGCCCGCCTGGCCGAACCGATGCTGGTTCTCAAGTCCTTGCGGGGACTGGTCGTGATCGACGAGATCCAGCGCCATCCCGCTCTCTTCAAGGTGCTGCGCGTCCTGGCAGACCGCCCGCGACATCCCTGCCGCTTTCTGGTCCTCGGCAGCGCTGCCCCGGGGCTGTTGAAGCAGACTTCCGAAACGCTGGCGGGGCGCATTGCCTACCACCAGTTGAGCGGCTTTGCGGCGGATGAGGTTGGCATCCGCAATCTCGACCGGCTGTGGCGCCGGGGCGGACTGCCGCCTTCCTATCTGGCGCGCTCGGAGCAGGCCAGTTTCGAATGGCGGCGCGGGTTCGTTCAAACGTTCCTTGAGCGCGACCTCCCGCAGCTCGGCGTCAACGTCAGTTCGGCGACGATGCGCCGGTTCTGGTTGATGCTCGCCCACTACCATGGCCAGGTATGGAATGCCTCGGAATTCGGCCGTTCGTTCGGCGTCGCCGACACCACCGTCCGCGGCTATCTGGATCGCCTGAGTTCCTCCCTGGTGGTCCGGCAGCTCGCTCCCTGGCATGCAAACATCGCCAAGCGGCAGGTGCGTTCCCCAAAGGTGTATGTGTCGGACAGCGGCTTGCTTCACACGCTGCTCAATCTTCGAACGACGGCGGACCTCGAAGCCCATCCGAAGTCCGGTGCGTCCTGGGAGGGCTTCGTCATCGATCAGCTCATGCGCAGGCTGGGCGTCGAGGCCAACGAATGCTTCTTCTGGGCCACCCATGCCGGCGCGGAGCTCGATCTGTTGGTCGTGCGCGGGAAAACCCGGCTCGGTTTCGAGATCAAGCGCACGGCGACGCCCGCGATGACGCGCTCCGCTCATATCGCGATCGAGGACCTCGAGCTCCAGCGGCTCGACGTCATTCATGCCGGCGATCATTCCTTCGCGCTGGCTAAACGCGCGCGCGCCGTCGCCATCGCACGACTGTTCGACGATATCCTGCCGCTCGCATAGCCTGAGCCGCGAATCCGAGCTCTTCAAACGCCTGCTGGCCAGCGAGGAATCCCGGCGCTGCTAAGAGGACGCCGTCTGCCGGCGCGTCGACTGACCGATGAGATTGTTCTATGCGGTGGAAAGCGGGTTTGTTCCCTCGCTCACCATGTTGACGTACCGGGAATAGGCGAAGAGCCGATGACGGTGTTTACCGGAGACTTCTTTGACAATGCCTAGGCGCATAAGATGGTTCAGACTACTGGTAACGGTTGGAACGGTAAGCTGCAGCGCCTTGGCGGTCGTTCGAATGCGAACGTATGGATTGGCTTGCATGAATTGATGAAGCCGCAGCGTGGAGGGAGCAGCCCTTCCCAGTCTCTGTATCTTGTCTTTGTCTTTCGCAAACAGCTTCAATGTCCGCTCTGCGGTGTCTGCTGCCTCTTGTGCGGCAACTGCAACTCCTTCGATGAAGAATGCCAGCCAATCTTCCCAGGCACCTTGAGTACGCACACGCTGCAACAAATCGTAGTATTGATCACGATTACTCTTGAGATAAAGGCTGGGATACAGAAGTGGTTCGGTCAGAGCGCCCTTTGCACACAAAAGAAGCGTAATGAGCAATCTCCCAAGCCGGCCATTGCCATCGAGAAACGGGTGAATAGACTCGAACTGAACATGCACCAAACCGGCCTCCACGAGGACCGGAAGTCTGTGCTTGTCGTCATGTAGAAATCGCTCAAAGCTGTCCAGACACTCCGTCAACCGCTCGGGCGGCGGTGGAACAAATGAGGCGTTCCCTGGCCGACTGCCCCCAATCCAGTTCTGCGTCCAGCGGAATTCGCCTGGCATCTTGTTGGCGCCGCGTCCGCCCCTCAGAAGAATTGCGTGGATCTCCCGAATCAGGCGCAGCGACAGCGGAAAACCTCCGGCCATCCGTTTTAAGCCGTGCTGCATCGCAGCCACGTAGTTCGAAACCTCTTCGACATCCTCCACAGCGACATGAGGAACCTCATCGTTCTCAAACAAGAGCAGGTCGGCGAATGAGGACTGCGTTCCTTCGATCTGGGATGAGACCAGAGCTTCCTTGCGAGTGTATAAATAGAGCAGGAATCGGATGTCGGGCAGAAGTCTGGTCATCCCGTTAAGACGACCGAGTTCCTGATTGGCGCGGTCAAGGTGTTGATGCAATCCCTTTAGCTGCAGTTCGGGTACTGGCGGCAACGGAGGCGGGATGAATGCGCGGACAGTCTCCCCGGCAACGGAACTGGTGATGTAGGTTCCGAGCCGTTGCTGTCTTTTCGACGGTGCCATGCCATCCTTTAATAACAAATGTCGCTATTAAAGGATATAGGCTTATCCTTTATTAAGCAACCAAGGGCAAGCGCTGAGAATTTCAGGGGTCGGCCCGCGCCCCTCCGAGCACCTCGGCACCCCAGATCGTCAGAATAAATTCCTTGTACGCCGGCAACGACCGGTCTGCCGCACGGGCACAAATCGGACGAGGTTGGTTCCCCTCTCGTTCCATATACTGCCAATTCGACCCGATGATTCGCCGATGTTTTTGCCACGTCGACAATGCAAACACAGGTACTTAACAGGTTCGTTCCTCATTTTCGATCCTGGCAGAGTAAAGCAAAAACGAGGGGCCGATTCGCGGGTCGGCCCCTAAATCATTCTTGTAAGTCATCACTTTTCAATGACCATGACTCCGGAGGTTCGGAGAGCGGATGTGGTCGCGCTTTGCCTCGAACGGGAAGGTGCCGGGGCGGATATACGTTGCCTCGTCTGGGCTCCGCCGGCCGGGTGGCCTCACTGGACGGTTGTTAGAACAGGCACGTAAGGAAGTCGTGTCGCCCACCGATCGCAGTTCCGTCCACTTTACTTCGACCAGATCCAAGCGTCCGCCGACATCGACGACGAAGTCCACTTCGCGAGTTCGATCCCGCCAGAGAACAGACTGCCGCAGCGGCCGGCGCGTCGCTCCCGCTCGCGCAGCTGGGCAACACGAACGTCCCCCAAACTGTTCCGATGGATGGCGACAGTCCAAGAACTCCTTACTTGGGGTTGTGGTGATCGATGCTGGATTGCTCGATGCATTCGTGCACCGTCAATGCTGACAGGTTGACAGGTCGTTTGTCGCAGTGTACGCTTTGAATAAGTACATGTGAGGAGCGCTCATGCCTAGAATGGCGGTGGACGATAACAAGCGAATGAACCTCCGACTGCGGCCACAGCAAAAGACCATGCTCATGCGTGCGGCGGCCTTGAGGCACACCGACTTGACGGACTTTGTTCTGCAACCCGCGTTGCGAGAGGCCAAGGCCGTGATCGAAGAATCTGAACGTATCGTCCTGCCGGAGCGCGATAGCCTCTTGGTGCTGAACCTGCTCGAAAATCCGCCCGCGCCGAATGCTAAGCTGCGGGCCGCCATCGCCGCAATGCCGAAACCGAGGCGCAAGCGGGCATGAGCCTTCCCGCTTGGCACGAAGAGCCGATTTCAAAAAAACATGATCGGAAGTCTTTCGACTGTGGCGATTCGTCGATGAATGATTTCTTGCAGCGTTACGCCCGCCAGAGTCACGAGTCCAGTGCCGCGAAAACCTTCCTCGCCGTTGACAACGCAGACAACAAGAAGATCCTTGGGTTCTACAGCCTGGCTTCGGGCTCTCTGGCTTACGCCGACACGCCGGAGACGGTTCGCCGCGGCCTGGCCCGCCATGAAGTGCCTGGGTTCCGGCTCGCACGCATTGCTACCGACCTCCGCTGGCAGGGCCAAGGCCTCGGCGGCCAGCTCCTCGCCGCCGCCGCGCGGCGCTGCCTGCGTGCCGCGGCTGAGGTGGGGGGCGTCGTGCTCATCATCGATGCCAAGAACGACCGCGCGGCTCGGTGGTACACCAATTACGGCGCTGTGCCTTTGAGCAACAAGCCGCTGACGCTCGTCATGTCGCTGGCCACCTTTGCGGCAGACCTGAAAGCGGCCGGGCAGTTATGACCTCCGTGCCAAGGGCACCACGCCTTCGCCACCCATACGATTAAGGGGCGATTTCCCTGGCTCTCATGGATTCGCTTGCTCGAGACGTTTATTGTCTGGCGGCCATTTCCGCGGTTGCTTTACAAGTCAGATCTATTGAACACAAGGGACTTAACAGGTTCGTTCCTACTTTAGTCGTGGTCGCACCATAAGGAAAGAAGGTGCGCGACGCAGTTGGCCGGCAAGGTCGAGGCGTTTCCGAGCCCGTGGTGGCAAAAAGAATGGAGGGTCGAGACAGCCGCCCTCGGCCCTCCTGTTTTCGGTTGTCAAATAACCTGTGCCCTGTCGGGATGACGAGGGTACCCCCTGAGGAGCTAAGCGGCAAATTAGCGCGCTTCACTACAAACACACGCGCAAGTCAGACTATCGATCCACATCCCGAGCGTTGCCTGAGCAGATGGCTCCTTGCCAATCTCGACCTCACGACCACAATCAAGTCCGTTCGGTTAGCCGCAGACTCGTTGTACTCGCGAGCGGACGGGCAGCCCTCGCCGCAAGCGACGATCAAGAGGCCTTTCCGGTGTGGTCCTCTGCACCAGGCGTCGCCGCAACTTCTTTCTTCGGCGGGGTTGCGCGGTCCTCGTGAGCGAGGTTTCGACTGCCAGGGGCTTGCCGGCTGCGAATGGCTTGGATCTGCTTACGGTGATCAAGACTAATGCGCTCGAGCCTGGCGATTTCCCTAAGAAGACTCTCATAGCCCCGAGGCGTTTCGCCGGGAACCTTGTTGGCATCCAAAACAAGAAGTGCTCGAAAGGCAAGTTGCTTGAGCCAGCGGATTAAATCGCGGCCATTGAGCAAATCCAAATCCTCGGGATGGAGCGGCGGCAGGCTCCTGCGCAACTGCTCTGAGGATTCGACTTGCTCGCCGTACTCGGGGCGATGCTTGCCTTCTCGTATAATGCTCAATTTTTTCACGTAGCACCCGTGCTTCAGAGAGTTCCAACGGGAAATCCATGGGCTCTTCGTCCCACCCCGCTTTCCGTTCAACCGGCTTGCTGCTTGCGACCGAGGGGTACTCCTCCGCCGAATTTTCACGACGTCACTCGCTGGTTTCAGAATTCGCCGTGCCCGCTGCGTCCGGCACCTCCGATGGCGGCGCTTTCGTCGGACACGGTTGTTCTTTTCGAAACATCTCACAGAGCAAATCGCTCAGTTTCACGTCATGCTTCACCGCTTCGGAGGCCAACACGGCCATAAACCCACGCTTCGTATCGGATGGCACCTCGTCCGTAGTCACCTTTGCAGCCTGCTTTGACGATTTCTCTTGCAAGTCGATGGCATCAAAATCCGGGAACTGCTCGGCAGGGGCTCTGCGGCGGGCTAGTTCCAGGTGCTCTGAACGAACAACACCATCAATAACACCCTTGATCGTGCGGGCGAGCTTGACCACATCCGCCACCGATGCGTCTGGCGTTTCGGCAACTTCCTCTAATTTCCGAACAAGATGGCATTGAAGGTGAAGATATGAACTGCGAACGGAGTTGGGCCGGAATCTGGGCATGATCGTCTGTTGTTCTTCGAGTTCTTCCACGCACTTCATCGCGATCATTTTCCGCTCGGTGTCTTTGTCTAACTCGATTCCCCTGGCGACCAATTCAAGTCGCGCCCGATCGAGGCTCTGTTGCAACGCAACTACGTGGGAGCGCAGTTCAAAGTAGCCGAGGCCCGAAAGTACGCCGCACGCATGCCGCGCGAGAAAGTTCGTAACCTTCCGTAGAGGCGCTCGATCGAGCAGCATATCTGTACAGGTTGCCTTCACATCTACGGGCAGCCCACGAATAGCGGCGAGGCGGTGGTCGCGCATCAGGCTCCCCACTCCGCATCAATTTGGGGGACGGCAGTTCTTTGCATACCCCCTCTTCCGAGCGTGGAATGAATCTCGATATTGCCTGCGGCTATCGCCATCGTGATTGCTAGTCCCGCACTTTTGCAGACCATAGCGCCCGGCATCAGACCGCCTCCGGCCGCGATGCATCGAAGCAGCCCGTCACTCCACCGCTGGTAATTGGGGTCAGAATCTGAAAATGCAAAACTTTGCACATTTCAATCTAGCCAACTTGGATTCGCCCGTTTCGCCGCATCAGAATTCGCCGCGCGACCAGAAGCAAGTTGGACCCAGGAACCTGGCCGCCGTCAAGCACAAAATTAAAAACAATAATATGTATGTGACTGATTTTAATGATGTTAATTCTATAAAAATGTACTCTTTAGTAAACTATTATATGCGTTTAGTATAGTAAATCTATAAACAGACGCGGTCGGAGCACGCATATTTCGTGCATTCGACGAACACTCCAATCGCCTGCTTGCCATGTTGACGATCGCGGTGCATCAGATTTGTGCATAAAAATTACCTGCAGCTTTTTTGCAAAAGAGTTACTACTCGTTTTTTTTTGCCATTCCGACGCAGTGACCCATTTGTGATGCAGAGTTGGCTGATCTTCCCCAATCATGCAGGCGGCTCCCGTTCAGCGAGCAAGATCAGCCAGCAGATCGAGCGCCTCAGAATCAAGTTGCGTCGCAGAGATTGCGCGCGGAACTCCCTTCCGCAATTAACAGCCGGAATCAGCGCTGCTTCTCGGAAACGCGGTCAATCCGACCCTGCGCAAGGACTAAGCCATTTAGTGCGAAGACGCTCGCCAAAACCGCGTGGTTCTGACTAAGGTTGGTGGACACGAGTGATTTCAGCTTGGTGGCTGGACGTGGGCAGGAAGTTATAGTAGGTTACATGTAACCACATTTGGAGTTAGAAATTGCGAACACGATCCCCGTCCAAGTCGTCTCGGGATAAGGTCAGAGCACATCGCAAGAGGCTGCGCGAGCAGGGCCTGCGGCCTATCCAGATTTGGGTACCCGACATGCGGTCGCCTGCTTTTGTAACAGAGGCACACCGGCAGTCCCTCGCGGTCGGCAGGAGTTCTCACGCCAAGGAGGATCAGGACTTCATCGATGCTGTCTCTTGGGGCGCAATGTGAAGCGCGGGGAGATCTGGACTGTTGCAGGCGGTAAGGATTACGCAGGAAAGCCCCGTCCCGTTGTGATCCTTCAAGACGACCGTTTCGACATGACGGATTCAGTCACGGTGTGCGCATTCACTACCGACCCAACCGATGCCCCTCTGTTTCGGTTGCTTATCGAGCCCGGCAAGGGCAACGGCCTGCGCACTGTCTGCCGATTGATGGTGGATAAGATCACGACCGTTCCGAAGGCAAAGATCGGCGCGCGTGTCGGCCTCCTGGCTGACGAGGATA
>Ga0097691_1002440_pt1 | contig 12408 bp, 11 predicted proteins | sample NGESurdeep072012_8_FD_72858 | JGI IMG/M metagenome (GOLD analysis project Ga0097691, IMG submission 72858) | Arctic peat soil microbial communities from Barrow, Alaska - NGEE Surface sample 210-1 deep-072012 | ecosystem: Environmental > Terrestrial > Soil > Wetlands > Peat ...
CGCGCGGCCGGAATCGAAGGACGGCAGCGCCGGCGTCTGGAGGAGGAGCACCAGCGTGACGGCGAACTTCATCACCGTTTCTCCCGCGGGATGTAGTCGCGCGCGGCCGGTCCGGTGTAGATCTGCCGCGGCCGCGCGATCTTCTGCTCCGGATCGAGGAGCATCTCTTCCCACTGGGCGATCCAGCCGGCCGTTCTGGGAATGGCGAAGAGCACCGGGAATATTTCCACCGGGAACCCCATCGCCTGGTAGATCAGCCCTGAATAGAAATCGACGTTCGGATACAGCTTGCGGCTGACGAAGTACTCGTCCTCGAGCGCGATGCGTTCGAGCTCCAATGCGATCTCGAGGAGCGGATTCTTGCCGGTGACCTCGAACACGAGGTCGGCGATGCGCTTGATCACCTTGGCGCGGGGATCGTACGACTTGTAGACGCGGTGGCCGAAGCCCATCAACCTGATGTTGCCGTCGCCGCTTTTCACCCGCTTGATGAACTCGGGCACCTTGCCGACCGATCCGATCTCGCCGAGCATCCGCAGAACGGCTTCGTTCGCGCCGCCGTGCAGCGGCCCGTAGAGCGCCGCCGCCGCGCCGGCAAGCGCCGAGTACGGATCCACGTGCGAGCTGCCGATCGTGCGCATGGTCGTCGTGCTGCAGTTCTGCTCGTGGTCGGCGTGCAGGATGAAGAGCACGTCGAGCGCGCGCGCGAGCACCGGGTCGGGGTGGTACTTCAGCTCGGTCATCTTGAACAGCATGTTCAGGAGGTTGCCGGTGAAGCTGAGGTCGTTGTCCGGGGAATTGTACGGCCGCCCGATGCTGTGCCGGTAGGCGTAGGCGGCGATGCTCGGGACCTTGGCGATGAGCCGCTTGGTCTGCAGGAGGCGCGAGCTCTTGTCGAAAATCTGCTTCGCGTCCGGATTGAGCGTGGACAACGCCCCGACCGTGCTCAGGAAGATCCCCATCGGATGCGCGTCGTAGCGGAAGCCTTCCATGAACTTCTTGATGTTCTCGTGGAGCATCGTGTGGTACGTGATGTCGCGCGTCCAGGTCTGCTGTTGCGCCACCGTCGGCAGCTCGCCGAACAGAATCAGGTACGCCGTCTCGAGAAAATCGCTCTCCTCGGCGAGCTGTTCGATCGGGTAGCCGCGATAGAGCAGGATGCCCTTGTCGCCGTCGATGAAGGTGATCGCGCTCCGGCAGTTGGCGGTGTTCATGAACGCGGGGTCGTACGTCATGAGCCCGAAATCGTCGGGGCCGGCCTTGATCTGCCGCAGGTCCATCGCGCGAATCGTGCCGTCTTGGACCGGCACGTCATATTTCTTGCCCGTGCGATTGTCTACGATTGTCAGCGTGTCAGAGGGACTCATCGTCGTGTGTGTCCGTTTCAGTTTCAGTCACTGGGTCGGCAGCGATCCGGTACGCCCCGTCGGCCCAACGCGCCAGGTCCTGCAGTTTGCACCGCTCGCTGCAGAACGGCCGCCACGCGAGGTCGATCGGGTGGCGCCGGCAGAATACGCACGGTCCGGGCTCGTTCGCGGCCGGCATCGCTCTATTCTAATCGTGAGAGGGCGTGTTCTGCCTAGAGGCCGGCGTCCGCGGCGTGATGGCGGACGTCGCGCGCGGACACGATGAAGATGACGTCCTCGGCGATGTTGGTCGCATGGTCGCCGATGCGTTCGAGGTGGCGGGAGACCAGCACCAGATCGAGCGCCGGCTCGATCGTCGACGGATCCTGGAGCATATAGGTCAGCAGCTCGCGGAAGATCTGCGTTTTGAGGTCGTCGAGCTTGTCGTCTTCGTCGAGCACGCGCTGGGCGAGCGCCATGTCGCTTCGCACGAAGGCGTCGAGCGCGTCGCGCAGCATCGACTGCGCGATCGACGCCATGCGCGGGATGTCGATCAGCTTCTTGACCGGCGGATGCGTCGCGTAGCGCACGGCGGCTTCGGCGATGTTGACGGCGAGGTCGCCCACGCGCTCGAGATCGGTGTTGATCTTCACGGCGGCGACGATCGCGCGCAGGTCGGCCGCCATCGGCTGATGGAGCGCCAGCAGCGTGAAGCAGCGGTGGTCGATCTCCATGTGCAACGCATTCAGCGGATCGTCGCCCGACAGGACGCGCGCGATGAGCGCGTGGTCGCGGTCGACGAGCCCCTTGGTGGCCAGGCGCACTTCTTCTTCCGCCAGGCCGCCCATCTCGAGCAGCCGCGCCTTGAGCTGTTCGAGCTGCTCCTGAAAGTGGGGGACGACGCGTTCGACCGGTTCCATCTATCCAAACCTTCCCGTGACGTAGTCTTCCGTCAGCTTCTCGGCCGGCGCCGTGAAGATCTTGTTCGTGAGGTCGGACTCGATGAGTTTACCGAGCCAGAAGAAGGCGGTGACGTCCGACACACGCGCCGCCTGCTGCATGTTGTGCGTGACGATGACGATCGTGTAGCGATCTTTGAGCTGATAGACGAGCTCCTCGATGCGCTGCGTGGCGATCGGGTCGAGCGCCGACGCCGGCTCGTCCATCAGCAGAATCTCCGGCTCGACGGCGAGCGCGCGCGCGATGCAAAGCCGCTGCTGCTGGCCGCCCGACAGCGACAGCGCCGAGGCGTGCAGCCGGTCCCGCACTTCGTCCCAGAGCGCGGCCGCCTTCAGGCTCGCCTCGACGCGGCCGCCGAGCTCCTCGCGCGACCGCGTCATGCGGTTGATGCGCAGGCCGTACGCGACGTTCTCGAAGATCGACTTGGGAAACGGGTTCGACTTCTGGAACACCATCCCGACGCGCCGGCGCAGATCGACGACGTCGACCGACGGGGCGTAGATGTCCTGGCCGTCGATCAGGATCGACCCTTCCACGCGCGTGCCCGGCACGATGTCGTTCATGCGGTTGAGCGATCGCAGGAACGTCGACTTGCCGCATCCCGACGGCCCGATGAGCGCCGTCACCTGGTTGGGGTGGATCTTCAGCGTCACGCCGTCGAGCACGCGGTTCGGGCCGTAATAGAAGTTCAGGCCGGCCACCGCGATCTTCGGATCGGATTCAGGATTCGGCACGACGGATTCGCGAGCGTGAGCCGGGGAATCGGCGCCGGGTGCGCGCGGCTGACCAGCCTTCGCCGCCTCGGCGTTGAGCAGCATCCCTCGAGCGTAACCCGTGGCGGTTTCCGTCTGGTTTCGGCGGTGTTAAATCGATGTAACGCCGGTCGTCATCTCACGAGCGCGGGTTCGGCCAGCTTTTCCGCCGGCTCCAGGAACGCTTCCACCTGCTTGCGCAGCTCGTCCTGAATGCGATCGACCGACCGGCGCGCGTCGACCTTGCGGAAATGGAACTCGTCCGCCATCGACGCATATTCCTTGAGCAGCTTGCTCTGATACGACCGGAAGCTCTCGTAGATGTCGTCGCCGGTCTTGAGATCCATCCCCGACTCCCAGAAATCCATGCCGCGCGCTTCGAGCACGCGGCGGATGAGCGTCTTGACGTCGACGTTCAGATAGAAGACCAGGTGCGGCGCGATGGCGAAGCCGTAGACGTTGCGCAACCACGCGCGATCGACGCCGCGCACGCCGGCGCGCGCCAGCGCCGTGAAGATGTAGCGATCCGACAGCACGACGAAACCGGCCTTGAGCGCCGGAATGACTTCCTTCTCCAGCCGATCGGCGAAATCGGTCGCGTACAGCAGCACGAAGGTGAGCTTGTTCAGCGTGTTGCTCGACTTGGCCAGCTCGATCGTCGGCTGCATCAGCGGCGAGCGCGTCCAGCCGGTCTCAATGACGCCGTAGCCCTTCACCTCGAGCCATTCGCGCAAGAGCTGAATCTGCGTGCTGCGGCCGACGCCGTCGGTGCCCTCGACCGCGATCAGTTTGCCCGGATAGCCGTTGATCGGCAGATACGGAATGCCGCGCCCGTAGTACCGGCCTGGCTGAATGCCGCCGTTGGCGCCTTCAATGGCGCCAGGGGCTCCGTCGATCGGGTCAGATGGTGAGAGGCTCGTCATCGGATATCTCCGTGTCGGTAACCTGCAAGTGCCGTGAAATGAGCGCACGGACGAGCCGCTGCTGTTCGGTGATGCTGCCGGCCGCGTTCACGACCTCGAGGCCGAACTCATCCACGATCCGATCATACTCGTCGAGCACTTTGCCCTGGAACAGCCTGAAGCTCTCCACGGGGTTGCTGCTCCAGCCGAGGTCCATCCCCGCCTCGTAGAACTTGAGCTTCACGCGGCGTGCCATCAAGCGGTCGAGCGACATCTCGATCGGCACCCGGAAGTACAGCGTCAGGTCGGGCCGCACCGCGAAGCTGTACAGCTCGCGCACCCAGGTGCGATCGACGCCGCGCGTCGCGTCGCGCGCGAACGCGGTGTACGCGTACCGATCGGCCAGCACGATCATCCCGGCTTTGAGCGGCGGAATGATCTTGTACAGCAGCCGGTCAGCGAAGTCCGTGGCGTGCAGCAGACTGAACGTCATGGGTGTCAGGGCGTTCTTTTTCTTGCCGGTCTTGGTCGCCGCCTTGACGAGGGCGGACGAGTTCCATTCCGTGACGAACACCCGATGCCCTTCGGCGCTCAGCCACTTGGCCAGCAGTCCCAGCTGCGTCGTCTTTCCTGAGCCGTCGATGCCCTCGACGACGAACAGTTTGCCCGGGTACTCGTGAGGCTTCGTGAGGTTGTTCAACATACGCGTGTCCGCTCACTTCGATGCGAAGAGGTTTTCCGAGGATTCGCTCGAACGGCGCCGCATGCCGTCCCGCGGCCCAGAGCTCGAGCTCGGCGTCGCCCGCCGTCCGAATCTGCAGCAGCCCATCGTCGCCGCGATCGCGCAGGTCGATGGTCGAGATGGTCTGCGAGTGGCTGCGATCGAGACTTTCAGCGAGCCGCAGGATCGCGGCCAGCGTGCGCACGGCGGCGCGTCGCTTGCGCGGCAGCTCGCCGAAGCCCTCGTGGCGCCGCTTCGGCGTCGCGCTGCGGTGATACCGCGCGAGCAGCGCGATGGCGTCGATCTCGTCGGGCTCGAAGCCGCGCAGATCGCCGTTCTTGATCAAATAGTACGAGTGCTTGTGATGCCGTTCGTAGCTGATGTGGACGCCGATGTCGTGCAGGATCGCGGCGTACTCGAGCCACTCGCGCTCGCGGTCGGTGAGCCCGTGGATCGCGCGCGTCTGGTCGAAGAGCGCCACGGCCAGCCGCGCCACCTGGTTCGCGTGCTCGGGCCAGTAGTTGCAGCGTTCCGCGAGCTCGACGACGCTGCGCCGCCGCACGTCGGGATAGCGGTCGGCCTGCGCGATTTGCTTGCGGTGACGCGCGATGTAGTCGAGGACGAGCCCTTCGCGCAGCGACAGATCGCACAAGGTCAGCTCGGGCGCGCCCAGGCGTCGCACGATCGTATCGAGCAGCACGGCGCCGGCGACGGCGAGATCGGCGCGCCGCGGCTCGAGCCCCGGCACGCGCAGCCGCTTCTCGAGATTCAGCGCGAGGAGCTCCTTCCGCACGCGGTGCAGTTGCTTGGCGGAGACGCGCCGATTGCGCTGCGGCGCACCGGATGGACGCCCCTGCTGCACCGAGACGATGGCGCCCAAACTGAGAATGGTCCCCGACGTGCCGATGACGCGGTCGAAGCCGGCGGCGGCGATCTGATCGAGATACTCGCCGATCTCCGCGTTGATGTGCTTCAGCATCCGGCGCTCGTCGCGCGGCTCGATCGGATCGCTCTTCACGAACCGCTCGGTGAGGCGGATGACGCCAAGCTTGAAGCTGCGTCCGGTGTCGACATCGAGCCCCGTGCCGCGCGTGATCTCCACGCTGCCGCCGCCGATGTCGACGACGACGGCGGCGTCGCCGGGGATGCTGACGCCGTACATCGCGGCCAGATGGATGAGGCGCGCCTCCTCGGTGCCCGAGATGACGCGCGGGTGGATCCCCGTTTTCTGCGTGATGGCGTCGAGGAACTCGCCGCCGTTCTCCGCCTCGCGCGTCGCGCTCGTCGCCGCCGCGATGATCTCGTCGACGCGGTGCGATTCGGCCAGACGCCGGAACTTCGACATCACCTGGAGCGCGGCGTGCATGGCTTCAGGCGTGAGCGCACGTCCGTCCAGGCCGCCGGCGCCGAGGCGCACCATCTCCTTCTCGCGATCGATGACCTCGAAAGAGAGATCGGGCCGCACCCGCACGACGATCATGTGGAGCGAGTTGGTGCCGATGTCGATGGCGGCGATCCGCATCATGCTTGAGCTTTCAGGCTCTCCACTATAATGAATGGCGCCTGACCGCGTCCTATATCATGCCCGCATCCCGCCACCGTTACGACCTGCTGCACAAACGCCTCGACATCTTTACCCGGATGTTACAAGGCCTCGAGAAGGGCGACGTCCGCGCGCTCCATCGCACGCGAGTGGCTTCGCGGCGGCTGCGCGAGCTGCTGCCGATCCTCCAGCTCGACCACGACGTCGCGCGCAAGCTCGGTCGGCGGCTCCGGCGGGTGACCCACGGCCTCGGAGCGGTGCGCGAGCTCGACGTGGTCAGCATGCTGCTGGACGAACTGCATGAATCCGGCCGTTACGACTTGGGCGGCCTGAGCCGCGTGGCGGCGCCAGTGGCCCAGGACCGCGCTGCCGCCCGAAAGCGCCTGGTCGCGAAGCTGCCCGCAGCCGAGCTTCGGCGCGTCGCGCACAAGCTCGAGGACATCGCGCAGGACCTGAAGTCGGACGGCGCGTCGAATCGTCGCCACGAAGCGGCGTGGCGGTGGGCGATTGACGCGCGCATTACGAGACGCGCGGACCGGCTGACGGCGGCGATGCGGGAAGCGGGCGCGGTGTATCTGGCCGAACGGCTGCACGCGGTGCGGATCGCGCTCAAGAAGCTCCGCTACGCCGTCGAGCTGGCGGCGGAAGCGGCGGGGGAGAAGACCACCGCGGACCTGCGGACGCTGAAGCACGTCCAGGAGCTGCTCGGACGCCTGCACGATCGGCAGATCCTGATCGATCGCGTGCGCCAGATTCAAGGCGCCGCCTCGGCCGACCCGCGGGCGGAGCGCGAGCTCGAAGCGATCCTCGATACGCTCGAAAACGACTGCCGGCGCCTGCACGCGCGCTACGTACGCGATCGCGCGGGGCTGGCCGATCTCTGCGCGCGCGCGGTGGCCAAGCCTCACCCCGTGTCGGCGTCGCCAGGGCGGCGTGTCGCGCCGCGCCGCGTGGCCAGCTAACCCGCCATGGCCGGCCCCTACGAGCTGTATTTGATTCGCCACGGTCTTGCCGAAGACCGCGGCGAGGCGTGGCCCGACGACACCAAACGGCCGCTGAGCGAAGAGGGGATGTCGCGTCTGCGCAAAGAGGCGCGCGGGCTCGCGCGCCTCGGCGTGTCGCTCGACATCGTGCTCACGAGCCCGCTCGCGCGGGCGCGGCAGACGGCGGAGATCGTTGCCGCCGCATTCGATCCCCGGCCGCCCATCGCGAGCGCCGACTCGCTGGCGCCGGGCGCCCAGTACGCGGCCGTCGTGGCCGATCTCGAGAAGCACGCGCGCAAGACGCGAATCGCGCTCGTCGGCCACGAGCCGAACCTCGGCGAGCTCGCGGCGCGGCTGGTCGGCACGCGCCATCCGATCCCGTTCAAGAAAGGCGCGGTGTGCCGGATCGACGTCGACACGCTGCCGCCCGCCGGACCGGGATCGCTGCGCTGGTTTCTCACGCCGAAAGTGATGCGCGCGATCCGCCGGTAGCTACGCGCGCAGCCAGTCGGCCTGCCAGTCCTTCACCCGCAACTTGATTTCCTTCTGCGTGGCGAGCTTGCCGTCGAGCACGTCGCGAACCAGATCGGGGAGCTCAGCGTCGCTCGCGAACCGCAGGGCGACGAGCTGCGGCGGCGTCAGATCGTTGATGCGGCCGCTCAAGGGAGCCGGCAGCAGCCCGCCCAACCGCAGCCGCATCTCGAGGCGGATCACCCGATCCTGAACTCTCACGATCATGGCCCGTGTCAAGGGCGCCAGCATCAGGATGCCCACCGCGACCAAGGCCGCGAAGGCAGTGCTGCGGTTGGGCGCGTACCAGATGTGCCGCAGGGCGTTCACCGCGTTGAGCAGCAGGACGGGAAGGACGAAGAAATGGAACGGCGGGACATACCGCGCGTGGTTCTTGTACGTCTGGGTGCGTTTGGCCATCGGTTGAGCTCCTTGGCGGTGATTCTACGGCCGCGGAGCCTTCCCGTCTACGCGTCGATGAAACGGTAGCCGAGGCCAATCACGGTTTCGATCTGGCGTCCAGCGTCGCGCAGTTTGCTGCGCAGGCGGCCGACATGGACGTCGATCGACCGCGTTTCGACCAGCCGGTCGTACCCCCAGACGCGCTCGAGCAGCCGGTCGCGTGAGACGACGCGGTTCTTGTTGTGCACGAGATAGCGGAGCAGCTCGAACTCGCGCCGCGTGAGCCGCACCGGCTGACCCTGCACGGACACGGCGACGGCGTCGAAATCGGCGACGAGGTTGACGCCGCGGTAGGCGGCCGCCTGCCGCTCGTCGGCGGGCGTCGCGCGCCGCAGCACGGCGCGCACCCGCGCCGCCAGCTCGCGCGGGCTGAACGGCTTGGTGAGGTAGTCGTCGGCGCCCAGTTCGAGCCCCTGGACCCGGTCGTCCTCGGTCGTGCGCGCGGTCACCATGATGATCGGCACGTGCCGGGTCTCGGCGCGCGAGCGCAGAATGCGGCAGACCTCGACGCCGCTGAGCGCCGGCAGATTGAGATCGAGGATGATGAGATCGGGCGGCCGATCGGAGACCGCCCGCAGCGCCGCGTCGCCGCTCGCGACGATCTCCGCCTCGGCGTCGCCGCCGCGTTCGACCGTGTGTTTGATCAACCCGGCGATGTCTTGCTCGTCTTCGACGATGAGGACGCGGTGCTTGGGCATGTGTGGACACGTCCACCGTACAGACAAAGTGTTTCGGCGCGGTGTCGGATCTGTTAATTGTGGGTTAACGTCAGGCCGTTTGCGTTTTGATGTTATCCTGCGGAGCTGGTTCATCCTCCTCGAGCCGCTGGAGAAGACCTCACATTGATCATCCGGACCATCCGGCGCTCCGCCGTTCTCGCGATGCTCATCACGCTGGCCGGCGGCGTCATGTTCGGCGACCCTGCGCCGGCCGTTGACCGCCCGGGCGCGCTCGGCCGCGGCGTCACGCTCCTGCCGAACGGCTGGAAGATCGCGCCGGCGGGCTGGCACGTGCAGATCGGCGATCTGCCGCTGGCGATGGCCGAGTCGCCGGACGGCCGGTATCTTCTCGTGTCGAACAACGGCTACGCGAAACCGAGCGTGACGGTGTTCGACGAAGAGCGCGGGACGGTCGTGCAGCGGCTCGTGCTCGATCACGCGTGGCTCGGCATGGCCTGGCATCCCGACGGCAAACGCCTCTATGTGTCGGGAGCGGGCAACAACACGGTGCACGAGCTGTCGTTCGCGGGCGGCAGGCTGACGCGCGGCGCCGATCTCGTGCTCGGCCGGCCGATGGACGCGCCGGCCGGCGGCGCCAATCGCCCTGAGCCGGTGCCGCAGAGCTTCATCGGCGGCGTCGCGGTCAGCCCGGACGGGACGCGCGTCTTCGCGGTCCACGTGCTCGGCCAGATGGTCAGCATGGTGGATGTGCGCACGGGCCACGTGCTGCGGAGCATCGATCTGCCCGCCGAGCCGTACACGTGCGTGGTGTCGCCGGATGGCTCGACGCTGTTCGTGTCGCTGTGGGGCGGCGCGAAGGTGCTGCTCTTTGACGCGAAGACGCTCGACGCGCGCGGCGAGATAGAGGTCGGCGAACATCCGAACTCGATGGCGTTGACGAGAGACGGCAAGCGGCTCTTCGTTGCCTGCGCGAATACCAACGCGGTGTGGGCGATTGACGTCGAGAGCCGCCGGGCGGTCGAGCAGATCGCCGTGGCGCTCTTTCCGAACGCGCCGCCCGGCTCGACGCCCAACAGCGCCAGCCTCTCGCCCGACGAGACGCGTCTGCTCGTCGCCAACGCCGACAACAACACCGTCGCCATCGTCGACGTCGAGCAGCCGGGGCGGAGTCAGGTGGAAGGCTTCATCCCGACCGGCTGGTATCCGACCGGCGCGATGTTCAGCCGCGACGGCGCGCGCATCTTCGTCCTGAGCGGGAAAGGGCTGTCGTCGAGCCCGAACCCGCGCGGCAACCAGCCGGGGATTGGCGGCGCCGACGGTCAGTACATCGGGGCGATGCTGCAGGGCACGCTGTCGATTGTCGGCACGCCGGCGCCCGACACGCTGGCGGCGATGACGAACACGGTCCGAACGCTGACGCCGTACCGCGATGCTTTCCGCCTGGCGCCGGCCAATGCGCCCGTCGGTTCGCCGATTCCTCGCCGCGTCGGCGACCCGTCGCCGATCAAACACGTGTTCTACATCATCCGCGAGAACCGCACCTACGATCAGATCTTCGGCGATCTCGAGCGCGGCGACGGCGATCCCAACCTGTGTCTGTTCGGCGATCGCGTGACGCCCAACGCTCACGCGCTCGCGCGCGAATTCGGCGTCCTCGATAATTTCTACGTCGACGCCGAGGTCAGCTACGACGGCCATGCCTTCTCGACGGGCGCCTACGCGACCGATCTGGTCGAGAAGTTCTGGCCGACCAACTACGCCTCGCGCGGAGCCGAGTATCTGAGCGAAGGCGGCGGCACGATGCGCAACGCCTACGGCAACATCGCCGCGCCGCTCGACGGCTACATCTGGGACGCCTGCGTGCGCAGGAAGGTGAGCGTCCGCAGCTACGGCGAGTTCGTGCACCTCGATCCCGAGCACCGGAACACGGCGAGTGTGCCCGGGCTGGAGGGCCGGATCAGCCTCAGCTATCCGCCGTGGGATCTCAAGATCCCGGACGGGAAGCGCGCGGATGCGTTCATCAAAGAGTTCCACGACGACGAGGCGAACGGCACCTTGCCGGCGCTGTCGATCCTCCGGCTCGGCAACGATCACACGGGCGGCACCAGTTCCATTTACCCGACGCCGCGCGCCATGATCGCCGAAAACGATCTCGCCCTCGGACGGATCGTCGAGGCGATTTCGCACGGCACGTCCTGGAAGGAGTCGGCGATCTTCGTCCTGGAAGACGACGCGCAGAACGGCCCGGATCACATCGACGCGCATCGCTCGCCGGCGATCGTCGTCAGCCCCTTCTCGCGGCGCCGCGGCCTCGACAGCACGCTGTACACGACGTCGGGCCTGCTGCGCACGATGGAACTCATCCTCGGCGTGCCGCCGATGAGCCAGTACGATGCGGCGGCCACGCCGATGTACAACGCGTTCCAGGCCACGCCGGTGCTGGCGCCGTTCACGCACCTTGACGCCCGCATTCCGCTCGACGAACGAAATGATCGATCCGCGTACGGCGCCGACGCGTCGATGCGCATGAATCTGGCGGAAGCCGATCGCGCGCCCGAGCAGGAGCTCAACGAGATTCTGTGGCGATCGGTCAAAGGACCGTCCTCGCCGATGCCCCCCATCGTCCGCAGCGCCTGGATCCGGCACGCTGCGGCCGATCCAGACGACGACCGGTAGGATTTAACCGCGACGTAACACACGCGAAGCACCTCTGACACACGGCGCCGCTACTGTGGAGCTGCACGTTCACGGGCGCGACGCCCGGGAATGATGTCAAGGAGGCTTCCTTTGCGACGTTTCAGCGCCTGGTTCCCGCTCTCGCTCGTTCTCACCTTCGCGCTCTGCTCAGCCGTGGCTTCCGCGCAGGATCAGTCGCCGCCGCCCAAGCCACCGAGCTCGCCTCTCACGATTCATATCGGCGACGCCGATCTCCTCATCGGTGGATTCATGGACGCGACCGTGATCACGCGGTCGACCAATCCCGGTTCCGGCATCGGCACGAGCTTCGGCTCGATTCCCTTCAGCACGGTGGCCAATGTGCCCCAGGCGGCGGGCAACCTCAGCGAGACGCGCTTCTCCGCGCAGAACTCGCGATTGACGCTGCAAGCGACCAGCAGGGTCGGAAGCGCGAATCTGAAGGGCTATCTCGAAGCCGACTTTCTCGGGAACGCGGCTGGCGGTCTGAACGTCACCAGCAATGCCAACACGCTGCGGATGCGGCTGTTTTGGGTTCAGTACACGCAAGGCAAGTTCGAGTTCCTGGGCGGGCAATCGTGGAGCATGCTCACGCCCGGCCGAAACGGCATCTCGCCGATGCCCGGCGACATCTTCTTCAGTCAGGACGTAGACACGAATTACCAGGGAGGGCTCACGTGGGGCCGCACGCCGCAGTTTCGGTTCATCGCGCATGCCAGCGATGTCGTGACGGCCGGCCTCTCGATCGAGAATCCGCAGCAGTACGTCGGTAGCGCTGTCGTGCTGCCGGCGGCGTTCCCGGCGGCCGAGGTCGACAACGGCGGGAACAGCGCGGCGGCCAATCCGTACCCGGAC
>Ga0097691_1002441_pt1 | contig 12403 bp, 11 predicted proteins | sample NGESurdeep072012_8_FD_72858 | JGI IMG/M metagenome (GOLD analysis project Ga0097691, IMG submission 72858) | Arctic peat soil microbial communities from Barrow, Alaska - NGEE Surface sample 210-1 deep-072012 | ecosystem: Environmental > Terrestrial > Soil > Wetlands > Peat ...
CGACCATCGACGGGACGACGAGGACCGCGCCGACCAGCAGGCTCGCGAGCAGGGCGACGAGGGTCGCTTCAGTGGCCGAGGCTTGCTGATGGTGAGGGAGGCGACGAGCAGGTTCGGGTATTGGGCTACCCGTGGGGTACAAGAACTCGATCAGTCAGCCCGCCGAAGTGGTCGCTGGTTGAGCATCGCCCGGCATGGCGCACCTCGCTCTCGAGGGCCAAGATGTTCCGGTCGCGCGTCGAGCAGACGACGGTGGGGTGAACCTCCGGCACATCGTGCGCGATCCGCGCGGCGAACGCGTACGGCGAGACCCGAACCTGCTTGAACGGGTTGTCGGTGATCGGCACCTGCTGCCACCGATCCCTCAGCTCGAGGTGCGTCATCGACGGCAGGCGTGGCGGATGCACCGACCCAACCCGGCGCGCTGGGAGAGCACGGCTAGGCGCCGGCCGCCTCGCGGCGCCGTCGGGCGGCGGCCACCATGTCGCCGAGCTGCCGCTCGATCTCATCCCAGCCGCGGGTCTTGAGGCCGCAGTCGGGATTGACCCACAGATCGGTCGCCTCCATGAAGCCCAGGAAATGCTCTAACCGCTCGCCCATGACCGCCGTGCCGGGCGTGTGCGGCGAGTGCACGTCGAAGACGCCGGGGCCGATCTGGAGGTGGCCGTCGCCAAACAGCCCGTAGAACTGGCGGATGTACGAGTCGTCCTTGGAGCGGGAGAACTCGATCGAGGCCACGTCCACGCCGGCGTCGCCCCACAGCGGCACGATGTCGCCGAAGTCTCCGTAGCACATGTGGGTGTGCATCTGGACCTGGGCGGGCTGGCGGAAGACGTGGTTGAGCGCCGCCCGCACCCCGCGGGCGTAGACGGCGCGCCGCTCCTCGGCGTCGTCGGTCGGCAGTGGCCAGCGCTCGCGCACCGCCGGCTCATCGACCTGGATGATCCGAGCGCCGGCCTCGACCAGGTGCTCGATCTCCTGCGCGATCGGCTGCGCGACGGCCCAGAAGAGCCGATCGTCACCGACGCCGGGCGGCCGGAAGCTCCAGTTCACGATGGTGACCGGGCCGGTGAGCATTCCCTTCACCGGCTTCGCCGTGGCGGCCTGGGCCAGGCGCCACTCATCGACGGTCATCGACTCGGAGATGGTCGGAGGTGCGGCCAGGATCGGCGGACGGGTGCATCGGCTTCCGTAGGAGAGGACCCATCCGTGGTGGGTGGTGAGAAAGCCGTCCATCTGGGCCGCGAAGTACTCGACCATGTCGGTGCGCTCGAACTCGCCGTGGACGAGGACGTCGAGCCCCATTCGTTCCTGCCAGGCGACCGAATCGGTGATGAGCGTGGCGATCCCGGTGTCGTAGGTCGCGCGGTTGATCTCGCCACGATCGAGCTGGGCGCGCAGATGGCGGACCTCGCCGGTCTGTGGGAGCGAACCGGTGGTGGTGGTCGGGTAGGGCGGCAGATCCAGGTCGGCCTGTGCGGCACGGCGGGCCGGGCGCGGGGTGCGTGGCTGGAGCTCACCGATCGCCGGCCAGACGGCAGCAGGCGGCTCGGTCGTCGTCGGCGCCGGGCCTCCGGTCAGTGCCACCGCCCAGGTGGCGAGGGTCCGGGCCTTCTCGCGCGCGAACTGGAAGCCGCGCGTCAGCTCCTCGTCCTCGACCGTGTACGGCAGGAACATGAGGCTGGTCGATGGGACGAGGCGCACGGTGCGGCCGTCGTCGGCGCCGCCCAGTGCCTGGCGGACCGGGTCGAACGCATCCGGCCACACGCTGCGACCGTCCATCACCGCCACGACGTGCTCCGGCTGGGCGTCCCAACCGGGCGTCCCGCGCAGGCCGGCCACCCGCTCGAGCGGCACCTGCACCGCGTACCCGCGAGCGCCGAGTGCATGGAGCGTCGAAGCGGAGGCCGCGCCGAACTGGACCGTGACCAGCGGGGGCGTCCCGGCGCCGGGCTCGCCGAGGGCGTCATACGCCGCGTCGCGCAGCGCCTCGTCGGCGGGGTCCAGCCGCATCCCCAGGCACGGCTCATCGAGCTGGAGGCGGAACCCATTCGGCTGCGAGCGCATCCACGCACCGATCGCCGCCCCAACGGCCCGCCCGAGGTCGGTCGCGTCGAGGCCGGCGTGCTTGCTGAGCCGGACGAAGCTGTACGGCCCAAGGATCGGCCAGATGATGGAGCCACCCGGGAGCGGCTCGCGCCACCGCATCGGGCTCAGGCGCTCAGGGAGGCGATCCAGCTCCGGCACGACGTAGTGGTAGTTCGTGTCGAACCACTTCGTCATCTCCCACGCCTCGCGCTCAGGGGTGCCTCGCGCCAATGCGGTCAGCAGGTCGAACGAGGTGCCGCCCAGGTTCGCCGGCTGGACGCCGAGCATCAGGGCCGTTTCGAGCACTTCGTCGTACAGGAAGAAGTCGTCGACCGCAGAATCGACCGCCTCGCGCTGCTCGACGAGGTGCGCGCGACGGAGCTCATCGACCCGCTCGGCGAACGCATCGGCTGCCAGGCGCCCGGACCACATGCGTTCGAGCGCCCACTTGAGCTCACGGTTTGGCCCGATGCGCGGGTATCCGATCAGCTGCGCGACGACATGCATGGCAGAGCCTTTGTGCGGAGGGCGCTCAGTGTAGGACGCGGGCGACGATCAACGAGCGCGGGTGGCCGGGACGGGCACGCGACGCTGCGCGTCAACCGAGCAGGGTTCAGGCAACCCTTGAGGAGCGTGAGCGGCGGCGACGTCTCGCCGGGCGCGTCCGTTTCGGCGCCGGCACTCCCCGCGGGCGGCGCTTCGGCGGCCGTCGGGCCCGCCGTCCATCGCCCGAGCCTGAGCTGACGGACGAGGGCTCGCTGTCGGGGGCGTTGCACGCCCCGCAGCGCTGGCCCGCCGCACGCCGGTACGCCGTGGCCGTTTGCGCGTCGCCCTCGCTGGACGCCCTGCCCTCGGGCGGAGCAGCACGAGCACCTGGCGGAACCGTCACTCCCGTTTCGCGATCCATCCTGAGAGGACTTCGCTGACCCCGGACTCGCGCGCTTCTGCCCGATCGGAGGAGCGCGCGTCGGGGTCCGATTACTGCCGGCCAGTGTGGCCCGCGGCCGGCGCGTTGGGGAAGGGCCACTCGGCTGATTCGCCCGCGGCGCAGGGTGCAGGCCGATACGCGCCGAAGCCTATCGCGCTACCCACGGGAGCCCTCCCCGACGGCTATCGCCCCGTCCTGGCCGGCCGCCTGCACCGCCTCCCAGTCCCGACGGAAGGCGACGATGCCGGTGTCAGTGAGCGGGTGGTGGATCATCTGCCGCAGGATCTTGAACGGCACGGTGGCGATGTGGGATCCTGCCAGCGCAGCCTCCGTCATGTGGCGCGGGTGCCGGATCGAGGCAGCCAGCACCTCAGCGCCCAGCTCGTAGGTCTCGACGATGGCGACGAGATCACGGACGACCTCCATGCCGTCCTCGTTGATGTCGTCGAGGCGCCCGACGAACGGCGACAGGAACGAGGCTCCAGCCTTCGCCGCCAGCAGTCCCTGGTTGGCGCTGAAGATGAGCGTGCAGTTGGTCTCGATGCCCTCTGCCGCCAGGCGGGAGATCGCTTCCAGCCCTTCCTCGCTCATGGGCACCTTGACCACGATGTTTGGGGCGAGCGTTGCGAAGTGGCGGCCCTCGCGGAGCATGCCCTCGACATCCTCGGCGACGACCTCGGCGCTCACGGGCCCAGGTGTGATCTGGCAGATCTGGGTGAGGACCTCGTCGTAGCTGCCGCCGACCTTGGCAAACAAGGAGGGGTTGGTCGTGACGCCGTCCAACACGCCCCAGCGGGCGGCGGTGCGGATGTCGTCGATCTCGGCGGTGTCCAGAAAGATCTTCATGGTCGGTCCAATCTGTTCATGGGCTCGCAGCGCTGAGGAGGCGAGACCTGATTGACGTTCTCCTCACGCCTCGGCAAGCAGGTCCGCGCCCTCGACCTGCACCCTCCGGGAGCGGACGGGCCGCTGGGCCGGTCCACGGAGGACGGCGCCGGAGGTCACATCGAACTGGCTGCCGTGGCAGGCACAGGTCACCGTGGTTCCCTCGAGTTCGCCTTTCGCGAGCGAGCACCCCATGTGGGTACACGTGTCATCGAATGCGTACAGATGTCCGTTCGCATTCGATACGTTCACGTTCGTCCCCGCGACGTCGAAGAGGCGCATCTGTCCATCGGCGACATCCGTCGTGTTACCGATCCGTACTAACATGACCGTCACCTCCGATTTCCGATCTGGGCCACACGAGCGCGGGCTTAGGTCCTCCGTGGCATAACGGCGCCGTAGGTCATGGTCTTCCCTGCTGGCAGCAGCAGGGCTTCGAGATCGTCGAGAGCGACCGCAGGGTCGCTGAGGCGCTCGATGGCCACCTTCTCCCGCGAGGCGACTAGGGCGGCGATCGCGTCGTTGACGTGCCCGACGTTGGCGTTCATGCCGGCCACGACGCGGCCATCCGTGAGCCAGAAGGCGACGAACGAGCGGCTGGCGGGCTCGCCGCGGAACACGACCTGATCCCACGCTGGCGCGTACCCGGCGTACTCCATGCCGACGTCGTATTGGTCGGAGTAGAAGTACGGGATCCGAACGTAGGGTTCGGCCAGGCCCAGCATGTTGCGGGCGGCCGCCCGGCCCTGGCGCCGCGCGTTGTCCCAGTGCTCGACGCGGAGGCGGGCCCCGAGCAGCGGATGCCACGCCGCGGCGACGTCCCCCGCGGCGAAGATCCCGGGCTCGCTCGTCTGGAGCAACTCATCGACGAGGATCCCTTCGCCGACGTCCAGCCCGGCTCTGTCCGCGAGCTCCGTTCGCGGCCGTGCGCCGATGCCGACCACCACGAGATCGCCCTCGATCCGGGTGCCGTCGGCCGTCTCGACGGCCTCGATCGCAGTCTGGCCGCGAAATGCCACGGCTCGCTGGTTCATGACCAGCTCGACCCCATGCTCGGCGTGCAGGTCCCGGTAGACGCTCCCGACCTCGGCTCCAAGCACGCGCTCGAGGGGGACGGAGCCGTCGGCGATCATCGCGACGGGGAGGCCGAGTTGTCGAATCGACGCTGCGACTTCGGCGCCGATCCAGCCGCCGCCGATCACGATCGCACGGCGTGCAGCAGTGGCCGCCTCGCGGATCGCATCGGCATCCTCCAACGTGCGCAGGTAGTGCACGCCGGCGAGGTCGCTTCCCGGGATGTGCAGCCGTCGCAGCGCGACGCCGGTGGCGATCAGCAGGCGGTCGAAGGCCACGCGCCGTCCGTCGTCGAGCATGACCTCCCGGGTCGCCGGCTCGATGGCGCGCACGGGAGTCGACAGATGCAGCTCGACCTGCTGCTCCGCGTACCACGCGTCAGGATGGACGAACACCTTGTCAAGCTCGCCCTGGCCGCGCAGGTACTCCTTCGAGAGCGGCGGCCGCAGGTAGGGTGGTTGCGGTTCCTGGCCGAACATCACGATCCGGCCGTCGTAGCCCTCCTTGCGCAGTGTCTCGGCCGCCTTCGCGCCTGTGAGGCTGGCGCCAACGATCAGGATCGTCCCGATGTCAGTCATGCCGGGCCTCCAGAGTGTCGAGCTGACTCAGTCAGCCGGTAGCGAAGAAACAGGTGGTTGCCGGCGCGCATGACCGAGCCGAGCTCTGCCCACGGTGTGGCCCCGGGCTCGTAGCCGAGCCCTTCGACGAGGGCGAGGCGCGGTACGCCGGGCATTCGGCCGGCGATCTGCGGGGCGATCGTCAGGAAGAGCTCGTCGACGAACCCGGCGCCGATCAGGCTGCCGAACAGCGTCGGTCCACCTTCGCACACCACGAGTTCGAGGTTCCGTTCGGCGAGGTCCGAGATGAGGGCATCCGCCTCGATGCGCCCTCCATCACCCGCGACAGCCACCTTGACGGCCGTCGGGAGGGCGGCGCGCCGGAGGCGATCCGCGCCGGCACCCGTCGTCACGATGAGCACCGGCACGTTCGACCTGTGCAGGCCCGGGTGTTCGGGATCGATCCGCCCGCTCGCCGTGACGATGACCGTCGTCGGCTGTGGAGCCAGCAGGCCGAGGTGCCGGCGCCAGGTCGCGAACGCCGCGGTCGAAGGTGGATGGACGTGGCCCGGCGTCCACACATGGCGGCCTCCGGAGCGAACCGTGCCCGCTCCCACGAGAACCGCATCGGCCGTCGCTCGGAGGAGACCCATCAGGAAGCGATCGGGGGCGAACCCGCCACTCACCTCCCGGCCCCCGCTTTGGCCCAGGGTATCGAAGGCGATGACACCGTCGAGCGTGCTAACGAAGTTCGCGACGATCGTGGGCCGGTCACGCCGGAGTGCGATCGTCAGGTCCGCGCCGTACCTCCGCGCGAGCGGCGGCGGCAGGACGCCGCCTCGCAGGCGCCGATCCAGCGGTCGGGGCGCGTCGAGGAGCGGCTCGATCCGCCACGCATCATCGCTGGAGTGGACGAGGACGCTACTCATGGCCGTCATCGGCCGCCCCCGATGCCGCCGATGTCGATGAACTCTCGACGAAGACTCGACTGGTCCACGTATGTCCCTCGATAGGCGGTCGTCCGGGTCATCGGATCGTGTTCGCGGACCCCGCGCATCTGGGTGCACAGGTGGTGCGCCTCGAGGTACACCGCGACCCCGTGCGGGTGGAGCATGGACATCAGCCCGTCGGCGATGTCGTGAGTCATCCGCTCCTGCACGCCGAAGCGCTTCGTGACGACGCGAACAAGCCGGGTCAGCTTGCTGATCCCGATGATCTGCTCATGGGCGACGTACCCGACGTAGGCCCGGCCGAAGAAGGGCAGGACGTGGTGCTCGCACAGGGCGAAGAACGGAATGGGCCCTTCTACGACCTGGGCCAGCTCGCAGTTGGCTCCTCCATGACATTCGGTCGGGAACGCCGTCAGGAGCTTGGGATCCCCGTCGTAGCCGTCCGTCGCGTCAAACAGGGCACGGACGAAGCGGCGTGGTGTATCGCCGGTCCCGGGGGCGGCCAGGTCCATCCCGAAGGAGGTGAGGATCTCGGCGGCGTACCCCTCGAAGCGAGCCCAGTCGTCGTCGGTGAGCCGTCGCAGCGGACCCACTCGATCTTCGTCCCGCCGGAGGTCGGATGACTGAAACGCGATGGCTTTGGCGTCGAGAGCGGCCGCTGACATCGGGTGAATGCTCCTTCCGGTTCTACGGACCGTATCGGTCGGGTTGGTATTGGGGAGGAAACGGACACGAAAAGCGCGTGAGTTCTGGGGCCGCCGATCCGCGTTCGGCTCGCCGCCGTTCTATCGCTAACAGCCGTTATTGTTACACCCGACGAGCGGGGTCGTCAAGGTCTTGTCATAGTGATCGTTTACGATAGAATGCGGGCATGACGAACGAGGACACCGTCGCGGACCCGGTCAGAGCGATCGCCCTGCTCGATGAGCCAACCCGCCGCCGGCTGTACGAGTTCGTGTCCGCCAATCGCGAGGCGGTCGGCCGTGACGATGCGGCGGCGGCGATCGCCATCAGCCGCGAGCTAGCGGCGTTCCACCTCGACCGTCTCGTCGCGGGTGGCCTGCTCGAGACCGAGTACCGGCGACGGAGCGGCCGCACCGGGCCTGGAGCGGGGCGTCCGGCGAAGCTCTATCGACGCGCGAACCGAGAAGTTGCGGTCACGATCCCGCCCCGACAGTACGACCTCGCCGCGGATGTCTTCGCAGAAGGGATCGGGCGACTGGAGGGCACGTCCGGCGCCGACGCCGTGGCCGACGTCGCCCGCGAGCGGGGGGCGGCCCACGGCACCGAGGCTCGACGGAGGGCGGGACCACGCCCCAGTCGCCGTCGGCGGCTGACGGCGCTCGTGGATCTCCTGCGTGGAGGCGGATATGAACCCGTGGTCGACGAGGCGAGCGGGGCCGTGCATCTCCGGAACTGTCCGTACCACGACCTCGTCTCGCGCCATCAGGAGCTCACGTGCGGGATGAACCTCGCATGGGCGGAGGGGGTTGCGACGGCGATGGACTCGCCGCTTCGGCCTGAGCTCGTCCCAACACCGGGTTATTGCTGCGTCGTCTTTCGACCCGCATCGGAGGGCCAGGAAGCTGGGACGCCCGAGCTGATTAAGCAGGTCTCGGAACCGGAGGGTGTGACCGAGCGATGTGCCTGAACAGGGACCGTGGCGCACGCGATCGCGGGCGGGACGATGACGGTGGCCAGACTGCGGGTGCCGTCCTGGCGCTCGCCCTGGTCGGCCAGGCCAGCTCGTTCGGCGAGGCGTTCGTCCTCCTGACGCAGCCGGCGAGAGGGTGACTCCCTCCGCGCTGCCGGCCTTGGCTGCTGACATCGTCGTCTGTCGACGCTGTCCACGACTCGTCGGGTGGCGCGAGCAGGTGGCTATGGAGAAGGTGGCTCGCTTCGCCGGGGAGACGTACTGGGGTCGACCTCTGGCCGGTTTCGGCGATCCCGATGCGCGGGTGTTTGTCCTTGGCCTGGCACCGGCCGCCCACGGCGGGAACCGGACGGGTCGCATCTTCACCGGCGATCGATCGGGCGACTTCCTGGTCGCAACGCTCCACGCGACGGGCTTCGCGAACCAGCCGACATCGGTCAGCGTCGATGACGGCCTGCGTCTGACCGATGTCTATGTCGCCGCGGCCGTCCGCTGCGCACCGCCGATGAACCGCCCGACGATCGTCGAACGCGACACGTGTGCCCCGTTCCTCGTTCGCGAGCTTGCCGCCTTGCCTCGGGTTCGGGTGATCGTCGCACTCGGCGCATTCGCCTGGGACGCGGCGCTCCGGGCCGTCGCCCCCGGTGGCGCGACCCCGATCCCCCGACCGCGACCGAAGTTCGGGCACGGCACGGAGGCGGTCGTCGGGTCATACGGGCTGATCGGCTCGTTCCATCCGAGCCAACGGAACACGTTCACCGGCAGGCTCAGCGCACCGATGCTCGAGGCGGTCCTCCGGCGCGCGGCCGAGTTCGCGCGCGCCTGAACCGATCGCCGACGTGCCGCGGATGCGGCACACGAGTGGGTCTTGCGCCCTCAGGCTTTGGCTGCAAGTTCGCGGAGGACGGCGGGCAGGATGCCACCATGTCGGTAGTAGTGGACGTCGATCGGTCCGTCGAGGCGGGCCAGAACGTCGAACGAGCGTTCGCGGTCGTCCCCGTCGCTCCGGGCGACGACCGTGAGACGGCAATGCGGCGCGAGGCCGGCGGCCACGCCCTCGATCGTGAACGCCTCACGGCCGGTCAGGCCGATCGACGCGGTGCTCTCGCCGGGCAGGAACTCGAGCGGCAGGACACCCATCCCAACGAGGTTCGAACGGTGGATCCGTTCGTAGCTCTCGGCGATGACGGCGCGGACGCCGAGCAGCAACGTGCCCTTCGCCGCCCAGTCGCGTGACGACCCCGACCCGTACTCCTTGCCAGCAAGGATGACGAGCGGCACGGCCTCGTCGCGGTAGCGCATCGCCGCGTCGTAGATGAACTGCTCCTCGCCGTCCGGCAGGTGGACGGTGTACGGCCCCTCGCGGTCGGGCACGAGCGCGTTGCGCAGGCGGATGTTTGCGAACGTGCCGCGCATCATCACCTCGTGGTGGCCGCGCCGGGAGCCGTACGAGTTGAATTCGAGCGGAGTGACGCCCCGGGCCTGGAGCCACTGCCCGGCGGGCGACGTGGGCGAGATCGAACCCGCCGGCGAGATGTGGTCAGTTGTCACTGAGTCGCCGAGCACGGCCAGCGCCCGGGCGCCGACGATGTCCTCGATCGGGTCGGGATCCGAAGTCAGGCCCTCGAAGAACGGCGGCTTGGCCACGTAGGTCGACGACACATCCCACGTGTAGCGGTCGCCGGCCGGGATCGGCAGCGCCCGCCAGCGCTCGTCGCCCTCGAAGACCGTCGCATAGGTGCGCCGGAAGAGTTCCGGACCGATCGACTCGCCCACGACGCGCCGGATCTCCTCCGACGACGGCCACAGCTCATCGAGCATCACCGGCCGCCCGTCGCGGTCCCGCCCGACGGGCTCGTTCGTCAGGTCGATGTCGACCCGGCCGGCCAGAGCGAACGCGACGACGAGCGGCGGCGAGGCGAGGTAGCTCGCGCGCGCGAGAGGGTGGATCCGGCCCTCGAAGTTGCGGTTGCCGGACAGAACGGCGGCGACGACGAGGTCGTTCGCCTCGATGGCCTTCGCGATCGGCTCCTCGAGCGGCCCGGAATTGCCGATGCAGGTCGTGCAGCCGTAGCCGACCAGGGCGAAACCGAGTGACTCCAGGGGCGCCATCAGCCCGGCCGACTCGAGATAGCCGGTGACCGCCCTGGAGCCCGGGGCGAGCGACGTCTTGACCGTCGGGGCGACGGTCATCCCGCGCTCGACTGCGTTCCGGGCCAGGAGGCCCGCGCCGATCATCACCGTCGGGTTGGAGGTGTTCGTGCACGACGTGATCGCGGCGATCGCGACCGAGCCAGTCGAGATGGTCGTCTCACGGCCCCCTACGCGAACCGGGACCGGCGGGTAGGCGACCTTGGCGGTCGAGACGGTTTCCGGCGCGGCCGGGTCGCGCTCCTGGTCGCGTTCGCCGCTGCGGGCGTATGAGGGCGGGTCGCTGGCTGGAAATGAGTCCGCGGAGGCAACCTCGACGACGCCTTCAACCGGTCGAGGATGCTCCGCTTCCGCCGCCTCGAACGTGCGGGGTCCGCTCGGGAAGTTCGCCCGGAAGTCCTCACGAAGCGACGCGAGCGGGACACGATCCTGGGGACGACGAGGTCCCGCCAGCGAAGGCTCGATCGTCGAGAGATCGAGCTCGAGGAGGTCGTCGAACTCGAGCCGCGCCCCGGGCTCGCGCCACAGCCCCTGGTCTTTCGCGTAGCGCTCGACCAACGCGATGCGCTCGTCTGGGCGACCCGTCAGCCTGAGGTAGGCGAGCGTCTCTTCGTCGATCGGGAACAGCGTCGCCGTGGCTCCGAACTCGGGGCTCATGTTGCTGATCGTCGCCCGGTCGGCGAGCGACAGGCCGGCAAGACCGTCGCCGGCGAACTCGACGAATGAGCCGACGACCCCGTAGGCGCGCAGCATCTCGGTAACAACGAGGACGAGGTCGGTCGCCGTCGAGCCCGGCGACAGCTCGCCGTGGAGGTGCACGCCGACGATCCGCGGCATCGGCAGGTAGAGCGGCTGGCCGAGCAGCACGGCCTCGGCCTCGATCCCGCCCACGCCATACCCCAGGACGCCGAGGCCGTTGATCATCGTGGTATGGGAGTCGGTGCCGACGAGCGTGTCGGGGAACGCCACGCGGCCGTGCTCATCGGCGCGCTCGGCGACGACCGTGGCCAGGTACTCCAGGTTGACCTGGTGGACGATCCCAGTTCCCGGTGGGACAACCCGCAGGCCTTCGAACGCGGTCTGCGCCCAGCGGAGGAGCTGGTAACGCTCGCCGTTGCGCTCGTACTCGCGCTCGACGTTGAACGAGAAGGCCCGGTCGTTGCCGAACATGTCGACCTGGACTGAGTGATCGATGACGAGGTCAGCCGGCACCAGCGGGTTGACCTTCGCCGGATCGCCGCCGAGGTCGGCAACGGCGTCTCGCATCCCTGCGAGGTCCACGACGGCCGGCACGCCGGTGAAGTCCTGGAGGATCACCCTCGACGGCTTGAACGGGACTTCTGCTTCGGCGCTGCCACCGGGCCGCCAGCCGGCGAGAACCTCGACGTCCGCAGTGCGCACGAGGCCCCGGCCCGCATGTCGGAGAACATTCTCGAGCAGAATGCGCAGCGTCACCGGCGCTCGCTCAAGGTCGAGGCGATCGGCCAGGACGGCCAACCGATAGTAGTCGGGAAGCCCCGGTCCCAGGCTCGCCCGGGCGCCGAAGGGGTCGTGGTCAGGCACGCGCTTCGCTCCTCCCTATCGGCACTAATGCTGAATGCACCGGGCCCGCCACCCTTACTCGGCGACGAGACACCTGCGCTGGGTAATGTCGGCCGACCTGGCTGTCAGAGTCGATCTTGGCGATGGTCGCTGACCTCGAACTGAGAAAGTGCATACCCACGACCTGAAGGGAGAAGGACTGAACCGCTATATAAGAACCGGATCGAGCTTCTCCGGGTCGATATCGAGCTCACGGATGGCCGCCGCCGCCCGATCCGCCGTCATGGCCCCGCTGCGCGCCAGCTCCGCAACCGCCGCGGCGGCGATGTGCGCCGGATCGATCTCGAATAGGGAGCGGAGCGCCTCGCGGGTATTGCTCCGGCCGAACCCGTCGGTCCCGAGCGAGACGTAGCAGGGCGGGAGCCAGCGCGAGACCATGTCCGGAAGGGCCTTCAGCCAATCCGTTGCCGCGACGATCGGGCCGCCGTCCGGCCCGAGGATGGTCGAGACATACGGCACCCGCGGGGCCTCGGCCGGGTGGAGCCGGTTCCAGCGCTCGCTTTCCAGCGCGTCG
>Ga0097691_1002442_pt1 | contig 12401 bp, 4 predicted proteins | sample NGESurdeep072012_8_FD_72858 | JGI IMG/M metagenome (GOLD analysis project Ga0097691, IMG submission 72858) | Arctic peat soil microbial communities from Barrow, Alaska - NGEE Surface sample 210-1 deep-072012 | ecosystem: Environmental > Terrestrial > Soil > Wetlands > Peat ...
TCGTACCTCCGGGTCCTCGGCCATGCCAGCCCCCTCGACCGGGGGCAGCATCAACGCCTTGAAAAGGATGGCGCCGTTCCCGCGGCGGAGATATCGGAGTAGCGCCGACATCATGCGGTTGGCGGCAGCGTAGTTGGTCTGGCCGGGATTCCCCTGGATGGCCGCCACCGAGGAAAGGCCCACGAAGAACCTCAAGCCCGCCCCCTCTGCCGCCGAGAATAGATTCCAAGCTCCCAGGAATTTAACGTCCGCGACGAGGGAGAAATCCTCGGAGGTCATTTGGTCGAGGAAACCGTCCCGGAGGACGCCGGCGCCATGGATGATGCCGTCGATCCGGCCATAGCGGCCAGCCACCTCGCCCAGCGCAACACGAACCGCCTCGGGGTCGGTTACATCGCAGGTCAGGTACGTGGCCTCGATTCCCGAGGCGTGCAAATCCGCCAGGGTCTGGGCGATCTCGTGGGCTCGGGATTTGTCAGGGGCAGATGCAGAAGACCAAGGCTCGGGTTGCGGATCCACGGGATGGGCGTGTGGATCGACCTGGGTCCTGCCAAGAAAGACCAGGCGAGGCGCGAAGGGCACCAAACTGCGGGCCAGGTGGGCGCTGATCCCCGTGGCGCCTCCAGACATGACTACAACGTCTCCGGGATTCAACTTCAGACTTGGCAGATCGCCGAACACCGCCGGGGCCAGGTGCCCCTGCGAGGTAAAGGTCTTGCCTTCGCGATGAATGAGTTCCACCGCGGCGCAGCCCTTGTCCAGAGCGGCGCGCAGGGCCAGGAGCAGGTCGGTGTCCCGGTCGATTTCCAGCGTGCGAAACTGGACCGCGGGGTATTCCTGGGCGGCACTCAGAAACAGTCCGAGCAGTCCCTCCGTCAGCAGCCGGCCATGAGTGTCGGTATCCTCGCGGGCATGAATCAGGACGACGAATTTCCTGGCTGGTGATTGGAGAAAGGCCTTCAGAAGTTGAAAGATCCCAGTGAGCAGCCGCGAAAGATTCGCCATGCCGGCCAACCGTTTCGACCCGCCTTGAGGCAAGGTGATGACCAGCCCCGCGAGGGAGGCAAGGCTCGATATTCTCTCTGAGGTCCTGGCGACTCCCGCGGCGGTCAGAATGGTGTGGCCCTCTTCGCCCCGCCCCAAGTGCTCTGGCATGAATGGCAGGGGAAACGTGTCAACGCCGTAAACCTGGTGGAGCAGGTCTCCCGCACTCTTGGCCAGTGCGTCATCCTGGTCCGGCGAGAGGAGGAGGACGGCCTCGCCGGGGCTCAATTCCAGGGGCATGGAAGCTGTCGGCTCCAAAGGGGCGAGGTTGAAAACGAGCCGCTTCAGAGGCGCCTCATCCGCTGACGGCTCCGGGATTCCGGCCGGCGCCGCGCCGGGGTCAGCCACCTTGGCGGCGGGCCGCTCGCCGGGGCCTTCCTGCCGGGCGACGATCGCGGAGATCCGCTGGGCGATGTCCCTTACGGTGCGGACATGGATAAAGTCCTCCAATTCGATGGTGATCCCGAAGTAGCGCTCCGCAGCATCCATGATGATCGGCAGACGGCTGGAGCGGATGGACAGGTTCCTTTTGAGATCCATATCGGGTTGGATTTCGTCCCTGTCGAATCCGGTGGCATCCATGATGATGCGAATAATCGCCTCCAGGTGGTCCTGCCGCTCAGGCGCTTCGGCAAGGGCTGGGGGGGCCTGTCCGTCCGGGGTGGCCGGGGGGCGATCAAGGGCGCGGGAGGACCGTTCTCCGACTGGGGCGTGGCCCTGAGACGCGGGAGCCTTCCGGGATGCCGGGAGGGAGACGAACCGCGGTTCTCCCCGAACCCGTAGATGCCCGTGAACGAAGAACTGCGCCAGGGCGGTCCGGTACGTGTGGCTCTCCGCGGTGGGCAGGCAGGTCTGGAGGCATAGCGGTTCAGGGAGCGTGTCGGCGATGAGATTGCTCAATATGTCGCCGGGGCCCACCTCCGCGAAGAGCCGGACGCCGTAATCATTCCAGAGAGTCTGGACATTATCCATCCAATGGACGGTAGTTTCCAGGTGGGCCATTAGGATGCGCCTGATCTCACTGGGATCCGATGGATACGGCGCCATGGTTGTATTGGAGATGACGGGGATCTGCGGGGGATGAAATTGGATGGAGGCAACGTACGCCTCGAGCTCATCATGGATAAGCCTCATGATGGGAGAGTGGAACGCCATGCTGACCCGCAGGCGGGTGGACCGGTATCCCTTCTCCTTCAGTCTGTTACCAAGATCTTGGACCGCGTCGGTGTGGCCACTCAGGACGACTTGGTTCGGTGAATTGATATTGCCGATGTGGACATCCTGGCGTCCCCGGATCATCTGTTTCAGCAGATCCAGGGGAGCGTCGGTGGCCTCCATGATGCCGGGATCCGCGTGCATGGCAGCGGCCTTGTCCATGCAGAGGGCCCGCTTGTTCACGATTCGAAACCCGTCCTCCACGGAATAGACACCGGCCAGGCATAGGGCGGTCAGTTCGCCCAAACTGTGGCCGGCCATAGCCACAGGGTGGATACCAAGAGTGATGAGGTACCGAGCCATGGCGTGCTCCAGGGCGAACAGGGCCGGTTGCTGCCAGCGGGTTTTCTGCAGGTTCTCCTCTCGATCATGGAATAACAATTGCAGAAGGTCGAAGTCCGTGGCGGCGGCGGCCGCCCGATCCATCCACTCCTGGATGACGGGAAAGGACTCGTAGAGCGCCTGGCCCATGCCGGCATAGTGGGCCCCCTGTCCGGGAAAGACCAGAGCAAGCGGTGGCACGGGCGGATCCTCGGGGCTGATGAAGAGGCCCTGCTGCGCCAGGGAACGCGCCGCCTTGGGTGAGGCGACTGCGGCTTCGAGCAGGGAGGCGGAGCGCTCGATGACCGTGAGGGCCTCGTCGGCAGATGGTGCGACAACGCCCATCCGGCAGTTGCGGCCGGCCACCTCGGTCCGGAAGAAAGAGACGCCCGGGAGCGCCGCAGGGTCATCGGCCGTCTCCGCGGCGAGACGCGCCTCTCTGCCGGTGGAGACCAGGATCGTATCCTCACCATCCAGAGCCTGCTCCACCTGGACCACGTAGTTGGAACCTCCAAACCCGAAGGCGTTGACCTGAAGCCTTCTTGGCAGGCCGTCCCGGCGCTGCCAATCAAACGGCTCTGGGGAGATGCGGAAGCCCGATCCTTCCAAGTCGATTTCCGGGTCTGGATGGCGATAGTTGAGGGTCGGGGGGAAAACCCCGGCCTTCATAGCCATGACTCCGCGAATGAGGTCGTTAAGGCCCGAAGCGCCCAGGGTGTGTCCGATTTGGGACTTGAATGAAGTGATCGCCGTGCTCTTGGAGGAATCGTAGACCGCCCTCAGGGCCCGCACCTCCTCCACGTCTCCTTGCCGCGTACTGGTGCCATGGCATTCCACCAGGTCCACGGCCTCTGGCCCGTAGAGCAAGCCGCGGAACGAGGCACGCATGGCGATTTCCTGGGTGACACTGGAGGACTCGACCATACCCAGATGGTTGTTGCTTGCGCCCATGCCGGTGATGACCGCGTGGATCGGAGCCCCTCGCTCGCGGGCCAGGCCTTCGCGCTCGATGACGATCATGCCCCCGCCTTCGCCGAGGACCAGCCCGTCTCTTTCGGCATCGAAGGGGCAACTGGCTTCGTGAGGCGGCCGCGGCCGTCCCGACAACCCGTAAAGAGCGCCCAGGGCGGAGAATTCCAGAAAATGCAGGTGCGTGAGATCATCCTCGCCGCCGCCGACGATGGCGGCGTCGATGATGCCGTTGCGGATCATCTGCAGGGCGCTGTAAAGCGCGACCAGGGATGTGGCGCAGGCGGCGGAGACCGCATAGCTGGGCCCCATGAAGCCATAGCGGTTGCAGATGAAGCCGGCGGCGGTGCAGTTGAGTCGGCCCAGAAGCGTGGTGTCGTCCGGGGCCATGCGTTCGGACTTCACCTCCCGTTCGATGGCGCTCTCCTGATCCGGGGTGAGGGGAACGGCCCGCTTGATGGCGGAGAGGATTTCGTGCACGTACTCCCGGATGATCATATCGGTGAGGGTGCCCGCCGCCTCTCCGGAGTTCTGGGAAATGAGGACCGCGATGCGCTCGCGCGGGATACTTGACTCCAGGATGCCGGAGGCCTGGATGGCCCTTTGCGCCAGCCACATGGTGAGCCTGGTGGCCGAGGTCATGGTCCGGAAATCCTGTGGGGGAATCCCTAGTTCATTGCGTGAGACATGAAAGTCCACGAAGGCGCCCACCTGGCAGTAGGTCTTGTCCGTGACGCGCGGCCGCGGATCATAAAAGCGGTCGTGATTCCACCTGGAAGACGGCACCAAGGTAACGCCGCTCTTCATGGCCAAGCTTGCCGCCCAGATCTCTTCCGGACTATTGCCGAGGGCATTGAGGACGCTCATCCCGCTTATGGCCACCCGGTCGCGATCGTCTCTCAGGCGGGCGACGCCCTTCGGTCTCCGGCCAACCCCGGAGGTTGGGGTTTTCGCGGCCAGCGGCGCGCCGGGTGAAGGTGCCGCGGTTTTTGCGGTCGACGTCGCAAAGGGCTGATGGAGAAATAGCTGGCCTTCGGCCAACTCGCGGTGAAAGGACTCCAGCCTCTGGACTTTACCGATCAGTCCGGCGCAGGACCCGCTCATGAATTGCCCGCGTTCCAGACACGCCTGCTCATCCAGCGGCCGCCCGCTTCGGCGGTCCACGCCTCGGGCCGCGGCGAAGAGGCTGCCGGCGGTCATCTCCTCCATATTCTTGCGGAAAGACTGCTCGTCCTGGTGGCCCGCGGCAAACTCCCTTTCCAGAGCTAAGACGGCGGCCACTCTCGGAGTCCTCAAGGAGCGCACGCGGAGTCCGGTGCTTTGGCCCGAAACGACGGTTCCCCCCGGCGGCGATTCCACTATCATCCGCTGATAGAGGGCCGCCAGGGCGCCCGTTTCAACGATCTCCTGGGTGGCCAGATAGGCCGTGCCCATCTGGATGGCGTCGGCGCCGAGCAGACTGGCCATGAAGGCGGTTTCCCGATTGAAGATGCCCCCGGCCAGGATCACCCGACAGTCCTGGAACAGGGATGGCTGGCGACGTTTGAGGTCCAGCACCATTTGCGCCAGGGTGAGCGTGCTATGTTGCCCCACGTGGCCGCCGGCCTCGTAGCCCTCGCAGGCCACGTAGCGGACGCCCGCTTCCAGGGCGAGCTTCAACAGGGCATCATCAGGGGCGATATACACAACGCCAATTCCGCATTGCAGCAATTCTCTTATGGGGGAGAGATCTCCTCCGGCGATCCAGACAAAACGGGGTCGGTGTTGCTTTATCCAGGCCAGATGCGTTTCCCGGAACGGGTTCTCGGCCAGCGAGACGACGTTCACCGCATACGGGCGTCCGCCCATGATCTCCGGCAAGCGTTCCAGCCTGCGGTCACGGGCCGGGGAATCAATCTGGCCGAGGGCGATGGTGGGCAGTCCGCCGGCATCGGCAATCGCGGAGGCAAACTCCGGGATATCGGTGATCGAGGACATGGCGCCCTGGATAAAGGGGTACTTGATGCCCATCTCTCGGGCTACGGGGCTGTCCAGGAAGCAATCCTTCTTCGCCTCGGCTGCGCCGCACAAGTTCCGCATCTCCGCCATGAAGGCTTTCACGGCCTTCTCGGTTTCGGTGCCAAAACGCTCGGCAAACGATGCGGCAAAGGCCGCCTCCACGCCCAGAGGGATGACCTCGCTCTGGGTGAAATGGCTGTCCAGGGGGTGGATGGCGCCGGCTTGCACCTGGCCGACGAAGGCACGACGGCTTTCGTCCGTGATCTCGGCGGCGCACAGCGAGTCCTCGAACGCCTGGATCTTCTTGAAGGCCAGGGAGTTCCCTTTGTTGAAAAGGCGACACGGAACCTGCAGGTCCAAGCCCACCAGAGCAGTGGAATCCATGCGGAGTCTGGCGAGTTGCTGGCGTTGGCGATCGTCCATGACCACCAGATCAGTCAGCCAGTGGACGCTCTCGAAGACGATACCGGCGGCTCCGGTGGATAGGAAGGCCGCGGCCGCCTCAGGGGTGGAGACACCGCCCCAGATGAGGACGTTCAGAGACTTCGCAACGGCGTGCAGCATTTCCTTGGCCGCCGAATAGAGGACCAAGGTCGTCTCGCCGCTCACGAATCCAGCGGCCTCGCAGCCCTTGAGGACGATGCGCTCAATGCCCGAACCATCCCTGACCATGGCGGCCAGGAGAGGCACGTCCCCGACAATCGGAAAGCAGCGGTAGTCTTCCGACAAGGTCCGCAGTCGTTGTAGAAAGGCCGAAGGATCCCCCGGGAAGAACTGGGGCTGGCATTCTACCCAGAGGTTCCGGATGCCTGTTTCCTTCAGGAGCTGGCCGACGGATGGATTCATCAGGGCGGAGGCGGAAATCTTGATATCGCTGACATGGCCAGCAGGGTCAGCCGTTTGTAGGAACGAATGCAGTGCTTCCGCCCCCATCGTGGAAAAATCGAAGATAGCCCGGCTGTCCGTGCGTTGCGCCATTTCCGTCACAGGCGGGCCTATCTCGCCAGGTCTCCAGACAAAAGCAATGATGGGAACCTGTTCCTCAACCAACATGCCCAGACCTCCACTGCAATGGCGGACGTTCACGCGACGCGGAATCATAAAGACTTTCTGAATATGCGATATCTCTTGTATGGTCTGGCGCTCGCTTCCACGGCCAAGGTGTTGACCGCCTCGTTGTCCTCCAAGGTCCACCCCATCTCCAGATACTGATATTTCCTTTTCTTCCTCACGACCTCGTATATGTGGTGGAAGGCCAACATGGGGACTCCCAGTTGTCGGTACTTCTCCTTGACCCCGAACATCAACAGCCGCAATCCGTTGATCTTCCGGCTATAGAGGAGCGCCTTTAGCAAACCCAGCAGGCCGATCCGCCCGTTGAGACGCTTGAGCAATGGGTTGATGTCGGGGAAGATTACACAGACCGCCGCTGGTTCGTCCTCGTAATAGATGAAGAAAGCCAGGTCGGGATCCGCGAAGCTCTTCACGCTCTTCTGAATGTCCCGCATCTCCTCATCGCTCAGGGGGACGAAACCCCAGTTAGCGGACCAGGAGTCATTGTAAATCTCCCTGATCAGGGCAAACTCGGCGTCATGATCCTTGGGACGAATGAGCCGGATGTGGATGCCTTTCTTTCGGGCTATCCGTCCAGCCATACTATCCATCCACTCGGGAAGCCGGTAATCGCCATCGATCAGGAAGGCGAGCAAGTCCTTCTCCTTGGCGAAACCGCACGATTCGACCAATCTGGAATAGTACGGCGGGTTGTAAGGCATCATCAACGCCGGCGGGTAATCGAAGCCCTCGACGAGTAGCCCGACCTCGTAATTGGTGGACGGGTTGAGCGGCCCCCTGACGAAGGCCATGCCCTTCCGGCGAGCCCACGTCTCCACGGCGGAAAAGAGGGTCGCGGCCGCCGCCGGATCGTCGGCGCATTCGAAGAATCCCCAAATGCCCATCTGTTCGCCGTGGAACTCGTTGTAGCGGTGATCGATGATGCCCGCGATCCTGCCCACCACCTGCGAACCGCGCCGGGCCAGAAAGAGCCGGCGCTCGGCAGACGACCAGAAAGGGTGCCGGCGGGGATCCAGCAGCCGGCGAACCTCCTTCTTAAGGGGAGGAACCCACCTGGGGTACTCGGCATAGAGATTCCAGGGGAGGTCGATGAAGTCCTTTAGTTCCGAACCTCCTTCCACAACGACGATCTCGATACCCGCCATGAGCGTTCCGTTTAAGACGGGATTTTCCACATGACTATCATCTCACGATCATCGTGGAGCATCTCCGAATATAGAGGTAGAGCGACAGGTACGGCGGCAAAGCGCCGGGCTGGAAAGCGATCGGCCGGTCCAGGGCGGTGGCCGGCATTTCCCGCACGGGGAAGACGTGGAAGCTGAGCGGCAGGAAGTAACCGATAAAGAAGGCGATGACATTGATCGCGCCGGCCATCACTTTGAAGCGCCAATGGGCCTTCAGCCTTGAGCCAAGCCAAGCCGTTTCTTGAGTGCTCCGGGTCGGGGTCGTTCGCGGCGCGAAAGGGAGGCGGCTACTTCCGCATGACCTTTTCGAAGCGCTTCTCCCCCGTCTGCACGTCTTTTCCGTAGAGCTCGAGATAGTGGACGGTGGGCCCGGTCAGCTTTTCGGTGGCATTGAGGTACATCTTCTCGAGAATGGCCGGCCGGCCGTCGATGACGATCTCGGCACGGACAGCGCTGCCCACCTGCTTTACGGCGATTGACCGCTGGGTGGCGGCCACGATCGTCATTTGGTATCCGTTCACCGACGGGTCCGGTTTAATGTTGATGCCATAGGCCTTCTTCTTCTCGATCCAATTGAGATTCTGCCGGCGGCCGTCCTTGGCGAGCATGACCCAGTAGGCGATCACCGGTCCCTTGGGAGCTAGTTTGCCGTCGGCGGTGAGCTGGGCATCGTAGTGCACCACGTTGGCGTTCTTGTTGCGCTCGATGATGAAGAGCGGCTGAGTTCCACGCCTGGGTGGGGGCTGGCGCGGGCTGGCTTTGCTCGATGCCCGGGGTTTGGCTTGCTTGGCTTGCTGCCGGCCAGCGGCTGATTTTCCCGGCTGGGCAGGGCTGGGCGCGGCAGGGCTGGGCGCGGCAGGGCTGGGTGCGGCAGGGCTGGGTGCGGCAGGGCTGGGTGCGGCACTGCCCTGCGCGACGGTGATCGGCGGCGGGGTTTCTGGCTTCCTACAGCCCGGCGCGGCCAGCAGGGCGAGAACGGCGAACCACCACAGCGTCTTTTGCATGAGGACTCCTTCCCAGGTTTCGCGGCTCATCTCAAACCCGCGCACGGCCGCGCGATCGGGGCGCGCGGCGACGTTTCAAGCTTGGCCAGTTCGTCGGCCGTGGCGTGGACCGTGGCACGGATCTGTTCCTGGCTGTGATTGGTGGTGATGAAGAAGCGGAGGCGGGCGGAGTGGTCGGGCACGGCAGGGTGCAGAATCGGTTGGACGTTAATGCCGCGATCGAACAGAGCGCTCGCCAGGCGCAGGCTCTTGACCGAGCTGCCGACGATCACTGGAATCACGGGCGTACCGGCGGCCGAGCCAGTGTTGAGGCCGCGCTGGCGGGCCACATCCAGGAACAGCGCCGCCAGATCGCGCAGCCGGGCCACGCGCCGCGGCTCGCGCTGGAGGACCGTCAGGGCGGCCAGGGCCGCAGCGGCGCTGGGCGGGGAGAGGCCCACGCTGTAGACGAACCCGGGGGCTGTGTACTTCAGGTACTCGACGAGCTCGGTCGAGCCGGCGATGTACCCGCCGCAACTGGCCAGCGACTTGGAAAGCGTGCCCATCCACAGGTCGACGTCGGAGCGGGCCACGCCCCAGTGCTCGCCGAGGCCCCGGCCGGTCGCCCCCAAGGTGCCCAGCGAGTGCGCTTCATCGACCAGCAGCAGCGTCTTGTGCTTCTTCCTGAGTTCCAGGAAGCGTGGCAGCTCGGGGAAGTCGCCATCCATGCTGTACACGCCTTCGATGGCGATCAGCACGCGGCGATAGCGGTGGCGCACTTCGGACAACAGGGTGTCGAGGGCCTGCCAGTCGTTATGGGCAAAGGCGCGACGCGTAGCGCCGGCAAGCATGGCACCCTGGACGATCGAGTTGTGGGCCAGAATGTCGTGGAGGATCAGATCGTCCGGTCCGAGCAGGTGGCCGATGGTGGTGACGTTGGTGGCATGGCCCGAGACGAAGACGATCGCGGCCGGGGTGGCCAGGAAGGCGGCCAAGGCCTGCTCTAGATCACGATGCACCTGCTTTTCGCCGGAGACCAAGCGACTGGCGCCGGCGCTGGTGCCATAGCGGTCGATCGCGGCCTTGGCGGCGGCGGCGACCTCCGGATCGTGGGCCAGGCCGACGTAGTCATAGACGCTGAAGTTGACGAGCGGGCGCCCCTCGATGCAGGGTGCGCTTCCGGCTCCGCCCTGGTCGACGCGGAAATACGGGTTGTCGCCGACTGCCAGCAGCAGGCGTTCCTGACGCTTCAACTCGCGGTACTCGGGGAAGCGGGCCAAATCGTAGTGTTCGGGCGGGATCTGGCCGGCGGGAACATCGGGCCTGGGGCCATCGATCAGGTGCTTCTGCACGGCCTGGACCAGATCCTGCAGCGTCCGGGCCTGGCTGAACACCGTGTCGGGCAGGCGGCCGGCGAAGGTTTTCTCCAGCCTGGCCACGAGATCCAGGCTCTGCAGCGAATCCAGGCCCAGGGCGGCAAGGGGTGTGTCCAGTGTCAGGTCGGGCAAAGCTGCGCCGGCCAAGGCGCGGGCGTGCTGGCTGACGGCGGCCAGGGCGGCTTGCCAAGAGTGCGGGGCGGGATGCGCCGTGGAAGACCCCGCGTCTTCGGCACCAGGGCGGATGGCGGCGCCCGGGCCGGCATTGTCGACCGGCAAGCCGCAGTGTTCGGCGAGGGTCTTGAGTTCCCCGGCCAGGAAGGCCGCGTGACAGGCATGGCGCTGGATCTTGCCGCTGGAGGTTCTGGGAATCGTACCGCTGCGCACCAGCACGACCGCGTCCAGGGCCAAGCCATGTTCATCGAGCACCGCCCCGCGAACCGCATCCAGCACGTGCGCGAAATCGACCTCTCCTTTGCGTGTGACCTCCTGCACCAGAACCAGGCGCTGACGGCCGTGGCCGTCCGCGACGAAAGCGGCCCCGTAGCCGGCTTCCAGCAGCGGGTGGCTACCGCGGGCGGTGGCTTCGATATCCTGCGGATAGCGGTTCAGGCCGCGGACGATGATCAGGTCGTCCAGCCGGCCGGTGACGTAGAGTTGGCCCTCGCGCATGAAGCCCAGGTCGCCGGTCCGCAGGAACGGGCCTTCGCTCGTGTCGCTCAGGAAGGCGTAGAAGGAACGGCGGGTCTGGCCGGGCTTGTGCCAGTAGCCCTGACCGACCGACGCGCCGGCAACCCAGATTTCGCCCACGCGGCCGGGGGCGGCCTCCGCGCGGCTGTGCGGGTCGACGATCACCACGCGCAGACCGCCGACGGGCGATCCGCAGGCCACCAGGCGGCGAGCCTGCGGCGCATCGTTGGGAACGGGCTCGACGTGGTTCTCGGTCAGCCCCGTGTCGTGGAAGGTCCCGACGGTCGCGCCGCTGTCGCGCCTCGGGCCGCTGACCATGAGCGTCGCCTCCGCCAAACCGTAGCAGGGATAAAGGGCTCCGGGTTTGAAGCCGCAGGGGGCGAACGCGGCGGCAAAGCGTTCGAGCGTTCCGGGCTCAATGGGTTCGGCGCCGACGAAGGCCAGGGCCCAGGAGGAAAGGTCGAGGGTGGCACGCTGCTCGTCGGTGATCTTGCGAATACAAAGATCGTAGGCGAAGTTGGGCCCGCCGGAGATGGTGGCCCGGTACTTGCTGATGGCGGCCAGCCAGGTGATGGGGTTCTGGAGGAACGTGGCCGGCGAGATGGAAACGTTTGTCGCGCCAGTGAACACCGGGACCAGAACGCCGCCCACCAGCCCCATGTCATGGTGCATGGGCAGCCAGAACACGCTGCTTTCCCCGTACTGTATGCCGAAAGCCTGATGGATGGCGCGGACGTTGGCCATGAGGTTCGCGTGACTGAGCATGACGCCCTTGGGCCGGCTGGTCGAACCGGAGGTGTACTGGAGCATGGCAAGCGTGTCGGGGGCGATGGCCGGTTCTTGCCAGCGCTCGGCCAAAGCGTCGGGAATCTCGTCGGTGGCGAGCCACGAGAGCTGGGAGGAAGTGGCCGCTTGACCGCTTTTTCTTGCTTCCATCCTGGCCTGGAACTGAGCCGCGCCCGGGGCGTTGCTCAGGGCAATGCGGGCCCCGGCATCGGCGGCGACGGCCTGGAAGCGCTCGAGCATGCGGTGTCGATGCGGCGGGCAGGTCGGCACCGCTACGCAACCGGCGTACAAGCAGCCGAAGAAAGCCGTAATGAAGTCGAGGCCGGGCGGATAGACCAGCAGCACGCACTGGCCGGCAAAGCCCATGTCCTGCAAGCGAGCCGCGATGGCTCGGGCTCGCCGATCGAGCTGGGCGTAGGTCAGACTTGCGTGATCGCCCTGGCCGTTGAGCAGATGGACGCAGGCCGGTTGCCGCGGGCGTTCGTCGGCGTGGCGGCGCAGCACGCGGATCAGGTGGCCGGGAAGCTGATGCGGACTAAAGTGGGTTTGGGCGTGAACCGACATGGTCCGGGTCTCCCAGATGACTTTGGCCCACGACCGGCGTGGGCCTCAGCTCGTCTATAACTGCGGTCGAGTTCGTTTTCAAGGGCTTTCTCAGCGCTCGGTCATGGCCTTGATGGGGAAATCCGGGTTGACAATAGTCAGAGTCGCCGTAGAATGGGGACAACTCTGGAGGTGCACTGATGCTCAAACAACGTGTG
>Ga0097691_1002443_pt1 | contig 12400 bp, 6 predicted proteins | sample NGESurdeep072012_8_FD_72858 | JGI IMG/M metagenome (GOLD analysis project Ga0097691, IMG submission 72858) | Arctic peat soil microbial communities from Barrow, Alaska - NGEE Surface sample 210-1 deep-072012 | ecosystem: Environmental > Terrestrial > Soil > Wetlands > Peat ...
GTGTATGTGATCGAAGTGACGGCGCCGGGCTTTGCCGCGATGCGACGCGCCGGCCTGCGGCTTGCCGCCGACAGGCCGGAAGACATCACCATCAACCTCAGCGTCGCCCAGGTGACAGAAGAGATCAACGTCTCGGCCTCGCTCCCGGCGGCGGCCAAGGGCGCGCCGTCGCAGGGTTCGCTGACGGCCCGTTCCGCGCAGTCGGTCATCAGCGACGCGTTCATCCGCGACGACACCTCGCCCATCGCCGACTACACGCAGGTGATCCAGATGGCGCCGGGCACGTACAGCTTCAGCCCGAACGGCGTCGGCCTCGGCGACAGCAAGACGTTCTTCCGCGGCTTTCAGGACGGCTACTACACGATCACGTTCGACGGCATTCCGTTCAACGACACCAATACGCCGTCCCACCACTCGTGGGCGTTCTTCCCGGGGCAGTTCATCGGTGGAACGGTCTTCGATCGCAGCCCGGGGTCGGCGGCGACGGTTGGTCCGACCACCTACGGCGGATCGGTCAACCTGTTGTCGCGCAACCTCGGCTCGGAACCGGTCATTCGCGCGTCGGGCTCGTACGGCTCGTTTTCGACGCGTCTGATGGATGCGGAATTCGATTCAGGGCGGTTCGGCCCTGACGGCAAGTCACAGCTATTGATGGACGTCCACGAGATGAAGTCCGACGGATACCAGACGTTCAACTTTCAGAAGCGCGACGCGTTCTCCGCGAAGTACCAGTATGCGCTGTCCGACAGCACGGCGGTGACGGCGTTCACCTCAGTCATCGACGTGCACGCCAACACGCCGAACACGAAGGGACCGACGCGCGCGCAGGTGGCGCAGTTCGGCAACAACTACCTCTTGAGCGGCAATGCGGCGGACGCAAATTACTACGGATACAACTTCTACCATGTGCCCACCGACTTCGAGTACGTCGACGTCACGTCCAACCTGGGGAACGGCTGGTCGATCGACGACAAGGTGTACACCTACAAGTATTACAACCAGCAGAACTTCAACGGGACCACGGCGATCTCGGCGACGAGCGGCACCGACAAACTGAACAGCTATCGCAAGGTCGGCAATCTGATGCCCGTGTCGCATGCCTCACGATTGGGTATGTTTCGTACCGGTCTGTGGTCTGAGTATGCCTGGACCGATCGCTTTCAAACGCCGTCCGATCCGCGCACGTGGATCGACGCCGCGCTGCCGAACTTCCACGAGCAATTCAATACGACGACGCTGCAGCCGTATGCGGAGTATGAGGTGAACGTCACGCGGCAGCTGCGCGTCACGCCGGGCGTGAAGCTCGCGTACTACAAGCAGGACTTCACGCAGTTTGCGGACAACGGCAAGACGGTGGGCAGTCTCAGCGGCGCCGCCAGCGTCAACCACGTGGCCGAGTACCACTCCTGGCTGCCATCGCTCGACGCGCACTATCTGCTGCGGCAGAACTGGTCGGCGTATGTCCAGTACGGCAAGGGCCAGAACATACCGCCGAGCAGCGTCTTCGACGTGAAGAACGCGCAGGTCTCCGTCCTGCCGCAGCCGACGCTGACCTCGACCTACCAGGCCGGCTCGGTCTGGAAGTCCGGCAGGCTGACGCTCGACGTGGACGCGTTCCGCATTCATTTCGAGAACGACTACTCGTCGGCGCCTGACCCCGCCACCGGCGAGCCCGTGTACTACCTCGCCGGTTCGGCGGTCACCAAAGGCGTCGAGGCCGAGAGCAACATCCTCGTGGGCGGCGGGCTCAGCATGTATCTGAACGCCACGACGGGCAGCGCCAAGTACGTCAACACCGGCCTGTGGGTCCAGAACGCGCCGCAGGACACCGAAACGCTGGGCCTGAATTTCCAGCAAGGGAGCTGGAGCGTGGGTCTGTTCAGCAAGCGCATCGGGAAGATGTACAACGACAACGGCGCCACGAATCAGGCGGTCACGATCGATCCGTTCAACATCACGAACCTCTTCGTCAACTACACGATGCGCGGATCGTCAAGACTCTCGCAGTCGAGAATCCGCCTGGCCATCAACAACCTCACCGACAGCCACGCCATCACGGGCGTGACCCCGGCGTCGGCCAAGTCCAATGTGGCGGCGCCGGGCGACGTCCTGACACTGATGGCAGGCCGCAGTGTCTCGGTCGCGATCACCGTCGGGTTCTCTCCCAAGGCGACCGCGGTCACGCGCTCCAACGAGCAATGAGGAACATCAGTGGCTTGTGACGGTTAGCCGGACTCGCCGTGGCGGCGGGCACTCCGCGCCACGGCGGGATCGAAGGAGGACAGGCCATTGCGGCTGGGCCCACTTCGCCCCTTCGGCGGGACAGACTTCGCGTGAGGAGATGCTCGCTGGCTTACCAAGACGAAGCTCGCCGAAGGCGAGCGAAGTGGTGGAGGCGGCGGGAGTCGAACCCGCGTCCGAAGGTACTTCCCCGCGGGACTCTACATGCATAGCCGCTTCTGATTTCTCGCGCCCGACGTGAGGAAGCGGCTCAAAACCGCCAGGCGCCAGCCCCGGTATTTCTCACGATCGGACGCCGAGGCGCCGTCCGATCGCCAGCCTGCTTAATGACGTCTGACCCTCAACCACCAGGCGAGGCCAAGGCAGACGCTCACAGCTTAATTAAGCTGCGAGAGCGTAGTTAGTATCCGCAGTTAAGTGGATATTCCATCGGATTAACGAGTCAATGGAGCTCGGCATGCATCCCGCGAATCTCTACCCCCGTCGAAGCCGTGTCGCCCCCATGTGGGGAGTGTTCGCTGGGCGGAGCGCTCGCGTGATCGCGTACCCTCCATTGTAGGCGGGGGCGCGAAGGGGGTCAAATGATTCTGCCTGCAGGAGTTGCCGGGCTCGCACGGCTTGACTTGTTCCCAACCGCACCCGCATAATTGCTGAACACTCACCCCGACGACGTCCGGCGCCGTCCCCAGCGGCCCGCCAGAAACCGATGCCATTTGACGAACAGCTGCGGCGAGCGTTCGATACGCTGACCGACCGTCTTCGCGACGAGATCGCCGGCGCGCTGAACGGCGTGGCCGATGAGCTGGCCGCCGCCGCGCAGGCCGACCGCGATCGCGCGGCGAACGAAGCCGCCAACGACGCGCGCGCCGACGCCGAACGCGACACCGCGTCCCGGATCGGCGAGGCCGAACGCGCCGCCGACGCGCGGCTCTTCGAAGCCGTGGCGGCCGCCGAAGCCGCCGCGGGCGAGAACGGCCGCGGCGCCGATCTCGCCGCGAGCGAGCGGCTCCTGAACGCGATCCGCGCCATCGATCGCGCCACGTCGCTCAGCGAGATTCTCGACACCCTCATCAGCGCGGCGGGCCGCGAAGCCTCGCGCGTCGGCATCCTCCTGGTTCGCGGCGCGACAGCCGTCGGCTGGCGTTTTGTTGGCTCCGGGGGCTTCGGCTTCCCGGCCGACGCGGCGCACGGCACGTCCTTCACGCTCGATCTCCCCGGCGCCTCGGGCGTCGTCGGCGACGCGGTGCGCACCGGCGCCGCGGCGTCGTCGGACACCGCCGGCGGTCTCTCCCAGCCGCCGTTCGAGTTGCCCGATGGACGCGAACGCGTGGCGTTGCCGATTCCAATGAGCGGTCAGGTCGTCGCGGTCCTGTACGCCGATCAAGGCGCCGCCGATGATCCGCAGCGCGATGTCGCGATCGCGTGGCCGTCGATACTCGAAGTGCTGACGCGCCACGCCGCACGGAGTCTCGAGGCGCTGACGGCCTTCAAGGCGGCGCGCGTCCTCACGGAGCGCCCGGACGTCGCCTTGGCCCCTCCGACCGCGGTGCCCGTCGCGTCACCTGCTCCACAGAGCGATGATGATGACGCGGCGCGGCGGTACGCGCGGCTGCTCGTGTCGGAAATCAAGCTGTATCACGAGCCGGCGGTCGCGGCCGGCTGCCTCGAGCGCAACCTGGCCGTGCGGCTTGGCGGCGAGATCGCGCATGCGCGCGTGCTCTACGAGCAGCGCGTGCCGGCCGACGTCCGCCGGCGCACCGATTTCTTTGACGCCGAGCTCGTGCGCACGCTCGCCAACGGCGATGCGACGCTGCTCGGACAGACGACCTAGGACAGACGACGTACCGATGAAACGGATCACCGTCCTCGGACTGACGCTCGGGCTCATCGCGATCGCCGCGTCGCGCGCGCCGCACGCGCAGCAGTCGCCGGCGCCCGGCGCGGTGATCCTGGTCCCGACCAATCATCCCCGCCTGCCCGCCGAGATCTCGCAGCTCTGGATGGCGCCCGACCGGAGCCACATGCACACGGCCCCGATGAACGAATTCGCCGAGGCGGTGAAGCTCGAGGTGGACGCCAATTACGCGAAGGCGCTGCCAATCTTCTCGCAGCCGTCGCTGCAAAAAAGTCCGCTCGGCGACTACGCGATCTTCTACGAAGGTCTCGCGGAGCTGAGGCTCGGCCAGCCCGCCGACGCGAAGCGCACGTTCCAATCGCTGCAGGCGCGGGAGCTCGTCGGGTATCTCGTGGAAGCGGCGGCCGTGAAGGAAGCCGAGTGCGATGAAGCGCTCGGCGACCAGTCAGGCGCGGCCGCGATCTACGAGCGGCTGTCGGCCGCGAAAACCACGGCGCCCGACGATGTGTTGATGCGGCTGGGGCGGACGGCGAAGGCGTCAGGCGACGCGGAGAAGGCGAGCCGCGCGTTCGCGCGCGTCTACTACGAGTTCCCGCTGAGCGATCTGTCGTCGCTCGCCAGCGCGGAGCTCGACGCGCTCCCCAACGTTCAGCCGATTGCGCCGGGCAACAACCGGTACAAGCTCGAACTGGGGCGCGCCGAGCGGCTCTTCGCCAGCAAGCGATACGCGCAGGCGCGGACCGGGTTCGAAGGCGTGCGCAACGCTGCGCAGGGCGACGATCGCGAGCTCGCGAGCCTGCGCATCGCCGAATGCGACTATCTTCTGAAGCGCCCCCGCAACGCGCGCGACGAGGTGCGCCCGTTCGTCGACCACGCGTCGCGAAAAGCCGAGGCGCTGTTCTTCTACGCCGTCTCGGTCCGCGAGCTGGGCGATCACGGGGAGTATCTGAAAACGATCCGCCAGCTCGTGGACGAGTTCCCGGCGCAGAGCTGGGCCGAAGAGGCGCTCAACAACCTCGCCACGCATGACATTCTTCAGAGCGAGGACGACAAGGCCGACGAGACGTTCCGCGAGCTGTACGAGAAGTTCCCCGTTGGCCGCTACGCCGAGCGTGCGGCGTGGAAGATCGGCTGGTGGGCGTACCGGAACGGCCGTTACGCCGACACGACGCGCGTGTTCGAGGCGGCGTCCGCTGATTTTCCGCGCTCCGACTACCGCCCCATGTGGCTGTATTGGTCGGCGCGCGCGCACGACGCGCTGAACGAGAAGCCGCTCGCCGAGGCGCGCTACACGCTGGTGGCCACCGATTATCTCAACAGCTATTACGGCCGGCTCGCCGTCAAGCATCTCGACGCGGCTCCCAAGGGGCGCGCCATCTTTGCTCCGTCGCCGACGGGGCAGGAACCAGAGGTGTCGCCCGATCCGATCGCACCGCTGCCGCCGAACGAACGCGTGATCCGCGCGCTGCTCGGGCTGGAGCTGTACGACCAGGCGATCGACGAACTGCACTATGCGCAGAATGCGTGGGCTGATTCGTCGGCGATTCAGGCGACGCTCGGCTGGATCTTCCACGAGCGGGGCGACCTGCGGACGGGGATCAACGCGATGAAGCGCGCGTATCCGCAGTACCTCGCCGCGGGGGGCGAACAGCTGCCGACCGAGCTCTTGAAGGTCCTGTTTCCCGTGAACTACTGGCCCGAGATCCGCCGCTACGCCACCGAGCATCATCTCGATCCCTACATGGTGGCGGCGCTGATCGCGCAGGAGTCCACCTTCACCGCCGACGTGCGGTCGGCGGCGAACGCGTACGGGCTGATGCAGATCGTGCCGGCCACGGGACGCCACTACGCGTCGGCGCTGCACCTCAAACGGTTCTCGATTGGCATGCTCACCACCGCGGACACGAATCTGAAGATGGGGACGGCGTACTTCGCGGATCTCGTCAAGCAGTTCGGGGGCACGCACTACGCGCTGGCGAGCTACAACGCGGGAGAAAGCCGCGTCGTCCGGTGGATGGCGGAGCGCCCGGGCGTCGAGCGTGACGTCTTCATCGACGATATTCCGTTTCCCGAAACGCAGAACTACGTGAAGAAGATTCTCGGCACCGCGGAAGACTACCGGCGGCTGTACGGCGGCTCGGAGCCGGCCCGCGCGGAGCCCGCCGACGCCACGCCGGCGGTCGCCACGGCGGCGCCCAAGAAGAAGCCGGCGTCCCCAGCCGCGAAGAAGAAGACCGTCCGCCGCACGACGCACAAAGCGACGTAGAATGCCGCGGCATGTCCAAGCTCACCGGATCGAAGAAAGCGACGCAATTTAGCGAGTCGGTCATCCGCGAGATGACGCGGCTGAATCAGCTGTACGGCGGGGTGAACCTGTCGCAGGGCTTTCCCGACTTTTCCGCGCCGGCGGCCGTGAAAGACGCGGCGTGCGCCGCGATTCAGGCCGACATCAACCAGTACGCCGTCACCTGGGGCGCGCGTCCGCTGCGCGAGGCGATTGCGCGGGAGTTCACCAGGCGGTATGGGCCGGCGGTCGATGCCGACGCGCAGGTGACGGTCTGCTGCGGCTCGACCGAGGCGATGATGGCGACCATGATGGCGATCATCGATCCGGGCGACGAAGTGATCGTCTTCGAGCCGTTCTACGAGAACTACGGGCCCGATGCGATTCTGTCCGGCGCCACGCCGCGCTACGTCACGCTGCACGAACCCGCGTGGACGTTCGATCCCGCCGAGCTCGCGGCCGCGTTCAACGACAAGACCAAAGCGATCATTCTCAACACGCCGAACAACCCGACCGGCAAGGTGTTCACGCCCGCCGAGCTCGAGACGATCGCGATGCTCTGCCGCAAGTGGGACGCCGTCGCGATCTCCGACGAGATCTACGAGCACATCGTCTACGACGGCCGGCGGCACGTGCCGATCGCCACGCTCGAGGGCATGGCCGATCGGACGGTGACGATCAACAGCTTGTCGAAAAGCTACAGCGTCACCGGCTGGCGCGTGGGCTGGACGATCTCGCCGCCCTCGCTCACCGGCGCGATCCGCAAGGTGCACGACTTTCTCACCGTTGGCGCGGCGGCGCCGCTGCAGGAAGCCGGCGTGGCGGCGCTCGCGCTGCCGGACCAGTACTATCGGGATCTCGCGTCGCAGTACGTGCGGCGGCGCGACATGCTGCTCGACATCCTCGAGCGCCATCACTTTACGTGCTACAAGCCGCACGGCGCGTACTACATCATGACCGACATCAGCACGTTCGGGTTCTCCGATGATGTGGCGTTCGCGCGATACCTGGTGAAAGAGATCGGCGTGGCGGCCGTGCCCGGCAGCAGCTTCTATAAGAGCGCGGCGGCCGGCCGCACGAAGCTGCGGTTTTGCTTCTGCAAGCGGGAAGAGACGTTACGTGAAGCTGATCGGCGGTTAGAGAAACTCGTACCAGCCGGCCTGAAGGTGCACTAAGAAAGCTACCACGTCAGGCCTCCGTGCCCTCCGTGGTAGCGCTCTTGTCAGTACCGCAGCACCGCCCCGAAGTACAACCCCTTCAGCGTCAGCGATCCGGTATCGGTCTTGACCAGATACCCGACGTCGAGCGAGCGGAAGCCGACCTGCGCGCCGATGTTGTTCGTGAAATTCAGCGTGCCGTACACGTCCACGTCCACATAGTGAGCCGCGTACTGCTTGCTGACGCTGGCGGGCAGCTTGAAGCCGGTGACCTCGCCGGTGATCGAGATGTTCGGCACCACGTAGACGCGCGCGATGCCGCCGAGCGCGGGAATCGGCGCGCGGGCGTGCGCGAATTGCACCAGGCCCGGCTCCGCGAGATTCACCTGGACGTCGGTGTACTTCGCTTCGGCGATGAAGCCGACGAAGCCGCGGTTCTTCACGACGAAGTCGTACTCGTACGCGAATCGGTACGCCTTCCAGTCGAGCGTCGAGTTCACAGGCAGATTCAGCCCATAGGTCTGGCCGTTGAAGACGATGTTCGCCTTGAGGTTCGTCGACTGGTCGTATTTGATCGGGATGTACTGGAACCGCAGCTTCTGGCTCCGGATCGGCCGCAGCGTGACCTGGAACTCGGGGAACCGCTGATCGGTCAGGCCGAGGTCGCGCTTGAAGTCGATGTCGGTGCCGACGATGCCGAATCCGGCGCTGGCGATGACGATGTCAGCCGTCGGGCTCCAGTACGCGATGCCGCCTTCGATGTGATACTTCTCGCCGGTCGCCGGATCGTTCAGCGGCTGCGGCTTGTACTGCGCGCGGGCCGGCGCGGCCGCGCCCAGAGTCGCCGCGATCAGCGCGGCGAGGGTGTACAGGCGAATCGCACGTGTCTGCAACATAGAACAGTTGTCCTCGGAAAAAGGTCGCGACGGGCCCGCTGGGAAAGGCTGATGTCAGGATAACACACACCCGTGGCTCAGCAGCTTTCATCCACAGTTTCATGACCTGATGGACGATCTGGAAGAACAGCTCGCGCGAATTGACGAGGCTCTCGAGCGGGTGCCTATCGATGACATTCGTTGACACCCCCGGAGGCGGAGCGTAGAATCCGCGAGGATTGTAGGCGTTTTGCGTCGAAGGAGGGGTCGTATGTCTGTGTCGCGTCGCGGCTTCCTGCACATCGTGGGATCGGGACGGACGAGCCCCCGGCAAGAAATGTCCGGCGCCTTCCTCGCCGCGCGAGGACTCGAAGCGCATCTCGCGGAAGCGGGCCACAACGGCCGCGCCGCTCGGCCTCTCCTTCCGCCAGGCGTCCACGAAATCCGGATCAACAGCAATGAGAATCCGCTCGGGCCCGGCCAGGCCGCGCTCGACGCAATTGTCGGCAAGTTTCCCGAAGCGGGCCGGTATCCGTTCAACAGCACGCCGAGCGAGGGCGATCTCGCCGAGGCGGTGGCGGCGAAATTCAAGGCGAAGCGCGAGAACGTCGTCATGGGCGCGGGGTCGCAGGAGATCCTCAAGAGCGCGGTGCGCGCGTTCACGTCGCCGGCGCGCGGGCTCGTCACCGCGGGGCCGTCGTTCGAGACGTGTCCCGGGATGGCCAAGAAGCTCGGCCATCCGCTCACCGAAGTCCGGGTCGACTCGGCGTTCCGGATCGACATCGATCCGATGATCGCCGCGGCGAAAGGGGCGGGCCTCGTCTTCTTCAACAACCCGAACAACCCGACCGCCACCGTTCACGGCGCGAGAACCGTGGCCGACTTTGTCGAGCGCGTCCGCAAGGCGTCGCCCGACACCGTGGTGCTCATCGACGAGGCGTATCACGACTACGTGACCGACCCGTCGTATCGGACCGCGGTGCCGCTCGCCCTCGAGACGCCGAACGTCCTGGTGGCGCGCACCTTCTCGAAGGCGTACGGCATGGCCGGGATGCGGATCGGCTACGGGATCGGCCGCGCCGACACGATCAGCAAGCTCGCGCGGCTGAAGATGCCGTACAACGTCAGCGTGTTCGGCATCGTCGCGGCGATCACCTCGCTGCACGACCAGACGCACATCGACGAGGAGGTGGCGCGCAACACCGAGGTGCGCGCCTTCACCGTCAAGGCGCTCGACGATCTCGGGTTCACGCCGACCAGCTCGCAGGCCAACTTCCTGTTTGTCGGCATCCAGCGCCCCGCGAAGGAATTCCGCGACGCCTGCGCCAAGGCGGGCGTCTTCGTGGGCCGCGACTTCCCGCCGTTCGAGAAGACCCACGCGCGCATCTCGATCGGGACGATGGACGAGATGGTCAGGGCGACCGACGTGTTCCGCAACGTGCTCCGGCCGGCGACGTCGTCGTCTGCCGGCCAGGCGCAGTAGGAGGGAAGTCATGCCGCTGACGCGACGTGAATTTGTCCAGACGATCGGAGTCGGCGCCGCCGGGGCGCTCACGAGCTCGTACATTGGTGCGCGCGGACGGGAGAACGGCGTGTGGGCGGCGCTCGAGCCGTCGCTGGCCGCCGCCGAGCCCGGCACGATTGTCCTGGCGAGCAACGAGAATCCACTCGGGCCCGGCCAGACGGTGCTCGACGCGGTCCGCGCCGCGTTCGGCGACGGCGGGCGGGCGCCGGGCCGGTACTCGGGCAGCGCCGGCGAGCTCATCGACGTCATCACCAAGAAATTCGGCGTCAAGCCGGAGAACGTCGTGCTCGGCTGCGGCTCGACGCAGATCCTGCGGTCGGCGACCCATCTGTTCACGGCGAAGGACAAGCCGCTCGTGGGGACGATCCCGACCTACGAGGAGTGCGTCGGCTACGCCGAGATGATGGGGTACCCGGTCCGAGGCGTGTCGCTCGACGCGGATTTCAAGATCGATCTTGACAAGATGGGAGACGCGGCGAAAGGCGCCGGCCTCATCTTCTACTGCAACCCGAACAATCCGACGGCGACCTACGTGGGTGCGAAGGCGTCGCGCGAGTTCTTCGCCAAGGTCAACCGCGAATCGCCCGACACGACGATCCTCGTCGACGAGGCGTATTTCGACTACGTCACCAACCCGGATCACGACACGCACGTGCCGCTCGCGATCGAGAACCCGCGCATCATCGTCGCGCGCACGTTCTCGAAGGCGTACGGCATGGCGGGGCTGCGGATGGGCTACGCCATCGGGCACCCCGAGACGATCAAGAAGATGGCCGAATGGGACGCCGGCGGCGGCACGAGCTCGCTGAACGTGCTCGCGATGCACGCGGGCATCGCCGCGCTCTCACAGGCGCCGGGCTACATCACCGCCGAGCGCGCGCGGAACACCGAGGTGCGCGACTTCACGATGAAGTGGTTCGCCGATCGCGGGATGAAGCCGACCGACTCCCAGGCCAACTTCATGTTCGTCGACATCGGGCGTCCGGCGAAGGACTTCCGCGCGGCGTGCCGCGCCAGGGGCGTCATGGTCGCGCGCGACTTCCCGCCGTTCGAGAAGACGCACTGCCGGATCTCGTTCGGGACGATGGAGGAGATGAAGAAGGCGGTCGCGGTGTTCGGCGACGTGCTCGGCAAGAAGACAACGGCGGCGGCGGCATAATCACACGGTCAACGCAGAACCCGCAGAAACCGCAGAGAATTCTCACTCTGCGAGTTCAGCGAGTTCTGCGTGAATCGTTTGTGCCTTTATTTCGCGGGCCAGACGACGCCCTGGTTCTCGGCAACCGGGCCCATGCCCTTGTAGACGAACTTCTGCAGGCGTTTCCCTTCGTAGGTTTCCGTCGTGTAGACGTTGCCCTTCGAATCGGTGGCGATGCTGTGCACGGCGAAGAACTGGCCAGGCTGACGCCCGCCGTCGCCGAAGCTCGTGATGATCTGCAGCGTGTCGCGCAGCATCACGTACACCTTTTCGTTCTTGCCGTCGGCGAGATAGATGTACTTCTGCTGCGGATCCTTCGAGAACGCGACGTCCCACACCGAACCGTCGCCGAGCGTCTTCTTCGCGATGATGACTTCCTTCACGAACGTGCCGTCCGGACGGAACACCTGCAGCCGATCGTTCTGGCGATCGCAGACGTACAGGTATCCGTCGTTCGACAGATCGGCGCAGTGCACCGGGTTGCGGAACTGCTGGGCAATCGGCGCATCCGGATCGTACCGGCCGAGCGGCGTGTCGTCGGGTTTGTGCCCGTAGGCGCCCCAGTACCGCTTGAACTGGCCGCTGTCGGCGTCGATGACCGCGACGCGCTTGTTGCCGTAGCCGTCGGCGATGTAGGCCTCGTTGGCTTTCGGGTCGACGAAGATCTTGGCGACCCGCCCGAAGTTCTCCGTGTCGTTGCTGCCGCCGCTCTTGCCCTGATGCCCGAACTGCATGAGAAACTTTCCGCTCTTGGTGAACTTCAGGACCTGCGCATCTTTGGCGTCGTTGCCGCCGATCCACACGTTGCCCTTGTAGTCGACCGTGATGCCGTGATTCGACAACGGCCATTCGTAGCCTTCGCCAGGGCCGCCCCAGTGCCCGACGAGGTTGCCGGCCTGATCGAATTCGAGGACCGGCGGCGCGGGCACGCAGCATTCCTCCGCGGTCGGCGGATTGGTGGCCGCGCTCATTTCGGTCCGCTCGTTGAGCGTGCCGGGACCGCGATGGATGATCCAGACGTGATCCTGCTCGTCGACCGACACGCCGATCGTCGAGCCGAGCAGCCAGTGGTTCGGCAGCGGCTTGGGCCACAGCGGATCCACCTCGAAGCGCGGCGCCTGCACGGTGCCGCGTCCCTGCGCGGCCGCGGTCCGTTCGAGCAGCGCCTGGCCGATGCCGAGCGCGAACACGAGCGCGACGAAGGCTGCTGCGACCAGCAGATTCCGTTTCCGCGACATGACTTCCACCTTTCCGCCCACCCTTTC
>Ga0097691_1002446_pt1 | contig 12395 bp, 13 predicted proteins | sample NGESurdeep072012_8_FD_72858 | JGI IMG/M metagenome (GOLD analysis project Ga0097691, IMG submission 72858) | Arctic peat soil microbial communities from Barrow, Alaska - NGEE Surface sample 210-1 deep-072012 | ecosystem: Environmental > Terrestrial > Soil > Wetlands > Peat ...
GCTCGCGACATAGGCCGTCGTCAGCAGAGCAAGGACGAATAGACCACCAAGGAATATGACCTTCGGATCTGAAGGCAGCGGCATTCCCTCCGGCACTTCTGCCGGCGCCACGACCTCGGTCTCATGATCGGTAGGTGCCATCGCCGAAGCGGGGCTGGATCAAGAACAAGACTTGCTGTCAGTTCAAAGTTTGCCGAGCAAAACCAGGATCAACACGATAACGAGGATGAGGCCGAGGCCACCGCCGCCGTAGTAGCCGGTCCCGTAAAACGGGCCGCCACCGAGTCCGCTAAAACCGCCGAGTAACGCGATGACGAGAACGATGAGCAGTATGGTTCCAAGTGACATGAGGTCGTCTCCCGTTGGTAGAACTCGTTGAATCCCTGAATCTGAGAGCTTCTAGTCCGCTGCAGGTGTTGGCTATCCGTCATGTCGCGCAGATCGCTACGAGGCTGCACGCGACGGCAACGTCAGACATACGCTGGTTCCCTTGCTGCTGCTCACCCGTTCGACCTGGCCGCCGAGCTGTCGCGCAAAGGAATCGACCAAGCGGCCGCCAAGCCCGGAATCCGCGCGTTGCGGATCGGCCCCCTGCCCGTCGTCGGCGACCGTCAGGCGAAGCTCTCCCGCAAAGCGTTTTAGCGTCACCGCGATCGTGCCTTTTGGCTCGCCGGGGAAAGCATATTTGACGGCATTCGTTACCAGCTCGTTGACAATGAGCCCGAGTGGAATCGCGCGATCGACCGGCAGCGACTCGCTCGCGATGTCGGTTTTGAGCGCGATCGAGGTGCCATTCTCTTTTTGCACCGACTCGATCAGATCGCGACACAATGCCTCCAGATAGCTCGCCGCATCGACCTGCTCAACCGAATTGGTTTCTCCCAGCACGGAATAGAGACGCCCGAGGGCGGCGATGCGATGCGATACCCGCCCAAGCGCCGCCTTGCCCTCGCCGCTCTTCTGGTTGCGCGCTTCCAGACTGACCATGGAAACAATAATCTGCAGGCTGTTTTTGATCCGGTGGGTCAGCTCTTGCAACAGCACGCCGATACGCTCGCTAGCGATCGCGTGCTCGCGCTCAAGCCGCACGCGCTCGGTGACGTCTTCGATCGCCAGCAGGATCAGTTGTATCTTGTTGCCAGGCCGGTAAACCTTGCGCGCGTTGAGGCACATGACGCGCCGGCCGATCGACGGGAAGAACGGTTCGACTTCGAAGTCCTCGAATGTTTTTTCGCCGGAAATGATGGTCTCGAGCGCGCTGCGCAGCTTGGGAATGTCCCACTCTTCGTTGCCGAGCTCATAGAGCTTTCGCCCGACCGTATGCTCAGGCACGACTGAGAATGTGTCGCAGAAGGCGCGGTTCGCGAAGCGGATGGTCAGATCGGGCTCGAGCACGAGCAGGCCTTCACGGATTGTCTCTACGAGATCCAGTGGGTCGACTTCACGCATGGCCGGCTCCTGCGCACCTTGTGATGACGTGGTTCATCTTCGACAGCAAGAATACGATCCTGCTCGAAAGGCCACGTCAGCCGGCCGCCAGTCGGAACTGTGCGCTAGTTTAGGGCATGCTGTCGGTAATGTACATTACCGATTGGGTGGGGATCTTACTTTATTACGTATATGTTTTTGGAAGGTGAAAAGCGACGCGTTCTCGGACCAACTTATAACATTCACAAGATACCTTTATGAGGCCCTGCCGATCGAGTATCGTAACTTGCTGTCGGCCGCGCTCAATCAAACCTGCACGTTCCAACTCTCCGGCAGCATTCGTGATGGTTGGCCTTTGGACACCCAGCATCTCGGCCAGCAGGTTTTGGGTGATCTGTAGCGCGTCCTCGTCACTGCGGTCACGCATCATGAGCAGCCAACGCGCTAGCCGCTCCTTGAGGCTGTGCGCACCATTGCACGCTACCGACACCAGGACCTGCTCAAGAAAAGCCTGGACGTACCCATACATGAGACTTCGGAAGGACGGCATCGACTCCATGGCCCGTCTGAACGCCGCGCGCGACATCTTTGATGCGCTCCCCGGGATTTGGACGAGAAGCCGGACGGAGGATCTCTTGGCACCGAAGATAGCTTGCAGACCCGTGAAACCCTCCCTTCCGATCGTTGCCATCTCAATGACGCTGCCGTCCGAATAAACCGCCACTATCGAGACGACACCGCTATCGGGAAAGTATACATGGTCCAGCGAACTATCAGCGTCCATTAGGACATCGGCGCGTTGGCAGCGGATGTGTTCAAGCTCCGGCATAAGCCGCTTGAGATTACCGGATGGCAGGGCGAGTAAAAGCCGATTGCGGGGCCAATTTGATAAAGCGTCCATACCCTTAAACCGCGCCCGGTTCGCATTAGTTCCAAGAGGAAGCGAGTTGTGACGCCATTCTATGGTTCTCCAGTTCAGCCCCAGGCCCTGGAATGTATCCAACTAACCGATATCCGTGATGGTCCGGAGCACAACGAGCTCCAATCAAAGACCGGATACATCGATGCAAGACCTCTTTTGTCAACGCCGGAGAGATTTTGCAGCGCGCTGGTGCGTGATTCCGGACTACCTGATGTGGTAGTGCCCGCCGCGCAGCAAATTCCGATCGATCAACTGCCGGAGAAGCGCCGGGAACGATTTCACGTCCCGGCGATCAGTGTATGATCGGGCTGATCGTCAGAGACCCTGTTCTGCCTCGACATTGACGACCGATTTAGCCAAAGTTGTCAGGGCGGCATCGGTGGCCTTTTCTTCCTTCAGCGTGGCTTCCAGAAGTGCCGCGGCGTCCGGCATGCCGAGTTCCTCAGCCCATGTGCGCAGCGTGCCGTAGCGAGACATTTCGTAATGCTCGACGGCCTGAGCCGCTGCTAGAAGGCCGGCATCGAGCGCGGGCATTCCCTTGTAATCTTTCATGATCTCGGCGCCTTCGTCGGTGATACCGAGAATGGCATCGCATGTCTTGGCGCGACCACCGTGACGACGGTGGAGTCGGCGGCGAATCTGTCCAGGCTCGGGGTGCAAGGTGAGAGTTGGCAAGGCACGGCTTACGGAAACCAGAGATTCGCTCCCGGCGACAAGGTGCGCATCCTGGTGAGGCCGGAGGATATCTGGCCGGAAGTGATGCAGAATGAGGTCGATGCCGCGTGGCGCGGCGAGGTTCTGGAATCGGTATTTCGCGGCGCGCGGCGTACTCTTCGGGTGCGGACAGAGGCCGGAGAATTGCGGATCGAAGTTCCGGCGCTCGCCCATCCCGAAGTCGGCGAAACTATCGAAATCGGCGCCGCCAAGTTTGCGCTTTGGGCCTTCGCCGGCCCTGATAGGAAATCGGTCTAGGTCGCCGCTGCAACGATTGCGCGGGCCTTTTCCAGCAGCTCAAATAATTGATCGTATTCTTCCGTGGACAAGCCGTCTCGCAACGGCTGCTCGGTTGTCATCGCGAGTTGGTGCATTTCCTTCATCAGTGTTTCGCCCTGGACGGTCAGGAACAGGGAATTGCGGCGCCGGTCGCTGGAGGATCGGCCGCGTATCGCCAGGCCACGCTTCTCCAGCTCATCGACGATCGTCACGATCGCGGACTTGTCGAGATTGCCGATCCGCGACAATTCGACCTGCGAATAGCCGGGATTTGCCGATATCAACACCATCGTCGTGAGCGAGCCAGGGCGCAGGCCATATGGCGCGAAGGCTTTCTCGACCCGCTGGCTGAGCAGGTGATGCAGCCGCCGCACCCGAAATCCCAGTCGCTGCCCGTGCAGGCCGAGCCGCAGCTCCTGGTCCTTGACCTCGTCGCCAGCGGCTGTTTCCGCCGATTCAACTGTGCTCAACGTCGTATTCCATTCCTCAATGCGGAGACGCCGCGGCGCGGAGTGCTTATGCCTGCCAAGTCGGCGGGCCTCACGGGTTCCAAATCATCTTATTTCAGATTATCTCATTGACAACGAAATGTCCTAGGCCATTATTCTCCTTAAAGCGCGGGCTCGAAATCCGTCCAATCGACAAGAAAGCGCGCCACCAACGGCGCATGAATGGGAAGGAGGATCCTGGTGTCATGAATATCGCCGTTTCAGCTCCTCAGATCGTCGAAAACAAGATCGTCTGCCTCAACCCCGTCGGCTATCCGCCCAAGGTGGCGAAGAAGTCGCTGGCGCCGCGGCTGGAAAGCCTCGACGGCAAAACGGTCTATCTGGTCGACAGCCGCTTCGACGATTCCATCGAATTGCTGAAGGAAGTGGCGAACTGGTTTGCGAGCCACATGCCCGCCGTGACCATCAAGCTGGTCTCGCTGGCCGGCTATTACGGGCGCGACGATCAGGAACTGTGGAGCGAGATCAAGGCCAACGGCCATGCCGCGATCATCGGGGTCGGCCATTGCAGCACCTGCGCGCCGGCGGTCTCCACCCACGCGATCACGATGGAAACCAAATTCGGCATTCCGACGGTCGCGATCCACACCAGCATGTTCGACAAGGTGGTTCGCTCGGTGACGCGCATGGGCGGTCTGCCGGATGCGCCCAGTGTCTTCGTGCCGCAACCCGTAATGGGAAAGAGTGCGCCTGAATTAAAGGCCTATGTCGAAGGCAACGATCCCGTGACCGGCCGTCCGGTGATGCGCGAAATCATCGAGGCGCTGACCGGGAATGTGGCCGGCGCTCATCCCGCGGAGATCGAGCGATCGACGCCACGCCTGGTCGAGGCCGGCACCGAAGCGGAACTGCACGAGCTGTTTCTGCGTAACAACTGGACCGACAAGCTGCCGATCGTGCTGCCGACCGAAGAGCGGGTCGCAGCGATGCTGGCCGCCACCAGCCAGCCTGCGGACAAGGTGGTTGGCCGCATGCAGCCGACGCCCAATCGCGGATTGTGGGAATACACCGTCGAAAAAGTAGCGGTGAACGCGGTGATGGCCGGCGCCCGGCCGGAATACTTTCCGGTGATCCTGGCGCTGGCGGCATCGCAGGTGACGGCGCGCGGCAGCACGTCGAGTTCGGGATCGGCGATGGTGGTCGTCAATGGCCCGATCCGCCATCAGATCGGCATGAATTGCGGGATCGGCGCCATGGGTCCCTACAATCACGCCAATGCGACGATTGGCCGGGCCTATGGCCTGCTGTCGCAAAACCTGCAGGGTGGCTCCGTTCCCGGCGATACCTTCATGGGCTCGCTCGGTAACGCCTATACCTACAACAGCATCACCTTCGCCGAAAACGAGGAACGCAGCCCGTGGGAACCGCTGCATGTGCAGCGCGGCTACAAGCCGGAAGACAGCGTCGTCAGCGTGTTCTTCGGCTGCCGCTCCACGACCTTCGGCCTCGGCCTGCGCAAGGACTACTGGCGCGAGCACGTGCGCGACATGCTGGTCGCCGTCGATGCCGTAACCGCGCCGGTGCTGCTATTGGATCCGATCACGGCGCGGCAGTTTATCGACCGTGGCGGCTTCGACACCAAGGAAAAGCTGATCCGCTTCGTCCACGAGACGGCGCAGATACCGGCGGGCCGCTACTGGGACATGCAATTGGTTCAGAACTACATCTATCCGAACGCCACGCTCGGCGTGGAACCGCTGGCGACACGGCTCAAGGCCACGCCGAACGAACTGATCCCGATGTTCCTGGAAGAGGCCATCAACGTCGTCGTGGTCGGCGGCGAAACCAACGGTTACTGGCAAATCATGGGCGCGAAGCATCGCGCCACGGTGTCGATCGACGACTGGCGCTGATGCGCGACGGTGAGGCGTAACCCGTCATGCAACATGCAGATGTCGTCGTCATCGGTGCCGGCGTTGCCGGCTTGACCGCGGCCATGATCGCCGCCGGTCACGGCGTGAGCACGCATGTCGTCGAACAGCTGGCTCCGGGCGGCCAGGTTGCGACGATCGAGAAGGTCCAGAATCTTCCCGGATTTCCCGACGGCATCGCGGGCTACGAACTTGGTCCTTTGCTGCAGCAGCAGGCGGAAGCGGCCGGGGCCTTGGTCCAGCTCGACAGCGTGTCAGCCGTCGCGGCGGGCGATGGCGTCTACCGGGTGATCTGCGCCGAAGAAGAGATCGTCGCCCGCGCCGTCATCATCGCCGCCGGGTCGTCGCTGCGCAAACTGGGCATATCGGGCGAAGCGGAGTTCACGGGGCGCGGAGTGTCGCACTGCGCGTCGTGCGACGGTCCATTGTTCAAAGGCCAGCCCGTGACGGTGGTTGGCGGCGGCGACTCGGCCTTCGATGAAGCGCTGGTGCTGGCTGGTTATGCCTCGGAGGTCACCGTGATCCATCGCGGGTCCGCTCCGTCCGCCCGCCCCGCCGCGATCGCGCAACTGGCGGCGCTGCCGAATGTCCGCATTCTCGCTGATGCTGAGGTCGTCGTGATCGAGGGCGACACGCGGGTGACCGGCGTGGCGATCCGCCGCGGCGCTGAGACCGAACACAGGCCTTGTCGCGCCGTATTCGCCTATACCGGGCTGGAGCCGCGAAGTAGCTTTCTGCAAGGTATCGTTGCGCTCGACGCCGGCGGCCATATCCTGACCGACCTGATGATGCGCGCCTCGCGGCCTGGGCTGTTTGCCGCCGGCGATATTCGTGCCGGCTCGGTCCGCCTGCTCGCCTCCGTCGCCGGCGATGCCGCCACCGCGGCGATATCAGCGGTGCGGTACCTGCAGACGGCCCGCGACAACAACAAGAGAGATTGGGAAGGAGACGCTTTTTGGCGTTGCAGAGCGAAGCCGTAGCGCATCAGGCCGCTAGAGGAGCCTGGACGTTGCCGGCGTCGTCGGGCGCCTGGTACAGCGTCGTCGTGCTTTCGCTGGTCTCGATGATGTCGAACATCGACCGCGGAATCGTCAACCTTCTGGTCGGGCCGATCAAGCGCGACCTGCACCTCTCCGATACCGGGATCAGTCTTCTGATCGGCCTCACATTTTCGCTGGCCTATGTGCTGTTCAGTTTCCCCTTGTCGCGTCTGGCCGACTCAAGGAGCCGCAAGGTGATCCTGACGACGGGTTTGACGCTGTGGAGTCTCGCGACCATGCTGTGCGGGCTGGCTCAGCAACTCTGGCAGTTGTTCGCCGCGCGCGCGCTGGTGGGCGCCGCCGAGTCGGTCAAGGGACCATGCTCGATGTCGATGATCGCGGATTTGGTGCCGCACGACAAGCTGCCGCGGGCGTTCGCGATCTTTCAACTCGGCATCACCGGCGGTATGGCCGGCGCGCTGGTGATCGGGGGACTTCTGCTTTCGGTGTTTGCCGGCATGCCGCCATTGTTCCTGCCGGGAGGCATGGTGGTAGGCGACTGGCATATGGTGCTGCTGGTGACCGGGCTTCCGGGACTATTGCTCGCGCTGGTGATGCTGATGACTGTTCGCGAGCCGGCGCGGCGCGACCGCAAATCCGCGGGCACGGTGCCGCTGCGCGATGTCCTGCGATTTTTGCGCCTGAACTGGAAGTTTTATGCACCGCTGTTCCTTAGCATCGCGATAGCGTCGGTCGAGAGCTACGGGCTGCAGGCGTGGCGGCCGGCGTTTTTCGAGCGAACCTATGGTTGGGGTCCGGAACGTGTCGGGCCGCTGCTCGGCGGGGCGCTGCTGATCGCAACGCCGCTCGGCCTGTATTTCGGCACGCTGCTTGCGGAGTATCTTACCAGGCGGCGGCCGAAAGATGCACTGCTGGTCGCGTGCCTGCTCTCCTACGGCCTCGCCATGCCGCTGCTGGTCGCCATGCCGCTGATGCCCAGTCCGTGGCTCGCGCTGTTGTCGGGCTTTCTGGGCTTCACCGCCTGGAGCATGACGGCCCCGGGCCAGAACGCCGCAATCCAGCTTGTGACGCCCAACGAGATGCGCGGGCAGATAAGCGCGCTCTATCTGTTCTCGATCAGCGTGGTCGGCGGCGGCTTCGGGCCGACCGCCATCGCCCTGATCACCGACAAGGTGTTTCACGACGAGGCGATGCTGCGATACGCGCTGTCGGGTTTCACCCTGATGGTCGGGCCGGTGATCCTGCTCCTGATCTTCAGCGCGGTGAAACCCTATGCGCTGGCCTACCAGCGGATGCAGGCGGGCCGCGCGTCATGATCGTCAGTCCAATCCGAACCCGCATCAAGCGGGAAACAAACGATTACGGCGTAATCGCCGAACCGGAGGGAAAAATGTTTCACATGCGATTGGCGGCCTTCGTTTTGATATGCAGCCTGGCCGGGAGTGCGGCTCATGCGCAAGACGCCGCGGCGCCAAAGACCCTCCGTTTCGGCTGGCAGGCCGCGACGCCGACCACCACGTTCTGGACCGGTTTCGAACTGAAGACGTTCGAAGCCCAGGGGCTGAAACTCGAGCTGTCGAGCTTCAACGACAACGCGCCGGAGCTCGAGGCGACCGTGGCGCGTCAGGTCGATCTCGCGGCGACCGCGCCGGCCCCGACGCTGCAGGCGATTTCGTTCGGCGCACCGCTCAAGATCATCTCTGCGGTGGAATATTCCTTCACCGACAAGTCGGACAATCACTGGTCCGCGGTCAGCCTGATCGCTCGCAAGGATACCGGAATTCAGTCGCTGAAGGATCTGGTCGGCAAGCGGGTCGCCGTGTTCGGCCTGTCGTCGAACTGGTATCTGGCACTTTGCGACCGGATGCAGGAAGCGGGAATTGATCCGAAGTCGGTGAAATTCCTGAGCATGCCGTATCCGCAGATGGAAGGCGCGCTGGCCCACAACGAAGTGGATGCCGCTGTCATGACATCGATCGGCGCCTACCACACCTCCCAGCGAGTGCCGACCAACTTCATGATGTCGAGCGATCAGATCACCAAGATTCCGATCGACATGTCGCAGGTAATCGTCGGCCGGGCGGACTGGCTGAAAGACCACGAAGACGAAGCGGTGCGCTTCCTGATGGGAATGCTAACGACGCGGAAGTTCATCGAGGACGACGTCAACCATAATGACGGCGTGAAGATGAAGGCGATCACGGCGAAGACCCTGAAATACGATCCGGACACCAACGAGGCGTTTTACCGGCTGCGCGTCGCCTCCGCGGGCAAGGAACTGTATCTGGTCAATTCGCTGGATCTGCCGAAGCAGACTTTCACCGCCTACGGCCAGATGCTGGTTAACGCCGGACAATTGCGCGGCAAGCCGGCGGCAACGCCCGAACAGGTCATCGATACCAGCTACCTGCGCAAGGCCTATGCCAGGCTCGGGATGGCATGGGACGACGCCAAGGGATCCGGCCAATGAGCGGCGCGGCCATGCAGGGTGCTGTCCATGTCGACGTGCGGCGGATCAGTCAGCACTTTCGCAGCGGCCGGGGGGCTGACCTGCTTGCGCTCGATCGGATCGACCTGCAGGCGCGGCGCGGTGAGTTCGTCAGCATCGTCGGCCCCAGCGGCTGCGGCAAGTCGACCCTGCTCTACATCGTCGCCGGGCTGCTGCAGGCCAGCGACGGGCAGGTGCTGGTGGATGGCCGGCCGATCGACGGGCCGGATCCAGACCGCGGCCTGGTGCTGCAGAATTCCAGTATCTTTCCCTGGCGGACCGTTGAGCAGAATGTCGCGTTCGGCCCGCAGATGAGCGGGCTGCCGAAAAGCGAACGCCGTTCGCTGGTGGCGCACTATCTCGACATGGTCGGCCTCACCAAATTCGCCGGCTTCTATCCCCGCGAACTCTCCGGCGGCATGAAGCAGCGCATCGCGATCGCGCAGATGCTGGCATGCGGGCCAAGCGTGTTCCTGATGGATGAGCCGTTCGGCGCGCTGGATTCGCTGTCGCGCGAGGTGCTGCAGGATCAATTGCTGCAGCTGTGGGAACGCGACCGCAAGACCGTGCTGTTCGTTACGCACAGCATAGACGAAGCGGTGCTGCTGTCCGACCGCATCGTCGTCATGTCGCCGCTTCCGGGAAGGGTGAAGGAAATTGTAGAGGTCAAGTTGCCGCGTCCGCGGCAGGAGACGCGCGTGCTGCCGGAGTTCGGGCGATTGCGCAACCACATCTGGTCGGCCATTCGCCAGGAAACCATGGAGGCCATTGGATGACCGTCGTGACGACATCCGATCAAACCCCGCGAACGGCGACGGACGGGCAGGGCGAGGCGCCCGCCCGGCACTCCCCGGCGCACACGCCGGCGCCGGCCGGCCAGAAGGCGTGGAGCCGGCTCGTCGCGGTCGCCCGCTATTATCCGGTGTTTCTGATCTTTCTGATCTGGGAAATTCTGTCACGGCTGAACCTGCTCGACCCCATGTTCATGCCTCCGCTGGAGGATGTGGCGCGGACATTCTACCGGGAAGTCTTCGTCACGCACGAACTGCTCGATCATATCAGGGTGAGCTTCATGCGGGCGGGGGCGGGGCTCGGGCTTGCCACTGTCGTCGGCATCGCCGCCGGCATCCTGATGGGGCGGGTCCGGGCGGTCGAAAGCTTTCTCGATCCTTTGATCTCTGCGCTGTTCCCGACGCCGAAGCTCGCGCTGTTTCCGCTGATGATGATCTTTCTGGGAATCGGCGACGCTTCCAAGATCGCGCTGATTTTTTTGGGATGTTTCTTTCCGATCGTCATCAATACCTACACCGGCGTGAAGAACGTCGACAAATTCTTCATCTGGAACGCGCAGACCAAGGGCGCCAACCATCGTCAGCTGATCTGGCACGTCATCATACCGGCAGCACTTCCGTTCGTGTTCGCGGGCCTGCGGGTCGCGACATCGACGGCGTTCCTGCTGATCGTCGCCTCTGAGCTGATCGCCGCCAATGACGGCCTCGGCTATCTCATCATGTTCGCCGAGCGCTCGTTCGATCCTGCGCTGATGTGGTGCGGCATCCTGGTGATCGCCGGCATGGGATTTACCGTCGATCGCCTGCTGCTCGCGCTGGGCGCGCGCTTGTTCGTCTGGCAGGACAAGTAAAAAGAAGAATGGGAGAACCCAATGGCTGAAGCTGCGTCCGAAACATCGCAAGCGAGCTCGCAGGTCACGGCGATCGGTCTGGAGGTGAAAAGTACCGGGGGGATGAAGTACCGCAGGGTCGGGAAATCCGGACTGACGGTATCCGAAATGGGCGTCGGCTGCTTTTCATTCGGCGACTTCGTCGATGTGAAGGCGGCGGCGGCGGTCGTGCACAGCGCGCTGGGTCTGGGCATCAACTATTTCGACACCGCCGACAGCTACGGCATCGGCGTGTCGGAGGAAAAGCTCGGCGCGGCGCTGGCAGGCCGCCGCGACAAGGCGGTCATCGCCACCAAATTCAGCAATCGGATGGACCACGGCCCGAACGATTTCGGAACCTCCCGTTTGCATATCGTGCGGGCCTGCGAGGCGAGCCTGCGGCGGCTCAAGACCGACTATATCGATCTCTACCAGATACACTGGCCGGACCGGCGAACTCCGATCGAGGAGACGCTGCGGGCGCTGGACGATCTGGTGCGCGCCGGCAAGGTCCGATATCTCGGCGTCGCCAATTTCTTCGAATGGGAGATTTGCGAGGCGCAATGGACCGCCGAGAAGTACAATTTGCAGAAATTCATCTCGGCGCAGGACCACTACAGCCTGCTGTATCGCGACATCGAAAAGCGCATGGAGCCGTTCTGCGTCAAGTACGGGATCGGCATGAATTCGTACTTTCCGCTGGCAGGCGGATTGCTGACTGGCATGTACAAGCGCGATGTGGCGGCTACTCCGGCACCCGTGCCGCCGCGAGCCCGAATTATGCGGCGTGGAACAGCAAGCGAAACTGGGATGTTCAGGAGAATCTCAAGGCGTTCGCGGAACAGAGGGGATGGACGCTTCCGCAGATGTCCCTGGCGTGGCTTTTGTCGCGGCCGGCGATGTCAACGATCATCGCCGGAGCGGACAAGCCCGAGCACATCGCCCAGAATATCAAGGCGCTGGAAATCAAGTTCGCGCCCGACGATCTCGTCGAAATCGACCGCCTGACCCTGGTGGACGAAGATCGCAGCGTGGCGCCGGTCTATCGCAAACTCCGGCCTGAAAAGGTGCACGAATTCGGGCCGATGCAAGTCGCAAGAGGCAAGAATCCGTAGTTGATGGACAAGGTGCGAGCACCCACGACGTGCTCGATCCGTAAACCGGCGGAGAGATTCTCCCTCTCCGCCAGTCGCCCGACCGAGACGAAAAACCCAGCAAAATAAGACTTTCTGCAGACCCGCGTTTTGGCCTGTGTAGCAGCATTGTGTAGCAGAAAAACCATCGAACGACTAGCCTAGGCGTTCAGGATCGGACCGCTTATCGAGGCCGACAAGCTAAGCCGCTTTTGGGCCCAAAGTGGACCTTCGTCACTCTCAGATTCTCCATCTGCCAAAACCTCGGCGACCCGCGCCTTGGTGCGCACTTCGACGCCCCCTATCGACCAAGTCAGATACGCCTTTTTCTGACAAAGGGATGTAGCGCTGAAATGGCGTGATGTCGTTCCGACTCCCTAATGCCTCCTC
>Ga0097691_1002447_pt1 | contig 12394 bp, 23 predicted proteins | sample NGESurdeep072012_8_FD_72858 | JGI IMG/M metagenome (GOLD analysis project Ga0097691, IMG submission 72858) | Arctic peat soil microbial communities from Barrow, Alaska - NGEE Surface sample 210-1 deep-072012 | ecosystem: Environmental > Terrestrial > Soil > Wetlands > Peat ...
CGTTCACCATGGGCTCTACCGCTAAAACCATCCCTGCCTTCAACCGCGGATTCTCATTCTTGCGATCCACGTAGTTCGGGACCTGCGGTTCCTCGTGGAGCTGGGTGCCGATACCGTGGCCCACATACTCCCGGACAATCGAAAACCCGTTTCCCTTGACGTACTTTTCCACCGTGCCGCACACGTCAAACAGCCGGTTCCCGGGCCGCACCTGATCGATGGCGAGTTCGAGAGATTCCTGCGTCACCTGGAGCAGTTTGCGCGTCTGCTCGCTGATCTCACCGATCGGCACCGTAATGGCCGAATCGCCATAATACCCGTCCAGCTTCACCCCGGTGTCGATGGAAACGATATCGCCCTTTTTGAGGACCCGTTTCACATTCGGCATCCCGTGGACAATCTCATTGTTCACCGAGGTACACAATACAAACTTGAAAGCCTCGCCCGCCGCCGGCACATAGTAACCTTTAAATGCGGGCTTGGCCCCGGCATCGGCCATCATCTTCTCGGCGGTTATCTCGAGGTCCATCGTGCTGACCCCTTCCACCGCCATCTCTTTCATCTTCTGCAGGATCTGCCAAACCAGAAGCCCGCTGCGCCGCATTTTCTCCAGTTCCGCGGCAGTTTTTCGAACAATCAAGCTGACTCCATCATCTGGCGAATCTTGCGATGCACCGTTTCCGGCGGATCGTCGCTGGCATCCACCTCAACCACCCGGTGGCCCGATGTCCGGAAGTACTCCAGCACCGGCCGCGTCTGCCGGTCATACGCGTCCAACCGCCCGCGAATCACGGCCTCTTTATCGTCATCCCGGATGACCAGCGCTTCCCCGTCCAAATCGCACACGCCCTCCGCCCGCGGCGGGTGGGAGGAGACATTGTACAGAGTACCGCAACGGGGACACTGGCGGCGTCCGGTCAAACGGGCAATAATAATATTGTAATCTACTGCGAGGTGGATCACCACCTCACGGATTCCCCGCCCCACCAGGAACTGCGCCAGGTGCCCTGCCTGGTCCAGCGTCCGCGGGTATCCATCCAAAATAAAACCCTTGGCGGCGTCGGCTTCACTCAGCCGCTCTTTCACCATCTCGTTCACCACAGAATCGGAAACCAGCGCCCCCGATTGCATGGTGGCCACCATCCCCGTCCCCGCCTCCGAGCCCGAACGAATCCGGTCCCTCAGCATGTCCCCGGTCGAGATATGGGGGATCCTCAGGCATTGGGTCAACCTCTTCGCCTGTGTACCTTTACCGGAGCCTGGCGAGCCGAACAGTACGATGGCCTTCACAAATTAGAACTAGCGACGCCCACGAATACGGCCCGACCGCGGCGTGAATCCTTCATAGTGCCGCATGATGAGCTGTGCTTCGATCTGGTTGATCGTATCCATGGCCACGCCGACGACAATCAACAGGGATGTGCCGCCAAAATAGAAGGTCACGCCCAAGCCTTCCAAAATGAACCGGGGCGCAACGCGGTCGATCCAGTTGCCGAGCAACGGCAGATGGTTCAACTTGATCCCGGAGATCATGATGTCCGGAATCAGGCAAAGAATCGACAGATAAAGACCGCCCACCACCGTGATCTTGGTGAGGATGTTGTTCATGTAATCGGCCGTATTCCGGCCGGGGCGGATGCCCGGAATGAAGCCGCCATACTTGCGCATGTTGTCCGCGGCCTCATTGGGATTGAAAATGATCGAGACGTAAAAGAAACAGAAGAAGATGATACCGGCCACGAACAGCACGTAGTAGAGCGGCTCGCCGTGCTGGATGCTCTTTAGCGTGGCCGAAAGCCAGGCCACGTTCTTCACCCAGGGGAACGTCGCCGCGGTCGCCGGAAAGGCCAGAATCGACGAAGCGAAGATCACCGGAATCACGCCGCCAGCGTTGACTTTCAGCGGCATGTGGGTGGATTGCCCGCCCATCACGCGGCGCCCCACCACGCGCTTGGCGTACTGCACCGGAATCCGGCGCTCGCCGCGCTCCACCAGGACGATGAAAGCGACCACCGCAATCATCATGACGATCAGCATGATCAGCGTGATGGCGCCCCAGTCGTGGATCGTGAACACGTGCTGATAAATGTTGGAGATCGCGTTCGGCAACCCCACCACGATACCGGTGAAGATGATCAGCGACATGCCGTTGCCGATGCCGCGCTCGCTGATCTGCTCGCCCAGCCACATGATAAACGACGTGCCGGTGGTCAGCGAAATGATGGTCAGGAACACAAAGCCGACGCCCGGGTTGATCACGATGCCCTGCTGCATCGCCTGCAAACCCTGCGAGATGCCGAACGATTGGAGAACCGAGAGGATGATGGTCAGGTAGCGGGTCCACTGCGTGATCTTGCGGCGGCCCAACTCGCCTTCCTTCTGTAACTTTTCCAAGGTGGGGACAACCACTGTCAGCAATTGCAGAATGATCGACGCCGTAATGTACGGCATGATCCCCAACGCAAAGACCGACAGCCGCTTGATGTTGCCGCCCGCGAACAGATCGAAGAAACCGAAAATCGATCCCGAGTTGGAGCTAAAGAACTCCTCCCATTTGATAATGTTGATGCCCGGCGTGGGGATGTGGCCGCCCAGACGATACACCGCCAGCATGGCTAGTGCGAACAGCAGCCGCTTGCGGAGGTCCGGTACCCGGAATATGTTCGCGAACGCTTCAAATAGCTTGTTCATGGCACCCTTCGATTCGCAACGCTATTCGCTCTTAGCGCCAATCACCTGCGCCGTTCCGCCGGACACCTGAATCTTCTCCAGGGCCGACTTGGAAAAGTGGTGGGCTTCCACCGTAATCTTGCGCGTCAATACACCGGTGCCGAGGATCTTCAGGCCATCGTGGACCTTGTGGATCACACCCGCCGCCAGCAGGCTGTCCACGGTGAACGTGTCGCCTTCCAGTTTCTCCAACTTGCCGAGATTGACAATGGCGAACTGCTTCTTAAAGATGTTGGTAAATCCGCGCTTGGGCAGCCGGCGATGCAACGGCATCTGGCCGCCTTCAAATCCGCGCTTCTGGCTGAAGCCGGTGCCGGCGCGCTGGCCCTTGGAGCCGCGCGTCGAGGTCTTGCCGTGCCCCGAGCCCATGCCGCGGCCGATCCGCTTACGGCCCTTCACCTGGCCCTTCGGAGGTTTTAATCCGCTGAGATTCATATCTGTCTCCTTACTCCACCACTTGCAGCAGGTGCGGGACTTTCTTGACCATGCCGCGGAAGACCGGTGTGTCCGGACGCTCGACCACCTGGTTCAACTTGCGCAAACCCAGACCCTTCACCACGCGCTTCTGCTTCTCGGGAACCGAGTTCGGGCTGCGGAAAAGTTTAATCTTGATCGTGCCTTCCATTAGAGCTCCCCTTCTACAGCTTGGCGTCTACAACTTGTCAATGGCCAGACCGCGCATTTCAGCCACGGCGTTCTTATCGCGTAGCGATTCCAGCGCCACGATGGTCGCCTTCACCACATTGTGCGGGTTGCGCCGCCCGATGGACTTGGTCAACACGTTGGGCACGCCGCACGCCGTGATCACCGCGCGCACCGCGCCGCCGGCGATCACACCGGTGCCGGCCGCGGCCGGCTTGAGCAGCACCTGGCTGCTGGCGTACTGGCCGAGCACCCGGTGGGCGATCGTGGTTTCCAATACGTGGACTTTGCGCAGGTTCTTCTTGGCGGCTTCGATTCCCTTGCGGATCGCGCTCGGCACTTCCTTGGCCTTGCCGACCCCGTAGCCCACCACCTTCGCCTGCGGATCGCCGATCACCACCAGCGCCGAGAAGCTCAGGTTCTTACCGCCCTTCACCACTTTGGTGACGCGGTTGATTGCCACCACCTGCTCTTTGAGATTCAGCGTCGCCGGGTCGATGCGTTTCACTATCGTAGCCATGAATTAAAACTCCAGTCCCGCTTCGCGCGCCGCATCCGCCAGCGCCTTCACGCGCCCGTGATACTGATAGCCGCCGCGATCGAAGACCACGCTCTTGATGCCCTTTTCCTTGGCCCGCTCCGCCACCAGCTTGCCAATCGCCTTGGCCGCCGCCACGTTGCCGCCCTTCGTCTTCCCGCCCTTATCACTCTTGTCGACCTTATCCACGGTCGAGGCGGAAACCACCGTGGCGCCGGCCACGTCGTCGATGACCTGCGCGTAGATGTGCGCCTCGCTGCGGAACACCGCCAGGCGCGGGCGCGCCGCGGTCCCCGACAGCTTGCGCCGGATGCGCTTATGAATGCGGCTGCGAATTTCTTTCTTTTCAGGCTTTTTAATCATTTGGCACTCGCCCCGGTCTTACCGACCTTCTTGCGCAGCGCTTCGCCGGTGTAACGGACACCCTTGTTCTTATAGGGATCCGGCTTGCGGAGCGCCCGCATGTTCGCCGCCACCTGGCCCAACAACTGGCGGTCATGCCCGCTCAGCACCAGGTGCGTCTGTTTGTCGATCTTCAGATCCACGCCGTCGGGCAGCAGCATCTCGATGGGATGAGAGTAGCCCAGCGTGAACGTCACGATTTTACCCTTGACGTCGGCGCGATAGCCGATGCCGACGATGTCCAGTTCGCGCACGAACCCGCCGCTCACGCCTTGCACCGCATTCGCCGCCAACGCCCGGGTCAGCCCGTGGAGCGCCGCATGCTCGTCGCCCGACCGCTTCACTTCCAGCTTGCCATCGGCCTGCTGAAAAGTGATGCCGTCCGGTATCGGCACCATCAACTTGCCCTTCGGGCCGGTGACTTCCAGTTGCTCGCCGACCGTGATTTTCACGCCGCTCGGCAGCGGGATCGGCTTTTTACCAATTCTCGACATAGTTCGGTAACCTCACCACACACGGCAGAGAATTTCTCCGCCCAGGTGCTCCTTGTGCGCGTCGCGGCCCGTCATCACGCCCTTCGGCGTCGTCAGAATGTTGATTCCGAGGCCGCCCAATACGCGCGGGATGTCCGTCTGCCCGACATACACCCGGCAGCCCGGGCGCGAAACGCGCTCGATCGCCGAGATCACCGGCGAGTTATTGCCGCCGTACTTCAAATAGATCTTGATGGTCTTCTTCGCGCCTTCTTCCGCCACCTTGAAATTGGTAATGTAGCCTTCCTCTTTCAGAATGCGCGCGATTTCCGCTTTCAGCTTGGAGGCCGGCACGTCCACCTTCGGGTGGCGGGCCTGGATCGCGTTGCGAACGCGAGTCAGCATGTCGGCAATTGGATCGCTCGTCATAATTCTCCTACTCCACTTCCTACCAGCTAGCCTTGGTCACACCCGGAATCTCGCCATTGAGGGCGAGTTTACGGAAGCAGAGGCGGCAAATTCCGAACTTGCGCAGGAACGCCCGAGGCCGTCCACAACGCCAGCAGCGGTTCCGGTGGCGGCACTGAAGTTTGGGCGTTTTGGCCTTGCGGGCCTTTTCCAGCTTTACGTCTTTCGCAATTTTTGCGGTTGTGGCCATCTCTTAATCCTTCTCCTTACGCAGCCCGGAACGGCATGCCCATTTGCTTCAACAGCGCCAGGCCCTCCGCATCGGTGCGGGCCGTGGTGGTGATGGAAATGTTCATTCCCTTGGTCTTGTCCACCTTGGCGTAATCGATCTCGGGGAAAATCAACTGGTCTTTGATGCCCAACGTGTAATTCCCCCGCCCGTCAAAGCTCTTGGTGCTCAACCCGCGGAAATCGCGGACGCGGGGCAGCGCCACGTTTACCAGCCGGTCGAAAAATTCGTACATCCGGTCGCCGCGCAGCGTCACCATGCAGCCGATCGACTGGCCTTCGCGCAACTTGAACTGGGCGATGGATTTCGTCGCCTTGGTGATCACCGGCTTTTGCCCTGCGATCTGCGTCAGTTCGTTGACCGCGCCATCCATCAGCTTGGCGTTCTGCGTGGCTTCGCCCATCCCGATATTGACCGTGATCTTGTCGAGCTTCGGGACCGCCATCACGTTCTTGTAGCCGAACTCTTTCGTCAGCACCGGAACCACGGTCTTCTGATACTTCTCTATCAAACGCGCTGCCATGAAATCCTCACTTCCTGTCGAGCGTCTGGCCGCATTTGCGGCACACGCGCGTGCGGCGGGCCTTGCCGCCGGCTACATTCTCGATGTGGTGGGCCACCCGTACCGCCTTGTGGCAGCCCGGGCACACCAACATGACGTTGGATGCCTGGATCGGGCTCTCGCGCTCCGCGATGCCGCCCTTGATCTGCTTGCCCGGGTTGGGCCGCGTGTGACGCTTGATCATCATCACGTGCTCCACCAGGAGCTTGCCCGTGTCGCGATTCACATTGAGGACGCGCCCCTGCTTGCCCTTGTCGCGGCCGGTGATCACCTTCACCGTGTCTTCCTTCTTAATATCGATGCGTACCGGCTCGGCCAGTTTACGTTTTGCGATTGCCATCAGATTACCTCGGGGGCCAGGGAAACGATCTTCATGAACTTCTTGTCGCGCAGTTCCCTGGCTACCGGCCCGAACACGCGCGTGCCCACCGGCTCGTTCACGTCGTTAATCAATACCGCCGCGTTGGAATCGAAACGAATGTACGTTCCGTCCTTGCGCCGCGTCTCCTTGCGCATGCGGACGATCACGCAGCGCACCACTTTGCCCTTTTTGATCGCCGAATCGGGAGCTGCCTCTTTCACGGCGGCGGTGACCACGTCACCCAGTCCGGCGCGCAGGCCGAGGTCGCCACCGCGCGGCAAAATGCAGGAAAGCCTGCGCGCGCCGCTGTTGTCGGCCACCTCGAGAATTGTACGCATTCCTATCATAGATTTGCTCCGTGGGGACAGGCCAGGAGGCCTGTCCTACCTAAACCTTGACGTCCAGATCCTTCGGCTGCGCGGCCACCTGCGGCGCCCGCCGCACGACGTCCATCAGCCGCCACCGCTTCAGCTTGCTCAGCGGACGGCACTCGACGATGCGTACCACATCGCCCAGTTTGGCGGTGCCCTCTTCATCGTGAGCGTAGAATTTCTTCCGCTTCTTGATGATGCGCTTGTACATGGGATGCGGCACCCGGCGGCTGACTTCCACCACGATGGTCTTCTGCATCTTGGTCGAAACCACAGAGCCGACCTTTTCGTTCTTCAACGCCGTTCCGGCGTCCTTCAACGCCGTTCCGGCGTGTTTCAACGCCGTTCCGGCGTGTTTCAACGCCGTCCCGGCGTCCGTCCTGGCTTCGGTTTCGGCCATCTACTTCTTCTCCCCCGCCAACTCCCGCTCCCGCAGGATGGTGTAAATCCGCGCCCGATCCTTCTTCATCTGGCGGACCTTCTTGAGGCCTTCCATTTGTCCCATCGACATCTGAAAATGAAGACGGAACATCTGCTCGTCCATTTCCTTCAACTGCTGTTTAATTTCCTGCTCGTCCAGATCGCGAACCTTCTGCGCCTTCATATCCGTTACTCCGCGTCTTCCCGGCCAACAAACTTGGTCTTGATGGGCAGCTTATGAGCTGCCAGCCGCATGGCGGCCAGCGCCGTCGCCCGGTCCACGCCTTCCATTTCGAAAAGGATCTTCCCGGGACGAATCACCGCCACCCACTCTTCCGGCGCGCCCTTACCTTTACCCATACGGGTTTCAGCCGGCTTCTTGGTGATCGGCTTGTCCGGGAACAAACGGATCCACACCTTGCCGCCGCGCTTGATGGAGCGCGTCATGGCCACGCGGGCGGCTTCAATCTGCCGCGACGTGATCCAGGCGCATTCCATGGCCTTCAGACCGAACTCACCGAAGGAGATCGACGACCCGCGCCACGCCTTCCCGGTCATGCGGCCGCGCTGCTGTTTTCTGAACTTGACCTTCTTTGGCATCATCATGGCGGTATGCCCTCAATTCCTTACTTGTTCTCGCCCGGATCTTCCGGCTTGTGTTCGACAGCCGGCTTGGTCGCGGGTTCCTGCGTAGTTTCAGGTGTAATTTCCTGACGTGCCTCCTGCTTCCAGGAGGGCTGCTGCGGCGACATCAACGGCGGCAGAATCGGCGCCACCGGACGCGCTGCCGGACGCGGCAGATCGCTCGGCGCAGTCTGCACCGCCGGACCCGTGGCTTCTACCGGCGGGGGCGTGTGCACCGGCGGACGCTCACTTCGTCCACTGCCGCGTTCGCCGCCACGGTCTCCACCACGCGGACGGTCGCCGCGATCCCCGCGATCGCCACGGCCCCGGTCGCGCAGGTCGCGCCGCGGTTCCGGCTCGGGCAGCAGATTCCGCCGCTTGGTGAGATCGAGAATTTCGCCCTTGTACAACCACGCCTTGATGCCGATCACGCCGTAGGTGGTGTGCGCTTCGGCGAAACCGTAATCGATATCGGCGCGCAGGGTGTGCAGCGGAAGCTGCCCCTGCAAATACCATTCGCTGCGCGCGATTTCCGCGCCGTTCAAACGGCCGCTCACGCGCACCTTGATGCCCTTGCAGCCGAAGCGCAACGCCGAATCCACCGCCTTGCGCATCGCGCGGCGGAAGGCCACGCGCTTTTCCAACTGCAAAGCGATCGATTCGCTCACCAGTTGCGCGTCCAGCTCCGGCTTGTGCACTTCCTGAATGTCGATGAAGACCTCACGCTTGGTCTTCCTCGCCATGTCCTGCTTGAGCTTCTCGATCTCCGCGCCCTTGCGTCCGATGATGATGCCCGGACGCGACGTGCGGATGGTGACCCGCAACTTGTTGCCCGGACGATCCACTTCGATCGAGCTCACGCCGGCGCTCTTCAGCCTTTCGGTCAGCGCCGCCTTCAGCTCCAGATCTTCCCGCAACAGCGTGGCATAGCCCTGCTTGGCGAACCAGCGCGACCGCCAGGGCTTATTGAAGCCCAGCCGGAATCCGTACGGATGAACTTTCTGTCCCATCTATGCTTCTTTCTCCGTCACTTTAATGACGATATGTGACAAACGACGCTGATACCGGTAGGCGCGCCCCATGGGTGCCGGGCGTACCCGCTTCATGCGGGGCCCTTCGTTGACGTACGCCTCGCTCACGTAAAGCTGGTCGACATCGACGTCTTCATTTCGGTTCGTCGCGTTGGCGATGGCGCTTTGCAGCACCTTCTCCACCGTCGGCGCAATGCGCTTGTTGGTGGTGCGCAGCGTGGTCAACGCCGCCCCCGCCTGCTGGCCGCGGATCAGGTCCACTACCAGCCGCGCTTTCTGCGGGGAGACTCGGATATATCGTGCTTCCGCTTTTGCTTGCATGCTATCCTCTGTGCCGTCCGGCCCCTAGGCCGGCTTCGCGCTCTTCTCCGTCGTCGCCACCTTCACCGAGTGTCCCTTGAAGGTGCGGGTTGGCGAAAATTCGCCCAACTTGTGTCCCACCATGTTCTCGGTCACATACACCGGGATGAACTTCTTCCCGTTGTGCACCGCCACGGTGTGCCCCACAAACTCCGGAAGGATGGTGGATCGCCGCGACCAGGTGCGCACCACCTTCTTCTCGTTGGTCGCCGCCAGCACCGCCAGCTTGGCTTCCAGGTGAGTATCGGTAAACGGTCCCTTTTTTACGCTTCTGCCCATTCCCTTACCTCTTCTTGCTCTTGCGGTTCACAATCCACTTGTCGGTGCGCTTGTTGTTGCGCGTCTTGAATCCGCGAGTGGGCTGGCCCCATGGCGTCACCGGGTGCCGGCCGCCCGAGGTCTTGCCCTCGCCGCCGCCGTGCGGGTGATCCACCGGGTTCATCGAAACGCCGCGATTGTGAGGGGTTTTCCCCATCCAGCGCGTGCGTCCCGCCTTGCCGAGCGAAACGTTTTCGTGCTCCACGTTGCCCACCTGGCCCACCGTCGCCATGCACTCCACGGGCACGCGCCGGATCTCGGCCGAAGGCAGCTTCAACAGCGCCAGTCCGCCTTCGCGGGATACCAACTGAGCTTGCGAACCCGCCGAGCGCGCCATCTGCCCGCCCTTGCCGGGCCGCAGTTCGATATTGTGAACCACCGTGCCGGCCGGGATGTTCTTCAGCGGAAGCGCGTTGCCGATCAGGATGTCGGCCGTCGGGCCGCTCATGATCTTCATGCCCACCTTCAGTCCGTCGGGCTGCAGGATGTAGCGCTTCTCCCCGTCCGCGTAATTCAGCAGCGCGATGCGCGCCGAGCGGTTGGGATCGTATTCGATGGCGGCGACCACGGCCGGAATGCCGGCCTTGTCGCGCTTGAAATCGATCACCCGGTACGCCTGCTTGGCGCCGCCGCCGATGAAGCGCGAAGTCACGCGGCCCGTGCTGTTGCGGCCGCCGGTGCGCTTCTTGGATTCCACCAGCGACTTCTCGGGACGGTCCTTGGTGATGTCCTCGCGGGAAACTACCGTCTGGAAGCGCCGGGTCGGGGTCGTGGGTCTATAAGTCTTGATAGGCATGGTCGGTTCCCCTTAAATCTCCGCGAAGTCGGGGACTTTCTCCCCCGCCTTCAGCTTCACGTAGGCCTTCTTCCAGTCCGAACGGTACCCGGAGAAACGGCCGCGCCGCCGCAGTTTGCCGTCGAACGTGGCGGTACGCACTTCGTCCACCTTGACCTTGAACAGCTTCTCCACCGCGGCCTTGACCTGCGTCTTGTTGGCTTCCGGATGTACCTGGAAACACAACGTACGCTCGGTATCTTTCTTGAGTACGCCCTTCTCTGTCACCAGCGGGCGCTGTATCACTTCATAGAGGTTCATTTGGCGAGTGCCTCCGAGAACTTGCGCGCCGCGGCTTCAGAGATCAGCACGCTCTTGTGACCCAACAGGTGGTACGGGTTCACTTCGCGCGTGGCCAATAGCGTGACGCCCTTGAGGTTGCGCAGACCCAGTTCCAGGTTGCGGTTGTCTTCGTTGTCCACCACCAGAACGGTACGGCCGGCTTCCAGCGTGGCCAGCACGTTCATGGCGTTCCTGGTCTTGTTGTCGGCGAAATTGAAATCCTGGACGACCTTCAGCTCACCGTCCCGGACCTTGGCCGAGAGTGCGCTCCTGAGCGCACCCAACAACATCTTGCGGGGCAGCTTGTAGCTGTAGTCGCGCGGCTGCGGCCCGTGCACGGTGCCGCCATGGCGCCAGATGGGCGACCGCACCGAACCGATGCGCGCCCGTCCCGTGCCCTTCTGCTTCCACAACTTCTTTCCGGAACCGGCCACATCGCTGCGCACCTTGGTCTTGTGCGTGCCGGCGCGATTGCTCGCCTGGAACTGCCGCACCGCTTCGTACAGGAGCGATTGGTTTACCTTGGCTCCGAAAACATCGTCGGCCAGCTCCACTTCGCTGACCTTCTGATTATTCAAATCCACTACATCGACTGTCGGCATGGCAGTTACCTCTTCGACCTCCGCACCAGCACGTATCCGCCATTCGGACCCGGAACCGCGCCCTTCACCACCAGCACGTTGTCCTCGGTGTCGACTTCGATCACCTCGAGATTGCGCACCGTGATCTGGGCATTACCCAAATGTCCGCCCATGCGCATGCCGGGCACAACCCGCGAAGGATAACTGGATGCGCCGATCGATCCGGGCGCCCGGTGGAACATCGATCCGTGCGAGCCTTCACCGCCACGAAAGTGGTGGCGTTTGACCACGCCCGCAAACCCTTTGCCCTTGCTGATGCCGATGACATCCACTTTATCCGTGGGTTTGAACTGACTGACCAGCACCTGATCGCCGGCTTTCAAATCGTCAGACCCGGGACCGAGCGGGAACTCGCGCATGAACTTCGCGCCATCGATACCGGCTTTCTTCAAACGGCCGGCGGTGGGTTTATTGATGCGTTGCGGCTTGATGAACTCGAGCAGGCCGAGTTGCACCGCGTCGTACCCGTCGGTGGTCGGCGTCTTGCGCTGCACCACCATACACGGGCCGGCTTTCAGCAGCGTGACCGGCACCACCTGCCCGTCCGGCCGGAACAACTGCGTCATTCCAATCTTCTTGCCAAGGATTCCTGGACTCATCTCAACTTCCTTGAGGGCCCAGCTCGCTCGCGCGGCTGGCGGCCCCGAAATTTCTCAACTACTTTCCGAACGCTTTGATTTCGACATCCACACCGGCCGGCAGATCGAGCTTCATCAGCGCGTCTACCGTCTGCTGGGTCGGTTCCAGGATGTCGAGCAACCGTTTGTGCGTGCGGATTTCAAACTGTTCCCGCGATTTCTTGTCCACGTGCGGGGACCGCAATACGGTCGTGATCGTGCGCGAGGTGGGCAGCGGAATCGGACCGGCGACAGTTGCGCCGGTCCGCTTCGCGGTATCCACAATCTCCGTCGTCGACTGATCGAGGATACGATGATCGTACGCCTTCAGACGGATTCGAATACGTTCTCTCAGAGCCATCGATTTACCTGCTTACGCCATGCCTACTTAATGATCTCGGTCACGGTGCCGGCGCCCACGGTGCGTCCGCCTTCGCGAATCGCGAAGCGCAAACCCTTATCCATGGCCACCGGGGTGATCAATTCCACC
>Ga0097691_1002450_pt1 | contig 12380 bp, 13 predicted proteins | sample NGESurdeep072012_8_FD_72858 | JGI IMG/M metagenome (GOLD analysis project Ga0097691, IMG submission 72858) | Arctic peat soil microbial communities from Barrow, Alaska - NGEE Surface sample 210-1 deep-072012 | ecosystem: Environmental > Terrestrial > Soil > Wetlands > Peat ...
GATCCATCGTTCATCGAATTGCAACGTATGGCGCGCCATCGAGGCCTCTGGGCCGTAGCGGAATTATGGCAGAAGCAGCGCGACCTTGTCGGGTCTGTCGTGGCGTTAAGTACTGGATCACTAGTGCTCCTGGGCCTCGACCCTATCATCGGCGTTCTCGCCGTTTTGACTGCTGGGCCGATGATCTTGCGGGACTGGTTGATCGAAGCAAAGCGACGAGAACTCGAAGAGGCTGAATGGCTGACTCTGCGCAAAAAAATAGAGGTTAGTTATGAACTCACATCGACAGACGCCGGGCTACGTTCCCGTCTGTGGAAGTTGACCGTACCCTATCATAGGTATTTTCGCGAGCTCGTCGGCGAACTCATAAACAATGCGATGACGCTTGCGCGATTCGACCGCCGATGGAATCTGGTCGTCGGCCTGGTCGAGGTTGGCACATTTGCGATCCTATGCGGATACTTCGCCTCTGGATTTGTGGAGGGGAAGTACACCTATCTCCAATTAGGCGCCATCACAGGAAGTCTCTCGATGCTCGTATCGGGCGTGCACCAATTCGGCTCCTCGCTAACCCAGTTGGAGCAGTCGCGTCTGAATTACGAATATCTTACGCGCGTGCTCGCCACGCAGCCGTTGATCGACGAAAGCCACGCGGAAGACATCGAGATTACAGAAACTCCCGAATTGCTAGTCGAAGATATCTCGTTCGCCTATCCGTCGACAGGCATTCCGGTCATCTCCGGCTGCTCGCTCATCATTCGGCCTGGCGAGAAGGTTGCCTTGGTGGGACGCAATGGCAGTGGCAAGACAACGCTTCAGCGGCTAATTGCCAAGATCTATGTGCCAACCCACGGGTCTATTTGGATCGACAGCCACGAGATTCGTAGCGTCCGTCAACAGTCATGGCTCAACTATGTGGTCGTGGCGACCCAAGAGCTCAAACTTCCGAGCATGGAAATCGCGCGAGCACTAACCGGGCATGTCGCAACGGAAATAGATAAGGACCGAATGGGCGCGGCGCTCGTATTCTCAGGTGCTGACGATGTGGTTACCGAACTGCCCGATGGAATAAATACTTGGATCGGTGAAGATTGGCCGACTGGTCGTGGATTCTCGACTGGACAGATGCAGCGACTGGCGCTTGCGGGCGCGTTCTACCGTTTCTTGGACCCTAAGGTTTTTGTCGGCATCTTTGATGAGCCGATGGCAAACTGCGACGTTGAGACGCGGGCACGTTTCTACCGATCGATCAGCGAAGCTCCCGAATTCAGTCGCAAGACCGTCATCATGAGCTTGCACGACCCGCTTTATCTGCAGCACTTTGATCGCGTCCTGCTGCTCGAAGGAGGCAAGGTTGCGAAGGATCTGCATGGCCATGACGAAATCGTCAGCTATCGCGAACGAATTGCAATGACCCTTGCGGGAGATCTGTAGATCAGCCCTTAAAATCCGGATGTTTACCTGCAAAAGCCAAAATCATCGTAAAATGACGCGTGGCCACGCACCTTTTCACGGCGCGCACCCATTCCCGATATTCACGCGACTTTTGACTGCTCCGCGGCGGGCGGTGAGCACCTCACCGCCGGCGGGGGTAACGGAGTGGCGCATCCTCGGCCAGCACGATGATCTTGCCAATAGGCCAGAGCGCTACGCTGGCAAGCTTTAGATGCGCCCAAGCGAAGGGGATGCCCACAATGGTAACGGCGAGGAGAATTGCGGTGATGAGATGTCCTAGCGCCAGCCACCAGCCGGCGAGCACCAGCCATATGATGTTGCCGAGAACTCCCAGGGGTCCGGTACCTGCATCCTCAGTGCCATAATATTGGGCGCGCGACACCGCCTTCTGGCCGAAAGGGAGCAGTGTGTAGGAAGCGATGTTGAATGCCGCCCGTGTCCAGGGCAAGCCGATAATGGTGACCGCCATGACAACGGCTGCGATAACCCAGCCGACTGCCATCCATAGGCCGCCGAAGACGATCCACAGTATGTTGAGTAAGAGGGAAAAGACGGACATAAGTTTCTTTCGCAGGTTGAGAACGATACGCGCCCATTGGCGTCGCCATCACGCTTGGGGCGTGGGCGATATTTAGATACTGAAACGCCCGCCTGCCAGCTTTATCTATTTGAAATTATTTGATGCAAAAAGCACGATAGGTCCGCTGATAGATCGGTTAGTGCTCGCGGGCCAACGTTTGCGCTCCAAAGCGGAGTCGAGGAATGACAAACCGCAATGAAGAATCCGCTCATCAATAAGGTTCTAGTTTCTCAGGTGAAACGCCTGCATCGAGGAGACTTTGGCGAGCTGCAGTGACGACATCTGGTGAAAATTCTGCTTTGTATTTAAGAACCACATACTCCGCAGTTAAGTCGTACGCTTCATGATCCATAAGAACTTTGAAGGCGCTTCCCTTTTGCTTGTTTTTTGCCCATTTCTCGAGAACTGCCTTCACTCCCTTATTTTCAACCATTTTCCATGTCCGAATTGCGCGGTAATTGCTTCTACGCCTAAGTTCAGCCTGAAGCGTCTCGTAAGCAAGCATGACGGCATAGAACTCCGGTTCAAGCGGCGAGCCTTTCTCGGAGGTAGTTTGCCGTTTGAGTTCGCATCGGCGACGCAAACACTCCCACCAAAGCTCTTTGTCTCCGTGTTGCTTAGCATGCTCCATAACAGTGTTAAGCTCTTCATCGCTTGTGCATTCCGAAATCGGTTTCTTCTGGAAATGTGGACCTTCAACCATCTTAATATTCCCACCGGAGATTTCCCTTCGCGACGTTGAGCTTAACTTTTCTGGCTTTCCTGCGGTAGTCTCTATCCCGCTGGTACAAAAAACCGTCAGGTCACGGCTTCTGCCGGTGCCAGGGGCCGAGCCATAGGCGCTATCAGCCATCAGCCTGGTTGAATTGAGATCGAAGCGTTCCATTGAGCGTACGATCATGCGTCTTGCGGCAAGGACCTCGGCCTGTCGATTCGCCGTGGTCACTTCATCACGCCACCATCAACGTCATTATTTGCATTGTCGTGGTGGGGCGTCGGGAGTTATACACATCTCCTATTTTGGCTTCCGAACATTCCAGAAAATACCTATTATCGTAGTTCATCCGGGGAATACCGGATAAATGGCCGCGTACTTGTTTGTGAGGTTAGTGCGATGAGTCAGAACAAAACAATTCCGATCAGCGTCATTGCGTTGAGAGCGGACGATTACTCACCCGACTGCAAGAACGTAATCATTTCATTGACGACAAAATACTCAACTGCTGAACGAAAATTCTCTGTGCCCGTGGAATGTTTCCACGATCTCATCGTGGACCTGCAAAGGTTAAATGCTGCTAAAAGCGCCACGTCAATTGAGAATCCCATTCAACCCGCTGTCGCCCCGGACCCTATCGATGATCAAAATCGATTGGCCATTGCAGTCTAAGATAGAATGGTGATTGCGAGTAGCGCCCTACCTGTCCGGCGGGCAAGACCCTCACGACGCTCTCAATGGAGGGGGTAGCAACTGGCGGCTCCGCGAAATCGCTTCAGCATCCCGCTCTTATAATCGCCGACTTATGCAACAAAATCTGCCATTAGCGGTCATTGGGCAGCGAATTTACCTAAATGATGCTTATATTAAAAATCGCAATGATGCGCCGTTCGAAGATCTTGGAGCATGCTTGCGATATCGCACGGAGCGCGAAAGGAATATTTCGGTATGTCAATGTTCGACCGTGCCGGGACGGGTATTTCGGAATGGCTCTCGGGCGTGTTCGATTTCGCCGAGCTTGTCAAAGGCTCGACCGTCAGTCTCGCGGTCACCGGTTTAAGCCGCGCCGGCAAGACCGTGTTTATCACCAGCCTTGTGCACAATCTGCTCAGTGCACTGCATCAACCTCACCGCATGCCCCTCTTGAAGGTGGTCGGAGACGGCCGGCTGGTTGCAGCCAGGCTCGCTAGCGGCAAGACTGATCGGCTGCCGCGCTTTCCCTACGAGCGAAATATCGAGCACATGGCGGCCAGCCCCGCCGACTGGCCTGCCCGTACCACCAACATCAGCGAAATCGAGATTGACATCCGCTTCGTTCCGGCCGGCGCGCTCGGTTTCTTGCTCGGTCGGATCGGTAGCGGCGTCGCAACATTGAAACTCAGAATCATTGATTATCCCGGCGAATGGCTCCTTGATCTGCCGCTGCTTACACAAGGCTTCGCCGATTGGTCGCGCGCTACATTGCAGCTCTGTCGCCGCGGGATGCGCGCCGACACGGCACGCGATTTCATCGCCTTTCTGTCCGATCATCCCCATGATGCAGCGGCGAGCGAGGACGATGCCAAGCGGGCGCACGACCTTTACCGGGAGCACCTGCGGGCGGCACGCGACCAGCATGGACTTAGCTTTCTGCAACCCGGCCGCTTCCTCGATCCCGGTTCGCTCTCGCAGAATTCCTATATGTGGTTTGCCCCGCTCGATATTCCCGACGGTGTCGAACGCGCGGCTGACGGGACGCTGGCCGCCCTGATGGAGCGACGCTTTGAAGTCTATAAGACGGAAGTCGTCATGCCATTTTATGACCAGTACTTCCGCAACTATTCCCGGCAAGTCGTGCTCGTGGACGTTCTTGGCGCGCTCTTGGCCGGCCGCGAAGTGTTTGAGGATACGCGGCGCGCCATCGACGCGATCCTGGAAAGCTTCCGCTATGGACATAGTGGCATCATCACGCGATTGTTGCGGAGCGCGCGCATTGAGAAGGTGCTGTTCGCCGCTACCAAGGCCGATCATGTCCCCGAGGTGCAGCGCGACCACCTGGCCGCGCTCTTGCGCAACATGGTGGCGCTGCCGTGGCTCGATGTCACCAGTAGTAATGCCACAATCGATATCGCGACGCTGGCGTCGGTCATTTCGACCGATGAGGACACCCAGGAGATTGATGGGCATCGGGTTCAGGTCGTTGTTGGCAAACCAGTCGGCAGCAACACCAGGGCAAAATTTTTCGTCGGCAATGTGCCGGCCCGTCCGCCCCGGCCCGAGGCTTGGGGCAAACCGTTTCTCAACATCCCAGTGTTCGAGCCACCGGTCATCGACGCGTCACCGATCGACGGAATTGCGCACATCAATCTCGATCTTGCGCTCGAATACCTCATCGGAGATCAATTGCGATGAGCAACCAAGACAACAGTAACGGATCTGACGAGCTGCGTCCGCAGGTCGTTGTGATGGAGAAGCCACAACATTCAGACGCGGGCGTTGCCGAGCCACTGGCGCCGCGCTTAATCGCGACCGCGCAAACCGGGCGTATCGTCCCGGTACCGCCAGTCGAGCCGCAGCCGGCAGCTGCCGTACCGGGCTGGCGGCGGCGCTACAGCCTGACGATGAAGCTCGGATTGGCGGGCTTGATCGCCGCCTTCTGCGGTTGGCTCGGCGTCGATCTCTATCTCTGGGTCGCGTCGGCATTCAATTTCAGCACGGGGCTCGGCTGGGCGGCGACTGCAGCGGCGGTGGCCGGCGTTGCCGCTGCGGGCGCGATGATGGCGCACGAGATGAGGGGCTACCTTGCCCTTAAGAGTGTCGAGGCCAACCAGCAGCGCTTAGCCGTGCAATGGGAGAATATGCGGCCTTTCGATATGCAGGAAGCGATCCGGGGCGTGATTGCGGGAATCCCCAGGGATCGCGAGGGCAGGGCCGCGATTGAGGCGTTTCAGCGCAAAGTGCAGCGCCATCATTCGCCAGCACAGCAAATCGAGCTGTTCTTGCAGACAGTCATGACCCCGCTCGATCGACGTGCCGAGGCGATCGTGCGCCGGGCCGGCGCCCGCGCCTTCGGCATCACCGCCATCAGCCCGACCGCGATCACCGATGCGCTGTTCTTCATCGCGTGCAGCGTTCGCATGGTGCGCCAGATTGCCGCCTGCTACGGCCACCGGCCAACCGCGTTCGCCACCGCCCATCTGTTACGGCGACTCGTGGTCGAGGCCGGAAAACTCGGGGCTGTCGACTTTGCGGGAGCAACGCTCACCCAGCACATAGGAGGCGCCGTCGCCGAGCGCGTGGCGACAAGTGCTGCCGAGTCCGTATATGCCGCGCAACGCATGGCGCGGCTCGGCCTTGTGACAATGGGCCTGTGCCGTCCAATCCCGTTCCGGCGGAACGAACTCCCGGGCATCTTGTCATCGTTGATCGGCAACTTGTTCGCGCGGCCCGCAGAAACCCGCGAAGATGAACACGGCGCGAGTTAGGCGCAAAATTGGCGTCGGCGGCCGGCCCGCACTTTTTTCATGTGAACAGATGTCTGCGGGAGATCTCACTTTATTTTGCCGTTGCTTACCATGCCGTTGCACGGCGCCGCTCAATGTCAGCCTTAAGCAAGGCGTCCATTAGTTTCGGAAGGCGAGCTCGTCTTAGCTTGTTTCTCCTGTGACGTTTTGACGATGCGCATCACGAGCCAGATCGGGATAACGATCACGGCACCGAGCAGGAAATAGCGCCATAGCCAGCGCAATGCATCGAATCCCATGTCCCAGATTGAGCGGATCAGGCGCTCGATACTGCGCACGATGTCGAAGGGATCAAGTCCAAGCACCGATAGGACGACTCCGACCAAGATCGATACCAGGATCAAGCGCCCCAGCACCGCTAGCGGAGAGCCGCCGAAAATCTGGACCACAGTGTTGTTGCTCATTGTCATTTAACTTTCCGCTCGGTGGTTGGCATGATTCAACACGCTGCCGTGAGTTTATATAATGCCGCAAATTGTTTCCGCTATGGCAGATAACGCGGTTCTACAACTCAAGCCTTGGCGACATCAGATCGATATTCCGCTAGCCGATAGGTGGTCCTTTCAAGGACCTGCTAAAAGGCTTTTCAGCTCAGACAATAGCTGCAACGAAATGTCGTTGCTTATCGCCCACGATCGCTACCACCCCTAGTCAATGTTTGTTTTCGAACGCGGATGAATGGAGCTCGGGCAAGTCATAAGCAACAAGCCGCCAAGATCACGAGGGGCACCAGCCTCTCGTTATTGCAAGACAAAACCAAAAAGGGCGACCGAGAGGCCGCCTTTTTATATCTTACTAGCTTGACCTCTACGCCGGACATCACCACGTCACGGAACAATAGCCCGCGGCACGAATTGTCATCGCGGTACCGAATACGGAGGCTGAAATGAAGGCACTGATCGGGTGTGTAGCTGTCATCTTTGCTTTGGCAACCGTTACATCAGCTGACGCAAAGGGCTGCATTAAGGGCGCGGTCGTCGGTGGCGTCGCGGGCCATTATGCTGGCCACCATGGATTTTTGGGAGCCGCGGGTGGCTGCATTGTTGGGCGGCACGAAGCGAAAAAACGCGCCCAAATGCAAAAGCACGATAACAACCAAACTAATCCCGAGGCTCGCAAAGATGAGGAGCGCCTCTAGCGCTGCCGCTGCAAAGCAAAGAATAAAAAGAGCCCCTGGAGGGGCTCTTTCCGCCTATCGATGCTTCGGATGTGCAATCGAGGAAAACGGCTTGGCTCATTTATGACGCGCCGAACAATTCTAAAAACGATCTTCAGGTCCTTAATAATCGGCGCAGCGGCCATCTATTTTGTCATCGATGCGCTGTTCTTAGCGCTCCTAAGGCCTCTAGCTAGGCAAATTGCCAGCTTAAAACTCTTTCAGTCTATCGCACCGTGGATCGCTTCGCTCGGCCCTTATCCCACGCTGGGATTGTTTGTGATCCCTCTCGTTTTGCTAGAACCTATCAAGCCGTTCAGCGCTTATCTTATTGCCTCGGGACACTTCATACTCGGCTTGCTGTTCCTTGCCCTTGGCGAAGTCCTCAAGATTACGATTGTAGAACGCATATTCCATATTGGACGAGACAAGCTCATGACGATTAATGCGTTCGCATTGATTTACAATTTTGTATCGGGGTGGCTGACCTGGGTCCAAGCATTGCCCCCATGGCGGGCTGTCAAACGTAGCTTTGATGATTTTATTCGCTGGGCGCACAAACTGCATGGTGGTCGGGCTCGAGGCTTTCCGTAATACTCCAACTTCCGCTCACCCTGACGCACACCGGTTCGGTCACCCAAAGTGTGAGTCGGTCTGTGGCTAAGCCGAAACGCGAAGGATCCGCGAAACTCCTTGAATTGGACGCAGCAGGCGGTTTAGGCAATGATCCAGCCGCGATATTGGGAAGGACTGGCACATGCGTTGGGATGACTTCCGCCGCAGCGACAATGTGGAGGATGACCGCAGCGGTGGCGGCGGCAGCGGCGGCGGATTTGGTATCCCGGTAGGTAGCGGCGGACTCGGCATTGGCACAGTGATCGTGCTCGGCCTGATCGGCTGGGCGCTCGGCATCGATCCGAGCATTCTCATTGGCGGTGCTGAGATCGTCAGCGGCGGCGGCTCGTCCTACCAGCAGCCCCGCCAACCCAGCGGCCAGCGCACCGGCCTGCCGAAGGATCAGTTAGGCGATTTCGTTGCCGCAGTCCTTGGCAATACAGAGGACACCTGGACGACCATTTTTCAGAACGCCAGCAAGCAGTATAGCGCGCCCCGCTTGCGGCTGTTCTCTGGTTCAGAGCAAGGCGGCTGCGGTTTCGCGCAAGCCGCGATGGGTCCGTTCTATTGTCCGACTGACCGGCGCATTTATCTCGACACCTCGTTCTTCAACGATATGCGCGTGCGTTTCAAAGGCTGCAGTGGCAAGGCCTGCGAATTCGCCGACGCCTACGTGATCGCGCATGAGGTAGGTCATCATGTGCAGAACCTTCTCGGCATCTTGCCGAAGGTGCAAGCCGAGCAGCGCGCCGCCGGCAACAAGGTAGAGGCCAACCGCATCCAGGTGCGGGTCGAGTTGCAGGCCGACTGTCTCGCTGGCGTATGGGCGCATCATTCCAATCAGCGCTGGAATTCGATCGAGCCGGGCGATGTGGAAGCGGCGCTGCAGACGGCGTCGGCGATCGGCGACGATCGCCTGCAGCAGCAGTCACGCGGCTATGTTGTGCCTGATGCCTTTACTCACGGCTCCTCGGCACAGCGGCAGCGCTGGTTCACCGCCGGGCTGAAAGAGGGAAAAGTCTCTGCTTGCAATACTTTCACATCATCGTCGCTCTGAAGCGACACGCAAAATAACTGCAATCGACGCAAGCTGGAATTGTGCCGCGCTAAGGCGCACCTCAACCGTATCTTGCAGCTAGGCCACCTGCGTAGTTTTGCAACACATTCAGGGGAAGCGGACTCAGCGAGAGCATCGCTTAGCCCCTATGCAGCACCCACGTCCGCTATTCGGTCGCTTTCGGACAATAGCGGACAACGGCGGATTTTGGCCCGCGATGGATTGTCCGCTTATGACTGCCAGTTCAACCGGTCGATGCAACACCCTCTAATCTTGCCAGATGCGGAGGTACGCATATGGAGGGGAATGCACGGACGTGTTTCATGCCGAAGCAGAAGGCTCAGCCAAGAACGCCAACGGCTTGATGCGACAGTATTTCCCGGCGAACAGATTTCTAGCGTTTCTCTCAGGCGTACCTGAATAGGATCGCCCTGCGGCTCAATCAAGCCCGCGGAAGACCTTGGGCTGGGTGTTGCACTGACCTATTGAACCCACCACCCAAATGCGACATAGGCCGTAAGCACGAAAGATTGAGATCGCCCAGGTGTTCGCCGAACCGATGACTTGCAGCCAGTGTTTCCTACTGCCTCTTCATCAGCAAGTCGCGGATTTCCGTGAGCAGCCTTTCAGTCGTTGTTGGTGTCGGAGGCGCGGCAAGTTGAGCCTCTTCCTTTTTCTTTATTCTGTTAATGCCTTGAATTGCGATAAACAGAACGAAAGCGATGATGAGAAAGTTCAACGTGGCAGTAATAAAGTTGCCGTACGCCATGACCGCTCCCGCCTTCTTGGCTTCCACCAGAGGCAGCCCTGTTTTTACCGCGGCGTTGAGTGGCAGGTAGTAGTTGGAAAAATCGAGACCGCCAGTGATTGCGCCAATCACCGGCATAATTACGTCACCCACCATCGACGACACAATGGTACCAAACGCCGCGCCGATTATTACGCCGACTGCAAGATCGACGACATTCCCGCGTAACGCGAATTTTTTGAATTCATCAAGCATTCCGCTTCCCCCTCTTTGTCTCTCAACCAACAGTGGTTGTAACTAGACTAAGCACCGGGCAATTTCTCCCAGCGGAAGATCGCCAATCTCACATACCTATCAGCCAACAAATAGCAGATAGGTAGACGCGACGCGAATTGGACACGAACGGTCATTGATGCATCCAAGCGATTGATGGCTTGTTTGGGGGCTTCGTTCTTTGCGATGAAGGGCCTCGTGCATTGTTGGCTGGTCGCGCATCTTCGCTATAAATTATCCGTCTTTGGCTATCGAGAAGGCTTGCCGCCTGCTATATTTCCCGCTACCGGCTAAAGGCATATCCAGTCAAATGGAGGAAAAAATGAAGCGGATATTTCTAGCTCTCGTGATCTCGTCTTTCGCCGTTAGTTCGGCCATGGCGGCAAGCTGCGAAAGCATGGCTGTTAGCAAAGATGGCAAAGCATTATCTGGCGCTGCGAAGAAAAGCTTCGTGAATAAATGCAAGATGGATGCATGCGAAGGCAAGGCGGTCAGCAAAGACGGCAAGCCACTTTCCGGCGCTGCAAAGAATAGCTTCATGACGAAATGTGAAAAGGACGCGTAACCGTCTCGAAAGAAGCTGTCGCTGCAGCGCTTAAAACGCGACTGAGAAACAGTTGTGTCGCTTAAGTTCCGCGACATTGCTCACGTCTCAATATGACGCCGAACGAGGTTGCAACACTTGCAAAAGTATTGCGATCACCGACGATCATCTTCAGACCATAAGAATTCCTCTACCGACCAGAGTCAGGAGTTAAAAATGAAATCGCCACTTATGCTGGCCATGTGCTCTGCGATGATCAGCGTGATCGCCTTGTCCTCTCCCGTGGTTGCTCAACAGAAGAAGACCAAAGCGGAGTGCACAAGGGAATGGCAAGCTAACAAGGCCGAAAACCAGGCTAATAAGATAACCGAAAAAGCATACGTAGATAAATGTATAGCTACTGCTGCAACGCCTGCAGCAGCGACGGCGCCTGCTGCGCCTGCCAAACCTGCGGCAGTCGCTCCTGCCAAACCAGCAGCCCCGGCTTCTGCGACCACAGCACCCAAACAAAAGCCGGCAACTACCACCGCGCCCACCGGTGCAAACCAGTACAGCACGGAAGCTCAGGCTAAGAACCGCTGTCCCTCAGATACCGTCGTTTATGTCAATCTATCGTCGAAAATCTATCATTTCGCCGGACATAAGGACTACGGAAATCTCAAGAACGGCGCGTACATGTGCGAGAAAGACACCGCGGGCGCGGGTGCGCGTGCAGCGAAAAACGAAAAGCATCCATAACGGTGGTTGATACCAATAGGTGGCGGCGCAAGCGTCGCCGCCATCAACTCTTGTAGTGAAAGAAGGACACCATGGGTTTGTTCGATAGTCTGAGCGGCGGATTGAAGAATGCATTGGAGCAAGCTGAAACCGCCGCCTCGCCGAAAACCTTGAAGGCCCGCATCATCGGGTTGACGCCGAACTTCATCTGCCATGGGAACTGCCTGTGTGCTATCCGATGAAGCTCGAACATCACATCCACGCGCTCGCCGCCGCTTTGCGCGTAGGCCGCGTCGTCTAAGCGCCTGAGATGATTGATAGCTACTACGAGGTCGCTCCACCTTTTGAGGCTGCGGTCGCCACCACTACCCGCGTTCAGCACTAGTTCCTTGGCGAGGATGTCTAAGTCCCAAGGATAAAGGTGCTCCTTCAAAGGCCCCGATGGCAGGGGGTTCCTGCCGATTGCGTAGTCGGCTGGCAGAGGGTGATCCTCCATCACGTGCAGCGAGTAACGCCACACGTCCGCGAGGCTCGACAGCAGGTCGAACCGCCGGATGTAGTTGCGGAACGGTTTATATTCTTCGTAGAAGCTCACCGAGTCTAATATCCCAATGAACAAGCCAAGCATTTGGACGGTAACATAGTGTTCGCTCTCCAATTTTGAACATCCACAATGGGTCGCGAAATCGCGGTCGCCGCTAATGACGCAAGAGCCGTAGAAAGCGCCGCCGGTGGGCCTTTCGGTGCGCTGTCCCGGCTAGTTCGGCAGCAACCAGCCTGCCAAATTGCGTCTCGGTCAGGTCAATGCTGCCGGTAGGCTCTATGCAGCACCCGCGTCCGCTATTCGGTCGCTTTCGGACAATAGCGGACAACGGCGGATTTTGGCCCGCGATGGTTTGTCCGTAATGGGTATCCCCTTCACTCACGTAGCGTCAAGGGCTGGGGCTGGATCGTTGGCGGCAATGATCTGATGGTACGGTGCCGGCCCGCTGGCGACGGCCTGCTGGACGAGGCGAT